>Ga0335071_10003045_pt1 | contig 17812 bp, 14 predicted proteins | sample Lox_Sample_15_FD_206724 | JGI IMG/M metagenome (GOLD analysis project Ga0335071, IMG submission 206724) | Soil microbial communities from Loxahatchee National Wildlife Refuge, Florida, United States - Lox_Sample_1.5 | ecosystem: Environmental > Terrestrial > Soil > Wetlands | place: USA... | reverse complement strand
TCCGGTTCAATGAAAGAGCATAACGAAGAGAGATCCGACCCGATCTGGCCCATTTCCTGATCCATGGCCAGATATCTGGAATTGCGTGTGTCCAGATCGGATATCATGCTCGCATAGCAGGCCAGCCGCGTGCATTCCTGCTGAAGGGCATCGAGTGACTGGAGGCAGCCGAGAAGCTGCTCCGGCGATTGGGCAAGCTTTCCACTAAAAGCCGTGATGCTGCTCAAATCCGCCGTCAACTTCCGTTTTGCCTCTGCCCATGCTTCGTCACCGGCGCAAATATCGTTCAAATCCCATTTATATTGATCGGGAATGCGTGCCCGCTCACGCTCTTTGACATAATGATCTTCCATGAACACCTCTCCCCCGCCAACTGCATCAGGAACCCTCGACGATGATGTGAATCCGGTAGGCAAAATAATCCAGAGCTCACCGGGATTCAAACAATTTTTAACCAAACGCCGGTATTACAACGAACCGTGTTGCCGCTGCATCAATGCTTTGAGGCAGCAGAGGATCATATTACAATCATACGCTATGAAAATTGTGGATTGTTTGCACGCCTATCCATGGCGGGGGACCGATAATAATTGCAATTCCTATGTTTTTGCAGGCGCTTTGAATGAAGGCCGGCATGTAGTGGTCGATCCGGGACACCTTCTGACGCCCATGTACCAGGAACCCGGCCTCGAGCGCCTATGGGCGGAAATGAACCGGGACAGGCTGGAGGGCACGCGCATCGGTCTCGTGATCCTGACACACGGCCATCCCGACCATTGCGAATCGGCGATTGCCCTGCGCCAGGAATATGGGGCTCTCGTTGCGCTGCACGAAGCGGATGCGCCGAACTACGAAGCCATGGGCGGCAAAGTCGATATCTTCCTTGATGAAGGGTCGCTGGAACTCGGTTCCCCCGAATCGATATCGCTTCAGATCTGCCATTCGCCCGGGCATACGCCGGGACACGTAACGATTTACTGGCCAAAGCGGAAAATCCTGATTGCCGGAGACTGCATCTTTTACCGGAGCATGGGACGCACGGATTTTCCGGGAGGCGACGCCCGGATGCTGCAGAAAAGCATCGAGAGGTTGTCTGGGCTCGATATCGAATGCCTCCTCTGCGGGCATGCATATGGAAGCCCGGGCATTCTGAAGGGCAAAGACGAGGTTCGGGAGAATTTTCGTTTCATCCAGAACTACTTTGGCAAGGAAGCGATCTAGTGGAAGAGGAAGGGGTCAAGAGCGCGCTTGAGTTGGCGATGGAGCGAATCGCTGCATTGCCTCAGCTGACCGCACAGGAAATAGCGGAGCAGAAGGAGAGGGAGAATGCTCCTGTCGGGAAGGCGATCGTCGTGAAGTATCTCAGCGGCACTCTGTCCAGTGAAGAGCTGCCCTTGGAGCTGAACCGGTATCAAGGAGAGCGACAGCAGATGATCCGCCGGTCGCTGCTGATGAGCCTTTGCCGCGAGCTGCGCCTCGGAAACACGTTGCAGGATGTGGAAAGAGCGCTGCTGGGCATGGCGACTGTGGCCCCGCAGAAAAGAGATGCCTGCGAAGAGGCTGCGCGCGGCTTTCACACGATTCTCGATGCATTCGAAACGGCCAAGCAAAAGGTGCTTGGAGAATTTGGAGAGGTGGCAGGCCGGGATCTGATTCAACTCGGGATCCGCGGTTCCGCAGTCCGCCCGAATCTGAACGAAAATGAGAGCTGGAAGCGGCACCTGGCCGCGATGCGGCAAGCCCAGGAGCCGAAACTGGAAAAGATCCGAAAAGATTTGCTGGAGGAAGTGTTGCGGGGCTGACGATAGCGGCATTTCGCCGCGCGCACCTATTGTTTTTTTCCTATTTCCGTGCCATGTTGAAAGACTGTGCCATTGGCGCCGTATTTATCAACGGCAAGGCTTTTTTTGTGCCGCATAAGGCTGAGACATGAATATCACCGATCTCTTTATCAAGCGTCCTGTAATGACAACCCTGGTGATGTTGGGGATTGTAATCTTCGGCGTGGTGGGCTATCGAAGTCTTCCGGTCAGCGATCTTCCCAATGTTGACTTTCCTACCATTCAGGTGAGCGCCGGCCTTCCGGGGGCCAGTCCTGAATTGATGGCCGCGTCCGTGGCGACGCCGCTGGAGAAGCAATTTTCGACAATATCCGGCGTCGATTCGATGACGTCGTCGAGCGCTCTGGGCAATACGAACGTCACGCTCCAATTCGCATTGGACCGCAACCTGGATGCCGCAGCCCAGGATGTTCAGATCGCGATCGCCACGGCCCAGCGATTGCTGCCGCCCGGCATGCCGACTCCGCCCACCTTTCGCAAGGTCAATCCCGCCGATCAGCCCATTCTCATCATGTCGCTGAACTCGCCGACACTGCCGCTTTCCACTCTGGATAATTATGCCGAAAATATGATTGCGCAACGGATCTCGATGATTTCCGGTGTGGCGCTGGTCAACGTGTGGGGCTCGACGAAATATGCGGTGCGAGTGCAGGTTGACCCGAACCTCCTGGCGGCCCGGGGAATCGCCTTGAGCGACGTTGAAGACGCAATCAATCAATATAACGTCAACATGCCGAGCGGCACGCTCTATGGAGCGAGACAGGCCTATACGGTTCAGGCAAACGGCCAGCTTACCGATGCGAGTCAGTACAGGAATGTAGTGATCACCTACCGCAACGGCGCCCCTGTCCGAATCGGCGACGTCGGACAGGTAATCGACAGCATTCAGAATGACAAATCGGCGGCCTGGTTCAATAGCGGAGGATCGGACGCCCGCTCCATTATTCTGGCGGTTCAGAAACAGCCCGGAACCAATACCGTTGAGGTTGTCGATTCCATTAAGGACCAGCTCAAGTCATATCGTGAGCTGCTTCCGCCCTCTGTGAATCTCGGCATTCTGATTGACCGTTCCGAATCCATCCGCGATTCGGTCAATGACGTCAAATTCACTTTGCTCCTGACGGTCGCCCTGGTCGTCCTGGTCATTTTTCTTTTTTTGCGGAACGTTTCGGCTACCCTTATCCCCAGCCTGGCATTGCCCATGTCGATCATCGGTACATTTGCGGCGATGTCCCTGCTGAACTACACGCTGGATAACCTCTCGTTGATGGCACTTACGCTCTCGGTGGCGTTCGTCGTGGATGACGCCATCGTCATGCTGGAGAATATTTACCGCCATATGGAAATGGGAAAGCCGCGGATGCAGGCGGCTTTCGACGGAGCCAAAGAAATCGGTTTTACAATTCTCTCCATGACCATTTCGCTGGCGGCTGTGTTTATACCGGTTCTTTTCATGAGCGGGATCATGGGCCGGTTGTTCCACGAGTTCGCCGTCGTCATCATTGTCGCGATCCTGATCTCAGGCGTCGTAGCTCTGAGCCTCACGCCGATGATGGGGAGCCGCATCCTGAAGCCCCAATCGGAAAGCACCGGTGCCTTTTATCGCGTGACCGAAAAGGGTTTCCAGGCAATGTACAATGCCTACAGCTGGACACTTCGAGGTGTGCTGCGATTCCGGTTTCTCACCCTGATCGTGGCGATCGGAACACTTCTGGCGACGATTTACCTATACGGGTTCGTGCCCAGAGGCTTTGTCCCCAATCAGGACCAGGGAATGCTTTCCGGAAGCACGGAAGCATCCCAGGATGTTTCTTATGAAGGCATGGTGAAAGCACAGCAGCAGGTGACGAAGGTGATTCGTGCCAACCCGTCCGTGGATGCGTTTATGTCCTTTGTCCAGGGGGGCAATTCCGGCCGCTTCATGGTCCGGCTGAAGCCTCGAAGCGTGCGTTCCGAGACTCCCGAGCAAATCATCGAGGACCTGCGCCCCCAGCTCAACGGGCTTCCATCCATAAAGACCTATCTGCAGAATCCTCCGCTGATCCGGATTGGCGGCACGATGACGCGAAGCCTGTACCAGTTTACCTTGCAGGGTCCGGACCTCGACCAGCTGTATCGGGTTGGTGCCGATTTCGAGAAGCGATTGCGCACAATCCCCGGATTGGTGGACGTGTCCAGCGATCTTCAGCTCAACAATCCGGAAGTCACTGTAAAAATCGACCGCGATCTGGCCTCCTCGCTAAATGTGGCGCCGGACCTGATCGAAAACACTCTTTACTCTGCGTATGGAACCAAACAGGTATCGATGATCTATGCCCCCACCGATAACTATTACGTCATTATGGAGGTCATGCCTCAGTATCAGCGCGACCCGAATGCGCTGGGATTGCTGTATGTGAAATCGCGGACGGGGAAGCTGGTGCCGCTGAAAGGACTCGCCAACCTGGAGACGAGTGTGGGGCCGCTGTCGGTCGCGCATTACGGCCAGTTCCCGGCGGTCACCTTGTCCTTTAACCTGCGGCCTGGCGTTTCACTGGGGCAGGCAGTCGAATCGATTACGGAAGCCGCGCGCAACAGCCTTCCGGATGGAATAACGACATTGTTCCAAGGCATGGCGGCAGCGTACGCTTCGTCGTTACAGGGCATGGGAGTGCTCCTGATTCTGGCGATTCTCGTGATCTACATGGTTTTGGGAATTCTGTACGAGAGTTTCATCCATCCGGTCACGATCCTTTCGGGTTTGCCTTCCGCAGGGCTGGGGGCGTTGGCGACATTGCTCCTGTTCCGGCAGGAACTGAACATCTATTCATTTGTAGGAATCATCATGCTGGTCGGCATCGTGAAAAAAAATGGGATCATGATGATCGATTTTGCGATCGAGGCGCAGAGAACGCAGGGACTTGCTCCCGCGGACGCCATTTATCAGGCCTGCCTCGTGCGATTTCGACCCATTATGATGACCACGATGGCGGCACTGGTGGGAACTTTGCCGATCGCTCTGGGTGTCGGAGCTGGATCGGAGGCGCGCCGTCCGCTCGGTCTCGCGGTGGAGGGCGGCCTTCTGGTTTCTCAGCTGCTCACCCTCTACATAACACCTGTGGTGTACGTCTACCTCGAAAAGGTTCGTCACCTTGCGCATCGAGAGCAAAGCGGGACGAACGAGGGTTGATGCAATCGGTTGCGGCGTGAGCGCTGTAACCTGCAACTTGGAACTCGCAACAAACGGAGGAATCGTTTATGTCGACGGCCGGTAATCCATGGAATTTGGCCCGCAGGTCTGCCTGGGTCGTCATGGTGCTCGTGTTTTTTAGCTTGGCAGAACAGGGATGCAGAAACGGTTCTCCCTCTTCCGACCGTCCGGTCAAGGGTGGTATGCGCGACGCGGCAATTCCTGTGGACGCAGCCAAAGTCGTCACGAAGGATGTGCCGATCGATATTCAGGCTGTCGGTACCGTCGAGGCTTCTTCCACGGTGACAGTGAAATCCCAGGTGAGCGGCGAGCTGCTGAAGGTGTTCTTTCGGGAAGGGGATTTCGTAAAAAAGGACGACGAGCTTTTCAAAATCGATTCCCGCACGTACGATGCGCAACTGACCCAGCAGCAGGCAAATCTCGCAAGAGATGAAGCCACGCTGGCGCAGCTTGAGGCGAATCTGACGAGGGATATCGCCCAGCAGAAATACGCGCAATCGGAATCGGCGCGCTATGCGAGCCTCTTCGATAAACACCTTGTTTCGAAAGAGCAAACGGAACAGTCCGCGGCCAGTGAAGAAGCGGCTTCGGCAACCGTCCGCGCCGACCAGGCCGCAATTCTAAGCGCCCGGGCGACGGTTGAAGCGACGAAAGCGGCGATTGCAAATGCGCGCGTGCTTCTCAGTTATACCAGCATCCGGTCTCCGCTCGACGGACGCACGGGAACCGTCAACATCAAAGAGGGCAATATTATCAGCCCCAATACCGAGCTAACGACGATCAACCACGTCGAACCGGTCTACGTCGCTTTTTCAGTGCCGCAGACTCGATTGCCCTCCGTCAAGAAGGGGCAGGCGGTAACGGTTTCTCTGCAGGACAGCACGTCGGCGCCTGAAACCGGGAATCTCTTCTTCATCGATAATACGGTGGATCCGTCCACCGGCTCGATTCTTGTCAAAGCATCCTTCCCGAACAGGAATCGCAGTCTCTGGCCGGGCCTTTTTGTCCGCGTCGTCCTCCGGCTGGGAACGAGACAGAACGCCCTGATTGTCCCGGGACAGGCCGTGCAGACGGGCCAGGAAGGATCTTTCGTTTTCGTGGTCAAGCCCGACCAAACGGTGGAATCGCGTCCCGTCGTTCCCGGAATGCGGGTCGACGACCAGATCGTGATTGATAAGGGCCTGCAGCCCGGGGAGACCGTCGTCACCGAAGGACAGTTGCGGCTTGCCGTGGGCAGTCATGTCCGCGTCCGGTGACACCCGCCGGCGTTCCGCTTCTCGCCCACGAGCATATCTTCGTGCGCCCGCGGGATACTGATTGCTATAATGACGGCTATCCGGAGGAAGCTCCGGAGAAGGCAGCACCCAATCGGAATTATCTGCATACGATATCAGCAGAAAAGCTGGAAGGAGAAATCGATGAGAAAAATTCTTGCGTGTTTGATTTTGGGTTCGCTCTTGATGATTGTCCCTTCATTTTCTCTGGCGCAGGAGCCGGAAGTGATCAAACTTCCGCCCCCGAAGATGGAAGGAGGGATGCCCTTGATGAATGCGCTGAAACTGCGACAGAGCACTCGTGGGAATTTCGGTCCGGAGGAGAAGCTGTCGATGCAGGTCCTGTCTAATCTGTTGTGGGCTGCGGACGGCGTGAACCGGCCCGGCGGGCATCGCACGGCCCCCTCTGCAGTGGACTGGCAGAACATTGATATCTATCTTTTCACCGCGGATGGGGTTTTTGTTTATGACGCGATCAGCCATGCTCTGAAGGTTATTTCCAAAGAAGATGTGCGGGCGACTGCGGGACTTGATGGTTCCGGCCAGATGAAACAGGAATTTGCCAAGACGGCGCCTTTGAGCCTGGTCTATGTCGGCAATATGGCGAAGACCAAAGGAATGAATTATGGTGGACAGGATGTCGGCATTCCCTGGACATACACGGGTGCAGGAGCGATTGCCCAAAACGTATATCTATTCTGCGCTTCAGAGAAATTGGCATGCATCCTCCGTGCAATGCTCGATCAGGTGCAGGTAGCCAAGACCCTCAAGCTGGGGCCCGACCAGAAGGTCCTGCTGACTCAAACCATCGCCCAGTTTAAGAAGTAACTTTCCGGTTGCAGGTTGGGAACGTATAGAGGTCGGCTTTCGGCAGGCTGAATGCTGAAGGCCGACACCGGAGAGCTTTCTCTACGCCCTTGTTTTTTTGATCAGCCACGCCATGTTTCTGCCGAGAGTTTTCATCGTCTGGAGTCCTTCCGCGTCATTCAGAACTTCACCCGGGTTTCTTCCCAGCGCCATGTTCCAGTAGCTCGATCCGGGGATGATCATTTCGCTGATCAGGAAGAGATAATTGAGGCTCGCGAGAGCGAAGTTGGAGCCTGCGCGGCGCACGGCCAGGACTCCGGCTCCGACCTTGCGTTTCAGCACGCCGCCGTTCGCCCGTTGCACAAAGCCGCAGCGCTCGATAAACGCCCTCATCCCGGCGGTAACGTCGGAAAAGTAGACGGGGGATCCCAGCAGAATTCCATCGGCCTCGCTCACCTGCGCGAAGTATTCGTTGAAGGGGTCCTCCGTGATTGCGCACTTCATGTTTTTCTGCGCCATGCACTTATAGCAGGACACGCATCCCTGGAGCGGTTTCCCCTCCGCCAGCTGGATTATTTCGGTCTGGAACCCTTCGGCCTCCAATTCCTCCAAAACAGTTTTTAGCAGCAAATATGTATTGCCGTCTTTCCTTCCGCTTCCATTGATCGCCACAACTTTCATAACCGCACTCTCCTCTGCAAATATTTTATTTGTACAGCGAGCCGAAATTTAGGCGACGGCGTCTGTGCTTGCACGGAAAAAGACGGCCGCGCCGATCAGGCCGTATCCCAGAGCGATCTGCCAGACCAGGGTATTGCCGAGCTGCCACGGCAAGTAAATGCCGCCGGCGGGTGTGACCGAGTGGATAAAGCCGAACAGCGTGAGCGCCGCGCAAAGTAGCATGAAAATGCCGGCGCGACGGAACCTGCCGTCGATCAGGTCCGCAAGGAACCCCCCCCACAGCATCGCCGTTACAATGAATCCGTGTCCCACGGCCCGCAGAATATTCTGGTCGTCGGTCAGGGCCTTCGGGAGAACGGTTGCCGGATCCAGCTTCCCGAGGAGACTGTCCGCGTAGGTCAGCACAAGGTACGCGACGACGGGCATGATCGAAAACGCAACCGCGGCAATGTGTTTCCGCGGCGATTCGACGAAGGCTTGCGACACAATTTCGATTCCGACGAACAGCAGGATGGGCGTGATCACCGCCTCGGGGATTGCCTGCACGACAACCGACATCGCCCCGAGTGCGCCGCCGATCCCGATGAAGAGACCGGTGGCCAGAGTGTATGCGGCGCGGCCACCCATGGCTTTGTAGGCCGGGTGCCCGACGTATGGAGTGGACTGCGCAACGCCGCCGAACAGCGCGGCAACAACCGTTGCGACGGCCTCCGTGAGCAGGATATCGCGCGTCCGATATGCATCGCCCGCGACTCGCGCGCTTTCCGTGTTGTTGATCCCGCCGATGATGGTCAGCAGCGCAAAGGGGAAGGCGATCGGCAGATAGGAAATTGCTTTCCCCAGCCCGTGGATGAAACCGAGCGTCGGTACCGGAAATGCGGGGTGGAATTGCACGGCGGGCGCCGCGGCATGCATTCCGAAAAGTCCGATTCCGCCTGCCAGGTAGTACACCAGACATCCGACGGCTACGGCGAGGAAGGCCCCCGGCAAACGGAAAGGCAGCCGCCGCCCGGCCGTAAGGGAATATAAGATTACTCCAAGCGAAACGAGACCCGCGACGGGGGCGGAAAAGATCTTCATGATCGGGAAGAAGGCGAGCAGCGTGATTCCCAGTCCCGCGAGCGACCCGAGCAGCCCTGCCTGCGGAATGTGACGGCGCACCCAATCCCCGAATAACGAGAGCGCGACTTTGAAAACGCCGATGATCATGAGCGTGGCCATGCCAACCTGCCATGTCAGCACGGCATCCTTCGTCACGAGGTAGACGGGACCGAGCACGGCAGTGGCGATCCCGATCGTGGACGGGGTGTCGAGGCCGAGCGGCATGGCGGTGACATCGGTCCGGCCGGTTTTTTTCGCCAGCCGGAATGCAAGCCACGTGTAGACGAGATCGCCGAAAAGAACGCCAAATGCGGTACCGGGTATCATGAGGGTGTAGATTTTGTCGCTTGGGTATCCGAAAACGCCGACGAGAATGCCGGTGAGGACTACGAGGTTCGTGACGTTGTCCAGCATGAGTCCAAAAAATGCGTTCAGATCGCCCCACTGCGCCCAGCGATAGCGTTGTTCCTGTGACATAGACTCTCCACGTCAAAAATGCATCCGCGTTTTGCCATGCTTTCTACTTCAACCGATCAAGAATTGTCCACATAAATACGCCGTGATCCCGGAAAAGCGCCTGGGAGTGCGGCGGCTTGCTGCCGCTTTAGTCGTTTACTCGTTTACGCGTTTCCCGTTTCCGGTTCGCGGTTTCGAATAAAAGATGTCAACGGGAAACTGGAAACCTCAAAGCGGCAGCAAGCTTGCTTGCGCACTCCGAAGGCTTCGCCTAAGCTACCGGCGGGCAAATAATGTTTCACCCCGTTCAGGGCACGGAATACAATAGGGGCGATGCTGGAAACGATCGTCATCGGGAAGAAGAATAATTTCGGGCTGACAAAAGACAGCGATTTGCTCGTTCGCGCGATGCAGGCGGAGAACCTGGGTGGACCTATCCAGATAGTCCGTCCCCATGACCGCTCCCTCGTCAACAGGGTTCTGGGCCGCCGATGGGCCAAAACAGCCATTCATCTCGAACGGGCTTTCCCTGCGTGGTTCTCGGCTGCGGACCTGCAAATCCTGATCCCCAACCAGGAACGCTTTCCACGCAGGCATATACGACGGCTGAAAAACATCGGCCAGGTACTCTGCAAGAGCAGATACGCTGTGGAAATTTTTCAGCATTACGGCGTCAAAACGGAGTACCTCGGCTTTACTTCCGAAGACCGGTCAGACCGCTCCGTTGAAAAGGATTGGAATGGCATCCTTCATCTTGCCGGCGGCAGCACTTTGAAAGGCACGGAGGACATCCTGACGCTCTGGAATCTCCATCCGGAATGGCCGGTGCTGCATCTAATTCAAAAAGATGCATTGGCTCCGAAAACCGTTCCACCGAACGTGGACCTGATTACCCGGTACCTGCCGGATAGAGAATTGCGAACAATGCAGAACAGGAATGGAATTCACCTTTGCCCGTCACGCGGTGAGGGGTGGGGCCACCACATCGTCGAAGGCATGTCGACCGGCTGCCTGGTTCTGAGCGTTGATGCTCCTCCGATGAACGAGCACGTGGATGCATCGACAGGGCTTCTCGTACCGTATGTCCGCACCGAGCCGCGCCACCTGGGCACCTGCTTTTTCCCCGACCTCTCGGCACTCGAAGCGCAGATTGCGCATGCGATTGCGATGCCTCACGAAGAAAAGGCGCGCTTCGGCCGCGCAGCACGGCTCGCTTTCGAGCGGATTGACCGCGAGTTTTCCGGGCGCCTGAAGCGGTTCTTCGATTCTCTGCGGTAAACCTCGAGAACCCAGCGATTCGATAGCCTCCACATTTGGTCTTGACCGTCTCGCCGGGTTTATGATCTGTTCTTATGTCAGGCGCTGTTCCGTTGATCCGGTGAATTGAATAACTAGAGATGAGCGAGATGGAGCGAGGTAATGGCAATGCCCCCACTTTCTGAAGCTACGCGACCTTTAATGTGGAATATTTCCCATGTCTGGGTGATGTACGGCCTTTTCGTAATCGCGCTGGCGATATTCGGCTGGGGAATGTACCAGCGGATCCAATTCTGGCGCAGGGGGAAAGCCGAAAAGGAAAAGTTTTCCGATTGGGGAAAACGCCTGGCGATCCTTCTTCGAGAAGTCTTTTTGCAGAAGCAGGTGCGCAACTCGGGATATCCGGCTATCTTCCATTCCCTCATTTTTTATTCATTCATCGTGCTGGTGATCACCACGCTACTGGTCATGATTCAGTACGACGCGGGGCACCTGTTCGGCCTTGAGTTGAATATTTTCCGGGGATTCGTTTACGTCTTCTTCTCCATAGCCTCCGAACTGGCCGGTGTCCTGATCCTTGCCGGCATCGCAATGGCGGCGTATCGCCGTTATGTATTGAAGCCGGAAACGGTTCCCAACACGCGCGAAGACGGTCTCGTCCTGCTTCTGATCGCCTGCATGGCGATTACAGGGTACCTCGTCGAAGGTCTGCGGATTGCCGTCATCGGCGATCCCTGGAAAATGCTTTCGCCCGTGGGCTGGGGAGTCGCCGTCTTGTTCGCCGGCGTGAGTGAGCATTCGGGAAAAACCATTCACGCGTCGCTCTGGTGGCTCCATACGATTTTCGCCATGAGCTGGATCGCGCTCATCCCCTATACCAAATTCGTCCACCTGCTCTCCCTTCCGACCAACGTATTCTTTTCAAAGATAAAACCCCGAGGCGAGCTGCAGCGGGACGATATCGAGAAACTGATGGAGAGCGCCGAAAGCGAAGACCTCAAAATCGGTCTCCAGAAGGCCGACGACCTGACGCGGAAACAACGCATGGACTTGGATATCTGCGTTTCCTGCGGCCGCTGTGAAGAGGTATGCCCGGCCTATATGGCGGACAAGGATTACTTCACGCCGCGGCAACTCATTGCCCGTATCAAGAAGGCGCTGCAGGAGGTCGATCCGGGCGCGAAAACTGAAGACGGCAAGAAGGCGGAACCGGACGACATCGTGGGCAAGGCCTTCGATGAGGAGTTTATCTGGCATTGCCGCACATGCAGCGCCTGCGTGGAAGTTTGCCCGGCGCTTATCGATCATGTCGACACACTGATGGAGCTGCGCCGAAACGAGGTGCTCATTCAGGGACGCATGCCGGAAGAAGCGGGCCGCGCACTCCGCACTTACGAAACCAACGGGAATCCTTTCGGGCCGCAATCCGAACGGATGGATTTCGTCGAGAAACTCAAGGCTCGTGTCGTCCGCCCCGGCGAAAAGGTGGACGTGCTGTACTGGGTCGGATGTGTCGTGGCCTTCGATCCGCAGAAGCACAAGATCGCGAACGACATCTGCCGACTGCTCGAAAAATGCGGCATCAACTACGGGGTTCTCGGGGGAGATGAAAAATGCTGCGGCGATCCCGCCCGTATCATGGGGCAGGAAATGCTGTTCCAGCAAACCGCGAAGGAGCAGGTCGAGCTGCTCAAGCAGCGCGAATTCAAGGTTCTATTAACCGGATGTCCGCATTGCTATAACGTGCTGAAGCACGAATACAAACAATTCGGCGGCGACTTCAACGTCGTGCACCACAGCGAATACATCCGGGACCTCCTGAACCGGGGCGCGCTGAAACCGCTGCTTGGCGAAAAACACACGTATGTGTACCACGATCCGTGTTATTTGGGCCGCTATCAGAGGATCTTTGAGCCGGCGCGCGACGTCATCCGGACAATTCCCCAGTCCGAAATGCGCGAAATGAAAAACCTCCGGGCCAAAAGCCTTTGCTGTGGCGCCGGAGGCGGGCACTACTTCATGGATCTGAAGCGGGGAGAGCGCATTAACAATATTCGTGTAAAACAGGCCCACGCGGCGGGAGCGGACACGATCGTAACTGCGTGCGCCTTTTGCATGCACATGCTGCAGGATTCTCTGAAGCTCCTCAATTACGATGAAACCATGCGCGTCATCGACGTGGCGTCTCTGACATCCGAGAGCCTCGAGCGGCAGGAGAAATAGAATTCGCGGACAGCCGTCGGCCTATAGATATCGGCTTTCAACCGCCTGAAAGAAGAGGGCATGCCTCCATCCTCCACATTCTCGAATTTGCGCACAAAACTAAAAGGCGCGAACCGCAGGCTGATCGTTGCGATGATCTGCTATCTCATCCTCATCCTAATCGCCCTGTACGGACTGCTTCCGGTCCGCAATTCCGATGACCGTTTTATACTCGGTTTTGTTTTGCTGGTTCTCACGCTGTTGATTGTGAAAACCCTCGCGCACGCCCAAGAGGACAAAACCGAGTAAGCATGCGAAGGTTGATTAAATCGCGGCCATCCGCTATTTTGAACTGCTACCAATAGGGAGAGGGAAATTATGCCAACCAGACTCAGAAGTGCAACTACAACCGAAGGACGCCGAATGGCCGGCGCGCGAAGCCTTTGGCGTGCCAACGGCATGCGCGAGGACCAGATTGGAAAGCCGGTGATCGCGATTGTAAATTCGTTCACCCAGTTCGTCCCCGGGCATGTGCACCTGCACGAGATCGGGCAGCATGTGAAGCGACTCATCGAAGCGCAGGGTTGTTTCGCGGCGGAGTTCAATACAATCGCCATCGATGACGGAATCGCCATGGGTCACGAAGGCATGCTCTACTCGCTTCCCTCCCGGGAACTGATCGCCGACAGCGTGGAATATATGGTGAATGCACACATGGCCGATGCGATGATCTGCATCAGCAACTGCGACAAGATCACGCCGGGCATGCTGATGGCGGCCATGCGGCTGAACATTCCGTCGGTTTTCGTTTCCGGCGGTCCGATGGAGGCGGGCGTCGTCGGGGATAAACGCTATGACCTGATCGATGCGATGGTCATGGCGGCGGATCCGTCAGTTTCCGACAAGGAAGTCGCCGATCTGGAAATGGCAGCCTGCCCAACCTGCGGGTCCTGTTCCGGGATGTTTACGGCGAACTCCATGAACTGCCTGACCGAGGCGCTCGGGCTGGCGCTGCCGGGCAATGGTACTATCCTGGCGACACACAAGAACAGGATGGGCCTGTTCGAAAAGGCCGCCCAACGGATCGTGAATATTGCACGCGCCAGGTACGAGCAGGATGATACGTCGATCCTCCCCCGGTCTGTTGCGACACGCGAAGCGTTCATGAATGCCATGGCGCTGGACATCGCCATGGGCGGTTCCACGAATACAGTTCTCCACCTCCTGGCCATCGCCCGGGAAGCCGAAGTCGATTTCTCCATGTCGGATATCGACGGGCTGTCTCGGAAAATCCCCGTGCTGTGCAAAGTGGCTCCCAGTTCATCGTATCACCTGGAGGATGTCAGCCGGGCCGGAGGCATCATGGCGATCCTGGGAGAGCTGAATCGCGCCGGTCTGATCAATCCACTCGTCAAGCGCGTGGATGCCCCGAATCTGCAATGCGTGCTGGAAGATTATGACATCGCAAGCCCGGCCGTGACCGAGGAGGCCCGCCGGATCTACCGGAGTGCTCCCGGCGCCGTGGGCCGCAATCTGACCCTCGCTTCTCAGGAAACGTACTACCCGAGTCTGGATCTGGACCGGAGAGCGGGATGCATCCGCGACGTTTCGCATTGTTATTCCGAGGAAGGCGGCCTGGCGGTGCTCTTCGGAAACATCGCCCTGCAGGGATGCATCGTGAAGACGGCGGGAGTGGATGAATCGATCTTCCGTTTCTCGGGAAGCGCATGCGTTTACGATTCACAGGAAGCGGCTTGTGAAGGCATTTTGAGCGGGGAAGTGAAGGCGGGCAACGTGGTCGTCATCCGCTACGAGGGTCCCAAGGGCGGTCCCGGAATGCAGGAAATGCTTTATCCTACTTCGTATATCAAATCGATGCACCTGGGAAAGCAGTGCGCATTGATAACGGATGGACGGTTTTCGGGAGGGACTTCCGGGCTTTCCATCGGCCATGTCTCGCCGGAAGCCGCCGCGGGTGGTGCGATTGCGCTGGTCCGAAACGGCGATATGATCGCCATCGACATTCCCAACCGGACGATCGATGTGAAAGTGAACGAAAACGAGCTCGAGGCGAGGCGCTCCGAGGAGCGCAGCAAAGGCACGACAGCGTTCAAGCCGCAGCGGCAAAGGCAGATTCCACAAGCACTGCGCGCCTATGCCTTGTTCGCCGCCTCCGCCGACAAGGGTGCCGTGCGCATCATTCCGGAAAACATCTGATGCAATCGATTTGAAAATTGCGTACTCGAGGAAAAAAATCTAGCGGCCTGCCATATGGCGTCGTATGAACTCCTCGGGCGTCATGAAGTTTTCGATCATCGCCTTGGTTTTCAGGTCGTTCACGTATTGCTGGGTAACCTTCCTCAAGCTCGTTTGATCCAGAAGCCGCTTGATGTCCCCTTTGACTTCCTCGAAGGGTGCTTTGCCCGCAGGCTTTTTATCGATCACATTGATGAGGTGAAAGCCGTATTGGGTTTCGACTACTTGAGATAGGGACCCGGGCTCCGCGGCAAAGGCTGCTTCCTCAAACGGCGGGACCATCTGTCCGCGCGTGAAATATCCCAGGTCGCCGCCCTGTTTGGCACTGCCGCTATCCTGCGAATATTTGGCGGCTGCGTCGGAAAACGTAATCTTTTTGGAGTCGATTTCCGACCGGATCTCCTCGAGCTTCTTTTTTATCGCTGCCTTCTGCTCCGGTGTGCTGTTTTTGTCAACCAGCAGCAGGATGTGCGCCGCGTGCACCTGTTCCTTCCGCATGAATTTCGGCGAATTGTCATCGTAGAATTTCTGGACATCGGCATCCGTCGCCAGTGGCGTGCCCTTCACCGCCTGATCAAGCACCTGCTCTATTTTCGAGCTTTCCTCCATTTCTTTTCGCAGCTTGGCATCCGTATAGCCCTGGGCAGCCAGAGCCTTTTGAAATTCCTCCTGGGAAGGAAATTGCTTTAGAATCGTCTGCCACTGTTCCTCAACCTTTGCCTGATCGGGCGCCAGGTTTAGCCTGATCGCTTCTTTATGCAACAGGGTCTCGATGACGATGTTATCCACCGCACCCTTGAACAGAGTTACATTACGATCCTCCTGGGAATTCGACGGCAACTGCTTTTGTCGGGCAAGCAGGCCGACCTGGACAACGACCTGATTTTCGGTGATCGGTTCGCCATTGACCCTCAACACGACGAGATCAGATCCCGCGGTGGCAGCTTGCGGCGCCGGCGTGGGAGCCGCCGGAGTCTGTTGCTGGGCGGGCGCCGCAACGCAGGACACAGCCACGAAAAGCAACACACACATCAGATAGCTTCGAGTCATAGAAAAGCCACTCCTCTTTCCGAAAAACCCTGCCGGATCAGTGCGAATAAATGACGCGGCGTGGAATGAAGATCAAATGAAAGCACGGCAAATTGTCCAATGGTATGCAGCAGATGTCAAGGAAGGAGACAGGGGACAGAAGACAGAAGGAATCGCTATTCGCGAATTGTCTATATTCTGTCTCCTATGCTAGGGCTTGTTCGCGGAGGATCTCGCCCTGGAGTCCCACGACCACGCAGTGGATGGGAATCCGGCGTTTAGCTCGGCTGGCGGCATCGACCACATGCCGAAGCAGGCCGCTGCAGCATGGAACCTGCATGATGACGACGCTGATGGATTTGAGTTCGGCTTCATCGATCAGCGCAGTCAGTTTCTGCTGGTAGACCTCCTGTCCCGCATCGAGTTTGGGACAGGCGATCGTGAGGGTCTTGCCTTTGAGAAAGTCCTTGTGAAAATCGCCGTAGGAAAATGCCGCGCAGTCCGCTGCAACCAGCAAATCCGAATTGCGAAAATGAGGTGCTGCCGGAGAGATCAGGTGCAGCTGGATCGGCCAGTGTGTGAGCTGGGATGGCCGGGAAGATGCATCTTCCGCTCCGCCAGCCTGAGGCCCAACGAAGGCCCGACTCTGCGAGCCCGGGCAGTGTCCGCCCGCGGGTTGGCATGCAGCGCTCTCCTGGGGCAGCTCGACGGCAATCCGATTTTCGCGGAGATAGGCTATTGCCTGCTGGAGATATTCCGACTGGCCATGATTTTTCAGATGCTCGAGATGTGCCTGGAGCACATTCCGTCCCTGAGGAACGATGTTTTCCAGGACGCGGATTTCGTCATACGGTTCCGCCTCGCGCTCTTCCACGGAAATCGCATCTTCCGGGCACGACTTCATACAGGCGCCAAGACCGTCGCAGAGCAGATCGCCGACGAGCCGAGCTTTGCCGTCGATAATCCGAAGCGCGCCCTCAGGGCAATCCGAAACGCATAAACCGCAGCCGGTGCATTTTTCCTGGTCGATAATAATGATCTTCCGTTTCATAAGGTCTTCCTCTCTCCTCGATTCATTCGCAACAACAGGATTCATGATGCCTCGGATCCCTCAAGAGATCCTTGATTCAAATCAAGAAAAGAAATAAAAACTGCTTCCGGAATTGTTTTGAATTATCACCGTACCATGCGAAACTCTGAGGGAAGTTATTTGAGGGAAGCCATATGAAAAAAATAGCATTGTTTGCGGCGCTTGCCGTCGGGACTTGCCTGGCTGCAGTCAATTCATTGGATCAGGCAACGCTGAAAGACTATCTCGCCAATGGCGCGCCATTCAATTTCATCCTCATCGATGTGCGCAGCAGCGAAGAAGCATCGACGGCGATCGGCAACGCCGCCTGTAAACCGTACAATCTCGCCTGGCCGGTGCAGTTCAAGGATGAAATTGGTAAAATTCCGAAGGATCAGGCTGTTATCGTCTATTGTCGCAGCGGCGGGCGCTCCCGCAGCGCGGCGGCGTATTTGAGCTCTGAGGGATATACGAAAGTATACGACGCCGGTGGATTCATGACCTGGGATGGTCCCACCGTCCCGGCTTCCGAGATTCGGCCCGCATCCCGTCTGCCTGAGCCCTCGATGCGGGCGAAAGCAGCCACAAATCCCACGAATTGAATTCGTGGGATTCGTAGCCTGCTTTGGAAATCCTATTTGGGAAGGCG
>Ga0335071_10003044_pt1 | contig 17813 bp, 12 predicted proteins | sample Lox_Sample_15_FD_206724 | JGI IMG/M metagenome (GOLD analysis project Ga0335071, IMG submission 206724) | Soil microbial communities from Loxahatchee National Wildlife Refuge, Florida, United States - Lox_Sample_1.5 | ecosystem: Environmental > Terrestrial > Soil > Wetlands | place: USA... | reverse complement strand
TCCTCCAGTTGGGGCGCAACTTCGGCGCCGAGCTGATCGCCCAGCGGATCGAGCGGGACGTGCGCGACGAATTGTACGTGTCGCTGCTCGGGAAAAGCATGACCTTCCACAGCCTCCAGCCGGTCGGCGACACCATGGCGCGCGCCACCAATGATGTCCGGGAAGTCAACTACATGTTCAGCCCCGGCCTGAACCTGGTGGTGGGCTCCCTGGTCTTCCTGGTCATGCCGCTGATCTTCTCTCCCTATTACCATTGGTCGTTGATCATCTCCCCAGCCCTGTTCACGGTGGCGTACTTCATCGCCCTGCGGCGGTACCTGAAGACCCTCAACCCGATCACGGAGGACGTCCGGGCTTCGTTCGGCGAGATGAACACCCACCTCTCGGAAGCCCTGGACGGGATCGAAACGCTGAAGGGAGCCGCCCAGGAGAATTCCGAAGTCGGCCGCTTCGACGTCAATGCCCGCCGGCTGCGGGACAACACCATCCGGCAGGGAGACGTGGAAGCCCGCTTCGTACCTTTGCTGCTCTTCTTCATCGCCCTGGCCGTCGGGTTGATGCACGCCATCCTGCTCTACCGGGCCGGCATCCTGAACGTGGGCGACGTGGTCGCCTACTTCGGCATCCTGCTCATGCTGGACTTCCCCACCTGGACCTCCATCTGGGCCTATTCCCAGATCTCGTCGGGAATCTCGAGCGCCCGGCGCATCCTGGAATTGATGAACCGGGAGAACAACCTGGACCAGAACGCCGCCGGGGTCACCCGGTCGATGAAGGGCGAGATCGAATTCCGCGGCGTGACATTCGCCTACCCGACCGGCGGGGCGGTCCTGCAGGACATCTCCTTCAAGGTCCGGCCCGGGCAGACGGTTGCCATCGTCGGCCAGACCGGCACGGGCAAGACCTCGCTCGTCAAATTGATCAACCGCACCTACGACGCCACTTCCGGCCAGGTGCTGGTCGACGGCGTGGACGTGCGCGAGTGGAACCTGGCTTCCCTGCGCTCGCAGATCTCGATCATCGAGCAGGACGTGTTCCTGTTCTCGCGCTCGATCTCGGAGAACGTCGCCTTCGGGAAACCCGAGGCGGGGCGCGGCGAGATCGAATCTGCCGCCCAATCCGCCCAGGTGGACGAATTCATCCGGGAGTTCGAAAAAGGCTACGAAACGGTCATCGGCGAACGCGGCGTGACCCTCTCGGGCGGGCAGCGCCAGCGCCTGGCGATCGCCCGAGCGTTCCTGACCGACCCACGCATCCTCGTCCTGGACGACTCGACCTCGGCGATCGACTCCGCCACGGAAGACAAGATCCAGCGGGCCATCGCCTCGGCAGCCAAAGGCCGGACGACTTTCATCATTACCCACCGCCTGTCCCAGATCCGCTGGGCCGACCTGATCATCGTCCTGCGCAAGGGCCGCATCGCCGCCATCGGCGACCATGACGAGCTGATGCGCAGCTCGGAAGCGTATTCGAGGATATTTAGGGAGTAGGGCACGATATATCGTGCCTCTACGGAGAAGAGAATGGGTTTTTACGAAGGCCTCAACGAAGAGAAATACGACCGCCAGTACCCCGATCGCGAGCTGACTCGGCGCATCGTCAAGTATTTCACCGCCGCGCGCAGCCAGGTCGCCATCATCATCGTCCTGACGATCGTCATGGCGTTCATCACCGCCGCCGAGCCAGTGGTGGTCAGCCGTGGGTTGGACGCGCTGCGCGGCAACCCCACCCTGCTGGCCAGTTTCGCCATCGGCGGGATCGTGCTCTTCATCGGAGTCTCGGACTGGGGCCTGAACTGGATCCGCCGCAGCCTGACGGTGCGGGTGGTCGGCAATGTCATCCTGAACCTGCGCACCCTGGCCTTCCGGGCCGCCGTCGAACACGACCTGTCCTTCTACGACCAGTTCTCCTCCGGCCGGATCGCTTCGCGGATCAATTCCGATACCAACGACCTCGGCAACCTGGTGGTCATCATCACCGACGTCTCCGCCCAGATCCTGAACGCCGTGCTCCTGGGCGTGGTCATCGTCCGCACGGAATGGCACCTGGCGCTGATCCTGTTCGCCTTCCTGCCGTTCTGCTTCCTGCTGGGGCTGCTCTTCCGCAGCCTGGCCCGGCGGGTGACCCGGAGCGGCATGCAGGCCATGGCCGACGTCAACGCCGCCATCAAGGAGACCGTCAGCGGGATCGCCATCGCCAAGAACTTCCGCCAGGAAGCCAGCATCTTTGGGACCTTCAACACCGCCAACCAGACCTCCTACCGGGTCAACGTCTGGCGCGGCTTCATCCTGTCCCTGGTCTGGCCGGCGCTGAACACCCTGGCCGGGATCGCCACCGCCAGCCTGGTCTACGCCGGCGGTCTGTCCGCCGCCCAGGGCGCGGTGACGATCGGCGCCTGGTACCTGTTCATCATGAGCCTGGGGCGTTTCTTCGACCCGGTCATGAACCTTTCGGCTTTCTGGTCCAACATCCAGTCGGGCCTGAGCGCCGCCGAGCGCATCTTCGCCCTGATGGACGCCAATCCGAACGTGGTCCAGACCGATTCCCGGGACGTGCCGCAGCTCAAGGGCAGGATCGGATTCGAGAACGTCTCGTTCCGCTACGCCGAAAACGAGCCGGTCCTGGCCGATTTCACCCTGACGATCCGGCCCGGGGAAAACCTGGCGATCGTGGGCCACACCGGGGCGGGGAAATCCTCCCTGGCCAAGCTGATCGCCCGCTTCTACGAATACCAGTCGGGGCGGCTGCTGATCGACGGGCACGACATCCGCACCTTCGACCTGCAGCAGTACCGTCGCCAGCTCGGCATCGTCAGCCAGGTGCCGTTCCTGTTCTCCGGGACGGTGGCCGACAACATCCGCTACGCCTGCGCGGAGCGGGACTGCGTCGCGGATGGCGATATCCTGTCGATGGCCCGCCGGATCGGGGACGGCGAATGGCTGGAGACCCTGCCCGACGGACTGAACACCCTGGTCGGCGAGCGCGGGGCCATGCTCTCGATGGGCCAGCGCCAGCTGGTGGCGCTGATGCGCGTCCTGATGCAAAAGCCCGCCATCTTCGTCCTGGACGAGGCCACCGCCAGCATCGACCCGTTCACCGAATGGCAGATCCAGCAGGCATTGAATATGATCCTGGCCGAATCGACCAGCATCCTGATCGCTCACCGCCTGTCGACGGTCAAGGCCGCCGACCGGATCATCGTGCTGGAAAAAGGGAAGATAATCGAGGAGGGCAACCACCAGGGGCTGCTCGACCGGGGCGGGCACTACGCCACGCTGTATAATACCTACTTCCGCCACCAATCTCTTGCGTATGTAGAACAGATGAAAGAAATGGTTTCGAAATAAGGGACGAGGGTTCTGTCTGATGAATTCATTCCTACAATTGATCCAGCACTTCATCCTGGCGATGAAAACCGGCCAGCTGCCTCAGCTCGGCTATTGGACCTACCTGGTTCTGGCCCTGCTGGTCGCAGTCGAGGGGCCGGTGGCCACCCTGCTGGGCGCCGCGGCCGCCTCGGCCGGGCTGATGCGGCCCGGCCTGGTCTTCGTGAGCGCCGCGGCCGGCAACCTGACCGCCGACTCGCTCTGGTATACCCTGGGCTACGCCGGGAACCTGGGCTGGCTCCTGCGCTTCGGCCGGCGCCTGGGCCTCCAGGCGGATTTCCTCGAGCGGCTGGAACAGGGCATGCACGATCACGCCATCAAGATCCTCTTCGTCGCCAAGCTGACGGTCAGCTTCATGATCCCGTCCCTGATCGCCGCCGGGTTGATCAAAGTCCCCTGGCGACGCTGGTTCCCGGGGGTCTTCGCCGGAGAAATGATCTGGACCGGTTCCCTCGTCCTGATCGGCTTTTACGCCACCGAAGCCATCAAGCGGGTCGAGCAGGGTCTCGAATACCTGGTCCTGGCCTTCTCGCTGATCTTCATTTTGTTTCTTCTCTCGATCGGACGCCGGCTCTTCGGCAGGCGCTACAAGGGGGAACTGACCGGCAGCGACAAAAAGTAAGGCGGGCATCCCATGAAGGTCCTGATCGCCACGACCTCCCAATATATCGCCTTTCACGGACAGGCCATTTTCACCATCAACCTGGCCGAAGGCCTGGCGAAACGCGGCCACGACGTGCTGGTCCTGGCAGCCTCCGAAAAAGGCAGGCCCTACCACTCGGAGCGGAACGGCGTGAAAATCGCCGCCGTCCGGGCAGTGAACCTCGGCTTGTTCCATCCGGATGCCTGCCTGCCGCTCTTCTCTGCGAACGCGGTCCGCCGCGTGATCGTCGACTTCCAACCGGACATCATCCACATCCAGGATCATTATCCGGTCTGCCGGAATGCGGCCATCAGTGCAAAGAGGCTGGGGATCACTTGCGTCGGCACTAATCACTTCATGCCCGAAAACCTGGCTCCCTACGTTCCGGTATTATCCAAGATCAAGCCGCTCTTCAATCGCGTGTTGTGGGCCTGGATGCAGGAGACGTACAACCGCACGGACGGGGTCGCGGCGCCATCCAAGACCGCAGCCCGCATGGTCAAGGAAGTCGGGGTCAAGCCGCCGGTCTATCCGATTTCGTGTGGGGCAAACACTGGCCTCTTCCATACCGATCCTGGCGTGGACCGCCTGGCCTGGCGCGCCCGCTTCGGGATCGATCCGCACAAGACCATCTTCTTCTTCGTCGGCCGGGTGGATCGGGAGAAACGCCTGGACGTCCTCCTCCGGGCCATGGACCGTCTCAATCGGGACGATCTCCAGCTGGTCGTCGCCGGGAAAGGCGCTTATCTGGAACGGCTCAAGAGCCTGGCCGCGGAGCTGGAGCTCGGGCCGAAGGTCCTCTTCACCGGCTTCCTTCCCAACGAGGACCTGCCTTCCGTCCTCAACAGCATCGACGTCTTTGCCATGCCAAGCGAAGCCGAGCTGCTCAGCATCGCCACCCTCCAGGCAATGGGCTGCTCACGGCCGATCCTGGCGGCGGACGCGGTGGCGCTCCCCGAGCTGGTGACCGACGACCTGAACGGCCGGCTCTTCAAGCCGGGCGACGTCGCCGATGCCGCCCGCTGCATCGAGTGGTTCGCCGACCACCCGGAACGCTGGTCCGGGATGGGAGCCGTCAGCCTGGAGCGGGTCGGCGTGCACAGCCTGGAGAATATCGGTCGCGAATACGAGGAGCTCTACCAAAACCTCCTCGCCGGACGGCCCATCCCGACCGTAAAGTAAAGCCACCCAACCACAATAAATCCCCGGATGATCGCATCCGGGGATTTTCCTTTCTTCATTGGCCTGGCGATTTGCCAGTTGCGGAGCTAATGGACGATATGCGCTCCGGTGGTTGTCACTGCCGAGTAATTCGCATCCCCGGAGTAGACGATCGTAATGACCTTCGATCCGGCCGTGGGGAACAAGGCTGCGAAGCAGCTTCCGCTTCCTGCAGAGAGCGTGAAGGTGCAGGACGTGCTGTCAGCGGGATTGCTGATCGTGACCGTCCCGGTGGGGGAAACGCCCAGGCCGGTGACCTGGACCCCCGCGGTGGCCGAATTGCCCGCCACCGACGGCTCCGGATAGACCTGGAAGATGATCGTCACCAGGCCCGGGTTGACCGTATGGGCAGCCGTGCCCGTGCTTCCGGCCGTGTAGTTGGCGTCTCCGTTATAGGTGGCGGTAATGGTCTTGGCGCCTGCGGTCGTGAATGTGGCGCTGCATGTGCCGGTCCCGCCAGCCAGCGTGATCGTGCAGTTGACGTCCGCGCCGGTGATGCTGACCGTTCCGGTGGGGGCAACGCCAGGTCCGGCCACCGTGACGGTTACTGCGACGGCCTGTCCAACCGTGGACGGGTCAGGGGTTTCCGTGGTGATCGTGGTCGTCGTGGCAGCTTGGCTCACCGTCTGAGTGCTCGTCCCGACGCTCGCGAAATGAGTGGCGTCGCCGTTATAGGTGGCAGTCACTGTCTTGGACCCGGCGGAATTGAAGATCACGCCGATGCAGTTTCCGCTCCCCAGGGCGAGGGTGATCGTGCAGTTGACGTCCGCGCCGGTGATGGAGACGGTCCCGGTCGGCGTGGAGCTCCCGCCGGTAACCATGGCGCCGATCGATACGGTCTGGCCGACAGTGGAAGGATTGGGGGCGATGAAGGTGACGATGGTCGTCGTGGTGCTCTTGACGGTATGGCTCTCGGTGTTGACGTTGCCCAGGTAGTTCGTATCGCCGCTATACGTGGCGGTGAGGGTCCGGGCGCCTTCCGTGGTGAAGCTCACGCTGCAGGTTCCGCTGCCGCCCGACAGGGTGATGGTGCAGTTAGTGTCGGCGCCGATGATGGCGACCGTCCCGGTCGGGGTAACCCCGCCGCCGTTGACAGTCACGGTCACGCTGACGCTTTGACCGGTCGAGGAAGGATCGGGATTATCGGCATTGAAGGTGGTCGTCGTGGGACCGCGGTTGACGGTGTGGGTTTCCGTGTCCGTGCTGCCGGCGTTGTAGTTCGTATCGCCGTTATAGGTGGCCGTCAGGGTCTTGACGCCGACGGTGTCGAAATTGACCGGGCAGCTGCCGGTTCCACTCGAGAGGGTGACAGTGCAGTTGGTGGTTGCACCCGTGATCGAAACGGTTCCGGTCGGCATGGCGCCCGCGCCGCCCACGGTGACGATCACCGTGACGGCCTGTCCGGGCGTGGAAGGATCCGGCGCATCGGTCGTGATGGTCGTCGTCGCCGTGCCTTTATTGACCGTATGGCTTGCGGTGGTCGAACTACCCAGGTAGACCACGTCGCCGCTGTAGGTGGCGGTCAGGGTCTTTGCGCCGGCCGAATTGAAGACGACGTTACAGCTTCCGCTCCCGACCGACAGGGTGACGGTGCAATTCGTATCCGCGCCGGTGATGGCGACCGTGCCCGAAGGCTCCGTGCCCGCCCCGCTCACGTCGACGTTGACCGTGACGATCTGTCCCGGGGTGGAAGGATCGGGCGTGTCGGTAGTGATGATCGTCAGGGAAGCGCCCTTGTTGACGGTATGTCCGGCCGTTGCAGTGCTGGTGGCGTAGTTCGTGTCGCCGCTGTAGGTGGCCGTCAGGGTCTTTGCCCCTTGCGAACTGAAGATGACCGCGCAGCTCCCGCCTCCGCTTGCCAGGGTGACATTACAGTTGACGTCCGCCCCGGTGATCGCTACGGTTCCGGTCGGTGTCCCGCCCGCACCGCTGACACTAACGATGACCACGACCGGCTGGGCCGGGATGGAGGGCTCGGGCGAAACGGTGGTGATGGTTGTCGTCGTCGGGATCCGGTTGACTGTATGGCTGGCGGTCGTCGCGCTGCCCAGGTAGTTGCCGTCCCCGTTATAGGTGGCCGTAATGGTCTTGTTCCCCGAAGTACTGAAGACGGCGTTGCAGCTGCCCGCGCCGCCCGACAGGGTGATCGTGCAGTTCGTGCTCGCGCCGGTGATGGAGACCGTGCCGGTGGGCGTGGTTCCGGGTCCGCTGACGGTCACGCTGACCGCCACAGACTCTCCGGGCGTCGAGGGATCGGGGGTATCGGCCGTGACAGTGATCGTCGAGGCGATCTTGTTTACGGTGTGACCGATCGTAGCCGTGCTGGTGTTATAGGTGGAATCGCCCGAATAGCTCGCCGTCAGGGTTTTCGAGCCGGCCGTGTTGAAGATCACTGCGCAACTGCCATTCCCGCTCGCCAGGGTGATCGTGCAGTTGGTGTCGGCGCCGGTGATGGCAACCGTCCCGGTCGGGATTGCCCCGGAGCCGCTGACGGTCACGATGACCGCCACAGCCTGGCCGGGTGTGGAAGGATCGGGGGCCACGGTGGTGAAGGCCGTGGTCGAGGCTGTCTTGTTGACGGTATGGGCCGTCGTCCCCGAGCTGCCTGAAACGTAATAGCTGTCGCCGGCGTAAGTGGCGGTCAGGGTCTTGGAGCCGCCCGAATTGAAGATGACGTTGCAGCTCCCGCTGCCGCTGCTCAGGGTGATCGAGCAATTGGTATCCGCGCCGGTGACGGCGACCGTACCGGTCGGGGTGGGGCCTGATCCGCTGACTGTGACGCTGACCGCCACGGCCTGCCCGGGGTTGGACGGGTCGGGCGTATCCGCCGTGATGGTCGTGGTCGAGTTGATGCTGCCGACCGTATGAGCGGTCGTGCCGCTGCTGCCCAGGTAATTGGTATCGCCGCTATAGGTGGCGGTCAGGGTCTTGGACCCGGCCGTATTGAAGACGACGTTGCAGCTGCCGGTGCCGGCGGACAAGGTGATCGTGCAGTTGGTGTCTGCGCCGGTGATGGCGACCGTGCCGGTCGGGGTGACGCCCGTACCTGTCACGCTGACGGTGACCGCCACCGTCTGCCCGGGAGTGGAGGGATCCGGGGTATCCGCGGTGATGGTCGTGGTGGTCACGTTCGTGCCGACCGTGTGGCCGGTCGTGCCCGTGCTGCTGTTGAAGGTTGCATCGCCGCTGTAGCTGGCGGTCAGGGTCTTGGATCCGGCGGTGTTGAAGACGGCGTTGCAGCTGCCGCTTCCCGCCGAAAGGACGATCGTGCAATTCGTATCCGCGCCGGTGATGGAAACGGTGCCGGTGGGCGTCCCGCCGCTGCCGGCGACGGTAACGGTCACGCCGACGGTCTGCCCGGGTGTGGACGGGTCGGGCGAATCCGCCGTGATGGTGGTGGTCGTGGCTACCTTGCTGACGGTATGGCTGGCCGTGCCGCTGCTGGCGGTAAAGCTCGAGTCACCGCTGTAGGTGGCCGTCAAGGTCTTCGATCCGAGCGAGCTGAAGACCACGTTGCAGCTTCCGGAACCGCCAGACAGGGTGATCGCGCAGTTGGTATCCGCGCCGGTGATGGCGACCGTTCCGGTGGGAGTCCCACCTGATCCGCTGACCGTCACGCTCACCCCCACAGTCTGACCGGGGATCGACGGATCGGGCGAATCGGCGGTAATCGTGGTGGTCGTGGCGCTGTTGCTGACCGTATGGCCGGTCGTCGCCGAGCTGCCGGTGTAGTTGCCATCCCCAGCGTAGGTTGCCGTCAGGGTCTTGCCGCCGCTCGAATTGAAGACGACATTGCAGCTGCCGGTGCCGCCGGAGAGGGTCGCCGTGCAATTGGTGTCCGCCCCGGTGATGGCGACGGTCCCGGTCGGCGTGACGCCCAGGCCGACGACCGTCACAGCCACGGAGACGGACTGCCCGGCAGAGGATGGATCCGGGGTATCCGAATTGATGGATATGAGGGTTGCGCCCTTATTGACGCTGTGGCTGGCCGTAACGGAGCTCGGCGAGAAATTCCCATCGCCGCTGTATGCGGCGGTCAACGTCTTCGTGCCGGCGGAGGCGAAGCTGACATTGCAGCTCCCCGATCCGCTGGTAAGGGTGATCGTGCAATTCGTGTCTGCACCGCTGATGGCCACCGTTCCGGTGGGAGTCCCACCTGATCCGCTGACCGTCACGCTGACGGCCACATTTTGGCCCGGCACGGACGGATCGGGCGAATCGCTGGTGATCGAAGTGGTGGATACGTTCTTGACATTATGGTTGATGGCCGCGTAACTAGAGCGATAATTGGTATCGCCGCTGTAGGTTGCGGTCAGGGCGTGCGCTCCCGCAGTGGTGAAGACCACGTTGCAGGATCCAGATCCTCCCGAAAGGGTGATCGTGCAGGTGTTGGTCATCCCGCTGATGGTGACGGCCACGGTTCCGGTCGGGGTTGCTCCGGCGCCCGTCACCGAGGCGCTGACGGTCACAGCCTGCCCGATCGAGGACGGGTCGGGGGTATGGGCGGTAATGCTGGTCGTCGAGACGGCCAAGGCCGGTTCGACCACGTAAATGTCCACCCAGAAGGTGTCGCTGGCCTGGTAACCGGCTCCGAAGAGATTGTTGCTGGCATCCCGCAGCAGCCAGTACCCGCGATAATGCCCGGCGACCGCCGGGGAGGTCAGGTTGACGGTCAGGTCGACGGACTGGCCGGGCGCCACGTTCGACGTGAAGCTGGTCGGGGAGGTGCCGCCCATCTGTGTGCCGGAGTAGAAAACAAGGTCATAAGCCGTCGTCCAGGTGCAGGTGCCGATGTTCTTCAGGCGCCAGGTTTTCTTGAAGGCGGTCGATGGATTGAAGACACTCCCATCCGGGTAACTCACATCCATGATAAAGGCTGCCGCATTGCATAACGGCGCATAGGATTGGGTGGTCGGGATGTTGGTCGGGATCGGTGAAGGAGTGACGGTCGGGAGGGGGCTGGTGGCCGTCGGCGCGGTCGTCGCCCCGGCCTGAGGGATCGGGGTCGAGGTGGCCGCAGCCAGCTGCGTGCTGAACGCCTGGAGGGTCTGGGCCAGGGAGGTATACACCGGGCCGGAGGTATCCGGCGCAGTCGGGGTCGTTCCCTGGAGATTGCAATCCGCCAGGAAGATCAGCAGGACCAGGCTGGTGGTGACTGCCGTAAGCAATTTTTTCGTTACCATAGCACTCCTCCAATCGAACAATGAACTTGCAAGCCCCGGTGAATCATTCCTCACCCTGGGGTTCAATCTGTATGAAACTCACTTCGTTGGGCCGATCGACCATTCCCGGCTCTAGAATTAAATGCAAGAAAAACCTGAAACAAACTCTCAGTTGTTAAAAATTATACAATAAACCGGGCATTCACCGTATACACAAAACCTGATAAATCTGTTTGGTCATTAATACCCCCTCGTGGCCCGATTTTGACATTCGTGGCATTCTCTCCGGAATCAGGGCCGGTTTCCATCCCGGCCATCAGGCAGAGCCGCGGCAGGAAGCCGCGCTTTGAAGAAGTCTTGACATTCGACTACGTCTATACATTGCATTTTTCCTTTCCTTGTGATAGAATGCGCCCCAATATGAAAACGGACCTGCTCCACCTGCACCATGCTCATGCGACATTCGCCGGATACCCTACCGGGCAGGTCAGTTTTAAGCGAGCGTAGACCCAGGTCTACCCCAAAGCAACCTGTCGCACCCAGTGCTCCCCGGTAAGGGGAGCACTTTCTATTTGGAGGCATCTGTGATCGAACACCCGCGTGAGATTCGCCTGGCATTGCCAAGCAAGGGGCCCCTGGCCGCCCCTGCCCTCGAACTTCTCGACCAGGCCGGGCTGCGCGTCCACCACCCCAACCCGCGCCAGTACGAGGCGACCATTCCGAACCTGCCTGGGGTGAGCGTTCTCTTCCAGCGCCCCGGCGACGTGGTCGTCAGCGTGCGGGATGGCAGCGTGGATTTCGGCATCACCGGCGGGGATGTGCTGGCCGAGAAACGCGGCCCGAACGGGCACATCCTGACGATCCATCCCGCCCTGGGATTCGGCGCCTGCACCCTGAACGTCATCGTCCCGGAAACATGGGAGGGAGTGGATACCCTGACCGACCTGAAAGCCTACCGAGCGCGCCTGGGGCGGCCGCTGCGGGTGGCCACCAAGTTCCCGGTCCAGGCGGAGACGTTCTTCCGCTGCCAGGGACTGGACGATACCGAGTTCATCACCGCCGAAGGGACCCTGGAGATCGCCCCGACCATCGGCTACGCCGACCTGATCACCGACCTGGTCTCGACCGGCACCACCCTGCGGGACAACCGCCTCAAGCGACTGAGCGACGGGGAGATCCTGGCCTCCCAGGGCTGCCTGATCGCCAACCGGGCCAGCCTGAAAGATAACCCGGCCGCCCTGGCCATCGCCCGCACCCTGCTGGAATTCATCGTCGCCTACCTGCGCGCCAGGGACAACGTCTCCATTTTTGCCAACATGCGCGGCGACTCAGCCGAGGCCATCGCCGGGCGGATGTTCGGCCAACAGGTCATCCGCGGATTGCAGGGACCGACGATGAGCCCGGTCATCACCCACCAGGGCGAAAAATGGTACGCCGCCCATCTGGTCGTTCGCAAGGACCAGCTCTCGCAGGCCATCCGCGAGCTGCGCAGCGTAGGCGGCAGCGGGGTGGTCGTCTCGCCCGTCATGTACATTTTCGAAGAAGAACCGGCCGAATACCGCTCCATGCTGGCCGAGTTGGAGGGCTGAATGCTGAAGATCTACGATGTCGAAACCGCCCGTCGGACCATCCTGAAGCGCACTTCCTATGCAAGTGCATCCTATCCGGCCGCAACCCTCCAACGGACCGAGGAATTGTTTGGCGCCGGGATCACCCCGCCCCAGGCGGTCGCCCAGATCCTCGACTCAGTCCAAACCGAGGGCGATGCCGCCCTCCGGCGCTGGTCCACGCTGCTCGAGCGATCGATGCCGGAAACCTTCCGAGTCTCGGTCGGTGCAATCGAAGAGGCTTACCGGTCCCTCCCGGACGAGCTGTCTTCCGCCCTCCGAACGGCTGCCGGGCGCATCCGCCGCTTTCACGAGCTCCAGCCGCTGCCGAACTGGGAGACGGCCGAGCTGGGCGGTCGGTTGGGCCAGCGGGTCACCCCGATCGGACGGGTCGGCGTCTACGTCCCCGGCGGGACGGCGCCGCTGCCCTCCTCGCTGCTCATGTCGGTCATCCCGGCCCAGGTGGCGGGCGTGAAACAGATCGTCGTCTGCTCCCCGCCGCCCGCCCACCCGGTCATCCTGGCGGCCGCCCGCATCTGCGGGATCGACGAAGTCTACCAGCTCGGCGGGGCTCAGGCCATCGCCGCCCTGGCCTTCGGCGCCGAAAGCGTCCCGAAGGTCGACAAGATCGTCGGGGCCGGGAACCTGTTCGTTACCCTGGCCAAGCAGCAGGTGTACGGGCTGGTCGGGTTGGACGGGCTGGCCGGCCCGACCGAAACGGTCGTCGTGGCGGATGGGAATGCCCGCCCCGCCTGGGTGGCCGCCGACCTGCTGGCCCAGGCCGAGCACGACCGCCTGGCGACGGCCATCCTGCTCACCCCAGACCGGGCACTGGCGGAAGCCGTCCAGGCCGAGGCCGCCCGCCAAATGGAAGAGCTCAGCCGGGCCGAGATCATTGCAGCCTCCCTGGCGGACCGCAGCGGCATCGTCCTGACTCCTGACCTCGATACCGCCTGCTCGCTCGCCAGCGAATTCGCCGCCGAGCATACCTGCCTGGCGGTCAAGAATCCAGCAGAATTGGCTACGCGCATCCAAAATGCGGGAGGGCTGTTCCTGGGCGAACACTCCTTCGAGGTGCTCGGGGATTACGTCGCCGGACCCAGCCACGTCATGCCCACCGGCGGGACCGCCCGCTTTGCCTCCCCGCTCAACGTGATGGACTTCGTCAAGATCACTTCGGTCATCGCCCTGGACGACGAGACCGGGTGCGAGCTGAGCCGTCTGGCCGGGACCATCGCCCGGGCGGAAAGCCTAACCGCCCACGCCGCGGCCGCCGATTTCCGGGCGGGTGGAACGCCCACGGGCGAGGGAAACTGATCACGATGTTCGACCCCGTCACTCTCATCCGCCCACACATCCAGAAAATGCCCGCCTACGCCCCGATCCTGCCCTTCGAGGTGCTTTCACAGCAGCTCGGTCTCTCCCCGGGCCGGATCGTCAAGCTGGATGCCAACGAGAACCCCTACGGGATGCTGCCGGCGGTCCGCAAGGCCCTGACGGAAATGCCGTTCCCGCACATCTATCCCGACCCCGAAAGCCGGGAACTGCGCCGGGCCCTGGCCGAATACCATGGCATCCCTTTCGAAAATATCCTGGCCGGGGCAGGCGCCGACGAGCTGATCGATCTGGTCCTGCGCCTGACGATCGATCCTGGCGAGGCGATCCTGAACTGCCCGCCCACCTTCGGAATGTACCCTTTCGACGGAGACCTGTGCCGGGCCCGTGTCGTCGACATTCCCCGGCGGGAGGATTTCAGCCTGGACCTGCCCGGCATCGAACGGGCGGTCAGGCAGTTCAAACCCAAGCTCATCTTCGTCACCTCGCCCAACAACCCGGACGGCAGCCTGGTCCCGAGCGCCGACCTCAAGCGCCTGCTGGAGCTGCCGCTGCTGGTCGTCCTGGATGAAGCCTATATGGAATTCGCCGCGCCCGGCCACAGCCTTCTGAAGGAAGTGCAGCAGCGGAAAAACCTGGTCGTCCTGCGCACGTTCAGCAAGTGGGCCGGGCTGGCGGGGCTGCGAATCGGCTTCGGGGCTTTTCCGGAAGCGCTCATGCCTCATCTGTGGAAGATCAAACAGCCCTACAACGTCTCGGTGGCCGCATCCAGCGCTGCCATTGCCGCCTTGCAGCATGCCGCCGAGCTAAACGAGATCGGTGAGCGAATCACAGCCGAAAGGGAGCGCATGTACGCCCGGCTTGGAACCATCCCGGCCCTGCAGCCATACCCATCCCAATCGAATTTCATCCTCTGCCGGGTCGCCGGGATGGACGCTGGGCTGCTGAAAAAGTCCCTGGCCAAGGCCGGCATCCTGGTCCGCTACTTCGACAAGCCCGGCCTGCAGGACTGCATCCGCATTTCCGTCGGCAAGCCGGAACAGACCGAAAGACTCATCCTTGAACTCCGAAAGATAGCTACGGAGAACACAGAGTTTACGGGGACGAATTAATTCTCTTCTCTGTGTTCTCCGTGCTCTCTGCAGCAAACGAGGTGAATTCATGCGAACCGCTAAAATCGACCGCAAAACCAATGAGACCGAGATCAGCCTGTCCCTGGACCTGGACGGGAAAGGCGGATATGCCGTCGACACCGGGATCGGCTTTTTGGACCATATGCTCAGCCACGTGGCCGTCCACGGCTCCTTCGACCTCGAATTGAAGGCCCGCGGCGACCTGCAGGTGGACGTTCATCACACAGTCGAAGACTGCGCCCTGGTCCTCGGCCAGGCCTTCGACCAGGCCCTCGGCGACCGCGCCGGTATCGTCCGGATGGGATCCGCCTACGTACCCATGGATGAAAGCCTGGCCTTCGTCTGCGTGGACTTGTCGGGCCGGCCCTATTCGGTCATCCAGGCGGACTGGCACGGGCCCAGCGTCGGCCAGATCCCGGCCAGCCTGTTCCCCCACTTCCTGGAGAGCTTCGCAGTGACCGCCCGCTGCAACCTACACGCCCGCGTGCTCTACGGCCGGGACGACCATCACCAGGCGGAGGCGTTGTTCAAGGCCCTTGGTCGGGCTCTGGATGAAGCGGCCCGCATCGACCCGCGCCGGGCCAGCCGAATCCCATCCACCAAGGGAAGTTTATAATAGCCCAACCGTTTACCCATATCCCTTTCATCCCACCAAAGGAGGAACCATGTACAACTCGACCGGAGACCTGCTGGATGCCCTGAAAGCCACCCCCGATACCCTGACCGCCCTGCTGAAAGGCGTCAGCCAGAAACAGGCCCAGACCGCCCGAGGCGGCGACGAAAACTGGTCGGTCGTCGAAGTGCTCTGTCATCTGCGGGACGCCGAAGAGTTCTTCATCAAGCGCATGCAAGCCATGCGCGACCAGGAGGATCCCGCCATCATCGGCTACGACCAGGAGGCCCTGGCCCGCGAACGCAACTACAAGGCCGCGGACCTGCAGAAAGCCCTGGCAGGATTCCTGTCCTTCCGCCAACAGGCGGTGGCCGAATTCTCGAAGCTTTCCCCCGAACAATGGCAGCGTACGGGCCGGCATAACGAGATGGGCGAAATCACCATCTTCGGCCAGGCCATCCATCACGCCGCCCATGACGCCATCCACTGCGCCCAGATCGCCCGTCAGCTCGGCAGCAAATAATCCACAGATGGGTGATTTCACCGTTTTTCCCGCCATCGACCTGCGCGGTGGGAAAGTCGTCCGCCTGGCCCAGGGAGACCCTTCCCGCCAGACGACCTACGGGGACGATCCCCGGGACTGGGCCGAACGCTGGAAAGCGGAGGGCGCGGTCTGGCTGCATGTGGTCAACCTGGACGGAGCCTTCGGCGAGGACAGCCGGTCGAACCTGCTCGCCCTCGAGCGGATCCTTTCCACCGGCCTGAAGGTGGAATTCGGCGGCGGGATGCGGGATGAAAGCTCCATCGAATCCGCCCTCGACCTGGGCGTCGGGCGCGTGTTCCTCGGCACCGCAGCCGTTCGGAACCCGCAACTGGTCGACAGGGCGCTGGCGGCCTGGGGTCCCGTCCGCCTCGCCGGGGACATCGGGGCGCGGGATGGGAAGGTCGTCGTCAAAGGCTGGCAGGAATCCACCCCCCTGACCATCCTGGAGGTCGGGCGGCGCTTTCGCGCCCAAGGGCTTGAACGCTGCGTCCTGACCGACGTCAGCCGGGATGGGATCGGCAGCGGGGCGAACCTGGAAAGCGCCATGGAGCTCCAATCCGCCACCGGGCTGAAAGTGGTCGCCTCGGGCGGCGTCGGTCGAGTGGAGGAGGTCCGGCAGGCGCAGCAAGCCGGCCTGGCCGGGATCATCGTCGGCAGGGCCCTGTATGAAGGGAAAGTCGTCTTGAAGGAATGCATGAATCCATGATTACCATCGTCGATTACAAGGCCGGCAACCTGACCTCCGTCCGGCGGGCCCTGGAAGCCCTCGGTCTGCCCTGCCGGATCACAGCCGATCCGGAGACAGTCCGAAAAGCAGAGAGGATCATTTTCCCCGGAGTCGGCCACGCCGGGGCGGCCATGAGCGTGCTCAGGGAGCGCGGCCTGGATTCGGCACTGAAGGAGGCTTTCGAACGCGGCACCCCGATCCTGGGGATCTGCATCGGCTGTCAAATCGTCCTGAGTCACTCCGAGGAAGGCGACACGACTTGCCTGGACCTGCTGCCCGGAGAGTGCATCCGCTTCCAGGTCGACGGCCGCGGCCTCAAGGTCCCGCACATGGGCTGGAACGCGGTAACTGTGACGCAGCCGCATCCGGTCCTGGCGCACCTAAAACCGGGCGACGAATTCTACTTCGTCCACTCGTATTTCCCGCAGCCGGTCGATTCGGCCAGCGTCTACGCGGCCTGCGACTACGGCGGCATTTTCCCAGCCGCCATCGGCCAGGGCAACTTGTTTGCCGTCCAGTTCCACGCCGAGAAGAGCGGACCGGTCGGTCTCCGATTGCTGAAAAATTTCGCGGAGTGGACACCATGCTGAGCAAACGGATCATCGCGTGCCTGGACGTACGGGGCGGCAAACTCGCCAAGAGCGTCCGCTTTGTCGATACGAAGGATATCGGCGATCCGGTCGAACAGGCCCGCAAATATTACCTGCAGGGCCTGGACGAGCTGGTCTTCTACGACATCACCGCTTCCAACGAGAAGCGGGACATCATGATCGATGTGGTCGGGCGAGTGGCGGCCCAGGTCTTCATCCCCTTCTCGGTCGGCGGAGGGCTGCGGACCGTGGAAGATTGCAGCCGGGTCTTGCTGGCTGGGGCGGAAAAGGTCAACGTCAACTCAGCCGCAGTCGGGAATCCGCGGCTGATCGCCGAGGCTGCCTGCGCCTTCGGGGCCCAGGCGGTCGTCCTGTCGATGGACGTGCGCCAGACGGACGCCAGCCCGCAAGTACCCTCCGGTTACGAGATCATCATCAACGGCGGGCGGACCCCGACGGGCCTGGACGCGGTCCAGTGGGCCTGCCGCGGCGAGGAGTTGGGAGCAGGCGAGCTGGTGGTCAACTCGATCGACGCGGATGGCACCCGGCAAGGCTACGAGATCCGCCTGACGCGAATGATCGCCGAGTCTGTCGGCATCCCGGTCATCGCATCCGGCGGAGGCGGAAAACCTGAGCACCTGTACGACGTGCTGACCGAGGGCAAAGCGGACGCCGCCCTGGTGGCCTCGATGCTGCACTACGGCGAATACACCGTCGGCGGGATCAAGGATTACCTGGTCGGGCGCGGGATAAAAGTCAGAATGCCGAAGGATGAATCATGGACCGATCGATCCTGAAATGGAACCAGGACGGGCTGATCCCGGCCATCATCCAAGACAGCCAGAGCCTCGA
>Ga0335071_10003041_pt1 | contig 17825 bp, 13 predicted proteins | sample Lox_Sample_15_FD_206724 | JGI IMG/M metagenome (GOLD analysis project Ga0335071, IMG submission 206724) | Soil microbial communities from Loxahatchee National Wildlife Refuge, Florida, United States - Lox_Sample_1.5 | ecosystem: Environmental > Terrestrial > Soil > Wetlands | place: USA... | reverse complement strand
ATGTCCTGCTGCACCCTGACCAGTTGGGACTCGGCAACCTGGGCTTCCACGTTGGTTCGAAATCCGCCGCTCGAGTCTCGTTGCACCGCCTGCATCTTGCGCAACCGGCTCTTGTAGCCTTTGAGCACTTTCGCTTGATCAGGAATCGTGACCTGCGCATTGATGACGAGCGGGAAATCGAGACCGACTAGTTCTCTCAGGATTCCGGGGAACGTGGCATCCGGGAGTTCTTTCAGACTCACAAAGGAATAGAGGATTCCGCCGACATTCAGATAGGAGTCCGTTTCATCTGCGATGCTTGTGTCGACGATCTGCTCGCGGGCGCTCCTGTATTCGAGCGAATCCTCACCCCGCCTGTACGGCCTAGAATCCGCAGATAAGGGATTGAGAGCTCGTTTCGCCTCAAGAAACAACTCATCGTCGGCCAGTCGACGCGCGCCGAGTTCTGCTGCTTCCAGCGTCGTTTCAAGGCCACGCAGCAAACTCTCAAACTCAGCCAGTAATTGCTGATGCTCCCGCGCGCTGCGCTCAATGCATTTGCGGGCCGATACGCTGAAGGGATTGCCCGTAGGCTTCAGCGGCTTACCGGCAATACGGCGATGAACAACTGGATCCCAGATAAAGTAAACGTGCACGAGAGGCCGCATGTAGTAGCCATTCGCCTCTTTTGTCCGCCATCGTTCGACGCGCAGTTCATCGAGTGCAATCACCTCTGACCGTTCCGATTCCTGGGCCTCTGCATAGTGCTCAAGCAGGTCTCCCAAATCCTCCACCACTTCGTAGCGGAACTGCACCCTCATGCTCTGTTCCGGCAGAGAACGCAGGAGCGCCTCCAGCATCAACTTCCCCCGGTCTCGGCCTTCGTCGCTCGCGAAATACGAAGCCAATCCCCGCAACTCGTAGCCCGCAACGAAGGCGCCGTTCGTGCGAACGACAATGTTGTCCAGGTAGTCCCGGACCGGAAGTTGCTCGCACAGTGCCGGCTCGTGGAGTTTTCGCTCGTGTTGGTCAAGCGTCAGCGGCACTGCTATTCCTCCCTCAGATACGCCGCCCGGATTTCGCGGTCACGTGCCAGCGCGCAGTAGGCATGCGGTTTCATGTACCAGAAGGCAAGATCGCGAACGTAGCCCCGCGGCTTGCCATACTTGAACGCCATCAGCACAGGAACCATGAGCAGCGGCACGCCGTACTGCAGGACGAGATTCATGGGCATTCCAGCGATCTCACCACCGACAAAATGGCCCAAGACATTCATGACCGCTGCGGCGCCGAGCACGATAAAGAGATCCTCAAACTCAAGCAGCATGAACGTCACTCGCGTCTGTAAATTGCGGTTCACAGGTGTCACTTGCAACGGCATTCGTAGTCTCCTTCCTAGCGCACTCCGGCCGTTCCGTGCTGTATCCAGAACTCTCCCAGGCGCAACAACCCAGACAAGCTAAAGCTGCACATCGCTGCGATGAGGTTGCGGACCCATGCTTCGCCAATCGTCATGCGCTCCAGTAAACCGGCGAAGTGCGCGACAGCGAGCACCACCTGGCCCGCGCCATAGAGCGGCAACAAAACATTGCCCACCCAGTTCACCAGCGTCAGCACAGAGATCCAGAAGCGGTCTGGGTTGTTCCAACTTGCCTGGTTACTGAAGGACTCCATCGCCCGCAATAGCCCGGAACACATCAACGACGCCAGGGCTGCGTACCCGAGGTGTGAGTACGCGTGACTTTTGCTGAAGCGGTAAATGGCAGCAGCGGCGAATAAACCGGCCATGGTCGGCATGATGACGTTGCCCAGCCAGTTCGTCAGGTTGAGCAGCCCATTTGAAAGATTCACAGGATCACCTCCAATCCTCATCAGCCGGCCATGGCCCGAACAAGCTGCCAGATGGCCGAAACGCTCAAGAACGCGAGACCCGATCCCACCAGCGGCATGAAAGGCCGATGGCGCGCATAGTTGAAAATTGCTCCCACGATGGCCAAACCTGCCGCCTCCGGCAGGATGGTCCCGGCAAGGAAATTCCACGCCGATGTGAGCATGTCCGTGGTAGCAAACTCTGAGCCGCTGTTCCAACTCTGCATGAGCTGGACAGTCCCAGAAACGGACAACAGGAAGATTCCCGCGATGACGGATGGCAGAGGGCTCTGCCCTTCGGCCGCATCTAGAGCTGCCTTCAACACGCAGAACGCGGCCAACACAGGAATCAGTTTGGCAACCACGACGTTGGTAACAAAACCGCTCAAGCTCGTCTGCAGGCTCGCAACCCACGCACTGCCGATGCCTCCGCCTTGTGCCGGCATTGTGATACCCTGCGCCGCAAACCACGACAGGAACTGGGGCAGCGTCAGAAAAATCACCGACCACAGCACCCATCTCTGAAATCTGCCCCCTGTCTGGAAGTTCACGCCGCCTTCCTGCCGTAATGCGATTCCGGCCAGCACCATCGTGCAGATGGCGGCCGGAACTGCCAGGTCGAATAGCAGTGTCAACAGATCGACGATGATTTGGGGCAACGTCATTGCCAGCGCACTCCGCCGCCAGAGTTCTTACTGCACACCTGCCGTACCGTTCGCAATCCAGAACTCAATCAGGCGCGTGAGTCCGGATATGACTAGCAGTCCGGCGGCCGTGACCGCCCAGCGTGCTACGCCGCGGCCTTGGGAATAAGAAACAACCGCCATGACCACCGCCAGCGCCGCTCCCACAGGAGAGATCACATTGCCCACCCAGTTCACCAGGTTGAGTACGGTTCCCTCAGGTTGGGCAGCGGTTTGTCCCTGTACGGCCTGGCCCGTCTGTGGCGACTGCCCAAGGTTTTGGGCGTTGGACATCAAAGGAAATAGCTGAAGTGAAATGACAATCAGGAAACTCACAAGCGCAAAGCGATAGCGCGCGTCTCTCCAACTCAACAATTTCATATGCTCCTCGCCTGCGGTCGCGGTGAGTAAATCTCCCGCGTCGCAGGCGAGAACATATGGGCATTTCAGATTTCGGGCAAGTCGGCAGGCTTATCTCGAAGCGTTTTCAGGAAGGCCTTAGCCTCCTAAAGATAGAAGGCGCAGATCTAAGGTCGTCATGGTCCTTTGTTGCTGATGGATTTTAAAAGCGGAAACTGGTACTGAGTCATTCGAGCTTTGTGCAGGAAGAAGTCTTATGAGATGAACAAATGTTTGAGTTTGGTTCATCTCATAACGAAGTTGCGAGATAAGAATCAGAATTCTCCTATCTTCGGCGTAAATGTAACGCGACTGCTGACCTGGTAGATCCCGACAATTCCCGACTGAGCGTGAACAGTGCACGCCACTCTCGTGATGGTTCGCCCCTCAGAACTGGAACCTTAAACGCCAGTTGGATGGAGCGCGAGCGTCGCTTTGGAAAGAGAAGCGGCGATTTCTTGAGATGATGAAAAGGCGGGAAGGCTACATCCTCTTGTGGGTGTTTCCGAGCTGCGCACACACCAAGCAAAGCCCAGCAACAGTTCAAATTTAGAGTGACGGACAAACGAAATTCGCTGGCGGCACTCCGTCGAGCTTTTGGTAGTGGCCATCTGTGGTTTCAGCGAACAACTTTGGCATCAGGAATGCAGGTATTTGTGGCATCGTTGACGCAGCCCGAATTGTAGCGTTGGTTTACAAACTCAATGAAGGAGCACAAGGTTTGCAAGGAAGCGCGTGACAACGGACTCGCTGCGCATGCGACCCGCTGGACCGAGATTGTCCAGTGTTGAAATTCTGACACCCTTAGTCAACCTTCCATCATCAGTCTTTCAAATTGCTTTACGCCGCTCTCACTTCACTAGGTTGGCGATCCGTGCCTTAGCAGTTTGATGGACTTGGCGCGAGGGGTGCTCACCAGAAGGACGGCCCTCGTACTGTGTCCAGCTGAAAAGTTTTCAACGAACCACCCAAACTGATGCCGAAACTGAAACCTTTCAAGAATCAATGCCTTTGCTGTGTATCCTCGGCGATCAACCCACAATGCCTCGAATGCGTGCGTGAGGCTGTCGTGCTGGGAGGCTCGCGGTTCACCTGGGGTGTGATTGCGCTCATCTTCTCCTTGTGCTTTGTGCCATTTGCGTGGTCGTACTCCCAGAATGACCTCCACTCCCCGGAAGGGCGGTCCTTCCGCACAAGAGCTTTGGGTTCGTTCCCTGAAGTGCAGCAACTCCATCACAAGTACTGGACGTTCCGGGAAGGCGCGCCCGCAGGAATCAACGATATAGCCCAAACGAATGACGGCTACCTCTGGCTGGGAACAGAGCGAGGTCTGTTTCGATTCGATGGAATCAATTTTGAACTCTATCGCCCGCCTTCCGGCGATCAGCTTCTTTCTCTTCAGGTCAGGACGTTGTACGCGGCCAAGACAGGAGGACTCTGGATTGGATATATCGGAGGAATCAGCTTCCTCAAAAGTGGAGTTCTAAAACATTTTCGTGACGAGACGTCCCTCTCATCAAGTACGGTTCTCTCGTTCACAGAGGACCAGGCGGGCAATCTCTGGGTTGGGACCTCCAGTGGGATCCTGCGGTTCGATGGGCAAAGATGGGAACGGATCGGCAAAGACTGGAACCTTCCAGGAGAACCAGTCGACACTTTAGCATTCGATCGAGGCGGAAATCTTTGGGTGCTTCAACCATCAGCACTCTCCTATCTGCCTCCGGCAAGCCACCGGTTCGAACTGGCGGAAAGAAATCCATCGCTTGAGTGGTTAGCGCCGCAAGCAGATGGAACCGTGTTGCTGGCCAAGTCTCCGAGTCACTCGCCGCCAGGTATCCCGTTTCCTTTAGGAGGCAGCGTTGCAGGCGGCATCGTCATGGTTGATTCGCACGGCGGCGTTTGGTCACAGTCAAAAAGTGGAGAGAAGGTTTGGACACCGCCAGCAGGGAGTTCTGGTACCGGAGTTCGTATCCACATATCTCGGCCTTGTGCGGTGCTTCAGGACCGGGAAGGCAACGTCTGGTTTGCTGATGAAGTTGGAATTCACCGGTTTTATTACTCTCCGTTGGTGCAGCAGAAGATCAAGGGTGCAACTTTGGATTTTATGGTGGCTGAGGATGCGAGGGGCTCTATTTGGATCGGCGATTACACGGACCGTCGCATCTATAGGATCCAGGGCGGCGAGGCAAGGCTGACGCCGAGACGTGCTAATGTAACCTGCCTGCACGCTGCTCTGGATGGAACGATTTGGTTCGGTGCCCAGATCGACGGACTCATACACTTCAGCTCAGGGCGGTTCACTCTCGTCAAAGCCCCGCAGGAACTCGCTGGCCTAATACCGACCGTCGTAGCCATGGCTTCCGAGCCGGACGGCGCCTTGTGGGTTGCTTTCGGTCGGGATGGCTTATATCGGCTCTCCCATAACCAATGGACGCTGCTGGGCGGTCGGTCAGATGTGCCGCGCCTGACTGTCATAAGCCTCTTTCGAGATGGCACAGGGCGCCTCTGGATCGGGTCTTTCAACAATCGCGTGATCACAATGGAACGTGATCACGTGCAGGTTTTCGGCCCTGACGACGGAGTCGCTGTCGGCAATGTGCTTACCATCCAGGGTGGAAAAGAGAACATCTGGGTTGGCGGGGAGTTTGGATTGCAGATCTTTCGCAATGGGCGGTTTCACTCGATTCATGCGGTTGACGAAAATTATTTGCATGGCATATCCGGGCTCGTGCAGGCACGGAACGGCGATCTGTGGGTAAACGGGGCTTCTGGAATCTTTCACATCCCTGCGGGTGAGCTTGCCAAAGCGCTGCAGGACTCGAACTATAAAACAGAAGGGGAGTGCTTCGGACCCGGCGATGGCCTGCCGGGCTACGCTGCCAGTTTCTGGCCGCGGCCCTCGACGGCGGAGACGCGAGACGGTCGCATCTGGTTTGCCTTAAGTAACGGAGTCGTCTGGATTGACCCTGTAAAGGAGCAAAGCCGGGCGAGTACTCCTGCGGTTAGTATCGACTCTGTGTACGCCGACGAAACATCCCTGGATCCTGATAAAGCCCTGGATTTGAAGGGCGGCACCTCCAGCGTGCAAATAAAATTCAACGCCGTGAGCTTGTCGCATCCGGAAGCGATCCGGTTCCGCTACCGCTTGCGAGAACTGGATAAAGACTGGCAGGAGGAGCGAACTGCAAGACAGGTTACATACCGCCATCTGTCCCCTGGCACCTATCACTTCGAAGTGAATGCGTCCAACAGCAATGGGTCGTGGACGAACCAGATCACCACACAGCAATTCACCATCCAGCCACTTTTTTATCAGACCCGGTGGTTCACAGGCTTGTGCGTCATTACTCTTGTGCTGATGGCTGTGGCCCTCCATTACCTCCGACTCCGGTACGTCGAGCGGCAATTCAACCTGGGCCTCGAAGCGCGGGTGAACGAACGGCTGCGCATCGCGCGAGAACTTCATGACACCCTGTTGCAGAGTTTTCACGGTTTGCTTCTCCGGTTTCAGGCAGTTTCCAACCTGCTGCCGGCGCGCCCGGTTAAGGCTAAGACAGAACTCGATGGCGTAATTGGTCAAGTGAGTACAGCTATTGGCGAAGGCCGGGCAGCCGTAAAAGATTTGCGGTCGTCAACCATCGTGACCAACGATCTCGCCTCCGAGATCCGCATGCTGGCGAGCGAATTGAGTACACATCCCAACGGCCAGATCCTTCCCGAATTTACTCTGCGAGTAGAGGGCCCGCAGCAGAATCTTCAGCCTATCGTGCGCGATGAAGTCTATCGCATCGCGGCCGAGGCGCTGCGTAACGCGTTCAGGCATTCAAAGGCGCGACGCATTGAGGTCCAAATCCGATGTTGCGAGCGAGAACTCCGATTGCAAATCCAGGATGACGGAAAAGGCATCGATGCAGCCATTCTGGCCCAGCATCTTCGAGAAGGGCATTGGGGTTTACACGGCATAAGCGAACGCGCCAAACTCCTGGGCGCAAATCTCGAAATCTGGAGCCAAGTTGGTTCCGGTACAGAAATGGAACTGGTGGTCCCTGCGTCCGTTGCTTACCCCGAGCAGAGGGCCTGGCGTCAATTACTCTTCCCATCCATTGGAATAAATCGTTTAAGGCGAGTTAGAGAACAATAATTCCACGCTTGAGACCAATCGTCACAGCATGGGTCCTGCTGTTGGCCCCGAGTTTGGACAGAATGCTCTTGACCCGGCTCTTCACTGTCTGTTCAGTGATGGAAAGCTGCGCGGCAATCTCCTTGTTGGCGTTCCCCGCGGCTATCAGCCGCAAAACGACGACTTCAGCAGGAGTCAAAGCATCATCGGTCGCATGCACGGCAAGCTGATGTGAAACTTCCGGGGAGAGGCTCTTTTTACCCACATGGACTGCTCGGATCATATCCAGGAGTTCTTTATGCAACAAATTCTTCAATAGGTAGGCTTGAGCCCCGACTTTGAGTGCGCGCAGGGCCTGAACATCGCCGTCGTAACTAGTCAGGACGATGACGCGCGCCTCAGGATATTCCTTCCGTATGGCAATGGTGGCATCCACGCCATTCATCCCCTTCATCTGCAAGTCCATCAATACAACGTCGGGCCGATGCTCCCGGAACTGCTGGATCGCTTCCGGACCGTTCGCCGCCTCGGCAACTAGGACCATATCCGGTTCACCGGCAATGATTTTGGCCAGCCCCTCACGCACTACCGGATGGTCATCTACAGCCAAAATGCGGATTTGCTTTGTTTCGGTCATACCCTGAGTAAAGGCAATCTCTGGAATATATTAACGCTCGCCAAATGCTCTTGGCTCTAAATCGGGCTATCTCCCTCCCTCGAAAGAGCGCACAAAACTTCAATCGTAAGGGGTCTTTGATTGGGCTCGTCAGAGGGTTTGCGCCAATCAAAGTTTGGTCGACTATGGATGTGTGAGGGACGTTCTTGCAGTTGATCCTTCGCAATAGGCCCCAAGGGAAATGAAATTATGAAGAATCAACTTGCCGAACTCAGCTTTGCCGTGAGCCCCGAGGCCAGTTCTTCCACTCACGACAAGGGAATTGTCATCCTGCATGCCGGCAGCGGCTGCATTTACAGCTCGAATGAAATCGGTGCCAGCATCTGGCGTAGCCTCGAGGAGAAATCGTCAACGCAAGTCATCACGCAGGAGATTAGCAAGCAATACGAACTTGCTGATGAGGTGGCTCATAACCATGTGACCGGATTCGTTGCCGAACTGGAGCAGCACGGACTGGTTGAGAGGCAAGGAGCGTTATGACAAGGGCAAGATACGGCTGGCTGGTGCTCATAGCTCTTTCCGAGATCGTGCGTTATGAGGTCGTTGTGAAATGGCGCGGCTTCGGTTGCATTTTGCGACAGTTGCGCAGGCAGCCTGTCGCCCCGAAGTACGCAACCCCTGAGTTGGAACGCGCAATTTGCGACGCGGTCCTCCTGGCCACCTGTTTCTACTGGAAACCAGTGCTCTGCTTGCAGCGAGCTGTCTGTACTGTCCGGTTACTGAGGAAATGCGGGATCGGTGCGCGACTCGCGATCGGCTATCGACCGGCGCCATTCTTTTCTCATGCATGGGTTGAGGTGGATGGCCGGGTCGTGTATGGCTCTGCAGCGTATCAGCAACGCCTTCAAACACTAGTTACCGCATAACTCTTAAGGTAGAAAACGAAATGACTACAGCACTCGAAACTACGATTACCGAAACAAAACTGAACGAGCCGTATAAATCAGTGGATGGCGCGAAACCAAGCTGTGTCCTCCATTGGGATGGCCGGCTCGACAACCGGCTCGACTTGCTTGCATTGCTAGCGGACTCAATCCGCGATGACACCAGCAATTCCGCAATTGCATTAGCCGCCTACGAACGCTGGGGGGCCGATGGCTTTGTCCATTTGATAGGCGATTGGAGCGTTGTCATACGAGATCATGCAAACCGCGCCCTCGTGCTTGCCAGCGACTTCGCCGGTGTGCGCCCACTCTACTACTCGGTGCAACGAGAAAATGTCTTCTGGTCGAGCCGCTTGCAGGCTGTCGTTGACGCGACCGGGATTTCCGAACTTGACGAGCAGTATATGGGCGCATTTTTGTTGTATGGAGGATGCCCAAACCGCACTCCCTACAGGCGGATTTATTCCGTCCCTGCCGGCCACGCAGTGTGTGTGTCTTCCACCGGAACGAAGATCAGACGTTTCTGGAATTTACCGATCGGCGATGAGGTTCGTTACCGAAACCAGCATCGATATGAAGAGCATCTTCGCGCACTATTTCGTGAGGCCGTGTCCGTTCGTTTGCAAACGGAAGCGCCTGTTCTCGCGGAACTCAGTGGCGGTCTTGATTCCTCGTCGGTCGTTTCGATGGCGAACCATCTGATGCGAAGCTGTGCCGTTCCTGCAAAGTCTCTCACAGGCGTCAGCTACGTTTGGAAGGACGCACTCGACGAACCATTCATCCGCGAGATGGAATCGTTCTGCGGGATCGAGGGAGTTCACATTTCGACTCACGACGTGCCGCTTATCTCCCAGGCACAAGTGGGCTATGCATCCCCAGAGATTCTTCAGCCGCTGCGTAGTTCGGTTGCGTCTGTCGCACGCCAGCTTCGTGCCAAGGTCCTTCTGACCGGAATGAATGGGGATCTCGTGATGGGGAACTGGTTCGACGACAGCCTTCAACTAGCGGCTTCCTTGCGGCGCTTGCGCGTTGTCGGGGCATTTAGGGAAGCGCTCGACTGGAGCAAGATACTTCGATTTCCCGTGTATCGAGTACTTTGGCAGGCGGCCTGCGCTGCACTTCCATCACCACTGGCACCAGCCGCTCTTTACGCTATAACCGATGGATCGTACATGGTAAAGAGCACCGAGACATCCCTTGTGTCTGGTCTCATTGATCGATTAGGTCTTTCCGAATCCGGGAAACTCTTTTCCGATATCTGGATGCAGGCTCCCCCTGAACGCCGGAAGTATTTCCGTTCTCTATCGACAACGTTCGAACTCCGGACATTGCAGGTGCCAGAACTTTGGCAGCACCTCGACTACACCCACCCATTCGCCCATCGGCCGTTGGTCGAGTTTCTGATGACTGTGCCTGTGAACGTTTTATGTCGCCCGGGCGAGCCGCGAAGATTGATGCGCTCCGCGCTGTCAGACCTATGGCCCACCAAGTTGCGAAACCGGCGATCCAAAGGGTTGTTTAACGCGCCGTGGCAAGAGGCACTGCATCCATTAGCCCAAGTACTGCTTAAGACCAAGCACTTGAACCTAGTGGAACTGGGTCTTGTAGACCGCGCGAGTGTCATTTCCCGCCTGCAGCGGCTTTCGGTTGGGCTCGACTGCAACGAACCCCAGTTCCGGCACATTGTTCTCTGTGAATTCTGGCTGCGCAATCGGGTGGATCGTAGGCCGTTTGCGGAAATTATGTAAACGAACCAAGGCAGTCAAAAAACTTTGTACACAAAAAAAGAAAGGAGGTGAATCGAATGCAAAAGAAATACGAAGCTCCCAAACTGGCAATGGTCGGGCAAGCAAATGACGTCGTCATGGGCTCCGGTTGTTGTGGCGGTGACGGTGGCAGCCAGCAAACCGCGCCAGACTTCGAATTCGAGCATGACTGGCCGTTAATTTAGCAATCGGACTGGGCGGGTGGCCTCACGCCTCGTGTGTACGTTTTCAATCGGTACGGCGATGCAGTTTGGAATCCGCCCAGTCCGGACTTTACATTTCTACGACCAGTTCAGAATTGAAGCTTAAGCGCCAGCTGGATCGATCTCGGGCCGCCAATCTGATACAGCGGGTTCAGGCCGCCGCTCTGGCCGCCGGCGCCCAAATAGTTGTTCAGCATCATCGTCGCTTGCCCGAATTGAGGGGAACTGAGGTAGCTGATCGGGCTGCCGAAATTTGGGTGATTCAGGACGTTGAAGAAATCGCATCTCGCCTGAAGCGAAACCCGTTCGGTGAAGTGCAACTGGCGGCGCAGGGTGATATCCCATTGCGTGGCGCCGAATCCGCTGAGGGCGTTGCGTCCAAGATCGCCTTGCCCCGTGGCCGGCACAGGCGTGGTGAACGCAGCTGGGTTGATCACCTTGCCTCCGGGTGCGTCAAACGGCGAAAGGTAGAACGGCACGCCGGGAACAACATTCGGACGCTGCACGCTGTCCGCACCTGACAACGCAGAACCCGCAAACGGATTCTGCCCCGTTACGACGTTGACCGGAGGAGCACTGCGTGCGTAAATGATCGTATCGGTGGACCAGCTTCCAAAAATGTTCTTCCATACTCCGCTGCCTGGTCCAGGGATGTCATAGGAAACTGCACCAGAGAATGTATGCCGGATGTCGTAATCGGAGGGACCACGCTCAGTGGAGGAAAGCGACAGACCTAGCGGGACGTTCTGGTAATTCACATCAGAGGAAACGTCGTCGATCGAGTGCCCCCAAGTGTAAGAGAGTAGCGTTTGCAAGCCGTGTGACAGCCGGTGACCATATTGTGCCTGCATGGCGTTGTAGCTAGAGGTTCCGTGACTGCTTAGCACGTCGAACTCGCCAGTGAAGTTCGGGTTCGGCGCAATGTAAATGTCTTTCCTCATCAGCTTGCGGCCACCTGCACCAACATACGTGAGCGTCAGGACATCGGCCCTGCTCACGCTGTGCTCGATGGCTGCGTTCCATTCATAGGTTCGCGGCAACACATGGTTTGGATCGACGACCGCAAGATACGAAACAGGAGGGCTTGTCGTGAAAGGTGGGGGCGCGGCCGCGCCCGAGCTCAGCGGAAAAGAAGTCCCCAAGATCAGCTTTTCCTGAAGGTACGGAAAGCTGATCATTGCATTCGTGATATCCGAATATCCGAGATCGTAAAAAATTCCGGCCCCAGCCCTTATCACTAAGTTCGACCGCGCCTGCCACGCCAAACCGAGGCGCGGCGCTAAGTCGTCTTTCTGCGGGTGCCACAGAGGTGTGCCTGCCGGTGCCAGGGTCGCCGTCGAAAGATCGGTCACCTCGTTGACCGTAAACGGCGGAGTGCCATTAGGGGACGAAGGCGCTGTATTGTAGTCCCAGCGGAGCCCATAGGTGACTGTCAAGTTATGTGTCATCTTCCATGTGTCCTGTGCGAAGATGCTCCAATTTGAAATCACCATCTGTACGGGCGTTCGGGAAACCACGAACGCCCCAGGCACCGAGTTGGCCAAAACGTTCGCCAAAGATCCGAACTGATAATACAGTTGATAGGGTGCCTCTTCCTCTTCGGGGTTCAGGCGCCGATAGTCAATTCCGAATTTCAGTTGATGGCGTCCTATGATCGAGGAAATACTGTCTGTAAGGTTGATCTGATGTTGCAGGTTGTTTGCGATCTTGCCGGCAGAAAAACTAAGGCCGAAAGGGTTGAAGTCGCCGTAAAAAAAGAAACGCGAGTTGCTTGATGATTGAGGCGACGGGAATAAGACCGCGTCTGAAGGAGGCACGGCGCCGCCGAAGTTATCCAACGCGAGAAAACTGTGCCCTCGACTCAGGCTGTAATTGAAGCGGAGCTCATCAATGACATGCGGCGAGATCCTTCCGTCCGCGCCTACAGTTACTGTTTGCGTGTGGTCCTTCGTATGTTGAAGGTTGCTGTAAGCGGTCTTAAAAGTGCCGCCGCCACGCTGAACGATGCTGGATGGGGCATCGCTGTACCTTCCGAACAGACTCAGTCGCTCCGACAACCGGTAGTCGATTCGGCCGCTGTACGAATCCAACGAAGAGGGATCGGAGTAACCGGCGGCAAATGCAGCGGTTCCGTTGCCGAGATCGGGGCCATTTGGTTGGGGAAAAGCGGCCAGCAACGGCTGGACTGCGGCGGGTGCGGTTTGCCGAGTCGCCAGTGAGGGCACGTATGTGTTCGCAATCTGCGGCTGGCGCACGCGCAGGCCTTCATAGGAACCGAAGAAGAACAGCTTGTCTTTTATTATTCGCCCGCCGAGGACGCCGCCGAAGTCGTTCTGGCGCAAAGCAGGCTTAGGCAAGCCCTTGTTATTGGCGAACCAGTTATTTGCATCGAGCACGTCATTGCGGAAGTATTCGAATGCCGTGCCGTGAAAGGCGTTGGTGCCGGATTTGGTGACGACCGAAACCTGCGCCCCGGGGGTGCGCCCGAATTCCGGAGCAAAGGTCGAAGTCTGGATCCGGAACTCTTGCAACGCATCCAGCGAAACGAGGTTGCTCATGCCGCCGAAGGCGTCGGTGGCCGGAAGTTGGCCGGTGCCGCCCTGGCCAAAACTGGCAGTAGGCGTTCCGAAATTAGCGCTCACACCATCCACCATGAAGTAATTTGCATCTGGCCGCTGGCCATTCACACTGAATTGCCCTTGCTCATAGAAATTGGTTGGTACCAGCACCACCCCCGGCGTAAGGTCGAATAGCCCGCTGAAGCTGCGCCCATTGAGCGGCATGTTTTCGACGAAACGGTTGTCAACGAGAGTACTCACCGTAGCGTCGGTCGTGTTCACATCGAGGGCATTGGCTTCGACAGTGATGGTCTCAGAGGCAGGACCGACATCGAGTTTGAAATTCTCCTCCAAATTGTCTTGGACATTGACGGTGACTCCGGTTAGGCGGACCATTTTGAATCCGTTTTTTTCCACTTCCATGCGGTAATGGCCCGGACGAACAGTGGCGAAGGTGTAGAAGCCTCCGCTCCCAGTTGCCACTTCGGTTTGAGACCCGCGATCAACGTCAATCAGACGAACCATGGTGTCTCGAACGACGGCGCCGCTGGGATCAGTGACGGAACCTCGAATGCTCGCACTTTCTGCCTGGGCATGTGCAGGCGAGGGCAGACCAAGGATAATCAAGAAGAGTGCCGCGAGCACTGCGCTAGAAGTAGGTGCAAAACGAGCCATACGCCACCCCAAGCTGGAGCCTGCCAGCTTACACCTGCAGGCTACCTTTGGTGTCAACGATTCGTCAGTGTCAACAGTTCGACACGCCGCGTTAGAAACTAAACACTGCTTTTCGGGCTGGGCTAAGATGTACTGACTTATGCGAAGAGCGCACTCAAGAGCGTGCACATCAATCGCCATCCTGCTGGCGTGCTGTGTTGGCGCTTTTGCGTTAGACCCGTCGCTCGACGTCAACCAGTACGGACACACTTCATGGAAGGTCAGGGACGGCTTTACAAGGGGCTCAATCTTTTCGATTGCGCAGACGCCCGACGGCTATATATGGCTAGGCACTGAATTCGGATTGTTGCGTTTTGACGGAGTACGGGCTGTCCCTTGGCAGCCAGAAGAAAGTCGGCATCTCCCTTCCGGCGCCGTCATGAGTCTGCTCGTCTCACGCAATCAGACACTCTGGATTGGCACTAGGAAAGGCCTTGCAAGTTGGAACAATGGCAAGTTTACTCGGTTTGCGGAGCTCGACGGAGAAGCTATTTACACTCTTGTCGAAGATCGTGATGGCACGATATGGGCTGGCGCGGGAGGTGCCCCCCATTCGGGAAAGCTCTGCGCAGTTCGGAGTAGCGCCGTAGATTGCTTTGGCGGCGACGGTCAGCTGGGTTTCGGAGTAGTCGCCCTTCATGAGGACAGGGACGGTAACCTTTGGGCCGGAGTGCCAGAGGGGCTGTGGAGATGGAAACCCGGTCCGCCGAAGTTTTATTCACTGCCTGGCGAACTAAACGGTATACAGGCGTTGGCTGAAGACAACGAGCGCGGCCTGCTGATCGGATGGAAGGGTGGGATCTATCGATTCATTGACGGTAAACCAGAGCAGTATCCAGTCCCAGGCATCTCGAGTAAGTTCCAGGCCAAAAGGCTAGTCCGTGATCGAAATGATGGGCTATGGATCGCAACATTCAATTATGGGCTTGTGCATGTTCATCAAGGCCGAACCGATATTTTTTCTGCGCTCGACGGCCTATCCGGCGATGACATTCAGAATCTCCTCGAGGACCGTGAAGGAAATATTTGGGTGTCCACGACTGAGGGGATGGACTGTTTTCGCGATTTAGCAGTTGCCACATTTACGGTGAAACAGGGCTTGTCGAGAGTTCTCGTCGGATCCGCTTTAGCCGATAAGGATGGGAGTGTGTGGCTCGCCACCTATGGTGGGTTGAACCGATGGGATCACGGACAAATCGCAATTCCTCAATTGGGCAGTGCGATACGAGACGGCAAGATCGACCTATCGAACCCCAATTCGCTTTTTCAGGACGACCACGGGCGAATTTGGATCTCCACCCCTGCCGGCCTAGGTTTTGTGGAAAATGACAAATTCACTTCCATCAAGGGCATCCCTGCCGGAAACGTCCTTTCTATAGCCCAAGATATGGCGGGTAACCTGTGGGTGATCAGCGAGGTCCTTGGTCTCATTCGTGTGTCGCCGCAAAGTGCTGTCAACCAGATCCCCTGGTCAGCGCTTGGTCATAAAGACCATGCCAGCGTGCTGGCTGCTGATAGCAGACACGACGGTTTGTGGATTGGTTTTGTCCTGGGTGGCATCGCCTATTTCTACGACGGTATGGTCCGTGCATCGTACGGAGTGGCTGATGGGCTTGGCGAGGGGCGCGTCAGTGATTTTCAATTCGACGATGACGGGACGCTCTGGATCTCGACTGAAGGCGGCCTCAGCCGGTTGAGGAATAATCACCTGGCTACGCTGACCAGCAAGAACGGCTTGCCTTGTGACACGGTGCACTGGGCTATTGAAGACAACGACCGCTCGATGTGGTTATACACGGCCTGCGGCTTGGTACGCATCGCCCACTCCGATCTTGACGCCTGGGCCGCCGCCGTGGACAAAGGACAAGGTCCGAACCGCGCAGTCCAAGTCACAGTTTTTGACAGCTCCGATGGCGTAAGGAGTCTTTCCCAACCCGGCAACTACCACCCGCAAGTCGCCAAGACACCTGATGGAAAATTGTGGTTCCTTCCTTGGGATGGCGTGAGCGTCATTGATCCGCATCACATTCCCTTCAACAAACTTCCGCCGCCAGTACACATCGAGCAAATCACCGCCGACCGGAAAACGTATGATACCGCTTCCGATACAAATGGAAATCTGCGTCTGCCGCCGCTTATTCGCGATCTGGAAATTGACTACACGGCGTTGAGTCTTGTCGCGCCGGAGAAAAATCGTTTCCGCTATAAGCTCGAAGGTCTAGATAAAGATTGGCACGACGTGGGGAATCGTCGACAGGCCTATTACACCAATCTCCCTCCACGGCATTACCGGTTCCGAGTCGCCGCTGCCAACAACAGTGGCGTGTGGAACGAGGAAGGCGCGTTTCTGGATTTCGCGATTGCGCCTGCTTACTACCAGACGAACTGGTTTCGCGCCCTCTGCATTCTCACATTTCTAGCGATGCTCTGGGCGGCCCATCGTGTTCGCGTTCGCGTACTAGAGAAGCGACAGGCATTGTTAGAGCAACACCAAACCGAGATTCGCGCGCTGAACGAGCAAATGATCAAAGCGCAGGAGGCGGAGCGGATGCGCATCTCCGGAGATCTGCACGACGGCGTTCTCCAGCAGATCACTTCTCTCACTCTGAGGCTCGGCACCGTGAAGCGCCGGGTGCCTGCCGATTCTGAGGCGAGGGCAGAGATCGTTGGTTTGCAGCAAGAACTAATCCAGATTGGAACCGACATCCGGCATATATCGCATGAACTCCATCCTGCATTACTGCAAGAAGCGGGCCTGCCCGCGGCCCTATCGTCGTATTGCGAGGAGTTCAGCAAAGTACGCGGGCTGCCCGTGTCGTGTAAGACCGATGAAAGTGTTCAGGAGTTATCTCCCGGAGCCGCGCTCTGTCTCTACCGCATCGCGCAGGAAGCGCTCGGTAATGCCTCAAAATATTCGCAAGCCAAGAAAGTGGAGGTTCGGCTGACCCGCGCCGACGGTCGCGTTTGCCTTTCCGTGTCCGATGACGGCGTTGGTTGCGAGCCCGACCAGATCGGACAATCGGGCGGGCTGGGAGTGATCAACATGCGCGAAAGGGTGCTCCAATTGCACGGGACATTTGAGTTCGACAGCGCACCAGGACGTGGAACCACGGTAAAAGCGGAAATTCCTTTTCGGCCCGCGCCGTAAAATTCCGTGCACCGGCTGTTGCAACCGAGGCTAATGAGATGAACAAATGTTTGACTTTGGTGCATCTCACAAGCACGTTCAGAATTCACTCACGCGTTCCTGGAGACTCAAAGCCGAGAAACCTCTGCTCTCCTGACCAATTGTCTACTGCGCTGCTTGGTTGCTAGTAGCCGATTGATTTAGCTCCTGGAGCAACTGGCGCAACTGGTCAGCATTGGACGAGTTGAGCGTCGTGGTGTTCCGTGGGCTCGCTTGCGTCGAAGGTTGATTGGACTTGGGTGTTTGTTCAAGAACGACGTAGATGGGTGCCCCGGCTGAGACCGTCACTACGATCTGCTGGTTCACTGCCAAGCGAGAAACCTCTTCGTCCCCGGTTTCACCGATATTATTGCTGACGCGCTCTCGCATCAGATCGGACTCACTCAGCGGCTGGCTTAGACTGCCTTGTCCCACGAACATTGCGCTGGCTTGTCCGATTCCTGACAGCGATCTGACCAGGACGTTCTTTCCCGTGTTCTTGCCGGAAACCTTTCCCTTCAACGGCCGTAAGTTCAAGTCTGTCGCGGCAGCTTCGATCGGAACGGACGCGCCATCGGGCATCAGCAGAGCGTCAAATTGGAGGTCCACATACCCTGAACGGTTTGCATCTCTGATGTGGCCGACGGCTTTGGCTCCCGCAGGAACAATAATTTCTCCATCTCGCTCGTAGTTGTACTCGATCACCGCTAGAACTGGCGCACGTACGGCCGTGCTTGCGGCCGATTCCAACCGGGCCCGCAAGCGTGTACCCGTCGCCAACCCCAATCCCAGTTGGGGCGGTGCCTCA
>Ga0335071_10003040_pt1 | contig 17833 bp, 18 predicted proteins | sample Lox_Sample_15_FD_206724 | JGI IMG/M metagenome (GOLD analysis project Ga0335071, IMG submission 206724) | Soil microbial communities from Loxahatchee National Wildlife Refuge, Florida, United States - Lox_Sample_1.5 | ecosystem: Environmental > Terrestrial > Soil > Wetlands | place: USA... | reverse complement strand
AGCTGCTCGATCGTCTGGATCTTGAAGGGGATGACGCGCAGCACCACCCCGATGGTCCCGCGCTGCTGGAAGATGTTGACGCGGAATCGTCCCAGGCCGGGCACCCCGTAGGCGAGGTCCACCTCGTTGGTCTGCTTGAACTTCTCCTTCTGGAACTCGTTCATGATCCCGAAGCTCATCCGCGCGATCTCCTCGGGGGGGAGGCGGCGCGCGTCCTTGAGCGGCACGAGCGAGCCGTCCACCCGGAACATGGGCGGAAGGCCGGCCTTCAGATGGATATCCGAGGCGGTGGCCCGCAAGGCGACCTGGAGGATCTCGTTGAGTTCCATGCCACCATTCAGGGTAGCACCCCGATCTGGACAACTCCAATGCCGGGGCCGCGGGACGACCACATGTAGGGCGTGGGAATCTCGATCCGTACCGTCGGTTTCTTTCACGCCGAGGTATCATGTCTCTCACACACCGAACGCGTCCGGAGCGCCCACCATGTTCCCCCGACCCGTCCTCGCCCTGGTGCTAGCCCTGGGTTCGGCCGTCCCGCCGTGCGCCCGCGCCGACGAGGGGCAGGGCGCGGGTGCGGAGAGTCCGGGCCTCGTCACCCGCGTGAAGGAGGGGGTGAAGGAGGCAGCGCAGGGAATCGCCGCGGGGGCGCGGAACGTGGGCCACGCGGTCCGCGAGGGGGCGAAGGAGGGGTGGGAGGCCACCAAGGAGGGCGCCCGGAAGCTCGGACACGGCGCCCAGGACGTCGGCCAGAAGGTGGGCGAGGGGGCCAAGGACGTCGGCCACAAGGTGGGAGTGGGCGCCAAGGAGGCGGGCCACACCGTCGGGGAGGGCGCCAAGGCGGTCGGGCAGGAGGCGAAGTCGGCGGTGAAGTCGGACGAGAAGAAGAGCGAGTAGGCGCTCCTTCCCGGCGGCCGGGCGGCGTCGCGAGGCGGAGGCGACCCCGGCACCGCGGCCGAGGTGCTTCGGCGCCGGGGACAGGCAAACGACTTACCGCTTCGAGAACTGGAACCGCTTGCGGGCGCCGGGGCGGCCGTACTTCTTCCGCTCGACCGCGCGCGCGTCGCGGGTCATGAAGCCGGCCTTCTTGAGCACCGGCCGGAACTCCGGATTGAGCTCGCAGAGCGCCCGGCTGATGCCGTGGCGGATGGCTCCGGCCTGGCCGGAGAGGCCGCCACCGCGGGCGTTCACGAACACGTCCAGCTTTCCCATCTGATCGACGAGCTTGAGCGGCTCGACCAGGATCATCTTCGAGGTCTCGCGGCCGAAGTACTCGTCCATGGTGCGGCCGTTGATGGTGATGTTCCCCGTTCCCGGGGCGATGCGCACGCGCGCCACCGCTTCCTTGCGGCGCCCGACGTTCTGGTTCAGCTGGGTGGCCATTCGTGAAGGTCCTTACTGCGCGATGGTCAAGGCCGCCGGCTTCTGGGCGGAGTGGGGGTGCTTCTCCCCGGCGTAGATCTTGAGCTTGGTCATCATCTGCCGGCCGAGCGCGTTGCGGGGCAGCATGCGACGCACCGCATTGTGGAGGAGGTCCTCCGGGTGGCGGGCGCGCAGCTTGTCCATGGGGGTGAACTTGGCGCCGCCGGGGTGCATGGTGTGCGAGAAGAAGACCTTGTCGGTCTCCTTGCGCCCGCTGAAGCGGACCTTGGCCGCGTTCACCACCACCACGAAGTCGCCGGTGTCCATCGAGGGGGTGTAGCTGGGCTTGTGCTTGCCCTTCAGCATGGACGCGATGTGGGTGGCGGCCCGGCCCACGGTCAGGCCGGAGGCGTCTACGAGCCACCACTTCCGGTCGGCCAGGGCTTCGCGCCGCGTCGCGCTGTGCGTGGTACCTTTGGACATGGATAACCCTGCGAAATCCCGAAGAGGGAGACGCGCCTTTTAGAGGAAGGGAGCGCCCCTGTCAAGGGCGAAAGGCCCCGGCGATTCCCCCGGCGGCGGCACCCCGCCGGCGCGCGGCCCGCCTCCCGCAGAGCCCACGTCCCGGCAGGCCCACCTCCCCGCTCGTTTCCCACACTTGCAGCGACGGCGGTGGCGACTGAGACTCGGGCTACTTGCCCGCCCGGAGAGCCTTCGCCGCACTGCCGGCACTTCTCCTCACCCTCGCCGGCCCTGCCGCGGCCCGCCCCACGCTTTCGCGCGTCCTGGCCCGCACCTTCCGATTCTACGGGGGCGTCGACGCCCTGCTGGGCGTGGGCGCCCTTCGGGTGCAGGGCCGGCTCACCGACGTCTCGAGCGCCCCCGGCAACGCGCCTCGCCTCGAGCGCCTCGTGCAACCGCCCGAGCGCTTCCTTGAAGCGGTGTCCCTCGGCGGCATCGAGCGCGAGGCGGTGGTGCTGGACGGCGGGAGGGCCTTCCGCGACGGCGCCGAGGTCACCGGGCTCGCCCGGGCCGACCAGATCCGGCTCGAGGCGGCCCGGAGCTTCCTGCCGGCGGCGCTGGCCCGGGAGCGGTCGGCGCTGCTCGACCGCGGCGAGGCGGAGCGCGGCGGACGGCGGGTCCGCCTGGTGGAGTTTCCCTTGCACGACGGGGCGGCGCTCACCGCCGAGATCGACCCGGGAAGTGGGCGGATCCTGGCGGCGGTGACGCGCGTGGCCGGCCGCGAGACGCGGGTCTCGTTTCGACGGCTGCGCCCGGTGAGCGGGATCCTCTTCCCGTTCGAGGAGGAGGCGGTGGCTCGCGAAGGGCGAACGAAGCTCCTCGTCGAGGACGTGGAGGTCCTGCCCGCCGAAGCGGTCCGGATCGAGCACCCCTGACCCGCCAACGGGTGTGATGGAAAGCCGTCGCCTGCTCCTGGGACACGTCTAACCCCCAAGGACGGCTGACCGGAGCGACCGGGTGACGGATAAGAGGAGCAATGGTTGCCGTCTCCGTCGAGACCCGGCGCGTGCCGCGCTTCGCCGCGCGGTGTCCTGCGGAGGTGGCCTTCGGCGCAGGCCGCTGGACCGGGCTCACCGAAGACCTGGGCGCCGGCGGCTGCCGGATCGTAGCCCGGCTGGCCCTGCGGCCCGGCGAGCCGGTGGCGCTCAAGCTGAACTACGGGGGCGTCGGCTTCCCGCTGGATGTGGTGGGGACGGTGGCCTGGACCTCGGCGCGGCCACCGTGGCACACCGGGGTCGCCTTCGCCCGCGGCCAGGAGGACAAGGCCAGGCGCTTCGTGCGGGCGGTGCTCTCCACCGCGCCGGCGCTGGGCGAGGATCGGGAGGCGGCCGGATTCCGTCGCACCACGCCCTCGGTTCCGCCCGCCGCCCGGCTGCGACCTCCCCAGACGTTGCTCGCACCGCGGGCGGCCCGGCTGCGGGCGCTCATCCTCGCCGCCCGTTCGCAGGCGCACGCCGGGAACCGGGAGGAGGCCCTGCGCGGGCTGCACGCGGCGCTCGAGCTCTCACCCGGCGACCCGGAGGCACTGGCGGAACTCGAGCTTCTCGAAGCCCGACGGGCGAAGCCGGAGACCGAGAGGAAGGTGGAGGAGGCGCAGCCGGCGAAGAAGGGGTAGCGGCCGCCTCCTCCCGGCGCTGGCCCCGGCTCCCGAAGCGCTGATTCTCGAGGAGCCGCGAGCGAGCCCCGACGCTCGTGTGACACGCCGGGGTGCTCTCGTCCCTGGAGGAGCTTGGCCCTGACGGGCCGGCGGTGGTCGCCGCACCATGCCGGCGAGCTGCCGCCCGGCGGGAATCGGATCCGGCTGGCGGCCGGGCGGCCGGTCCGTGCCGGCTCCGGCCATCCGACGATTTCCCTTCCTCCGGCTTTCACGGCAGGATGTCCCGCGCATGGCCGCACGCCGCCCAGAGCGCGGGCTCGCCGATCTCGCCCGGTCCGGGGCCTCTGCGCGCCCCCCCCCTCGCCCCGCCCCCCCTGCCCGGCCCGCTGCCGAACCGCGCCGGCCGGCTGCTTCTCCCCCGCCGGTGCGGGAGATCCGCGGGCCGATGTTCATCGACACCGAGAGCGGAACCTACGTCGACCGGCGGGCCCCACCTCCCACCATCTCCCGGCGCGAGTTCGAGGCCGAGCTGGACCGGCTGGTGCGGGCCTTTGCCCGAAACGAGGAGAACCCGGGCTCGGTGTCGAGCGAGGAGTGTCGCCGCTGCGTCTCCTGCATGTTCTGCCGCGAATGCGAGGAGTGCTACCGCTGCACGCACTGCCAGCGCTGCCGCGCCTGCTCCCACCTCACCCACTGCCTCGACTGCAGCGGACTGCACGACTGCGCCTACTGCGTCTCGAGCGAGAACTGTACTCGCTCCAACTACCTCGTCCTGTGCCGCTCCTGCTCCGAGTGCACCTACTGCTTCGGCTGCGTGGGACTCGCCAAGGCCGACTTCCACATCCTCAACGTGAAGTACACGCGCAGCGAGTACTTCCGCATAGTGAAGTCGCTGGAGGAGGAGCTGGGCCTCGCCCGGGAATGACAACGCGATGTCCGGCTGCTCGTCGACGTCCCCACCCACGAAAGCTCGCTAGCCCGCCATGCCCGTCCTCGCTCCCCTCCTCGCCCTCCTGGCGTCGGCACCCGCGCTGGAGCTCGTCCCGGCGGTGGCCCGGCCCGGCGACGCCGTGCTGCTCCGGGTGGGAGCCGCCGGGGAGCCGCAGGGGATCCTGGCCGGGCAACCGCTCCATTTCTGGCGGGCCGGCGAGGAGTGGTGGGCCCTCGCCGCCCTGCCCGTGGAGCTCACCCCCGGCCCCCTCCCGGTGAGGGTGGAGGCCGGCGGCGCGCCCTTGACGGCGGAGCTGACCGTGGTCGAGCCCGGCTTCACTCGGCACGCCCTCACCCTGGACCGGAAATACGTCGAGCCGCCCGCGTCGGTGCAAAAGCAGATCGCCCGAGACCGAAAGGCGTTCGCCCGCGCCTTCGCCCAGCCCTTCGGGCCGCCGTTCTTCCAGGGCGACTTCGCCTGGCCCCGGCATGCCGAGACCTCGGGCCGCTTCGGCGACCAGCGAGTGCTGAACGGCAAGGTGAAGAGCGTCCATTACGGCCTGGACATCGTCGGCCCGCGTGGGGCACCGGTCGCCGCCGCCAACGACGGCCTCGTGGTCATCGCCCGGAAGGCCTACTTCTCGGGTAACACGGTGGTCGTCTATCACGGCGCCGGCCTCTACACCGCCTACTTCCACCTCGACCGGATGGCGGTGGCGGCCGGACGGCGGGTGAGCAAGGGCGACCTCCTCGGCCAGCTCGGCGCCACCGGTCGTGCCACCGGCCCCCACCTGCACTGGGGGGTGAAGGTGGCCGGCCTCTACGTGGACCCCGAGTCGCTCCTCGCCATCGACTTCGCGCACGGCACCGCCCCCGACCGGCGCACCGGCGCGCCGCCTTCCCCCGACCAGCCTTCGAACCCATCCACCGAAGAGCCGCCGCAGCAGGCGGAGCCCTGATCGGCGTCCCGGCGGCGGAATGCCCGGACACCGGGGCGTCTGTGCACGCCCGGGCCCACACGGCAGCGGGAGCAGTGCGCGGCGGGCCAGGGCCGGAAGGGATTCAAGTCGGTGGACCGGGTGCACGGCCTGGGGGCCCGTTCATGCCCTGGCCTCGTCAGCGCCGCGTCACCGCGAGGATCGGCTCGACCAGCGCCGGAGCCGCGGCCACGAGCCCCCCGGTCTCAAGCATCCGCTCCCCCCCGGAGAGGTCGGTCACCGTCCCCCCCGCCTCGCGGACGAGGAGGATCCCGGCGGCGACGTCCCAGGGGTTGAGCCGCTCCTCCCAGAACCCGTCGAATCGACCGGCGGCCACGTAGGCGAGATCGATGGCGGCGCTCCCCAGTCGTCGGATGGTGGGCGAGCGCCGGATGAACTCGCCGAACAGCTCGAGCGGGCGACCGAAGTCGGCTTGAACGTCATTGGCGAACCCGGTCGCGAGCAGCGCGTGCTCGAGCGTCCGGCACGACGAGACCCGGAGCCGCCGCTCGCCCAGCGACGCTCCCTCCCCGCGCCCGGCGCTGAAGAGCTCCCCCCGGAGCGGGTCGAGGGTGGCCCCGGCCAAGAGGCCGTCTTGGTCGGCCACCGCCACCGTCACCGCGAAATGGGGAAGCCCGTGGGCGTAGTTGCTGGTCCCGTCGAGCGGATCGACGTAGAAGCGCAGTGCCGCCTCGGCCCGGCCGTGCGCGCCCGACTCCTCCGCCAGGATGGCCGCCTCCGGGTAGCGCTGGCGCAGAAGACCGAGCACCGCCGCCTCGCTGGCCCGATCGGCATCCGTCACGAGATCGGTGCTCCCCTTGCGCTCGATGGTCCGCGGCCGGTGAAAGCGATCGGCCAGGATGGCCCCCCCGCATCGGACCGCTTCCACGCACGCCTGCCGCAGCTCCGCCGCCGTCGTCATCCCCGCTCCTTTCCGAGACACTCCCGGGCCCTCCCGCCCAGGATAGCGTCCCCTTCCCCACCCCGCATCGGGGCAGTCCGGCACGCCACGCGCTCCGTCCAGGCGCCGGATGCGCCCCCTTGCTAGACTGCGGGCATGCTCAAGGTCCTCGCTGTGCTGCGAACCCTCTACCTCGTGTTCATCGTCGTCTTCACGCTCCGTGGCATGCCGATCTGGGGGCTGACCAGGACCTTCGACGAGCAGTACGCCCGTTGCTCGTCCTCGCTCGGCATGGTGACCAGCGCTGCCTGGCTGGCCATCGCCTGGATTGGCTTCGAGACGGCCCTCGGCTGGTGGCTGGCATCCCGCCGTCCGAAGAAGCCGGCCGCGGCCGTTCCTCCGCCGGACGCGGCCACCGGCTGAGGGGCGACCGTCGCCGGGCGAGCGCCGAATGCGCCCTCGCGCCCTGCTCTACCGGGCTCGCAGCTGGCTCCACCGGCGCGAGGTCACGGTCTGGTACGACCCCCGCTACCGGCTTCCGCTCTCCGGGCTGGAAGCCGCTGCCGGCATGGAGCCGCGGCGTGCCGACTACGCGATGTGGTGGCTGCGCGAGTCGCGGGCGGTCCCGGCCGGGAGCGTGCGGAGGCCGCGCCGGGTCTCCTACGACGACCTGGCGCGGGCCCACACCCCGGATCTCCTCGAGTCTCTGGGTCGGCCCGAGACGCTGGCCCAGGTCTTCGCCGTCGACCCCTCCGACGTCCCGGTGGACGAGGTGATGACCACGGTGCGGCTCGCCTGCGGAGCCACCGTCTCGGCAGCCCGGGAGACGCTCCGCACCCGGACCCCGGCCCTGAACCTCCTCGGCGGGTTCCACCACGCCGGGCCCTCGTCGCTGGGCGGCTTCTGTCCGGTCAATGACGTGGCCGTGGCCGTGGCCGCGCTGCGGGCCGAGGGATTCCGGGGAACGGTGGCGGTCCTGGACCTCGACGCCCACCCGCCGGACGGGATCGCCGCCTGCCTGGGCAAGGACCCCGCCGCCTGGCTGGGCTCGCTCTCCGGCTCGGACTGGGGTCCTTTGCCCGGGGTCGACGAGACGGTGCTGCCCGAGGGAACCGGCGACGGACGCTACCTGGAGGCCCTCCTCGCGCTCTTGTCCCGCATGCCGCGCCCCGAGCTCGCCTTCGTCCTGGCCGGCGGCGACGTCCTGGCCGGCGACCGGATGGGCCGGCTGGGGCTCACCCTGCGCGGGGCCCGCGAGCGCGACCTGGTCGTGGCCATGGAGCTCGAGGGCGTACCCAGCGTCTGGCTTCCCGGTGGCGGCTACTCGCACCTCGCCTGGCGGGCGCTGGCCGGCACCGGGATGGCCGTGGCGGCGGGATCGGAGGAGCCCATCCCCGAGCGCTACGACCCGCTCTCCGCCCGCTACGCGGTGGTCTCCCGGGAGATGTCCCCCCGCGACCTCTCCGACTCGGGCGAGCTCACCGCCGAGGACCTGGAGGAGGCCCTCGGGTTGAGGCCCGGGCGGCAGCGCCTCCTCCTCGGCTTCTACACCGCCTCCGGCATGGAGCATGCCCTCTTCCGCTACGGGGTCTTCGAGCAGCTGGAGCGGATGGGATACCGGCATTTCCGGGTGGCCTTCGACACGGCCGGGCTGGGCGAGCGGGTGCGCCTTTTCGGCGAGGCCGACGCGCACGAGCACCTCCTCCTCGAGCTCATCCTCGAGCGGCGCCGCGTGGCCGCTGCCGACGTGCTCTACGTCCACTGGATGTCCCTGCGCAACCCCAGGGCCCAGTTCAGCGAGCGACGACCGCGGCTGCCGGGGCAAGAGGTGCCCGGGCTGGGCCTGGCACGCGAGGCTGGCTGGATGCTGGCCCGGATGGCCGTGCGGCTCGGGCTCTCCGGCGTGGTCATCCGCCCCGCCCACTACCACATGGCCTACGCCGCCCGGCACGAGTTCGGCTTCGTCGACCCGCGCCGCGAGGGACGGTTCGAGGCCCTGATGCGCGACGTGGCCGGGCTGACCCTGCTCGAGGTGACCACCGCCATGGCCGAGGGGCGGATCCGGCTCAACGGCCAGCCCTACGCCTGGGAGGCGGACGAGATGGTGTTCTGGCTGCGCAGCCCCCCGGCACAGGACGCGCTCGTCGAAGAGGAGCGCGAGCGCTCCCGCTTCACCGTGGAGGCCCCCGCCGCGCGCTCCGCCTGAGAGGGTTCACTGCTCGGCCAAAAGGGCCATGGCCTCGGCCTCGATCTGCTCCCCCACGCGTGCGTCATAGCCCAGGTGGACGTGCCGGACGGCTCCGCTCCGGCCGAGGACCAGGGTGGTGGGCAGCCGTTCGATGCCCAGCGACGGCGCGAGCCGTTCGCCGCCCGGGTCCCAGAGCACCTTGAACCCGACCGGGATGAGGGCGAGGAAGCCCTCGAGGGCGGCGCGGTCCTCGTCGAGGGAGACCCCGTAGACCGCCAGGCCGCGCCCCCCCAGGCGCTGGGCCAGCCCGTCCAGATGCGGGAGCTGGATCTTGCAGGGCTCGCACCAGCTGGCGAAGAAGTCCACGATCACCACCTGCCCGGCCGCGACGTGGACCTCCCGCCCGGCGAGGTCCAAAGCGGTGATGTCGAGCGGCTTGCCGAGGAGCGACGCCAGCTTGACGCTGGGTCGGGGAGACTGGGCCGCGCAGGAGAGGAGAATCCCGGCGCAGAGCGAGAGGAGGCGAGTCACCGGGGAAATGTAGCCGGGCCGCCGGTGGGACGCCGCGGGTACCAAGTCCGCCGGGAAGCTCGCGGTACCCCGGCAGAGGACCTTGACCCTCGCCGCAGGGCGTTGGACGGTGGCGGTTCCGCGGGCGCTCCGCCCTTCACGATCGGTGTGCGCGGCGCCGTCCCTTTTTGTGCGCCCCGGGAGCGCAAAATTTACGGGGCTTTCACCTCGCTTGGACATGAAGGAAAATGTCGCCCGGTTTCCTCAGGAACGGAGTGCGGCGGACCGTACCGAGTGTCGCCCAGCCAGCCGTGGCGGCACGTCATGATTTCAGGTTCTCACCCGAGGTGATCGCGTGATGCGCCAGACACCCCTGCTCGCCGCCCTCGTGCTGCTCGCGAGCCCTGCGGTGCGGGCCGACACGGTGGAGGCCAGCTCCACCACCTTCCTCACCGTGGGGCCGGATACCCGCTACCACGGCGGTACCAAGCCGGACACGGTCACCGTGGCGCCGGCCTTCGAGATCCTCTCCGTCTCGGCACGCGACATCTCCACCGGCTTCGGCGAGGTGGATGCCGTCCTCTCCACCTGGGGGTCCGTGGACCTCGCCACCCGCCGCTGGGACAACGGGACGGACACGAGCTCCTTCAGCGGCGACATCACCACCGGCTATCTCCAGGCTCGGATGCTCGACCGGCGCCTGACGCTGCGCGTCGGCCGGACCAGCGTGGCCACCGGCATCGCCCGGATGATGCAGATCGACGGCGGCCAGGCGGTGGCGGTGATCCCCGCCGGCGTGCTCGACATCCGCCTCTCCGGCTACGCCGGACTTCCCACCTCGCAGCGGTTCCAGACGCGGACCGGGGAGAAGAGCTGGAACCCGACCGCCGGCACGCTGGCCTACGGCGGCCGGGTGGCGGTGGCGGTACCCCTCTCCGGCATGGCCGGCCGCGGCCTGGAGGTGGGCGCGTCGGTGAACGAGGTCCGCGATCACAGCGACCCGGTCCGGGAAGAGGTGGGCGGCGACATCCGCCTCCAGCCGTTCCGGACCAGCAACCTCGCCCTGAACGGCTTCGGGACCTACAGCCTCTACGACCGTCGCTTCTCCGAGGCCAGCACCGCCCTGTCCGTGGCCGCCACCCGCAAGCTCTACCTCACCGCCGACTGGCGCTTCGCCGAGCCGAGCCTGCTCCTCGCGCGGAACTCGATCCTCTCCGTGTTCAGCGCCTCGACCTGGAACGAGTACGGTGGCGGCGCCCGCTACGACCTGGGCCGCGGGTTCCACCTCGGCGGCGACGCCCACGTCCGCGTCGAGCCGGGTGCGACCTCCGGGACCCGCGACGGCGCCGACCTGGCCGGCCGCCTCGACTGGGCCGCCGGCAGGACCGAGGCCGGAGCCGAGGTCTCCTACCTGAACGCCGTCCTGAATGGCTACACCGGGGCCCGCCTCTACGCCCGGCGCGAGCTGGGCCGCGGCTTCGTGGCCGCCGACATCTTCCCCCAGCTCTTCCGCAAGTCGGTGAACGGACAGGGCGGGGCAGTCACCGGTACCCTCACCGCCGGGTTCGACCTCGCCTACGGGTTCAGCGCGGTCGTCTCCGGCACCGCCGGCATGACCCCCTACCTGGAACAGTCCTTCGACGTCATGGTGAAGCTCGCCTACAACCAGACTTACCGGACCGTGGAGGTGCGCTAGATGAACCGGTTCGTGCTCGCAGCCGCCGCGCTCCTGTTCGCCGGCTGCTCGGCCAAGCTCCAGCGGGTCGCCGCGGAGGCGCCGGAACCGGCCTACGTGTTCCCGCACAGCCCCCATGTCGACGGCGACGTGGCCTGCGTCAACTGCCACGCCGGCATCACCGCCGCCTCCCGGCTCGAGGCCGACGTCCGCCACGTGCAGCTCCCGGCCCACCCCTCCCAGGAGGAGGCTTGCCAGGGCTGCCACGAGTCCGACCCCGAGATTCACGTCCCCGCGCGCACCACCCCCTTCCGGCTGCGCTTCGACCACCAAGCCCATCTCGGGCGGGTCAAGGACTGCAAGACCTGCCACCAGAAGCTGCCGGAGGTGAACGACACGGCCCTCGCGGCGCCGCCCATGGCCACCTGCACCGGTTGCCACAACCACCAGCAGGACTTCTCCGAGGCCCGCTGCAATCGCTGCCACGTGGACCTGAAGGGTTACCTGCCCCGGACCGCCTTCGCCCATCAAGGTGACTGGCTGAAGATCCACGGGGCCATGGCCAAGCCCTCGGCCGAGAGCTGCGCCGCCTGCCACGACCAGACCTACTGCGCCGAGTGCCACGCCGCCCAGACGGTGGCGGCTCGCCCCTCGGTCATCTTCCCCGAGAAGGTCGATCGCGCCTTCATCCACCGCGGCGACTACGTCTCGCGCCACGCCATCGAGGCCGGAGCCAACCCGGCCAGCTGCCGCACCTGCCACGGCTCGGCGTTCTGCGCCTCCTGTCACGAGCAGCAGGGCGTCACCGCCACCGCGCTCAACGTCCGGGACCCCCACCCCAAGGGCTGGGCCACGGACAAGGGCACGAACCACTTCCATGGCGACGCTGCCCGGCGTGACATCCTTTCCTGCGCCGGCTGCCACGACAACGGTGCGGCCTCGACCTGCGTCGGCTGCCACCAGATGGGCGGCGTAGGCGGCAATCCGCACCCCCCGGCGTTCCTGCGCCGGCACGATGCCGACGACCGCAAGCACAACTCCATGTGCGCGGCCTGCCACTTCGGAACGTGAGCCATCCGGGGCGGCGCCCGCCGTTCCGGCGCCGCCCTCACCCCTCCTCGAACACTCCGGTGGCCCGGTCCTTGCGGACCCGGTCGCCGGCGAAGCACCGGCCGTTCATGGCCACGTAGACCCCCGCCGGGAGGACCTCGGCGAACGAGAGGGCGCTGCCGAGGTTGAAGAGCCCGTCGGAGGAGCCGAACGCGTAGGGGATCATCGCCCCGGTGAGGACCACGGTCCTGTCCAGCCGGGCGGCCACCAGCGCCTTTGCCGTCTCGGCCATGGTGTCGGTGCCGTGGGTGACGACGATGCGCCGTTCCGCGGCGCCCCGGCATCCTTCCACCACCAGGCGGCGGTGCTCGTCGGTCATCTCCAGGCTGTCGATCATCATGAGCGTCCGCACCCGTACCTCGAGGCGGCAACGGGCGAGCCGGAGCATCTCCGGCAGGTGGGTGTCCTTGAAGAAGAGGCGGCCCTGCAGCTCGTCGTACTCCTTGTCGAAGGTGCCGCCCGTGACGAGGACCAGGAGCGGAGCGCCCGCCGGGATCATGGCTGAACCTCCTTGCCCATCGCACCCAGCAGGTCGAGGAGCCGTTCCCAGATCCCGCCGAAGGCGCCGTTGGACATGGCCACCACCACATCGCCGGGCCGGGCCGCCCGGGCTGCCGCCCGGGCGAGCTCTTCCACCCCGGCGAAGGCCCGGGCCGGCTTTCCCCCGCGGGAGAGTCCGGCCACCACCGCGTCCAGGTCGAGCCGCTCGGCCTCGGGCACCCGATCGGTGGGGGCGGGGCGAAGCAGGAACACCTCGGCGGCTGGTCCCCAGGTGCCGGGCGCGGAGTACTCCCGCTGGTGCAGGTTGCGCCGGCTGGTGTTGGAGCGAGGCTCGAAGGCTGCCAGGAGCCGCGCCCCCGGGAAGCTGCCCTGCACCGCGGCCAGGGTCTTCTCCACCGCCCGCGGGTGGTGGGCGAAGTCGTCCACCACCGTCACCCCGCCCGCCACCCCCCGCACCTCCTGGCGCCGCTTCACGCCGCGGAAGGCCGTGAGCCCCTGGGCGATCTCCTCGGGAGAGAGACCCAGGGCGGTGGCCGCCGCAGCCACCCCCAGCGCGTTCTCGGCGTTGTGGGCTCCCCCCACCGCAAGGTGCACCTCGACAAGCTCCCGGCCGGCACGCGTCAGGACGAACCGGGCGCCGTCGCGCCCCACCTCGAGCCGGCGCGCCTCCCAGTCGGCGCCGGGGAGGTCGACCGCGTAGGTCTCCACCCGGCAGCGCGCCCGCCCGGCGATGCGAGACACGCTCGGATAGCTGGAGCAGGCGGCCAAGAACCCGTCGGCGGGGAGAAGGTCCACGAACCGCTCGAAGGCGCTCTCGTAATGCGCCTCGTCGCGGTAGATGTCGGCGTGGTCCAGCTCGCAGCTCGTGAAGACGGCGGTGCGCGGCCGGTAGTGCAGGAACTTGGGTCCCTTGTCGAAGTAGGCGGTGTCGTACTCGTCGCCCTCGACGACGAAGTGCGGCCCGGCGCCCAGCCGGTAGTTGGACTCGAAGTTGCGGGAGACCCCGCCCACCAGGAAGGAAGGGTCCCGTCCGGCGTGGTGAAGGAGCGCACCGAGCATGGCCGAGCTGGTCGTCTTGCCGTGGGTGCCCACCACCACCACCCCGTGGCGCGGGGCGATGAAGCGCTCGCCCAGCGCCGCCGGGAAGGAGACGAAGGGGAGGCCGCGCTCCCGCATGGCCGTGGCCTCCGGGTTCACCGCCCGCACCACGTTCCCCACCACCACGAGGTCGGGCCGGGCCTGGTCCAGGTTCTCGGCCCGGTAGGGGGTCAGGACCTCGATTCCCCAGCGGGCCAGCTGGAGGGACATGGGGGGGTAGACATTCTCGTCCGAGCCCGTCACCTCGTGCCCGGCCTCCTTGAGCATGCCGGCGAACGAGCCCATCCCCGTGCCCGCCACGCCGATGAGGTGTACTCGCTTGACCCTGCTCCACTCGATTCCCATTCCCTCACCTCGAACGAGTCCACCCGCTCCCCGCGCCGACCGGATCCTGTTCCCGCGCCGAAAACTTTGATCTCGAGCCGGGGGGAGGCGACCATCCCACAGGCGCCCGGCGAGTTAAAGGCCGGGCGGTGGACCGGACCGCTCCGGTGATGCGCTAGAATCCGTCGCCGGAGGGGGCCCCCGAGGAGGTGTCATGCGGAGTACCGAGGAGCTGGGTGAGCGAGAGGCGAAGCTGGCCCTGGACGCCATCCGGGAGGAACTGGTCCGCCGGGGCAAGGTGGCGGTGATCGCGGTGGCCGATTCGCACGGGGAGCTCATCTCCTTGCTGCGCATGGACGGGGCGCCCATCCCCTCGGTGGAGGTGGCCACGAAGAAGTGCTGGACTGCGGCCCGGGAGTGGAAGACGACCGGCGAGCTGGGCCGGGCCTTCCGCGACGCCGGCTGGCAGATGCTGAACTCCGATCTGCGCTACACCGGGTGGGACGGCGGCGTACCCGTACGCCACGGTGGCGCGGTGGTGGGGGCGGTGGCGGTGAGCGGCCTCGACCAGACCGAGGACGTGGAGCTCGCGCGGCTAGGGGTTGCGCGGATCGGCGAGCTGGTGGGGGAATAGAGGGAGCGCGCCCCAGGCGCACCTTGCCGAAACCGCGGAGGCTTCCATGAAGATCCTCGTGGCAGCATTGTCGCTCGCCCTCGCTACCCCTGCTCTGGCCGAGAAGACCGAGGGCGTCATCCCCGGTGTCCTCATCGGACCGAAGCTCGGACTCGTGAGCTTCCCCACGCCGACCGTCGGTGTCGAGGCGAAGCTGTGGCGAGTGTTGGGCCTCTCCTTCGATTACGGGCTGGTCCCGGACTTCAAGTTGAAGGACGTGACCGTGGGCTGGACCAACTGGGCCGCCGGAGCCCGGCTCTTCCCCTTCCGCGGATCCTTCTTCGTCGGGGCCCTGTATGGCGAGCGGAGCCTCACGCTCAAGGAGCGGGACAAGAGCACCGGCCTCAAGGCCAGCGCCCGCCTGAACAGCACCTACCTGGCGCCGGAGCTGGGCTGGCGCTCCCTGTGGAACAGCGGCTTCTTCATGGGCCTCGACCTGGGCTGGCAATTCGTGACCCACAAGAAGGAACGGCTCACCATCCCCAGCGGCTACGACGTCGACAAGGAGAAGGACGTGCACAGGGACGCCGACCGCGTGGCCAAGGCCGGGATTCCCGTGCTGGGGCTTCTCCAGATCGGCTGGTACTTCTAATCTCGAGGCCTGGCCGGGCTCGCCCCCTCGCTCGGCGGAGGCCGCCCAGGTGAGGCCGAGACGGGGAGGGTCCGATCGGCCCACCCGGTGAAGAGCAGTCGCGGCGGCCCCGGCTCGTCCGGCCCGGGGGCCACCAGGGTGGCCCGGACACCGAGCGGCAGGGCGTGGTTGGCGTCCTCGTGCCCGAAGGGGAAGCCCTCGGCCACGGGCACGCCGAGCTCGGCGGCCCAATCCCGGACCACCTCCACCCCGCGCAGCCCCTGCCCATCACAATCCGTGAACTGGCCGATCGCCACGCCGGCGAGCCCCGAAAGCGCGCCTGCGAGCCGCAGCTGGGTCAGGTAGCGGTCCAGGCGATAGGGCCGCTCGTCCACGTCCTCGATGGCGAGGATGGCGCCCGCGAGCGGCGGCAAGAAGGACGTGCCGCACAGGTGGGCAAGCAGTGTCAGCGACCCGCCGAGCAAGGGGCCCTCCACCCGGCCGGGGTGGACCGTCGCCTGGCCAGACAGGCCCGCGCCGGGTGCGGGCGGGCCCTCGAGCTCCGGGGATGGGGCACGGGTGAGCAGCGCGTGGAGATGCTCGACCGCAGGCGCCGGCGCCCGACCCAGCTGCGTCAACACCGGGCCGTGGACCGTCGCCAGCCCCGCCCGGTTCAGGACGGCGTGGAGGACGGTGACGTCAGAGAACCCGACCAGCACCTTCGGGCAGGTGAGGAGCGGCGCAGGGTCGATCTGGGGGAGGATGCGCATCGCCCCGTATCCGCCGCGGGCGCAGAAGATCGCCCGGGCCTCCGGATCGGCGACCGCCTCACGCCACTCCTCGAGCCGCCGCGCGTCGTCCCCAGCGAGGTATCTTCGGCGGGTGAAGATGTCGTGGCGGTGGCGCGGCTCGAACCCCATGCGGTCCCGCAGCGTGACGATGCCGTGAGCCATCATCTCGGGGTCGAACGGGCTCGCCGGGGCGATGACTCGGACCACGTCGCCGCGATTGAGGAGCCCGGGGACGATCACCGGACGAGGATAGCTGCCGGCCCGCCCGGGGTCGACTCCCGGGAGTGCCCAGATCGGTGATGTAAGCGGGTGCTTGCAGCCCCACCCGGGCCGAGGCCCGGAGGGTGCGCCGCGACAATGTTCCGCGCCTGCTGCACGGCTCAAAAACCCCGTTCACCGACGTCGCTGCCCTGACGCGCAGTTCCAACGAGAGGAGCCCTTGAAGATGGCGAGCCCCAAGGCACAGGAGCAGGACGGCGAGGTCTTCCTGCCGTCCCCGGAGGTCATTGCCCAGTCGCGAGTCAAGGACTGGGACCAGCTCGCGCGCAAGGCGCTCGAGGACCCGGAGGGCTTCTGGGCCGCCGAGGCCGAGGAGCTGGAGTGGTTCCACAAATGGGAGCGGGTCTGCGACGCCACCGAGAAGCCGTTCTACAAGTGGTTCCGGGGCGGCCAGTGCAACATCGTCTACAACTGCCTCGACCGGCACCAGAAGACCTACCGCAAGAACAAGCTGGCGCTCGTCTGGGTGGGGGAGAACAGCGAGGTCCGCACGTACTCCTACTTCGCCCTGAACCGGGAGGTCTGCCGCTTCGGAAACGTGCTCAAGGCCATGGGGGTGAAGAGGGGCGACCGGGTCACCATCTACATGCCGCGGGTCCCGGAGATCGCCATCGCCATGCTGGCCTGCGCCAAGGTGGGGGCGGTCCACTCGGTGGTCTACGGCGGCTTCTCGATCGACTCGCTGCAGGGCCGCATCGAGGACTCCGAGTCGAAGGTGGTGATCACCGCCGACGGCGGGTACATGAACGGCAAGATCGTCGAGCTGAAGAAGACCGTCGACGACGCCGTCCGCCGCTGCCCCACGGTCGAGACGGTGATCGTGATCCAGCGGACCGGCCACGACATCAAGATGGAGCCGGGCCGGGACTACTGGTACCACGAGCTCATGAAGCTGCCCCTCGCCACCAACCGGTGCGAGACCGAGGTGATGGAGTCGAGCGACCCGCTCTACATCCTCTACACCTCCGGCACCACCGGTAAGCCCAAGGGGCTCGTCCACGGCCACGGCGGGTACATGGTGGGGATCTACTCGACCCTCAAGTACGTCTTCGAGGTCCGCGACGAGGACCGGTACTGGTGCGCTGCCGATCCGGGCTGGGTGACCGGCCATTCCTACATCGTCTACGGGCCGCTGCTCGTCGGGGCCACCGGATTCATGTACGAGGGCGCCCCCACCTACCCCTATCCCAACCGTTGGTGGCAGCTCGTCGAGAAGTACGGCATCACCATCCTCTACACCGCTCCCACCGCCATCCGCGGCCTGATGCGGTTCGGCGAGTCCTGGCCCAACCGCCACGACCTGTCCAGCCTGCGGCTGCTCGGCTCGGTGGGCGAGCCCATCAACCCCGAGGCCTGGAAGTGGTACCACCGGGTCATCGGCAAGGGCCGCTGCCCCATCATGGACACCTGGTGGCAGACCGAGACGGGCATGTTCCAGATCACCCCCGTCCCCACCATGCCGCTCAAGCCCGGCTCCGCCACCCGGCCCTTCTTCGGCCAGCAGGCCGCCATCCTCGACGAGGCGGGCCGACCGGTGCCCGACGGCGAGGAGGGCTTCCTCGTTCTCGAGAAACCCTGGCCGGCCATGGCCGTCACCATCTACAAGGACCCGGAACGCTGGGTGAAGCAGTACTGGTCCAAGTACCCGGGCCGCTACATGGCCGGCGACTCGGCCAAGCGCGACCGGGACGGCTACTACTGGGTGATCGGACGCACCGACGACGTCATCAAGGTGTCCGGGTATCGCCTGGGCACGGCGGAGATCGAGAGCGCCCTGGTCTCGCACCCGGCGATCGCCGAGGCGGCGGTGATCGGCCTCCCCCA
>Ga0335071_10003039_pt1 | contig 17841 bp, 19 predicted proteins | sample Lox_Sample_15_FD_206724 | JGI IMG/M metagenome (GOLD analysis project Ga0335071, IMG submission 206724) | Soil microbial communities from Loxahatchee National Wildlife Refuge, Florida, United States - Lox_Sample_1.5 | ecosystem: Environmental > Terrestrial > Soil > Wetlands | place: USA... | reverse complement strand
GACGAAGAGGCGGCCCCCGGTGAGCTTCATCTTCTCGACCTGTCCCTGATCGAGCACGACCAGATTCAACGCGTCGTGCAACTGGAGGTTGGGATACTGGCGGTGGGCGCGGTGCGATTCCAGGTCGTAGATTTCGGTGAAGACGCGGCCCAGGCCGCCGATATGGACCGGCTGCGGCTTGAGTTTGCCTTCGCGCATCAGGATGGCCAGCAGCGCCAGAATCTCCTGGGTCCGGCCCAAGGCAAAGGCGGGGATGAGCACGGAGCCGCGGGCGTGCAGCACGCGCTGGATGGCCTGGCTGAGGCGCTCGATTTCCTGCTCGCGCGAGAAGCCGGGCGGCAAGTGGCGGTTGCCGCGCGTGGTTTCCATGAGCAGCACGTCCGCTTTGACGTCCTCGAAGCGCGCGCCCCGCAAGATGGTCTGGTCGTGGAAACAGACGTCGCCGGTGTAGAAGAGGGTTTCCTTCTTGCCGCGGACCATGATGCCGGCGGAGCCGAGCGTGTGGCCGGCGTCATAGAACTCCAGCGTCGGCGAGAGGAACCCGGCCCGTGTTTTATGGAAGGAAGCCCAATCCACCTCGCGGTTGTATTTGAAGCCCTGAATGCGCGGCGCCAGTTCATCCACCTCGTCGTGGCTGTAGAGCGGGTATTCCTTGAGGCCGAGCTGGTCCCGCTGGCGCTTCATGACGTTGACCGAATTGTGGAGCACGCGTTCGGTCAGGAAATAGCTCAGCTCGGTCATCAACACGTGCGCGTCGGGAAAGTAGCGCGCCGCGATGGGCAGCGAGCCGACGTGGTCGTGATGGCAATGGGAGATGGCGATGGCGTCCACCTCCTGGGGCTTGATCCGCTCATACGCGGGCAAGGCGCTCCGGCCCTCGCGCCGCGGGTGGGTGCCGGCATCCAGCAGCAGCCGGTGTCCTTCCGTCTCCACGTACCAGGCGGTCGCGCCAATGTCCGTGTCCGGGTTGAGGTTGGTGATCTTCACTTCGTCGGCTTGTAGGTCGCCGGCACCTCGAACAGCGCGGCGTCGGGCTTCACCAGGCTGATCTGGGTGAAATGCATCCGCACCGTGTTGTCCTTTTGCTTCATCTCGATCTGGATGGGGAGGTTCTTCAGGTCGGTGGCGTTCCAGGTGGTCGCTTCGAGCAGCGGGCCCCGGTCGTTCCGCACGATGGCGCGGTGCTTCACGCAGGGGTGGCCATCGAGGGTCTCCTTGCCGAGCGCGGTCTGCGTGAGCTGGAGGCCGTTCTGGAGCGCCGCCACCTCGCCTTTGGGCAACTGAATGGTCGTGTAGCCCTGGACGCCCGGATAGAGGGCGTAGGTCACTTTCTTGTCGGGCCGATAGATGGTGACCACGTGGTTCATGCCCGCCTGCGTCAAGCCGGCGATGACGTTGGGCGGCATGTCCTTGCTCTTCATCTCCTCCAGCTTGACCGAGAGGCGGACTTTGCCGTCGAGGGCGGCGAAATCCATCGGCATCCGCACGACTTCTCTTTGCGACTTATCGAGCACCTGGGTCTCCACCTTGGCGGTGAAGGCCGCGCCGGGCCCGAGGAGCTTGACGAAGGCGGCGTTAATGCCGGCCGAGGGCCCGGGGGCCAGCACTTGCGCCGCCGCCGTGCCGCCCGCTAACAGAATGAGGGAAAGCCCAAACCCAAGCCACGTCTTCGGTGAAAATGCTTTCATGAGCCAAACTCCGGGGGAACATACGCCCTGCGCTCCGTAAGACCAGCAGAAACTCCGCGGAGCGAGCGCCAGGGCGGCTGCCGTCAGGTCGGTGGAGTGCCGGGCAAAACCGAAGGCCGAATACCGAAGGCCGAAAGAGGGCCAAAACCCGAAATCCGAACTGGCCGCCAGCCGGGCGTGCAGCGCCTCGCCGTAGGAAACACCCCTCGGATTTCGGGCTTCGGCCTTCTTTCGGGTTTCGGATCTCGGGCCTCGGATTTCAGCCCCGCCGGTCCGCCCTCCCCAGCCGCCAACCAGCCTACTTGGGCGGGCTGGGAGGAGCGGCGCTGATCGCCTGCTTCACCGCCTGCACCTTGTCATTGATGGCCTGTTTCTGCGCGTCGGTGAGGTTGGGGAGCTGGGAGAGCTTGTCGAGTTCAGCGAGGGCGCTCTCGAACTGGCCGTAGCGGGCGTCCATCCGGATCTTTTCCAGGCTGCTCTTAATCTCGTCACTGGCGGCGGGAAAGGCCTGCTGCAGCTTCCCCATGTCCATAAGCCCGGTTGCGGGTGAAGGCGGGGGGGTGGCGGATTTGCCACACCCCACCAGACCCAGCACCGCGGCCAGCAAAAGCGCGGGCAGGCAGTTTGTTATGTTTCTCATAGCCGGTTATTGATGCACCGTCGTCATAGTGGACCACCAGATCAGGTCTTTGACTGTCCCCGCGTCGGGCGCCGGGGTGTTATGCCCGAGCGGGAGTGGGGTTCCGGTGATGGGGGGCTTGATGGTCCCGCCCAGCCATTTGCGGCTAAGGCAATGCCCGTCGGCGAGCGCAAAGACCCCCGCGCCGCCGTGGACGCTGGCCGGATAATCAACGATCATGGGGGCCGGGTCGCCCGGATTGCCGGCCATTTGGTTGGCCATGGCGGCGTCGTTGATGCTGTCCGGATGCTCCTCTCCCAGCACCCAGGTGTCCGAGGGCGTGCGGATGTCGGTCATCTTGGCGTAGCAGAGGTAACCGCCTCCCGATGGCACCCCCACCAGCCACGAGCCGTAATCGAACGCCTGGCTCATGGAATTGTTTCGCACCCGCTGCACGAGTTGGTTCAGGCTGTTCTTGACCCGCACCGGATCGGCGGGGCATTTCCAAATGTCGCGGCTCTTGCCGATGTAGGGCATCAGCGGGCTCTTGTCAATATAGACGGTCGGGTCCCAGATGCCCGTATCACTGGTGTTGTCAAAGTTGCCGCCAACCCACAGGACGCGGTTGGCGAGGATCGGCGCCGGCGGATTATTGCTCAGGCTGCACAGGAGCAGGTCGTAGAAATCGCCCGAGTACATGTTCCACCCGAGCATCATCTGGCGGTTGTTATTCATGCAGCGGGTCAGCAGAGCCCGCTGTTTGGCCTTGGTCAGCGCCGGCAGCAACAGGGCGGCCAGGATGGCGATAATGGCAATAACCACTAGTAATTCGATCAAGGTGAAGCCCCGGCGGGTGATACCGCCGAGTCGGGAGCAGGGGGCAGTCCCCTCGGAACCAGGTCTTATGTCTGTCGTCATGTGCGCGCTATGTTCGCTGTTTAAATCACGCCCATTTAGCCCGCTCGTAATTCCCCAACAGAATACAACACCTTTCCATGGTTCGTAAAGAGAAATAAGCTGGGAAGCGCCACCGCCTACCGAGGCCCAAAGCTTCGCTAAACGGCTCAAGGCAGCTTCTGCTTCAGCGTAAGCACCGGGGCAAACAGGTCGCCCTTTCGTTCGACTCGTTTCAGCACTGCCGGGGTTGTACGGGGGGCACGCTTCAAGCAGGGAAGGTGTCAATGGTCTCCTGGCAGTGACACGAACTCGCCAGGCGCAAACGCAATTAGATATGAATAGAGCAATCGGAATAGGTCTCTTAGCGGCAGGCATCGTTCTCCTGGTCCTCGGGATTACAGAGGCGGACTCACTGAGCTCGGACTTCTCCCGCTTCTTCACCGGCAATCCCACCGATAAGTCCATCTGGCTGTTGTTGGGCGGCGTAGCCAGCTTGGTGGTCGGAGGAGTAATGACGTTCCGGCCCGCCCGCTAAGTGGATTTACCTTCCTCCGGGTCTCGGCACGAGAATACGGAGCATTAATCGTATTTGGTGCGGGAGACGCCTCGACCCGATCTGGGGGGAAGAGCGCTGGTTGCCGGCCGGTCTTGACCAGCCTGAGCGGGGGCGATATGCAATACGAGGCTACACCATATGAAGAAATCACGCCCATTCATCCTTCTCGCCGGTTTCATGCTCGGACTGCTCGTGCTGTCCTGGTCCCGGGCACAAAGCCCCAGCCACCCATTAAAGGTGGTAGTCAACGGAGTGGAGATTCACACGTTGATGTCGGACCAACACAATGCTCTGGTCGGGTATCTGGAGGCGGCACGCGAAACAAACGCACTGGAGCTGCTTCGGCAATATCGTTGCTCATACAGCGCCGACCTGTCGTCCTCGGAACTCGGGGACACGGTCACCCTCCTGCGGTATCTGCGCCAGGGCCAGACGAACCAGGCGATTCAGTCGCTGGAGCAACGCCTGAGTCGGTATGCCAACCTCTTGTGCAATAGCTACGGCGGTCTGAGCCCGACCAACCGTGAGCGGGTCAAACTGGAGTCGCTGCACCAGGCCCGGGACTATTTCGCTGAGTTCCCGCCGCCCGCATGGGGCGCAGAGATGGAAAAGGCAGTGGACGAAGTCTTGCGCCTCGCTGAGAAGCCCAGGAAATGAAATCGGCCGCACGACTGCGGGGAGCGGAGATTGATGATTCGACGGTTGCCAATTCGGAAGATAGAGTGCCGAAGGCGCTGGAGCCAACCCGGGTTGGCGCTCTCAGTTCCGCGATCGGAGCAGTTTCGTTGAGTCCACTATGCACAAGGTGAATACAGAGAAGCTGGGCGAGATCACGTGGTCATCGCCGAAGGGGAAGTTCGTTGGCGCCGGCAAAGAGATATCCGAGGCGCTGGGGCGGAAACCGCAATCCACGGACCTGAATGAGCGGCATCCATTTGACGTCGAGATCTGCCGCATTCCGCCCGGAAAGACCCCTTACCCCTACCATTCGCATAGCGCCCAGTGGGAATTCTATCATGTCATCGCCGGGAAGGGTGTCGTGCGCCACCGCGATGGGGTCACCCCGATCGAGGCCGGTGACGCGTTCATCTTCAAGCCGGGAGAGCCGCATCAGCTTACAAATGATGGCGCGCAGGACTTGATTCTTTATGTGGTGGCCGACAACCCTATTGGCGAGACCTATCATTACCCTGACAGCAATAAGTGGAGCGTGCCGTTGCCGAAGCGCAGCATCATCCGATCCGGGGCTCTTGATTACTACGACGGTGAGGAATGAAGGTGCCGAGGCTTAAGCATGGAAGACCCCACTTGCCGGGAAGGGAATGCCAGATCAGCCAAACCCTACCACGGATAGTGGCTGAGCGGCTCAGACGACATGAGCGGCTCAGACGACTACCACGTATAGTGGTTTCAATGGCGTTTTTGGCGTTGCGTGCCTCAGGCTGCAACGGTTGGGTTCGGGGGTGGGGTTTGGGGCAAGCGATGCCACTGGGACGGCAGAACGGCCTGCGCAACGCCGGTGCAAGCTGGGGCAGGGGGACGTGGGCGATTGCGCAGTTGCTTGGGTCTAAGGTCTGGGCCATCGTACCCCTCGTTATGAGAGGCCCGACGACCGTGCTTACCCATAGGGGACTTCTCGGCCTGGCCGAAGCCCTCAGCGAAGGCTGGTCACGCCATCCGTTGACGCCCTTGGCAGGCGCACACATTGGCGGGCTGCCGGCCGGAGCTAGCGTTTCAGCCCGAGTTCAATTCGTGCGCCAGCGGCGGCTGGCTCCGGCGGTTGATGGTCGCCGCTAAGGCAGGCAATGATGCGCCGTTACCTCGCCAGCGTGATCGTTGTCTTCCTCGTGGCGTTGACGACGCTGCTCTCGTGGGCAAATTGGCCGGAGGGCTCGCTCGCGCCGGGAGTGCTGGCAGACCGCATCGTGGTGTTGAAATCCAAACGGCAGCTCGAACTCTATGCGCACGGGAAGCTTCTAAAGCGCTATGCGATATCGCTCGGGCGGCACCCCATTGGCCCAAAGGAGCGCGAGGGAGACAAGCGCACACCGGAAGGCCTCTATACCATCGAATCCCACAATCCCCACAGCTCCTTTCACCGGGCGCTCAAGGTTTCCTACCCTTCGGCGGCGGACCGCCTGGCGGCGGAGAAGCGCGGCGTGGCTCCGGGTGGCGACATCATGATCCACGGCATTCGCAATGGCCTGGGGCTGATCGGCCGGCTGCAACGGCGGGTGGACTGGACGGCCGGCTGTATGGCGGTGACCAATCCAGAGATCGAGGAGATTTACCGTGCTGTGCCTGATGGCACGCCGATTGAAATCCGTCCGCAATGAAGTCACGGCGCGCCTTTACGCTGGTGGAGTTGCTGGTGGTCATCGCCATCGTCGCGATCCTTGCCGCGCTGCTTTTGCCGGTGCCGTTGCGCAAATATGCGTAACCTGCTGCAAACAGAGAGGAAGTGGTCAAGTGACAGATTTTGTCCACCTATATAGGGTGAAATGAAGAGGCCACTCCCTGAATTCCGGTGCCGTGCTCTTGTCATTTGGGCAGGAAGGCTCCGCCTGCGTCAGTTCACCCATTGTCTCGGTAGCCAGCAATCCGGTACGATGCGCCATGGGCCACGAGAGCTGAGCATGAACTGCGGCGTCTTCTCACGGCGGCTGTGTTGGGGCCTGGCCGTCGTTTGTTGGGTTCTCCCCCCAATCCTGTCCGCGGGGCCACTGCCGGCTCCGAAGCCGAACGTGTTGGTGATTCTGACCGATGACCAGGGGCGGGGCGATTACAGCGCGTTTGGGACGCGGGACATTCACACGCCGAATCTGGACCGGCTGTTCCACGAAGGCATGACCTTCCAGAACTTCTTCGCCAATAGCTGTGTTTGTTCCCCGTCGCGGGCGGCGCTGCTCACGGGCTGTTACCCGGACCGAGTCGGGGTGCCGGGGGTGATCCGCGAGGAGACGCCGGACGATTCCTGGGGGTATTTGCTGCCCGGCGTGAAGCTGCTGCCGCAACTGCTCAGGCAGGCTGGTTGCCACACCGCGCTCATCGGCAAATGGCATCTCGGCATCGGCTCGCCCAACACGCCAAACGAACGGGGCTTTGACCTGTTTGAGGGCTTCCTCGGCGACATGATGGACAGCTACTGGACCCATCGGCGTCACGGCCTCAATCTGATGCGGCACAACCAGGCCGTCGTTGATCCGCAAGGTCATGCCACGGACATCTTTACCGGCTGGGCGTGCGATTATCTGGAGGAGCGGGCCAAAGCCGGCGGGCCATTCTTCCTCTACCTGGCGTACAACGCTCCTCACGACCCGGTTCAGCCGCCGCCGGCGTGGCTGGAAACAGTCCAACGGCGGGAGCCGGGCATGTCGAAGAAGCGCGCCAAATTGGTTGCCCTGATCGAGCACCTTGATTCGGGGATTGGACAGGTGCTCGATACCCTCGACCGGACCGGCCTGGCCACCAATACCCTGGTCATCTTCACCTCGGATAACGGCGGCGTTTTGGCCAACGGGGCGAACAACGGTCCCTGGCGCGGGGGCAAGCAGCAGATGTATGAAGGGGGATTGCGGGTGCCGGGGGCGGCGCGGTTTCCGGGCAGAATCCAGCCGGGCAGCCAAACGGATCGCATGACCCTGACGATGGATATCTTTGCAACCGCCTGCGACGCGCTCGGCGTCCAACCGCCGGGGGATATGGATGGGGTCAGCTTTTGGCCGGCGCTGCTCGGTCAGGCCGAACCGGCACTCAAGCGCGACCTTTATTTCGTCCGCCGCGAGGGCGGCAACGCTTATGGCGGCAAGACCATTGACGCATTTCGGCGAGGGGATTGGAAACTGCTTCAGGACAGCCCATTCGCCCCGCTGGAACTCTACGATTTGAAGTCTGACCCGCGCGAAACGACTGATCTGGCGGGGAAGGAGCGGCAGATGTTCAACCTGCTTTCCGCAGGGTTGCGCCGGCAACTTCAGCGCGGTGGCCAGGTCCCCTGGCAGCCGCCGCCCGCGCCCTGAGGTTCAGGCGGTCGGCACGGTGGCCGGACTTGTCGTTGGCACCACGCCCTTCCATCCGGGGGCTTACCCTGCCCACGGCATCCCTCTCCGGTTGTGTTCGACTCGGCGTTCATATACGCTGCCGGGCAAAGCGCTTATTGAAACCCATGACAAAAGCCAAAGAAGCCGACAGCCTTGATTCCAGGTTCTACAAGCCGGCTGATGCTTTCTTCACCGGCTATGGCCACCTCGGGCTCACCTACGACGATGTGACGCTGGCGACGCAGTATTCCGAGGTGCTGCCCCGCGATACGCAATTGGATACGATTCTGGCGGAGGGGCTGCAGCTCAACATCCCAGTGGTCTCCTCCGACATGGACACGGTGACCGAATCGCGCATGGCCATTGCGATGGCGCTCAATGGCGGCCTGGGGCTGATCCATTACAACATGCCCGAACGGGAGCAGCTTTCCGAGGTCAGCCGCGTCAAGAACAATGTCCACGGGCTGATCCAGGAGCCGATCAAAGCCGGGCCAGAGCAGCTCATCGGGGAGGTGCTGGAGTTGATCGCGAAGAAGCGCTTTGCTTTCAGCACGTTTCCGGTGGTGGACGGCCAGGGCAAGCTGGTGGGGCTGCTCTCGGGCCATGTGGTGAAGCAGCGCTACGCCAAACGCAAGGTCGCGGAGTTGCTCACGCCGCGCAGCCAGGTTTACACGCTCACGAAGAAGGAGCTGGGCCGGGACCCTATTGCCCGGGCGGACAAGTTCTTCACCGACCACCCGGGCATTAACAAGCTGCTGGTGGTGGACGACCAGGACCGTCTGCACGGCCTGTTCACGATGAGCGATGTTGAGCGCATCACCCAGGAGCGCAATGCCCAGTTCAAACCGGCCCGGGATGCCCATTTCCGCCTGATCTGCGGCGCGGCGGTTTCGGCGACGCGCAACGCGTTCGGGGAGCTCGACCGCGAGCGCATCCTGACCCACGTCGGGGCGCTCGTCGAACGCGGGCTGGATGCCGTCGCGGTCTCCACCGCGCACGGCCACAGCCGGGGGGTGGGCGATACCGTGCGGATGCTGCGCGATGCCTTTCCCAAACTGCCCATCATCGCCGGCAACGTCAGCAGCGCCGCCGCGGTGGAGTTCCTCGCGGACTGCGGCGCCAACGTGGTCAAGGTCGGCCAGGGGCCCGGCTCGATTTGCACCACGCGCATCGTCGCCGGGGTCGGCATTCCGCAACTCACCGCGCTCTACATCGCCTCCCGCGCCGCGCAAAAGAAGCGGGTCACGATCCTGGCCGACGGCGGCATCAGCAAGTCGGGGGACATTGTCAAGGCGCTGACGCTGGCCCAGGCGGTTATTTGCGGCGGGCTTTTCGCCGGCTGCCCGGAAGCGCCGGGCGAGGTGCTGGAGATTGGTGGCAAGCTCTACAAGCAGTATCGCGGCATGGGCAGCCTGGCAGCGATGAAAGAAGGGTCGGCGGCGCGCTACGGTCACGTGCCCGACCCGGCCCGCAAGGTGGCGCCGGAAGGGGTGGAGGCGTTGAAGGAGGCCAGCGGCTCGGTGGATCGCGTCCTCGCCCAACTGATCGGGGGCATTCAGGCCGGCATGGGTTATCTGGGGGCGGCCAACCTAGCGCAACTGCGGGAGCAGGCCCGGTTCATCCGCGTCAGCCCCGCCGGCCAGCGCGAAGCCGCGCCGCACGATGTGGTGGAGCTGAAGACGGGAAGCTGAGACGAGAGCGGGCCCTAATCAGTCATCGGGAACCCGTAATCAGTAACCCGCGGGCGACCACGGATTACTGCCCCCCAGCTAGAACTTGATCGCCTCGTTGCTCTGTCCGCATTGCGTGCAGCGCGAACGGTCCACGTCCGGATCGTCGGTATAGACATAGCCGCAGCGACGACAGCGGAAGATGCGGTCCTCGCTCGGGGTCGGCTCAAAGCGTCTTCGGCGAAGCTCGGTGTAGATGACCGCACCGGAAAGACCTGCCAGCAGCACCACGACGTAAGTCAGGATTAAAGTGGGGATGGACATGCGCCTCAATGATTGGCGGACGGGGCGTTGGTGCGGGGCTGTGCAATCGTGTGCCACCGGAAGATCATCCGTCCCCAGCTCAGGTCCGCTGCCGAATCGCGGTCAGTGTCCGCCGGGTCAAGCCGGAGCGGCTCAAAGCGTGCGGCCCGGGCCAACTTGAGGGCTTCCTGGTCCGCGTCCCCGGCACCGCTGCTCGAAAGCAAGGTGGGCGAGACCGGCGTGCCCTCCGCATCCACCGCAATCCGTACTACGCTGTCCCCCAGGATCTCCGGGCTCGGCCAGGAGCGCAACGGGAGCGGGGTCACCAGCCGCCGCCGGGCCAGGTCTCCTTCCAGACGCAAGGCAGATTGCGCCGCCGTGGTCAGTTCCGACGACGGCGCAGGGAGCGGGAAGTCAGGCTCGGGTCCGGCGGGGAGCCGCAAGGAGTCGAACGCGTTCGTCTCAATGAATTGGTTGAAGGTGGCACCCACCCGGTCAACCGCCAGGCCGAGGGAATTGGTTGGCTCAGGCCACTGGAAAGAGGGGAATTCCGGGGGGGAATTACCCAGCGATGCCCTTCCCTCCAGGCTCTGCCGGTGTGGGAGCGCAAACAACGTTGGGTCATTGAGCGCCAGCAGCGCGGCGGGGGCGCTTTCCGCCAGCGTGAAGGTCAGGGCGGGCGCCGGCGCCCGCGGGCGAATCGGCGTCGTCTCTCCCAGCCAGAAGATCAAAACGAGCTGGGCGCCGAAGATCAGCGCGACGACGCCCCACCGGCGGCCGGGCGACCACGGCCGCAGCTCAAACAAGGCGGGGGTCATGGCCGGGACCGGGAGGCAGGTGCAGCATAGGCGCGCGGCAGCGTCGCCAGCAGGGCTTCCGAAATGCCCGCCCCGCGCGCCAGCAGCGCCAGACGCAGGCACGCCTCGTAGCTGACCGATTTGTCGGCCTGCACTACCAGAGTCAAAGGCTCCGCGGACTTTTGCACCGCCACGCGCAATTGGTTGCTCAGCGCGCTTTCCCCGATCCACTGGTTTTCGTAATACAGCCGTCCGTCGCCATCAATGGCCACCGAGACCGTCGGCTTATCCGTGCCCGGCAGACCGTCGGCCCGGGGAAGCTGCAGTTCCAGGCGGGCGCCCGGGGTGTAGACCAGGGTCGCGAGCATCATAAAAATCACCAGCAGGAAGAACACCGCCGCGAATGGGGCGGCATCTAATTGGCCCCGGAAAATGCGCGCGTTGCGGGGAAACTTCATGACTCCGGCGGCGGCTTGGCGCCTTCGGTGACGACTTGCACAACTTCGGTGGCCGCGCGCTCCATGTCGAGCACGATGGAATTGACGCGGCTGACCAGGTAGTTATAGCCGGCGTGCATCGGGATGGCGACGGCCAACCCGGCGGCAGCGCAGACCATGGCCCGATAGATGCCGTCGGAGAGCTGCCCGACATGGGCGTTCAGACCGTATTCCTGCATCCGGCCAAAGGTCTGCATGAAACCGAGCACCGTGCCGAGCAGGCCGAGCAGGGGCGCAAGCTGGGCAATGGTCGCCAGCAAGTTCAACTTCTCTTCCAGGCGCGGCACCTCGGCCAGGCCGGCTTCTTCCAGTGCCTCCCGCACCCGTTCCCGGCCCTGGTCGCGGTTCAGGATGGCGGTCTTAACCAGCCGCGCGACGGGCCCCGGGGTGGCATCGCAAATCGAAAGGGCTTCCACCACGTTGTTGCGCCGGAGCACGGTGCGCACGCCGTTGAGGAACTCGGTGGAATTGATCTGGGCGCGGTGGCAATGGAGAAACCGCTCGATGAAGACCGCGACTCCCACGGCGCTGACGAGCAGGAGCAACCACAGCACCGGCCCGCCGCTCGATAACAATACCGGCAGCGTTAACATGACTCCCTTTATACGGCCCCGGAACTGAGGTTCAAAGGCCAAAGTTGCCGCTCCGAGCCCACGGGAGGCTTGCGCTTCCGCCACGGAACCGCGCTGCGGCTTATCAGCGATTTGCGGCCTGGGAAGTCTCCTTTGGCCTTGCTTCCGGCGCCCGCGACCCGAATCCTTTGGGCATGGAACGACCAGACCAGCTTCGCGAGTTGTTTCGGATGCAGCAGGCGCTTAATGAGCGCATCGGCGTCCGGACGGACGGCCTGAGCCAGCCAGAGAAGACGCAATGGCTGCTCAACTATTGCCGCGCCATGTCGCAGGAGATTGCGGAGCTGACCGACAGCGTGCCCTGGAAATGGTGGGCCAAGTACCAGAAGTTCGACGAGCAGAATGCCCGGGTCGAGGTGGTGGATTTGTTCCATTTCCTGATCAGCCTGGCGCAGGTCCTGGGCATGAACGCCGACGATGTATTCAATGCTTACCGGCAAAAGAACGAAGTCAACTTCCAGCGGCAGGAGGATGGCTATGCCGTGAAAGACGAGCACGATTCCAAGCACATTTGAGGCAGCCCAAACCCATCGCATCACATCCCGCCGAGCCTTGCGCGAGCCGCAGCCTCCTCCACCCATGAAAGCACCTGTCCCCCAACTCCATCCCGAGCCCGGCGCCCGCGTCCCCAGGCGCTGGCGCCAGGAGGTCGAGCGCATCCTCATCACGGACGACCAGATCGCCCGGCGCCTGCGGACAATGGCCCGCGATATTGTTCACGACTTCACCGGGCGGGAGATGGTGGTGGTCTCTTTGCTCAACGGCACTGTGATGTTCCTGGGCGACCTGATTCGGAACCTTTCGCTCCCGCTGCGGCTCGACTTCATCGGCGTCTCCAGTTATGGCGCGGGCACCGAATCGGGCGACCTCGTCTTCACCAAGGAGCTGCGCCTCGATGTGCGCGGGCGCGATGTGCTGCTGGTGGACGACATTCTCGACACGGGCAAGACGCTCTACCGCGTGCTCGGCAAGCTCCGCGCCTTAAAACCACGGCGAATCAAGACCTGCGTGCTGTTGAACAAAGCGGCGCGCCGTGTCGAGGCGGTAGAGGCGGACTACGTGGGATTCGAGATCCCCGATTACTTTGTCGTCGGCTACGGATTGGACTTCGCGGAGCGCTATCGCAATCTCCCGTTCGTCGGGGTGCTGCATCCGCACGTTTACAAGCAGGCGTGCCAGAAGGCCATTCCCACCCCGCGCCGAAAAGCCGGCGGGCGGCGCGGCGGTTGACGTGCCGCGCCGGCCGGCCCCGAGGGTTGCTTCCTTATGCGCGTGACGGTTTGCTTCTATTCCTACTTCAAGGAACTGACGGGTTGCGCCCGGACCACGGAAGCCATGCCCGATGGCAGCACCCTCGAAGCCCTGTTCCAGAAGCTCCTGCTCCGCTTCCCAAGACTGGCCGGCATGCAGAAATCCACCTTGATGGCCGTGGGGGTTGATTACCAGGACCGCACCTGCGTTTTGAAGGACGGCGACGAGGTCTCGCTCTTCCCGCCGGTGCAGGGGGGATAGCGCGCGCAATATGAAACGGCATCTGACGCTGACGACGGAGGCGATTGACGAGCCCGCCCTGCTGGCGCAGCGGTCAATGTCCAGCGGCATGGGCGCGGTCGTCCATTTCCTGGGAGTCGTGCGCGCGGCCGAGGGGAAAGCCACTATCCGCGCGCTCGAATACGAGGTCTTCCAGCGCATGGCGGAGCATCAGATCCAGTTGCTCTTCGACGAGTTGGCGAAGCGCTGGCCGGTGGAATCGGTGCGCCTCGTCCACCGGATCGGCGTGGTGAACGTGAACGTGCCCTCGCTGTGGGTCGAGATCGTCGCGCCGCACCGCGGGGAAGCCTTCGCCGCCTGCCAATGGCTGATTGACGAGATGAAGCGCGTCGTGCCCATTTGGAAAAAGCCCTGCCTCTGATTCCGCACTCTCATTCCGCATTGAGAGTGGTGGGCGCTGAGGGATTCGAACCCACGACCTACTCGGTGTAAACGAGGTATTCTTCCACTGAACTAAGCGCCCTCGCGCAATGCGCGCGTTCCTTCCTTACAGGCGATGCTTACGCGTCGTCCAGCAGTTTGCGCCAGCAATTCAGCCTTGGCAACGCAAAGTTCAGACGCTGCGCTTGCCGGGGTTGGAAATGGAAAGCATAGACTATTCCCTGTTGAGATTCCTCTTTATCCACTCCCGCGCTTTCTTTTCATCGACGTTGCCTGCGGAGGAGAGCAGAGCCTCCGTCGCCAGCGCAATGTCCTTTCGGGTCAGGGTGAGAAGGCTATTCGTGCCGGAGGACTGCATCAGGCCGGAGTTGGTCGAGGCAAACAGGGTGGTGCTGGGGATGAACCGCAAGGTCCCACCCGTGTCGGCGTAGAGGTTGCATTGCGGGTCCAGGGAAAGGGCCAGATCAGTGAGCAGCCCCGCCCCGCGGATGGTGGTGCCTTCCTTCATGAAGAGTTGCGTGTCGTGGCTTCCATCCGTTGTGCCCGAAACCGTGCTGGCGGCGTCGCTGGGGCCGCGTGGTTCCGCGGAGGTCCATTTCGGACCAGAGACGGTTCTCTAGCTACGGATCAGAAGGTTTCAGGTTCAACTCCTGATGGGTGCGCCAAGACCAATGGCCTTGGAATTGGAATCACTAATCGCGTTGATCTTCGTTTCCAGTAGGGCTCGGCGGAAGGCGTGTTTCGGAGGTCTTCGATCCTATTGTGGAACCAGCTTGGTCAGTGTCTGAACGCACGGTGAAAGGCGCAGTGCCGGAGGGCGTCGGAAACCGCAAATGGGAAAGGGCCGTCCGCCGTGGGAATCAACGGGCTGGCGCTCAGCCCGGTCCAGCCTGGCGGCGAAAGAGCGGTCGTCCGCTGTGCGCGAGAATTTTGGCGTGGATTACCGTAGCAATTGATGTCCGCGGATTGAGCCTATGGCCCGACCAAAACGCGGTAGAAGCGTTGTTGGTTGGTGGCGTTGGGGTCGGTCAATAGAAATGAATTGCTGGCCGGATTGTTGGTGACGTAGAGCGCAACCCAGTTTGTGGCGCCCAGGTTGGTGGACATTTCAAGAGTATAATTCTGATTGGAAATGCCGTTGAGCAGCATTTGGAATTGGCTGCTGGAAAGGCGCATCGGCACGGATAAAGTCACCGGCAAGGCAAGCAGAGAAGCCTCGGCGGCATAAGCGGAGACCCTGCCGCCTGCCTTCGTGAACCCGCCGCCCGCGTAGAGCGCGTCGCCCGACACCGCCAGCGCAGACACTGGATCGTTCAACCCCGAGCCCAGGGCCGACCAATTGTTTCCATCCCATTGGGCGATGGCACTGGCCGAAACACCGCCCGCGTTCGTGAACGCGCCACCGACATACAACGTGCTGCCTGACACCGCCAACGCATTTACAACGCCATTCATCCCCGAGCCCAGCGCCGACCAATTGGTTCCGTTCCATTGGGCTATGTATAGGGCGTTACTGCCACCCGCCGCCCCGAAATTGCCGCCGGCATACAGCGTGTTGCCTGACATCGCCAGCGCATACACAGATACGGTTCCACCGCCGGCCATCCCCGAGCCCAGCGCCGACCAATTGGTTCCGTTCCATTGGGCGATATGAGCGGCGTTTGTGCCGCCCGCCGTCGTGAACTGGCCGCCGGCGTACAACGTGTTGCCTGACACCGCCAACGCTTGCACATAATAGTTCACCCCCGAGCCCAGCGCCGACCAATTGGTTCCGTTCCATTGGGAGAGGTAACCGCCGAATTGGCCGCCGGCATACAACGTGTTGCCTGACACCGCCAGCGCATACACGTAACTGTTCAACCCCGAACCCAGCGCCAACCAATTGGTTCCGTTCCATTGGGCGATGTGAGCGGCGTTCGTGCCGCCTGCCGTCGTGAAAGTGCCGCCCGCATACAACGAGTCGCCCGAAACCGCCAGCGCATAGACTATGTCATTTACGTTCCCCAAGCCCGAACCCACCGCCGTCCAACTGCTCCCATTCCATTGGATGACGTGGGAGGCCGAACCACCGCCCGCCGTCATGATATTACCGCCCGCATACAGCGTGTTGCCCGACACTGCCAGCGCTCGCACTGCTGAGGAGGTTAAGCCATCCATTCCCGCCCCCAGCGACGACCAAGCGCTCCCACTCCATTGCGCGACGTAAGCAGCCGGGGTACCGCCCGCCTCAACGAAAAGACCGCCGGCAAACACCGTGTTCCCCGACACCGCCAGCGCATTGACACTACCATTCATCCCCGAGCCCAGGGCGGACCAAGTGCTCCCGTTCCATTTGGCGATGTAATTCACGTTCGTGAAATTGGCTGTATCTGCGAAATTGCCGCCGGCATACAACGTGTTGCCCGACACTGCCAGAGAGTACACGCCGCCGCCCATGCCTGAGCCGACCGCCGACCAATTGGTTCCATTCCATTGGGCGATGTCTTGGGCGTTTGAGCCGCCTGCCGTCGTGAAAGCGCCGCCCGCATACAACGTGTTGCCAGACACCGCCAGCGCATTGACACTACCATTCATCCCCGAGCCCATCGCTAACCAATTGGTTCCGTCCCATTTGGCGATGTAATTGGCATTGGTGCCGCCCGCCATCGTGAAAGCGCCGCCCGCATACAACGTATTGCCTGACACTGCCAGCGCACTCACACCACTGCTCATGCCGGAACCCACCGCCGACCAACTGCTCCCGTCCCATTTGGCGACGTAATTAGCCGAAACACTGCCCGCATTCGTGAAACTGCCGCCCGCATACAGATCGCTGCCTGATAAGGCCAGTGCTTTCACAGTGTTCCCGCCTCCACTCCTGCCATAGAGACCAATCCCCGAGCCCAGCGCCGACCAGGTGGTCCCGTCCCATTTGGCGATGGAACTTGCCGCAACGCCGCCCGCATTCGTGAAAGTGCCGCCTGCATACAACGTGTTGCCTGACACCGCCAACGCATACACATACGTAGGAGATGTCGTGCCGACCAAGCCTGACCCCAGTGCCGACCAACTGCTCCCGTTCCATTCAGCGATAGCGTTGGCGGCCACATTGCCCGCAATGCCAAAGTTGCCACCGACGTAAAGATTGCCCGACCCATCCACTACAGTGGCATAAACCTCCCCATTCACCCCCGAAACTCCACCCAGACTGATCCAGTTGGCGTCGCTGAAGGTCGGGTCGATCCGCAATGGGTAAACCGCGCCAGCATCATCCACCACCAGTTCAAGTGCCGAGTGGGGAGTGCGGAGTGCGGAAAGAGACGCTGCTTTGATGCAGGCAGGCAGTCCCTTGCCGGTCGCATCGGTCGCGCGCAGCCGGCTGTAGGCGATCCGGCGGCCGGATTTCTCCAGCACCAGTTGCGCACCATAAGCCGTTGGTTCCACTCGTGCTCCGCTCACATCCAACTGCACCTTCAAGGGACCCTCTCCCGCCGGTTTCTCCGTCACCAAAAAGTCCTGCCGTATGCCGTCCACGCTCACGGAGTATTCCTCCATCAGTCCTGCCCGGACGAAGCGCACAGTCTGCCCGGCCACGGAAACCTTGCCTGCCTGGCTCAGTTGGAGGCTGGAGGCTGGAGCCTGGGGCTTCGATGTTCCCGCAACCCCCTGCCGCCCCACCGCCATGGCCACCACCCGGAAGCGGTCGGCGGGCTGATTGGTTACTGTGGAGAGCAACCATAGGCCTTCAGCCGTCGCCTCGCCTTCCAGGCGCTGGAACGCGCAGTGCAACCGTGCACCATCTCCCGAGGCCGCCACCCACAGCCCCTCGCCATGGTAATCCGACCCTGCCTTGGCGCCGATCTGGTCCCAAGCAATGGTCGCGACCGTTTCCACCGGCCCATGCTGGGCAGGGAGCGCGCCCATAGCCGTGCCCGGCAGCGAGGTGAACAACTGCACCAGCGCGGCGCACCCCACGGCTCGGAAACAACCTCGGATCAGCATAGTCTCCCTTTGGTCAGAGATGTTCGGGGTACAGACGCCGGAGAGACCGGTAGACCTTGCTCTTTCAGGCACCGACGAATCGCGATCCGTGTTCTCGCGAGTCCTCACTTGAAGTGCTTGCAGGATCGGAGAGGACGGGATGGGTTTCATGGTAGGTTTTGAAGCAGCGGGATTAGGTGTGCTTGTAGAAGAAATCGGCGGCAACGAATGAAGCGCTGACGCTGCGGGT
>Ga0335071_10003038_pt1 | contig 17845 bp, 17 predicted proteins | sample Lox_Sample_15_FD_206724 | JGI IMG/M metagenome (GOLD analysis project Ga0335071, IMG submission 206724) | Soil microbial communities from Loxahatchee National Wildlife Refuge, Florida, United States - Lox_Sample_1.5 | ecosystem: Environmental > Terrestrial > Soil > Wetlands | place: USA... | reverse complement strand
AGGGCCGCGCCGGGGGAGGCGGGGGAGACGGATGCGGGCCGGCCTCGAGCTCCTCCTCGGAGCGGAACGCCTCGAGGAACTTCGCCTTCGTCTGGTCGACGTCGTCGAGCGCCTTCTTCTCGCCGCCGAGGCGTTCCTCGCAGGCTGCGAGTTTTTCCTTATAGTCCTTTTCGGGGAACTCGCCGAGATCCTTTCGAAGCTCGAGCTCTTCCTTGTCGAGCGCGGCGGCTTCGACGGCCTGCGCGACCTGCGCCCGGAGGGCCTGGAGGCGCCGGTATTCGACGCGGGCCTTGTCCTTGAGCGGCCGCGATTCCTTTTCCAGCGCCGTCCTGCGCGTTTCGTAGTCGCGCTTGACGCGATCGTAGACGGTCCGGGAGACCTTCTCGGCGCGGTCCTCGATCTTGACGAGGCGCTCGGCGAGGACTTCCTCTTCGTGCTTGATCCGGACCAGCTCGGCGAGGGGCGACAGGTCGATCTGGCTGAGTTCTTCTCGCATGATCGGTCCGCCAGTCTAGCAGCGAAGCCGGGGTCGGTCCTTTGCTAACCTCGTCCGCGGGTCGCGGGGGGCCTGGATGGCAGAACTCATCGTCCGGAGCGGAGCGTCCGCCGGGACCCGCTTCCTGGTATCTCAGGAGGCGGAGATCGGCCGGAGCTCGCAGGCCGCGGTTCCACTCATGGATCCGTCCGTCTCCCGCCGGCACGCCGTCCTCGTTCCCGGGCCCGGAGGCGCATGGTCCGTGCGCGACCTCGGCAGCCAGAACGGCTCGCGCGTGAACGGGAGGAAGATCACGGGTGCGGCCGTCCTCCGCGACGGCGACGTCCTGACGCTCGGAAACGTCGAGTGCGCCTTCCGCCGCGGGGATCTCGCGGAATCCGACTCGGTCGAGCGCTCCCGCCTTCTCCTCGTCCGGGATCTTCCGCTGCCGGTCCTCGAGTCGCGCAGCGCGACCGAGGGCCCCGTCCCCGTCCGCCCGGGAGACGGGTCCGCCGACGAATGGAGCCGGCGTCTGCGGCTCGTCTACGACGTCGGGCTCGCGCTGCGCGGCACGCTCGACGAGCGGACGATGCTCCGGATCGTCCTCGAGAAGGTGTTCGCGGTATTTCCGAAGGCCGACCGCGGCTTCGTGATCGTCGGCAACGCGACGACGGACGAGCTCGTCGTGCAGGCCGCGCTGTCGCGCCGCGAGGGGGGCGCGGAGATCGCGATGTCGACGACGATCGTCTCGGACGCGATCAAGAACCGGCGCGCGATCCTGAGCGTGGACGCGAGCCACGACGGGCGATTCGTGGAGGGCGTCAGCGTCCAGCTGCTCGGGATCCGCTCCGTCGTCTGCGTTCCGATGCTGGCGGGCGACGACGTGTTCGGCGTCATCACTCTCTACACCGCCGACGCGCGCCTCCAGTTCGACGGGGACGACATGGCCGTCCTTCTCGCGATCGCGGGGCAGGCCGCGCTCGCCCTGTCGAACGTGCGTCTCCACCGCCGGCTCGTGGCCGAGGAGGCCGTCCTCCACGACCTCGCGCTCGCCCGGCGGGTGCAGGAGCGATTTCTCCCGCAGTCGCGGCCCGAGGTGCCGGGCTGGGAATTCCGCGCGCACTATGCGCCCGCGCTCGAGGTCGGCGGCGACTACTATGCGTTCCTCCCGCTGGACGGCGGCTCGGTCGGCGTCGCGGTCGGCGACGTCTCGGGCAAGGGAATCTCGGCGGCCCTCTTCATGGCGCGTCTCGGCAGCGAGATGAGGCTTCACTCCGTCGCGCGGACCGACCCCGGCGAGATCCTCGCGTGCGTCAACCGCGTCCTCGCGGCGGAGGCCGAGGACGGGATGTTCGTGACGTGTCTCCTCCTCGTCCTCGACCCGTCGAGCGGCCGCGTGCGCTTCGCGAACGCGGGCCACATGCTCCCGCTCGTGCGCCGCGCGGGAGGGAAGGTCGAGCGCATCCCCGGAACCCCGAACCTTCCGCTCGCCGTCGCCGCGGACGGGTCCTTTCCCGAGGGATCGTTCGACCTGGGCGCCGGAGACGCCGTGATCCTGTACACGGATGGCGTCTCGGAGGCGCCGCACGGCGGCGACCTCTTCGGCGAGGAGCGCCTCCGCGAGGTCCTCCGCGCTTCGGCCGGCTCGGCGGAGGACATCCTCACGGACGTTCTCACGTCCGTCCTCGCGCACCTCGGGGGCGAGCCGCCGGCCGACGACCTCACGATCGTGGTCGTCGGAAGGACGCCGGGCGGTCCGGCGCGAAGCATGAAGACGTTCCGCGTCGCGCCCGTCCGGTGAGGAGGGTCTAGCGGGGCGCGGAGCCGAGGAGCACGGCCGCCACGCGCTCGATGAGCGCCGGATCTGCCGCGGTCGCGCCCGAGGCGGCCCCGGCCGGGCCGAGAACCGCAAGCAGGCGCGCGAGATACGGGTCGTCCCCGGATGCCGGGGGCGCCGACTCGGGCGCCGGGCTCTTCTCTTCGCCGGCAGGCGCGGGCTCGGAAGGCCGTGCGGGCGGCTGGACGGCGCGCGAGCGATCCACGCTTTGCGCGGGTCCGGCCTCGGCAGCGGCGAGCGCGGCCGCGCGCGTCGGGTGGATCGCGAAGAGGGCCCCGAGGCCCGCGATCTCGAAGACGTCGCGCACCTGCGGATTCAGGCCGCAGAGCACGAGCCGGCCGCCGCCGCCCGCGAGCTTCTTGGCGAGCATGAGAAGAACGCGGAGCCCCGCGCTCGAGACGTAGTCCGTGGCCCCGAGATCCACGACGAAGCGCCGCTCGCCCGCGGCGAGCAGCGCGACGACCTTCTTGTCGAGGTCCGGCGAGGTCTTCGATTCGAGGCGTCCGACCGGCTCGAGGACGACGAATCCGCCCTCGACCTTCGACTCGTGGATCTGAAGCGGCACGGCGGCTACTCCGCCCGATAGACGAGGGAGATGCCGCCGAACCGGAGCGTGTCGCCGCCCGCGACTCTCGTCTTCACGCCCGGGAGGATCCGGGTCCCGTTCACGAACGTTCCGTTCGCGGTTCCGACCTCTTCGAGGACGAAAAGGCCGCCGTCCTCGCGCACGAGCTTCGCGTGGCGGCGGCTCGTCATGCGCTGCGTGTCGAGCGGCCCGAGGTCGATGTCCGGGCGGAACCCCGACACCTGGTCCGGACGTCCGAGCGTGATCTCGTCTTTCGCGGGCAGAGCGATTTCGCCGCCCTCCGGGGTCACGAGCGCACCGAGCGCGCTCGCCGGGGCGGCCGGGGCCGGGGCGGGCTTCTGCTTCTCGGGGGATCGCGCGCCCTTTTTCGCCGCGGGGGCGCGGCCCTCGGCGCCGGCCTCGCGGAGCCGCGCGGCCATCGTGCGGAGCATGCGGACCGCAACCTCGGGATGGGCGCGCAGGAGGGCGTCGAGACCGGCGGCGTCCAGGCCGAGGAGCGTGCAGTCGGTCGCGGCGCGCGCGGAGGCGGTCCGGGGCTGGTCGTCGAGAAGGCCCATCTCCCCGAAAAAATCTCCGGTCCCGAGGACCCGGATCGTCCGCACGACGCCGCCGTCCGTCCGGAAGATCTCGACCGAGCCGTCCTCGATGACGAACATGACCTGGTCGCGGGCGCCCTCCTCGAGGATGACGGCGCCGGCCTTGTAGGTGGAGGGGCCTGTCTTCATTCTGAGTCCGCGGACGGAGCCGCGCCGGAGAAGTCTATCGCGACGCCCGCAATCGACTCGCGAGGAGGGAAAACGCCCGGCGGGCGCCCGCCGGGCACGAGGCGGCTCAGCCGATCGGTTTCTGTCCGCGTTCCGGGTCGCTTGGGTCGTCCGCCGTCGTGGCGGAGTCGAAGCCGAAGAGAAGCAGTAGCAGGGTGAGAGCGTCCATGTCTTCCTCCTGTGGCGCGACGGTGTGCGGCGCGCGTGTGGAGGCGGGAGACGTGAGCGCTCAGCTTTCCGCCTTTACATCTCTAGAGACGGAATCGGCACACGGCTTTCGACCGGCCGAACGTGAGAATCGACGGAATGCCGCGTTTACGCGCGCTTCGCAGCGCGGAACGGGAGCGAGAAGCCGTCGAGCTCGCCCTCCACGTGCCGGCGCACCTCGGACACGAGACCGACGTCCACGTCGCCCGGGTCGAGCCGCGAGGCGAGCTCGCTCCACGCCGGGCTTCCCCGGAGGTCGGTCACGGCGACGAGCCGGCCGATCGCGCGCAGCGCGGCGATCATCTCGTCCGTCCGGCCGAGGCGGCCGAGACATTCGGCGGCGGCGAGCCGCGTGACGACCTGGTCCTCCTCGAGGCCCAGCCGGTCCGCGTCGTCAGCCACGGCCCGGAACGAGGCGAGCGCCTTCTCGAGGTCGCCGCGGAGCATCTCGAGCTCGGCGAGATTCTGGCGGACGCCGAAGACGAGCGCGTCGAGATGGTGGCGGCGCGCCGCCTGGAGGGCCTGCGCGAACCCCTGCTGCGCGGCCTCGAACCGTCCGAGGGCGCCGAGGCAGCGGCTGCGGTTCAGGAGGCACGCCGCGACGGCGTTCGCGTCCTGATCCGGGTCGAGCCGTTCGAGCGCCGCGTCGTACGCGGCGAGCGCGCGCCGCTTGTCCCCTCGCTGGGAAAGCGCGGAGGCGAGCATCCCCTCGGCGCGGCCGACCCAGTGATCCTGCGCGTGCTCGGCGAAGACGCGGGCCGCGCCCCCGAGAAGCCGCTCCGCCGGGCCGAACTCGCCCTGGAAGCACATGACGCTCGCCTCGAAGTAGTCGCACAGGGCGTGGGAGAACGCGTCGCTCCCGGCGTCCGCGTGCGCGCGGCGCGCCGCGCGCGCGGATTCCCGGGCCTCGGCAAGCCGTCCGATGCTGAGGAACCCGTGCGACTCGATCGCCCGCGCTTCTCCGACGAGGACGGCGAGTCCGGGCTCGCCGGCGAGGCGCCCGGCGGCGGCGATCACGGCGGTCGCGAGCGCGAGTGCGCGTTGCGGGACGCCCGCCGTGAAATTCGCGCGTTGCAGTGCGTAGAGGAGCGCGAGCCTCCCGTCCGGCGAGCCGATGTGCGAACCGACGAGGGCGTCGAGATCGGCCTCGGGGTCGCGTGCGGATTCGACGAGCGCGTCGGCTGCCCGGAGAGCGGCGTCGGAGCGGGCGGCGGCCTCCGCGAGCCGGGCGCGGCGTTCGGCGGAGCGCGGCGGCGGGGGAGGCCCCGCGGCCTCGAGCTCTTCGTCGATCTCCGCGTCGAGTCGCACGGCGTCCGCGAGAGAGGCGAGCCTTTCCGCGCGCCGCGCGCACGTCGCGCAGCCGGCGACGTGGCCGCGCGTCCGGGCGGACGCGTCCTCCGCGCGTCCGAGCGCGAGAGCGAGCAGGTCGATCTCGGCGGCGTGGGCCCTCAGGGCGCGAGGCACGTTCTCATCCTCTTGATGCATTGGTTGATGCGCTTCCAGACGGCCGGAACCGTGCAGCCCGAGTCGGCCGCCGCCTCGGCGAGCGAGACCCGAAAGACGCAGTACGAGCGGATCAGCCTCCGGCAGACGGGCGTCAGCCGGCGGAACGCGCCGCGGACGTGGAACGCATTGAGCAGCCGTTCGGACGCATCGCGCGCGGCGGGAGCGGTTTCGATCGAGAGCTCCAGCGTGAGCTGGCGCGCCCGCTGTTCGACACGGTCGAAGCAGCGGTTGAAGAACGCGCTGACGAGATAGCCTTCCACGTTGCGCACGCGGGGGCGCTTGAGCAGGACCGCCTCGAAGATGTCCTGAATCAGGTCCTCGGCTTCCTCGGCCGTGCAGCCGAAGCGCCGGGTACCCACGGCCACGAGGCGGGGCCGCAGGTGGCCGTCCAGCCTCTCCCAATCCCATGCGTCGGGCAGCGATCCCGCGGCGGCGCCTTCGAAAGGCGTTCCTGGTTCTCGAGAAATGTCGTTTTGGCTCGCCCCGGCTGCCATGCGTAATCTCCGCCCGCCCGCGAGCCTACGACCGGAAACCTTCTACTTCAAGGACTTCCGGGAGGTTGAAAACCGGTCCCTCCGGCCGTCTACAAGGTATGGGAGGGCCCTTCGGCCGCCAGGCTGGAGCCTTCGGGGAGACCGAGTGGAGCAGGACGACGAGAAGCAGACCCGGGATGAGGCGCGGCAACGGCAGGCGTCCCGGATGGAAGCGGTCGGTCAGCTCGCCGGCGGGATCGCGCACGACTTCAACAACCTCCTCACTGCGATCCTTGGTTACGCCCAGCTCCTGTCGGAGCGTCCGCTGGGCGACGCCGCCCTCGCCGAGGTCGGGGAGATCAGCCGCGCGGCCGAGCGAGCGGCCTCTCTGACGCGCCAGCTGCTCGCTTTCAGCCGGCAGCAGCTGCAGAGGATCTCGGTCTTCGTCCTGAACGACGTCGTGTCCGGGCTGGAGCCGATGCTCGCGCGCCTCCTCGGGATGGACCTCCGGATCCAGAAGGACCTCGCGGCCGATCTCGGCCGGGTCCGTGCCGACCACGGCCAGATCGAGCAAGTCCTCCTGAATCTCGCCGTGAACGCGCGAGACGCGATGCCGAAAGGGGGGACGCTGAGGATCGAGACGCGGAACGTGGACCTCGACGAGGCGTACGTGGCCGCGCACCCGGCGGGGGCGCCGGGACCTTACGTCATGCTCGCCGTGAGCGACGACGGCTGCGGAATGGACCCCGCGACCCTGGCGCGGATCTTCGAGCCGTTCTTCACGACGAAGCCGGCAGGAAAGGGAACCGGCCTCGGCCTCGCGACCGTTTACGGAATCGTGAAGCAGAGCGGCGGGTTCATCTGGGTCTACAGCGACCTCGGCCACGGGACCACGTTCCGCGTGTACCTGCCGCGCGTCGAGGACGCTGCAACCGGCCGGCCCGTGTCGGGCACGCCGCGGCGCCCGGCTCCGATGGGAACCGAGACGGTGCTCCTCGTCGAGGACGACGACCTCGTGCGCCGCTTCGCACGCGACGTCCTCGAGCGGAACGGCTACGCCGTCTACGAAGCCGCGTCGGGCCCGGAGGCCGTGAACGTGGCGCGTCTGAACGCCGCCGCGATCCAGCTCGTCGTGAGCGACGTCGTGATGCCGGGGATGAGCGGGACGGTTCTGAAGCGCCGCCTCGACGCCCTCGGGGTGAACGCGCCCGTCCTCTTCATGTCGGGCCACCCGCCGGACGCGGCGGCGCTGGGCGAGGCCGGGCACCGCGACGCCGTGTTCCTCCAGAAGCCGTTCGCGCCAGGCGACCTTCTCTTCAAGGTGCGGAGAGTGCTGGACGCGCGTTGACGGAACGCGATAATCCGGCATGCGTCGCGCCCCGACCCTCGCGCTCGCCGCCGCCCTTCTCACCGCCCCCGCGCTCTCCCAGATGCCGGAATGCTCGGTCAAGGCGCCGCGCGGCGCCTCCGAGGCGGACCTCCGGCGCCTGACGAAGGTGAGCGTCAAGGACGCCGAGGCGAAAGCCGTGGAGTCCGTCGCGCCGGACCGGGTCAACTCGATCGTGTCGGGCGACGTCGACGTCCTCGACGGGTGCCTCGCGTGGACGTTTCTCCTCCGCTTCTCGAACAAAGGAGGCGTGACGGAGGTTTCCGTGGACGCGGGCGACGGGAAGATTCTCTCGTCGGTCTACGAGCCCCCCAAGGGCGGGGCTGCCGCTCCCGCGGACGGGTCGGCTCCCGCTGCCGCGGGCGCACTCGGACCGGCGCCGCCGGCCGAGACGGGCCCCGTGTTCGATCCGGCGGCCGAGGAGCCCGCGCTCCGGAAGGCGATGGACGACGAGGAAGCCGCGTGGAACCGCGCGGACCCGAAGGCGTTCTCGGCTGTGTTCCGGGACGACGCGACGTTCGCGGACGCGTTCGGCACGGTCGCGCGCGGGCGCGCGGAGGTGGACAAGAGGATCGCCGACGTCCTCGCGACGTGGCGCGGGACGCGGGTCGCGCTCAAGGTCCGCAAGATCCGCGTTCTGAAGCCCGACGTCGCGCTCGTCGAGGCCGATGCCGAGCTGACGGGATGGAAGAAGCTCCCGCCGGGCTTCCGCGCCGAGGACGACCAGATCGTGCGCTCCCGGGTTCTCCAGGTCTTCCAGAAGGAGGCGGGCCTCTGGCGCGTCGCCGCCTCGTATGAAGTGGACGTGAAGACGAAGCTGGAGCTTCCGCCGGTGCCGGAAGAGCGCACGATCCGCGGGCGGGGGCACTGATGAAGAGGGCGGCGGCCTTCGCCGCTCTCTTTTTTCTCGCCGCGCCGGTCTCTGGAGCGGGCTTCTTCGACGGCGTGCCGTCGAAGGGCTACGTGATCGACGACGTGTCGCTCGACGTCCTGAGCGCCACGGGCGGCACGGACCCGATCGCGCGCCTGAGGTACGTGCGTCTCTCGCTCGACCCGGGCCGGCGCGACATCGCGTACGACTTCTGGCCGCAGCGGGAGATGCTCATGGTCGAGCGCGCGACCGGCGAAAAAGTGATCTTCGAGCGCCTGCTCCGCCTCCAACCCGGCGCCGATCCGTCGGCGTGGTCGCCGCGCGGACGTGTCGGCCTCGAGGGAAGCGCGCTCGAAACGTTCGCGCGAACGGCTGGAGCGCAGGGCCCGTGCGGCGCGCTGGACGTCCTCATCCGGGCCGGCAACGTCGACCTGCCGGTGTCCTCGGGCGACCTCTCGGTGCGGACGGTGCGGCTGGGCGTCGCGCAGGCCGTCGAGACGGCGGTTTCGGAGCGCGGGCGGGAGCTCGTCGCGTCCGCGGTGCCGATCCTCTTCGCCGCGACGACGAAGGGGCTTCCGGCCCCTCCGCTCGACATGCTGAACCTGCTTTTCCCGGGGCGGGCGTTCGCCCGTTCGGCGGAGGGCCTGACCTTCCGCCAGTCGGCCGGCGCCCCGCTCGACCCCGCCGGCGGCGCGTGGCGCTCCGTCACGAGCGCTCCTCTCATGCTTCCGGGCACGCCGGTCTTCTGACATGAGACGACTCGCGCTCCTTCTCGCCGCCGCCGCGATCTCCCGTCCCGCCTTTGCGGACGACGTCGCGTTCTCCCGGCTCGCGGACGAAGGTTCGATCTCGATCACGGCCGCGCGTGCGACCCGCGGCTCGGGTCCGACCGCCACGGTCGTCATCGTTCTCGAAAACGCGCGCGGCGACCGGGTGTTCCTGCGCCGCGCGCCCGTGGACGGCGGCGGAGCGTCCTACCAGATCTGGCTCGGCGGTCCGCCGGGCGTGACGTTCACGCGGCGCGGCGACACCGTGCTGGTCGAGGCGGGCGGTCACAGCCTCACGATCGTCGAGTCGGAGATCGCGCGTCCGACCGTCGCCTGCTGGGTCGCCACACTCGTCTCGAAGATGGAGCCGAAGCTTCTCGACGTCGCGGCCGGGCTCAGTCTTCTCAAGGAACAGACGGGCGGCCCTCCGATGGACGATGCGTTCCTCCCGGTCCGGCTCCTCTGGCCGGTCGCGCCTCCGTCGGATCTCCGGCCGCACGGCGCCGTCCGGTTCCAGAAGGGGCCGTTCCACGGCGAGGCGTTCGACCGGCTCGCGGCGGCCGCGACGGCGGAGCTCGGGAGACGTTAGCGTGGACGAGGAACGCCTGCCCGCCTACGAGCGCGAGCCGTACCGGACTTCGCTCGAGACCGCCGTCGTCGGGACCGGCGTCGACGGGCAGCGGCCGTGGGCCGTCCTCGCCGACACGATCCTCTATCCCGAGGGCGGCGGCCAGCCGGCCGATCGCGGGACCGTGAACGGCGTCGCGGTCGTCGACGTCCAGAAGAAAGATGGAGCGATCCGCCACACGCTTGCCTCGCCCGTCGTGGCGGGGCCTGCGGCCGTCCAGCTCGACTGGGGCCGCCGCTACGACCACATGCAGCAGCACACGGGCCAGCACCTCCTCTCGGCGGTCGCGCAGGACCGCTTCGGCTGGGCGACGACGGCTTTTCACCTCGGGCCCGACGTGTCCGACGTCGAGCTCGCCGCCTCGTCGCTCTCCGCCGCCGACCTCGCGCGGCTGGAAGAGGCCGTCGCGGCGGAGATCCGGGCGGCGCACGCCGTCGTGCCGCGGCGGGTGTCCTTCGCGGAGTTCCAGTCGCTGCCCGTGAGGACGCGCGGCCTGCCGGAAGGCTTTGCGGGCGACGTCCGGCTCGTCGAGATCGCGGGCGTGGACCTCAACACCTGCGGCGGGACGCATCTCGCGAACACGGCGGAGATCGAGTCCATCGTGCTTCTCTCCACCGAGGGCCTGCGCGGCGGTACGCGGGTCTTCTTCGCCGCGGGTGGGCGCGCGCGGCGGCGCTTGCGGCGGCACGAGGAGCGGAGCGCCTCGCTCCGCGCGGTCCTCGGCGCGCCCGACGAGGGGCTCGCCGACGCCGCGAAGGCGAAGCTCGACCAGCTCTCGGATGCGCAGAAAGACCTCAGGCGCGCCGAGGACGCGCTCGCCGCGGCCGCGGCCGACGCGCTCCTCTCCGGCACGGACCGGGTCGCGGCTGCGCACTGGGAGGGCCGCGACATGGTGTTCGTCCAGGCGGTCGCGCGGAGGTTCGCGGAAAAGGCGGGACCTCGCGCGGCTCTCGTGACGGCGACGAAGGACGGGTCGCACGTCTTCGCCCTGGGCGCGGGCGAGGGCTTCGGGGACGCCCAGGCGCTCGGGCGCGACGTCGCCGCTCTCCTCGGCGGCAAGGGCGGAGGCTCGGGACGCGTCTTCCAGGGCAAGGCGGCCGGCCTCGGCGGCGTGGGCCGCGCTCTCGTCCGGCTCGCCGGAAGCGGGAGCTAGCGGCTGGCCGGAAAGTGCGCGGCGAGCTCGCGGCCCGCCGCCTCGATCCCGTGAACGAGCCCGCCCGTGAAGTCGCCGGCGCGGAACCTCGTCTCGATCGCGGCGGCGACTTCCTTCCAGAAGTTCTCCCCGACGCGTTCGTGGATCGCCGTGTCGCCCCACACGAGGAACGTCCGGTGCGCCGGGTCGACGAGAATCAGGACGCCGTTGCGCTCCTTCGTGCGCGTCATCCCGAGGCGCTCGGCCGCGTGCACGACGGCCTTCTCGAGCCCGCCCCGGAGGCGCGGGAGGACGGCGACGCGAATTTCGCCGGTCGTCTCTCGCTCCGCGGCGCGGATCGCCGTCTCGAGGGCGCCGACGTCGAGCCGCGCGAGGAACTCCTTCTGGTGCCTGCGAAAGACGAGTGCCATGTTCACCAGCTCCCCGAGGCGCCGCCGCCTCCGAAGCTCCCGCCGCCGCCCGAGAACCCGCCGCCCGAACCGCCGCCGCCCCCTCCGAAGAGGCCGCCGATGACGGCTTCGGCGAGGTTCACGCCGATCCAGAGGAGGACGGCTTTCGGGTCGGTCACGAGCATGTAGAGGAAGAACGAGACGAGGAAGAGAAGGACGAGGCCGATCACGACCCCGAGAACGAGCGGCGCGGGGTCTTCGTCCTGCCCGCCGCCGATCGTCTTGAGCGGGTGCTTCCACTCGACCCATGGCGGCGGCGTCTTCCCGCCCGCGAGCATCCCGAGCTCGGCGACGGCGCGCGCGAGCGTCCGCGGGTACGTCGCGTTCGTCATCGCCTTCTGGACCTCGGCGCGCAGCCGGTTCCGCTGGTCGTCGGGGAAGAGGTCCTTCAGGCCCTCGGGGACGGCGATCTGGGCGGAGAAGTCGGACCGGAAGGCGGCGAGGATGATGCGGTCCGGCCACGCGGCCGCGAGTTTCGCGACCCGCTGCTGCGGCGAATCCATGCCCTTCGCGGGGTTCAGGACGAGGACGATCGGGCGCCCCGGAGCGGAGGCGCGCCGGACGGCCTCCTCGAGCGCGGGCGTCGCGGACGCGTCCGCGAAGTCCGGGTTGCCGTACACCGGCCCGCCCGGCTCGGCGGGCACGGGAGGCGAGTCGAGCCACGACGTCGACTCGGCCCCCGAGAGACTCTCCCCGATCCGGTCGATCACGCGGGAGAGCGCGCCCTCGGCGTCCGGCCCGAAAACCGCCTCGAGGTCGGGCCCGAGGCCCTCGAGCGCCGCCTCGGTCGTCGCGGGAGCGCCCTGCCCGAGCAGGACGAGCGCTTTCTTCTCGTCCGTGAAAGCGAAGACCGTCGCGAGGCCGTCGTACACCTCGCGGTCCTTCATCTTCCAGCGCCGGTAGAGCTCCTGCGCCGCGGAGGGCGGCGGGGCGCCGTTCGCGCTCTTCAGCGTGTAGACGTAGACGCGGACGAAGGGGTGGGTTTCCGTGAAGTGCTTGAGCTTCGAGGCGAGCCGCGCATTGGCTTCGTCGCGAAGGAAGCGGGCGTTGTCCGTGACGTACGCGTCCGGTGCGGGAGGGAGCGCCGTAAAGATCTGCGGGACGTCGGCGCCGTCCGCGGCCCGCGCCTCCGCGGCGAGCAAGCCGAAGGCCAGGAGAAGCGAAGCCCCCGCGATCCGTGCTTTCACTCGGTGCATCTTACGGTGGCGGGGAAAACGCCGCCTAGCGGAACGTGACGAGCCCGCCGCCGATCCGCGTCAGGTGAGCGTGATCGTTGAACGCGCGGAGGTGAAGCCCGTCCACGCCCGCTTCGAGCGTCGTGACGCTCGCGTTCGCGAGGCGAAACGCGTTGGCGAAGACGCCCGAGGCGTCGCGAGCGGCGAGGTGCGCGCGGCAGGCGGCCGAGATCGGCCCGCCCGACGTGAAGACGAGGACCGACCCGCCGGGCCCGCCCGCGAGGCGTTCGAGCGCGGTGTCCACGCGGGCGAGAAAGCCGGGCCATGTTTCGCGGTAGTCCGCGTCGTGCGCTCCGCCCGTCCAGCGCGCGACGGCGGCGAGAAACGCGCGCTCGAAGGCGTCGGGCCGGCCGGTGGCGACGAGGTCGCGGTGGAGCGCGGTGTGGTCCGCCCAGCGCGGCTCGAAGATGCGGAGGACCTCCTCGTGGTCGAACTCGTTCCATGCGGCGTCCTCGGCCACGGGCGCGTCGAGGCCCATCGCCTCGAGAAACGTCGAGGCCGTGTCGCGCTGACGGCGCATCGCGCCCGTGACGACGCTGCGCACCGGACCGGTGCGCCCGCGCAGCGCCTCGCCGGCGACGCGCGCCTGACGGCGACCGGTCTCCGAGAGGACGTCGTAGTCGGCGGCGCCGAACGAGGCCTGGCCGTGCCTCACGAGGAAGAGCGTCGTTGCCATGCGCCGCGGATTATGGGAGACGGGCTTTGCGCGCGGCGCATGCCCGGCGCACACTCCCGCCGCATGTCCGGCATCACGATCGGCGAGGCGACGGCGGACGAGCGCCTGTGGGCGGGCCGCCTCATGGCGTCGAGCGAACCCTGGATCACGCTCGGCCGCGGCGAGGACGCCTGCCGCGCCGCCTCCGTCGACCCTGACTACGTCGTTCTCGTCGCGCGGGAGGGCGGGACGCCGCTCGGCTTCGCGCGCCTCCACCCGCGCGGAGTCGCGGGCTCTCCGTACCTCGCTTCGATCGCCGTGGCCGCTCCGGCCCGCTCGAAAGGCGTCGGCGCGGCCCTCCTCGACGCCGCCGAGGCGCGGTTCCCCGGCGCGCGCTGGATGTTCCTGTGCGTTTCCTCTTTCAACGAGCGGGCGCGCGTGCTCTACGAGCGCAGCGGCTACCGGGCGGTGGGGGAGCTGCCGGACTACGTCGTGGACGGTCTCGCCGAGGTCCTGATGGTCAAGAGGCTCGCGTGAAGAGCGGCACGCTCGTCGCGCTCCTCGCCGTGACGGCGACCGCGAGCTATCTCAGCCGCGTGAACGTCTCCGTCGCGGGCGCGCTCATGATGAAGGAGCTTGCGCTCGATCAGATCCGGATGGGCCGCGTCTTCAGCGCGTTTCTCCTCGGCTACGCCCTCTGCCAGATCCCGGCGGGCATGCTCGCGGACCGGTTCGGGGCCCGCCGCGTCCTCGGAATCGCCGCGCTTTCGTGGGTCGCGGCGACGGCGCTCATGGCGATCTCGCCGGCGGCCGCGGCGCTGCCCGTTCTCCTCGGGGCGCGCCTCCTTCTCGGGATCGGCGAGGCGCCCACGTTTCCCGCGGCCGCGCAGGCCGTCTCGCGCCACGTCCCCGCGGACGCGCGCGGGCGGGCGAACGGGTTCGTGATCGCCGCGATCGGCCTCGGCTCGGCGATCGCGCCGCCGCTCGTCGGGGCCGTCATGGTCCGCTTCGGCTGGCGCGCGGCGCTCGCCGCCTCCTCGCTGCCGGCGCTCGCCGTCGCCCTCGTGTGGCTCTCCGTCCGCGCGATGCCGCCGGTCGTCGCGGGCGCGGACGCGGCGCCGTCGCCGGCGTCCCCGTTGTCGCCCACGGGAGGTCGGAGCCTCCGGACGCCGTCTTTCGTGCTTCTCACGGCGAGTTACACGCTCCAGGGCTACGTCGGCTACATCTTCGTCTTCTGGTTCTACCTCTACCTCGTCGACGTGCGGAAATTCGACCTCCTGCGCGGCGCCCTCTGGGCGAGCCTGCCGTGGCTCCTCTCGATCGTCTCGATCCCGCTCGGCGGCGCCGTGTCGGACGCGCTCGTGAAGAGGCTCGGGTCCGCGACGGGCCGGAGGATCGTCCCGATGGCCGGCCTCCTCGGCGGCGCCGGCTTTCTCTCGGCGGGCGCCCGCACGCCGGACGCGCGCGTCGCGGCCGTCTGCCTCGCGCTCGCGACCGCGCTCGTTCTCTCGGTGGAAGGCCCCTTCTGGGCCGCGATGATGGACGCCGCGGGCCCGAGAAGCGGCACGGCCGGCGGCATCATGAACATGGGGAGCAACGTCGGAGGCTTCGTCTCGCCGGCGCTGACGCCCGTCCTCGCCGCGTCGATCGGCTGGGAGAACGCGCTCCACGTGGCCGCGGCGCTGTCCGTCGTGGGCGGCCTCCTGTGGCTCGGGATCGGGCCGCCGTCCCCGGAGCCTTGCGGCTGACGCGGGTTCTCCCTATCGTCCGGGCATGAAGCTCACCCGCCTCGCCGCCGCGCTCTCGTCCCTCTCCCTGGCCGCCGCCCTCTCCTGCGCTCCCGCGTCCACGACGTCCACGGCGTCCACGGCGCCGGCCACGGCCTCGTCCGCGGCGCCCGCGTCGGGGATCGACCTCGGCGGGATGGACAAGTCCGTCGCCCCGGGCGACGACTTTTTCCGCTACGCGAACGGAACATGGCTGAAGAACGCGGAGATTCCCGCGGACCGCTCGTCCTGGGGCGCCTCGAGCGTCCTCGACGAGCTGACGTCCAGGCGCGTCGCCGACCTGATCGCGGAAACGGCGAAGAACCCGGCGTCCTCCGACCCGGACGCGCGGAAGATCGCCGACACGTACGCGACGTTCATGGACGAGGCCGCGATCGAGGCGAAGGGCCTCGCGCCGCTGAAGCCCGCATTCGACCGTATCGCGGCGATCGCGGACAAGGCCGCCCTCGCGAGTGCTCTCGGCGAGACTCTCCGCGCCGACGTCGACGTCCTGAACAGCACGAATTTCTACACGCCGAACGTCCTCGGCCTCTGGGTCGCGCAGGATCTCGACACGCCGTCGAAGTACGCGCCGTTCCTCCTGCAGGGCGGCCTCGGGATTCCCGACCGTGATTACTACCTCGACCCGTCCCCGCGCATGGCGGAGATCCGGACGAAGTACGTCGCGCACATCAAGAACATGCTGACCCTCGCCGGCCTCCCGGACCCGGCCGCGACGGCCGGGAGGATCTTCGGCCTCGAGACGAAGATCGCGTCGTCGCACGTGAGCCGGGAGGACTCGGAAGACGTCCTGAAGGGGAACAACCACTGGGCGCGGGAGGACTTCCCGGTCAAGGCGCCGGGCCTCGACTGGTCGCGGTACTTCGAAGCCGCGGGGCTCGCGGCACAGCCGTCGTTCGTCGTCTGGCAGCCGAGCGCCGTCACGGGCCTTGCGGCGCTCGTCGCCTCCGAGCCGCTCGGCACGTGGAAGGACTACCTGACGTTCCGCGCGCTCTCGAGGGACGGGGTCGCCCTCCCGAGGGCGTTCGTGGACGAGCGCTTTTCGTTTTACGGGACGACGCTCACGGGCGCGCAGAAGCTGCGCGACCGCTGGAAGCGCGCCGTGGGCGTGACGGACGCGGCCCTTGGCGAGGCCGTCGGGCGGCTCTACGTCGCGAAGTACTTTCCGCCGTCCGAAAAGGCGCGCGCCGAGGAGATGGTCAGGAACGAGATCGCGGCGTTCGCGATCCGCATCGACAGACTCGAGTGGATGGCGCCGGAGACGAAGGCGAGGGCGAAAGCGAAGCTCGCCGCGCTCAAGGTCGGCGTCGGGTACCCCGACAAGTGGCGCGACTACTCGGGCCTCGAGGTCGTGAAGGGAGACGCGCTGGGGAACCTGCGGCGCGCGTCCCTCTTCGAGTACCGGCGCAACCTCGCGAAACTCGGCAAGCCGGTCGACCGTGGCGAGTGGGTCATGAACCCGCAGCTCGTGAACGCCGTGAACCTCCCGGCGATGAACGCGCTGAACTTCCCGGCCGCGATGCTCCAGCCGCCGTTCTTCGACCCCCTCCGTCCGGCCGTGATGGACTACGGCTCTTCGGGCGCGGTGATCGGGCACGAGATCAGCCACAGCTTCGACGACCAGGGCGCGCTCTTCGATGCGGAGGGCCGCCTGAAGAACTGGTGGACGAAAGAGGACTTCGACCACTTCACGGCCTCGGCGCAGGCGCTCATCAGGCAGTACAACGAGTACCGGCCGTTCCCGGACCTCGCCGTGAACGGCAAGCTCACCGTGAGCGAGAACATCGCGGACGTGGCCGGGATCGCGGCCGCGTACGACGCGTACCGGATCTCGCAGGGCGGCAAGGAAGCGCCCGCGTGGCGCGGCATCCCGGGCGACCAGCAGTTCTTCATCGCGTTCGCGCAGAGCTGGCGGGACAAGGTCCGCGAGGCGGCTGCGCGACAGCGGATCGTGATCGACAGCCACGCGCTCGACGAGTACCGGGCGGACACCGTGCGAAACGTGGACGCCTGGTACGACGCGTTCGGCGTGAAGCCCGGGCAGGCGCTCTACCTCGCCCCGAAGGACCGCGTCCGCGTCTGGTAGACGACCCGCAAGTCCCCCGCGGGCCCGCGGGGGACTTCCGAATCGCCGCCCCGACCCCGTATCCTCTTCCCCCGAAAGGGGCGGGCCATGAGCGGAGTACGGGTGCTCGTCGGGACACGCAAGGGCGCCTTCATCCTGACCTCGGACGGGACGCGCAGCCGCTGGGACGTCGCCGGCCCGCATTTCGCGGGCTGGGAGATCTACCACGTGAAGGGCTCGCCCGCCGACCCGGACCGGCTTTACGCGTCGCAGTCGAGCGGCTGGTTCGGCCAGCAGATCCAGCGCTCGAACGACGGCGGACGGACGTGGGAGCCCGTCGGAAACAAATTCGCCTACGAGGGCGTTCCCGGCACGCACCAGTGGTACGACGGCACGCTTCGCCCGTGGGAATTCAAGCGGGTCTGGCACCTCGAGCCGTCGTTCGAGGATCCCGACGCCGTTTACGCGGGGGTCGAGGACGCCTCGCTTTTCCGGACGGCGGACGGCGGCCGCACGTGGCAGGAGCTGCCCGGGCTGCGCGGGCACGGCTCCGGCCCCCGCTGGCAGCCGGGCGCCGGCGGGATGTGCCTCCACACGATCCTCCTCCACCCGACGGACCCGGGCCGCATCTTCATCGCGATCTCGGCGGCGGGCGCGTTCCGGACCGACGACGGCGGGGCGACGTGGAAGCCCATCAATCGCGGCCTCGTCTCGGCGCAGATCCCCGACCCGAAGGCCGACGTCGGCCACTGCGTCCATCACGTCGCGCTGCACCGGTCCCGTCCGGACGTGCTCTTCATGCAGAAGCACTGGGACGTCATGCGCAGCGACGACGCCGGCGAGTCGTGGCGCGAGGTGAGCGGGAACCTGCCGACCGACTTCGGATTCGTGATCGACGTCCACGCGCACGAGCCGGAGACGATCTACGTCGTCCCGATCAAGAGCGACGGCGAGCATTTCCCGCCCGACGGAAAGCTGCGCGTCTACCGGAGCCGCACGG
>Ga0335071_10003036_pt1 | contig 17848 bp, 13 predicted proteins | sample Lox_Sample_15_FD_206724 | JGI IMG/M metagenome (GOLD analysis project Ga0335071, IMG submission 206724) | Soil microbial communities from Loxahatchee National Wildlife Refuge, Florida, United States - Lox_Sample_1.5 | ecosystem: Environmental > Terrestrial > Soil > Wetlands | place: USA... | reverse complement strand
ACCTCGGCAGGACCAGCCCCAGGTACCTCACCACCTCGACGATGGGGGTATCCCGGAACAGCGCCATTCCCAGCACCAGCCAGAGGGCCTGTTCCGCTGGAAAACGCCGGCGCCTCAACGTCGCGGTCCCGGTTGCTGCCAGCGCCTCCAGCACCAACGTCGGCTCGATCGACGCCCGAAACCGCGAGAATGTGCCCCGGTCCACCTGCCCGAACGGAGTCTTAAGGCCCACGGCGATCGCCCTCCCTGGCGATCGCCGTATGATGATCTCCCGGATCGACAGGGCAACTATGCGAACGGGCCCGCCGAATACCCCATTCGTTTCGATCCCTTGGCAGCTAACTGATCTGCATTGCGGCTAGCGGGCCCCGGGCCCCCCGGGCGGGGCCGCGCGGGTCCGGGCGTCACCCGGAAGGTGGAAGTCTTTGACGCATTGCGGCTTTTTGCGTTGACTTCACGACCCGGGGCGCTAAACTCCGCCGGTCTTGAGCCCCGGGGGAGCGGCTTCCCGCCCCACCTACTGCGAGACGTGTAGGGAGCGTCCCGCCCGGCTTACGCCCCTCAGACAGCCAGATGAGCCCTTTCGAGATCGCCGTCGTCGTCGCCTACGGTCTGGTGCTGCTCGTGCTATCCGTGTACGGGTCGCACCGATACTTCATGGCGTACCTGTACTACCGGCACAAGTACAACGTCCCGGTCCCGCAGGCGCGCTTCGAGGCGATGCCCCGGGTGACGGTGCAGCTCCCCGTGTTCAACGAGATGTACGTGGTGGAGCGGCTCATCGGGTCGGTGTGCGCGCTCGACTACCCCCGCGAGCTCCTCGAGATCCAGGTCCTCGACGACTCGACCGACGAGACCACTGGGATCGCGCGCCGCTGCGTGGAGTCGTGGCGCGCCAAGGGCCTGGACATCCACTACATCCACCGGTCGAACCGCCAGGGCTTCAAGGCGGGCGCCCTCGAGAACGGGCTCGCGCTCGCGCGCGGCGAGTTCGTCGCGGTCTTCGACGCCGACTTCGTGCCCACCCCCGACTTCCTGAAGCGCACGGTCCACTTCTTCACGGACGATCGCGTCGGCATGGTTCAGGTCCGGTGGGAGCACCTGAACCGGGGCTACAGCTCGCTGACCCAGGTGCAGAGCATCCTGCTCGACGGCCACTTCGTCATCGAGCACACCGCGCGCAACCGCTCCGGTCGCTTCTTCAACTTCAACGGGACGGCGGGCATCTGGCGACGCGCCACCATCGGCAGCGCCGGCGGCTGGCAGCACGACACGCTCACCGAGGACCTCGACCTCTCCTACCGCGCCCAGCTCAAGGGCTGGAAGTTCGTGTTCCTGCCGGAGGTCGTGGCCCCCGCCGAGATCCCGGTGCAGATGAGCGCCTTCAAGAGCCAGCAGCACCGATGGGCCAAGGGGTCGATCCAGACGGCCATGAAGCTGCTCCCGCGCATCTTCCGCAGCGACCTGCACCGGGACGTGAAGAAGGAGGCCTTCTTCCACCTGACGGCGAACGTCGCCTACCTGCTCATGATCCCGCTCGCCGTGCTCATGCCCATCACGGTGGTGGTCCGCGTGAGCCACGGCTGGATCGAGGTGCTGCTGCTCGACCTCCCCTTCTTCGCCGCCGCGACCATGAGCGTGTGCGTGTTCTACGTCGCGAGCCAGCGGGAGATCCGGGCCACGCCCTGGCAGCGCATCAAGTACCTGCCCTTCCTGATGGCACTCGGCATCGGCATGTCGGTGAACCAGGCGCGCGCGGTCATCGAGGCGCTTCTCGGCCACCAGACCGGATTCACGCGCACGCCGAAGCTGGGGGTGAAGGTTGGCGAGACCGCCTCCGCCCGCCGCCGCTACCGCGTGGCGGTGAGCTTCCAGCCGGTGCTCGAGCTGACCCTCGCGGCCTACTTCACGCTGGCGGTGATCTGGGTCGCCGACCGCGGGGTCTGGTACTCCCTGCCGTTCCTCGTGCTCTTCCAGGCTGGCTTCGCCTACGTCGGGCTGATGAGCGCCGTCGAGGGCCTGCGGGACGCCTGGGGACGCCTGGCCCCGGCGGCCCCCCCGGTCGTCGACGCCGAGTGACCCGGCGCCGCCCGCGGCGTCAGAGCAGCTTCTCGTAGACGGTCACCGCATCCGCGAGGCGGGCGGCGGTGCCGAAGCCCAACCGCTCCCAGAAGGCCCGCGCGCCGTCGTTCTCGTCGGCCACCGAGAGGCGCAGCGCGCGGAAGCCCTCCGCCCGCAGGACCGCCTCGAGCCCCTCGGTCGCCTCGCGCCCCAGGCCCCGCCCGTGCAGCGCCTCGCGCAGGAGCAGCAGCCGCACGTGGGCGTCGTCCGGATCGGGCCAGTGGAGCTGGAGGTCGAGGACGCCCGCCGCGAGCCTCCCGGGGCGCAGCCAGAGCAGCCACAGCCTGCGGTCGGCGTCGGCCTCGGCGTCCGCGAGGAGGTCCGCGGCGGCGCCGGGCCGGGCGGGCGTCCCGTCGGCGAGGCGGTGGTACGAAGGGGCGGCTTCGAGAACGGCCTGCAGGGCGCCGAGGTCCCCCGAGCCTGCCGGCGCCGCGAGGAGTCGCGGCGTCTCCATGGCGGGCGTGCTCGTCACGAGGGTGCGAGCTCCAGACCGTCGAGCCAGGCGAGGAGGTCCGGGGCCGCGCCGTCGAGCGTTGCGCGCACCGCGCTCGCCCCGGCCGCCCGCAACTCGCTCGCGCCGTAGCGGCCAGTCGCCACCCCCAGGACGGGGACGCCGTGCGCGCTCGCCGCCGAGACGTCGCGCGGGGTGTCGCCGATGACGAGGACGTCCGACGGATGGACGGCCGCGCCCAGGCGGCGCGAGGCCCTGTCGAGGGCCGCGCGCACGAGGAGCTCGCGGGCCTCTCCGTCGTCGGCGAACCCGGCGATGGCGCCCGGTCCCCACTCGAAGTACCGGTCCAGGTCGCCCCTCGCCAGCTTGATCCGGGCGCCCTCGGCGACGTTGCCGGAGCACAGCCCGAGCACGGCACCGGCGGCGGACAGCTCCTCGAGCAGTCCCGCGATCCCGGGCAGGACCTCGAAGCCCGGCCCGTGGATCTCCTCGCGGAGCACCTCGACGTACGCCGTGAGGACGCGGTCGCAGAGGCGGTCGTCGAAGGGACGGCCGGTGGCGAGGAGCACCTCGCGCACGATGAGCCGGTCGGTCATGCCGTCGAGCTTGAGTCCGGCGAGCGCGCCGTCGATGGAGCCGAGCTCGTTGGTCAGCACCCGACCCAGGGAGCGCCGCCCGGCGCCGCCGGCGTGGACGAGCGTCCCGTCCACGTCGAACAGCAGCACCCGCAGGGCTCCGCGCCGCTCAGTCGAAGAGGGCATCGACGAACTCGCTCGGCGCGAAGGGTCTCAAGTCGGCGACCTTCTCGCCCACTCCCACGTACCGCACCGGGATGGCGAGCTCGTCGCAGATCCCGATGACGACCCCGCCCTTGGCGGTCCCGTCGAGCTTGGTGAGGACGATGCCGTTCACGCCCAGGGACTCGTGGAACTGGCGGGCCTGCGCGATGGCGTTCTGGCCGTTGGTGGCGTCGAGAACGAGGAGCACCTCGTGCGGGGCCCCGGGCAGGGCCTTGTCCACCACCCGCTTCACCTTCTTCAGCTCCTCCATGAGGGGCAGCTTGGTGTGCAGCCGCCCCGCGGTGTCGAGGATCACCACGTCGGAGCCCTCGTCGATTCCGCGGCGCACCGCCTCGAAGCAGACGCTCGCCGGGTCGGCGCCGTCCTTGCCGCGGACCACCGGAACGCCGACTCGCTCGGCCCAGATCTCGAGCTGCTCGCCGGCGGCGGCGCGGAAGGTGTCGCCGGCGCCGAGCAGGACGCGGTGGCCGCGCCGCGCCAGCTTGGCGGCGAGCTTCCCGACGGTGGTGGTCTTGCCCGAGCCGTTCACGCCCACCACCATGACCACCCAGGGGCGCTGCTCGCCGATGGCGAGCTCGCCCGCGCCGGCGGACCCGCCCAGGGAGACGATCCGGGCCACCTCGTCGCGCAGCGCGCGCTTCAGCTTCTCGGGATCGCCGAGCTCGCTGCGTCGCATCCGCTCCCTGGCGTTCTCGAGCAGGGCGGTGGCGGTCCTCACCCCAATGTCGGCCGTGAAGAGGATCTCCTCCAGCTCCGCGAGCGTGCGCTCGTCGACCGGCCCGCGGGCGCCGAACAGTCCCTTAAGGCGAGCCATGAATCCGCCCCGGGTCTTCTCGAGGCCGGCGGCGAGGGTGCGCCCGGCCTCGGCCTCGGCGCGCGCTCGCCTCTCCTCTTCCTCGCGGAGGCGAGCCTCCTCGGCCTCCCGGATCCGGCGCGCCTCCTCCTCGCGGGCGCTGCGCGCCTCCTCCTCGTGCTCGAGCCGGCGGCGTTCCCGATCGGCCCGGTCCGCCTCCTTCTTCCTGCGGTACTCCTCCTTCTTGCGGGCCTCCTCGTCCGCTGCCGCCGTCTCCGCCTCCGCGGACGCGCGCTTTGGCTGCGGAACCCCGGGCCGCGGTGGCGGGGGCGGAAGCGACGCCGCCGGGGCGCCGGCGCCGCCGGCTTCGCGCTCGAGCTCCCGCTCGATCTCCTCCTGCGCGACGGGGGGCTCCTCGACGCGGCCCCGGTGCCGGCGCGCCATCCGCACGGCGGCGGCCACGATGAGGGCCGCGAGCGCAACGAGGATGGCGATGCCGACCAGGTCGCCGGCGGCGAGAGCGAGCGGGACGGGCACGGGGCTCCCCGGGAGAGGGTTGGAGGTCACGGAAGGGGAACGATATAGGGCCCGCCGCAGGGGGGTGTCAACGCGCCGGGAGGGCGCGCCGCGGCGGCAGGGCCGCCCTTCCGCGGGCTACGCGGCGGCCGACTGCCCGCGCCCGGCGAGGCGCACCGACACCAGCTTGGAGACGCCCGGCTCCTCCATCGTCACCCCGTAGAGCGTGTCCACCATCTCCATGGTGCGCTTGTTGTGGGTGATGAGGATGAACTGCGAGGCCTTGCTCATCTCCTTCACGAGCTCGTTGTAGCGGCCGACGTTGGCGTCGTCGAGCGGCGCGTCCACCTCGTCGAGGAGGCAGAAGGGCGACGGCTTGATGAGGAAGATGGCGAAGATCAGGGCCACGGCGGTGAGGGCCTTCTCCCCGCCCGAGAGCAGGTTCACGCTCTGCAGCTTCTTGCCCGGGGGCTGGGCGAAGATCTCCACGCCGCCGGCCTCGTCCTCGCCGTCCTGGGTGAGGACCAGCCCGGCCCGGCCGCCGTTGAACAGGCGCGGGAACACCTGCTGGAACTTCTCGTTCACCCGATCGTAGGTCTCCCGGAAGCGCTCGCGGGAGGCGCGGTTGATCTTCACGATGGCGGAGCGAAGGTCGGCGAGCGAGGCTTCCAGATCCGCCTTCTGCTCGGTGAGGAAGGCGTGGCGGCGAGCGAGCTCGTCGTACTCCTCGATGGCGGTGAGGTTGATGGCCCCCATGCGCTCCGCCTGCGCCTTCAGATCCTCCAGGCGCCGGCGCTCGGCCTCGCCGGGCGGCCGCTCGGCGTGGAAGCGCAGGAGCTCCTCGCGCACGTCCACCTGGCAGCGCTCCCGCGTCTGTTCCTCGAGGTGCGTGAGCGCCAGCGCGTGCTCTCGCGCGGTCAGGGCGGCGTCGGTGGATCCCTGGGAGAGGACCTCGGCGCGCTTGCGGAGGTCGCGGGCCTCGCCCTCGCCGGCCCTCGCCTTGGCGGCGGCGGCCTCGTGCGAGGCGCGCTCGGCGGCCAGGGCCTCGCGGACCCGGCCCAGCTCCGCCCCGAGGCGACCGGCGTCGCCGCGGGTTCCCTCCATGCGCTCGCGGAGGTCGGACGAGCGGGCGTTGCCCGCGGAGAGCGTGGCGAAGAGCCGCTGGCGCCGGTCCTGCACCTCGCGCTGCGCCTCCTCGACCCTCCGCAGCGACTCGCCGATGCCCTCCCGCTTCTCGCGATCGGCCGCCACCTTCACCTTCACCTCGAGCACGCCGGCATGGAGCGCCTCACCGCGCAGGTGGAGCTCCTCGAGCCGGGCCGCCGCCTCGCGGGTGCGCTCCTCCTGGCGTCCGCGCTCGGCCTCGGCGGTGGCGGCCTCGAGCCGGTGGGCCTCCTCCTCGCGCGAAAGCGTGGCGAGCGCCTCCTCCAGGCCGCACCGCTCCAGCTCGAGCTGGCCGGTCCGGTCGGAGACCCGCTCCAGCTCCTCGCCCAGGCGGGCCAGGTCCTTCTCCTGATCGAGCAGGGCGAGATCCTTCTCGCGGTTGTCGCGATCGATGGACTTGAGCGCGCTCTCGAGCTGCAAGAGCCTGGACTGCAGGGTGCGGTGGCGCTCCTGCGCCATGGCGAACTCCGCCTCGAAGGACCGGACCGTCTCCTCGAGCTCCTGCACCTCGCGCCGGCGCTGGAGGGCGCCGTGGCCCTCGCCCTCGAGCGGGCCGCCGGTGACCACCCCGTGCGCGTCGAGGACCTCCCCGTCGAGCGTGACGAGCGTCTGGCGCGTCCCGCCCGATTGCCACATCTCGAGCGCGCTCCTGAGGTCGCGGACGATCACCGCATCGCCGAGGAGGAAGCGGGCCAGTCGCTCGTAGGCGGGGTCGACCCGCACCACCTCGAGGCAGCTCGCCACGAACCCAGGGTGGGAGCGGTCCGGCTCGCCGGCCCCGACCTCCTGGGGGCGCAGGCGCAGGAGGGGGATGAGCGAGGCCCGCCCCTCGGCGGCCGACTTGAGCCAGTCGATGGCCTCGACGCCCTGGCTGTGGCTCTCCACGATCACGTACTGCAGGCGCTCGCCGAGCACGGCCTCGACGGCGTTCTCGTACTCGGCCGGAGCCGCCACCACGTCGGCGACGAGGCCCAGCACGCCGCCCTCGCCCGCGGCCTCCGTGGCCCGGGCCCGGGTCATGATGCTGCGCACCCCGCGTCCGTAGCCCTCGTAGTTGCGCATCACCTCCAGGAGGGACTGCATGCGGGCGCGGCGATCGGACAGCTCCTCGCGCAGGGTGATGAGCTTGGCCTCGTTCTGGATGAACTCGGATCGCGTGCGCTCGAGGAGCTCCTCCTGCGCGCCGCGCTGCTCCTCCAGCCGGAGCTTCAGCTGGCGGGTCTTGCCGAGCCGCTCCACGTGGGTGGAGCGCGACGCGTCGAGCGCCGCCGCGCGCGCGGCCAGATCCTCGATCTCGGCGCGGGCGCGGGAGAGCCGCGCCTCCAGGTCGGCCCGCTGCCTCTGCATCTGGGCGAGCTCGCTGCGGCGGGCCGCGGCGAGCCCGAGCGCGTCGCCGGCGGCCACGCGGGCGGCGTCCGCCTCCTCCGCGACGGAGGCCTCGACTCCCCCGAGGCCGCGCAGGGCCTCCTCCATCTCGGCCAGCCGGGCCTCGCCGTCCGCGGAGAGCCGCTCGAGCTCCTCGCGCTGCCGGAGCAGGGACTCGCGCTCGACGCCGAGCGCCTCGGCCTGGACCTTGAGGGACTCGACCTCGGCGGCCTCCCCGCGGGAGCGCTCGGCGATCTGCTCGAGCTCGCGCGCGGCCGCCTCGATCGAGACCTCCGACACGCGCGCCTGGCTCTCGAGCTCGTGCTCGCGGTCGGACAGGCCCTGCAGCGTGCGCTCCCGCTCGGCGAGCAGCACCCGGTCGGCCTCCAGCGCCGACTCGATCTGGGCGAGGCGCAGCGCGATCTCCGCCTCCTCGCCGCGGGCGGTGGCGTGGCGCTCCTCGGCCTCGCGGCGGCTCACCGTCAGCTCGAGGTACCGCGCCGCCGCGACGTGCAGCTCGAGCTCCCGGACCTGGGCGCGCAGCGTCTTGTACCGCTCCGCCTTGCGCGCCTGCCGGTTGAGGGAGTCGAGCTGCTTGCCGAGCTCCTGGGCGATATCGGTCACCCGCTCGAGGTTGTGGCGGGTTGCCTCCATCTTGCGTTCGGCCGCCTCGCGGCGCTTCTTGTACTTGGTGATGCCGGCGGCCTCCTCGATGATGGAGCGCCGGTCCTCCGGGCGGGAGGACACGATCTGGCCGATCCGGCCCTGCTCGATGATGGAGTAGGCGGTCCGGCCCACGCCGGAGCCGAAGAAGAGGTCGTTGACGTCGAGGAGGCGGGCCGGGGCCTTGTTGATGAGGTAGTCCGACTCCCCCGTGCGGAACAGGCGTCGACCCACGGTGATCTCGGCCAGGCCCCGGTACTGGGGAGGGAGCTCGGACGGACGGTCATTCTCGAAGGTGAGGGTGACCTCGGCGAGCGACAGGGGGGGCTTCGACTCCGAGCCGTTGAAGATCACGTCCTCCATCGACCGGCCGCGCAGGCGCAGCGCCGACTGCTCGCCCAGGACCCAGCGGATCCCGTCGGCAACGTTCGACTTTCCGCATCCGTTGGGGCCCACCACGCCGGTGACGCCCTCGTCGAAGACGACGACGGTCCGGTCCATGAAGGACTTGAACCCCAGCATCTCGAGCCGCCGAATGCGCATGACGGGTCCGATAGCACGCCCGATGGGTCCTTTCAAGGCAAGCCCTCGATTTCCCCCGGCATTTCCCTGGCTTGCGTGAATCTGCGAGAAAAAACAGAACGTTGCATGACAAGCCATGTAGTGCCATGGCTCCGTTTTCTTTGTGATCCTGGGGGCGCGGGTAGACTCCCCCCGGGATGTCCTTCTTCCCGCGCCTCGCCCGCAACATCGCGATCACCGTGCTCCTCGCGCCGCTCATGGCGTGGGTGGTGGTGACGGAGTTCTTCCCCCTCACGGAATCGCAGCTCTCGGGCCTGCAGTTCGTGTTCGCGGTCGCCACCCTGTCGTCCCTCGCGCTCGGCATCGGCCTCTTGTGGTGGCTCGCGAAGCCGGTCCTCGCCGCCATCCGGGACGGCGGCAAGGACCTCGCCCAGGCGGCCTCGGGGATCCGGGCCGCCCAGCTCCTGCCGGGTCGTTTCTCCAGCGCGGTCCTCGTCCTCGCGGGCGGCTCGGCGGCGGCGGCGGTTGCCCTCTCCGTCCACCGGGGGCTGCGGGACGACCTCGCCTGGGCGGCCGGCAGCGTGGGCCTCGCGGCCGCCATCCTCGCCGCCATGCTGGCGTTCTCGCTCACCTCGGCCGCGTCCGCGGAGGCCATCGGCTTCATCGGGACCTCCCTCGAGCTCGAGGAGCGCGGCACGGTCCGCGTGAAGATCCTGGCCTTCGGTCTCGGCGTCCTCTCCATCGCGGCGCTCTCCTTCACGGCCGCGAGCTTCGCCCGCGCCCACGGCGAGCGCGAGCGCGAGGCGATCCGCGAGGTCCAGGCCGCCCAGGAGGCGGCGCTCTCCGTGTCCCGCGGCGGGGCGGGTGCGACCGCGGCCGAGACCGTGTGGAGATTCACCGACGGTCCGACGGCGCTCGTGGGGCCCGGCGGGGCCGTCCTGGCCGCGTTCGGGGCGGGGGCAGACGCGCTGCGCCCGGGCGCCGAGGCCGTGGAGCGGGACGGCGAGGGCTGGCGCATCACCCGGCAGGGGCCCGGCGGGACGGCGCTCGTCACCTCGCTCGTGGAGGATCGGCTCGACGCCAAGGACGCCGGCTACTGGCGCGCGCTGCTCGAGCTCGCGCTGGCCACCTACGGGGCGGCGGCCGTGCTCGTGTGGCTCACCGCCCGCGCCTTCACCATCCCGCTGCGGGAGCTCGGCCGCGCCGCGGACCGGATGGCCGCCGGCGACCTCTCGGCGACGCCCGCCGTCATCTCCCGCGACGAGGTCGGGCGCCTGGCCGTCGACTTCCGGCGCATGGCCCAGGGTCTCTCGGCGCTGGTCGGGGCGGTCCAGGAGGCGAGCCGAAGCGTCGACGACGCCTGCCGGGAGCTCGCCGAGATCGGCGGGCGCGTGCGGCGCGGGAGCCAGGACCAGCACGCCGGCATGGAGGTGGTGGAGGCGGCGGTGGTGGCGATGCAGGGGTCCATTTCCGCCGTGGAGAAGGCGATGTCCGGACTCGGCGACTACGCGCGGGCGACCCGGTCGGCGGTGGCGGAGATGGCCCGCGGCCTCGAGGGCGCCCGGGGCCAGGGCATGGAGCTCGAGAAGGCCATGGCAGTGGCGCTCGGAGAGGTGGAGGGGCTCGCGGGCGCCGGGCGGCGGGCGCAGGAGGCGCTTGGCGGCCTCGACGTCCTCGCGGCCCGGCTCGGCGAGTCGCTGGGGCGCGTCGACGCGTCGCTGTCGGCGCTCGAGCTGTCGGCGGTGGCGAGTCAGCTCAACGCGGCACAGGCCGAGGAGCTCTCCGACGAGGCCGGGCAGGTGGTCGCCGAGACCGTGCAGGGAATCGAGGCCCTGCGCGCGGCCGTCGGCGACGCGCAGCAGCGCGTGACGTCGCTCGGCCGGCGCGCCGGCGACATCGACCAGATCGTCGACTTCATCGCCGAGGTGGCCGGCCGCACCAACCTGCTCTCCCTCAACGCCTCCATCATCGCCGCCCAGGCCGGCGAGCACGGCAAGGCATTCGCCGTGGTGGCCGATCAGATCCGCGACCTGGCGTCCCAGATCTCGTCCTCCACCAAGTCCATCGGGGACATCATCCGCTCGGTGCGGGAGGACGTCGACGGAACGGCGACCCTCATCGCGCGCGGCGACGAGCTGGCCGGGGCCGGCGTGGGACTGGCCCGGCGCTCCGCCGAGGCGCTCGTCCAGATCCGCAGCGCGACCGTCCAGGGGCACGACAACGCCGCCCGCATTCAGGAGGCCGTCCAGGGCCACGTGGACTCCGCCCGCGCGGTGGCGAGGCTCGTGGGCTCGGTGGGCGAGGGCTCGCGGGCGGTGGCGGACGCGGTGGGGCGGATCGGTGCCAGCGTCGCCGCGCTCGACACCGCCGCGCGCGGTGTGGGGAGCCTCGCCGACCGGGTGCGCCGCGCGCTCGAGGAGGAGGCGGCCCTGGGCCTGCGCCAGATGCAGAGCCTGGAGGGGCTGTCCGGGATGCTCGGCGAGCTCGAGCGCGCCGCCGGGGGGCACGGGGAGGCCACCGGGCGGGTGCGGGAGTCGCTGCGCGAGCTCGGTGCCGCGGCGTCGCAGCACGAGATGGCGGTCACCGAGCTGGCGGCGCTCGCGGCACGCCTCGAGGGGCGGACGCGGGCGCTCGCGGAGCGCGTCGGGCGCTTCAAGACGGCATAGAGAGGCCGCGGCTCACTGGGCCATCGGCCGCAGCTGAGGGCGGCCCAGGGTCCCGTAGATCTGGAAGCCGAACGCCCCGTCGCGATTGCGGGCGCTGGCGAGCGCCATCTCCACCACCGGCTTCAGGCTCGCCATCCCGCTCCGCTGCCAGAACCCGTCGTTGAGGCGGAGGCGCGCCCGCCCCGCCAGCGGCGAGAACTCGAGTCGCGGCTGCAGCTGGGCGTAGAGCTGGTCGGCCGAGACCTCGACGTCGTCGCCGCGCGTCTCGAGCCGGTCGAACTCGGCGCGCCCGCCCTTCACCGTCCCCTGGACGTTGATGGTCCCGAGCGCGACGCGCGGCACGGTGAGGTTGCCGGCCATCCCGGGGATCTGGACCTCGCCGCCCCGGACCGCCGCGTTCTTCACGGTGACCTCGACCTTGCCGGTGCTCTTCGCCACGTCGGCGTCGAGCGTCACGTCGACGTCCGCGCCCAGCGTTCCCGCGAGCTCGAGCCCGGTGGCCTTTCGAAGGGCGCCCACCTTGGACAGGTCGATTCCACTCGCCTTGAGCTGAAGGCGCTGCGCCGTCCTGCCCTGCTCGGTCGACCCGGACACCTTGCCGTCGAACAGGTCGGCGTCGAAGACGAGCGAGCGGCGGCCGATGAGCAAGGGCAGCGCCCGGAGAGAGGCCCGCACCTGCTCCACGGGGACGCGCGTCCCGTCGCGGGTCTGCAGCGTCACCTCGCGGGCCCGGACCCCCGCGAGCCCGGAGGGCGAGAGGTCGTTCATGCGCAGCTGCCACCCCTGGGCGGCGGCCTCGAGGATGAGCCGCTCCTTCACCGCCTCGACCGGGAAGGTGAAGTGGAGCGCGACGAGGAACGAGGCGACGAAGAAGGCGGCGTAGGCGGCGGTCCGCCGCCACCCCTTGATCTCGAGCTTGGGTACGGAGAGCTTCACGGGCTACCCCTTGAGCTGCCAGGTGACCACCTGCAGCGTCGCGTCCACGAGGTTGGGATCGTCGCTGCGGGTTGCGAGCCGGACCTTTCGCACCTTGACCACCCCCGGGCCGCGCTCGAGCGCGTCGAGGAGCCGGGCGAGCTTGGCGAGGTCGATGCGCACCAGGCTTACCTCGACGCTGTCCTCCGCCATGCCGTCGGACGTCGCCGGGACTCCCGGCCGGAGGTCGTTCACCTCGATGCCGAGCTGGGTCCCGGCCTGGGAGACGAAGCTCATGAGCTGGACCGGTGGCCCGCGCAGCCGGGCCTCCATCCCCTGGCGCTCGGCGCGCGCCTGCCGGTATCCCTGGGTGAGCTTGCCGATCTGGGACAGCATCTCGGTCTTCGCCTCGATTCGGCGCTCGCTGGCGGCGATGGCCCGCGAGACGCCGGTGCTCGCCAGGAAGAGGATGAAGAGCGCGATGGCGCCGAGCGCGGCGGTGACCATCACCCGCTCGCGCGGCGAGAGCCTCGCGAAGAACGCCTCGGCGGAGGCCCAGAGCCTGCGAATCGCCTCCATGGCTATCCCTTCTCCGCCGGCGCCGGGGCGCCCTCGCAGGTGACGTCCGCGTCGATGGTGAACTCGAACTTGGCCTCCGCGCCGCGACGCCGGGCGCCGCCCGAGCGGGCGTCGGCGAAGCAGCGCGAGGACCGGAGCGAGGACACGATGCGGTCCACGTTCTCGGCGGCGTTGGTGGTGCCGCGCAGGTGGAGCTTGTCGTGCGTGATCTCGACCAGGTCGAACTTGAGGGGGACGGACGGGGTGCGGGCCGCGAGCTCGGCGAGGACGCCGCTCGCCGACACCCGCGGGATGGAGGCGCCCGCGGTGCCGCGTCCCCGCAGGACCGACTCGGCGACGGTGAAGTCGTCGAAGCACTTGCCCACCACCTTCTGGGTCACGTCGCACAGGGATTCGTCGAGGAGCTTCTCCTGGCGCCCGAGCGCGACCACCTTCACGCCCGAGCTCACCAGCGCGAGCAGGAGCACGAGCCCGCCGTACACGGCGAAGCGCGTGAGCTTCTCCCTCGTGTCGCGGAAGTTGCGGGTGCTCGCGAACTCGCCCCGCCGCAGGTTGAGGCGCTGGAAGCGGGGGCCGAGCCAGCCCCGGAGCGCGAGCGCGAGCGGCAGCGCGAACCGGGCGGCGTCGCCGCCGAGCCGGTCGGCGATGGCGTCGGCGAGCCGGAGCGGTTCCACCGGGAGGGAGAGGTCCCGGCCGAGCCCCTCGCCGAGCCAGGGCAGGGCGGCGGCGCCCCCGGCGAGCCGCACGCGGCGAACCGGCCTCCGCGAAGGGCGGGCCTCGAAGGCGCGCAGGGTGGCGCGGAGCTCGCGCGCGAGCGGCGCGAGCGCTCGGCGCAGCGCCGCCTCCGCGCGTGGATCGGCCGGCGCGGCGCCGATCCCGGCGCCGCCGGAGGCGACGAAGGCGGCGCCGTCGAGGCCCAGGTCCCGGGCGACCGTCCGCAGCAGCGAGGCGATCCCGCCCGCGAAGGTGCGCGCGAAGAGGCAGCGCCCTTCCGAGACGACGCAGGCGTGCGTTCGCTCCCACCCCACGTCGGCGATGAGCTCCGCGTCGGGCGCGGCGACCGGATCGGCCACGGCGCCCGCTGCCCACAGCGCCGCGAGCGTGGGGGCGGCCGGGACCACCACCGCGGGGTCGACGCCCGCGGTGGCGAGGCCCGAGAGCAGCGTGGTCATTTCCTCCTTGCGGACGACGCCGATGAACAGGTCGGAGCGCCCTGGCTGCAGGTCGAGGGCCTGCCAGTCCCAGGACACCTGGTCGAGGTCGAAGGGGATGGCGGCCTCGACCTCGTACTGGATCGTCTGCTCGATCCGCCGCACGTCGGAGAAGGGGAGCGTGACGAAGTGGGACGCGGCCGCCACGCCCGGCACCGTCGCGACCGAGCCCTCGAAGCTCCAGCCGCGCGCGGCGAGGAGCTCCCGGGCCGCGGCCAGCTGCCGTTCCCGCAGCGACTGGCCCTCGGCGGGATCGGGCACCGGAGCCTCCGCCGAGGCGGCGACGCTGAACCCGCGCAGGGTGGTCTCCAGGAGCACGGCCTTCACCTGCCGGGAGCCCAGGTCGAGGCCGAGGATTCGCTGCGCCATGATCACTCCTCCCGCCAGTGGATGAGCTTCCCCAGGTCGTTCGCGAGCGACTGGGCCCGGGTGTCCAGGGTGACCACCGCCTCGAGCGTCTTCTCCACGTCACCGGCGCGGCCGGTCGCCCGGATGGTGAATGTGCTGGAGCGGCTGCCGAACGGACTGCGGGTGTCGGAGTTCTGGGTCTGCAGGAAGATGGGCTGAACCCGCACGCCCAGCGCCTGCAGGATGCCCGCGAACTGGGCCACGCCGAGCGTCATGAAGGGCAAGGGCCGCGCCAGCCGCAGCGCCGCGTCGAGCTTCTGCTGGAACGCCGGATCGAGGATCGGTGACTGCGGGATCCCGGGCGGGTCGGACATGAGCAGCACGTTGACCATCATCTGCTCGGGGTCGCTCGAGTTGATATTGGTGGCCGCGTTGACGTCCGGGTAGACGGTGAGCACGTCGCCGAAGGCGGACATGAAGGCGTCGGTGACGCCGCCCACCATGAGGACCTCGTCGAGCGAGTCGAAGCGGGCGTTCTTGGCCTTGTAGCGGTTGTCGCCGCGGTCGTAGATCTGGTTCTCGTCCCCGAACCCGTTCTCGAAGGGGATGGCCGGGTTGACCCCGATGATGCTCGTGGTGGCGTCCTCGTCCACCCAGTCCTTGAGGTTCACGGCCACGTCGCGCCGGGTGAAGCGGTTCCCGTTCTCGTCCTCGCGGTCGAAGAGGATGTCGTAGCGGGGGTCGCGCGTGGCGAGGAGGAAGCGCTGCAGCTGCGGGGCGGCCACGGTCGAGAGCCCGGCGAGCTGAGCGAGGTTCACCTTGCGCTCCTCGTCGTCGATGCGGGCCTGGAAGCTCGTGGCGGATTCCGAGGACTTGCCCTTGCCGTCCTTCGCCGCCGGCGAAGGGCCCGGGCCGCCGAGCAGCGCGGCGACCGCGACGGAGTCCACCGGCACGATCTCCCAGAGGCGGAAGGAGAACGACGGGGCCGAGGCGGCGCCGGCGGTGCCGCCGCCGAGCCCGAACTGGGCGAGCGCCTGGGCCCCCAGGTTCCCGGCCGCGTCGAGCTTCTGCTGGAAGTGGAGCACCAGCCGGGAGACGTTGACGGCGCTCTTCGCCTGGTAGGTGGCTCGCAGCTCGTCGCGGGCGTTGGCCGCGATCTGCAGGGAGACCCGGGTGTTGTAGGCGAGGTCGACGGCGAGCGCGGTGAGGACCGCCACCGTGAGCAGGACGAGCAAGAGGGCCGCCCCGCGCTCGGCGGGGCGGCCGGCGGCCGCGCCAGGGGCGGCGCCGGGGCGGGCGATCGGGCGACGGGGAGGAGGGGAGGTGCGGGTCATGTCTAGAAGTCGAGCGGGCGGATGATGGCGACGCGCGTCTGCGTCTCGAAGCTCCGGTCCTTGCCGTCCGGCATGCGCAGCGTGAGCTTGATGCGCACCCGTGGCGGGAGCAGGAGCCTCTCGCCGGGCGCCGTCGACCATTCGCGCGCCCACTCCTGCTTCTGCCAGTCCCAGTAGGTGACGTCGAACCCGGTGACGTGGCGCAACAGCGCCGAGCGGGTCCCGCCGCGGTCGGGCTCCTCGTCGATCTGCACCTTCTCCCGGCGGAAGAGCGCGTACTCCCCCGGGGCGTCCGGGTCGGCGTCCACGGAGTACTCGACCATCATCTGGTCGGACTCCTTGGCGTCGCGCAGGCCGCGGGAATGGGCCATGCTGGAGAAGAGGAGGACGTCCCGGTCCCCGCCGTCCTTTCCCTTGAAGAGGGTGGGCCGGTCGCGGAAGCGCCGGTGGTCGTAGTGCTCGGAGAGGAAGGCCGCCGCCACCTCGCGCGCCATGCGCGAGAGCGCCGTCCGGGCGCCGGAGATCCGCTCGTCCTGCTCCTCCACCGCCAGCCGGATCGCCTGGGCGCGCTGGAAGGCGCCGACCGTCATGGCGCCGATGACCGCCGTGATGGAGACGGCGATCATGACCTCGATGAGGCTGAAGCCTCGCGCCGGCGGACGTGGCCCGTTCACGGGGTCGCCTTGGTCGCGGTGCCCGCGGTGGCGGCCTGCCCGGTCTGGCCGGGGATGCCCCCGACGCCGGAGGCGAGCGAGCTGAGCGAGGCCGCGGCGGAGATGCCGGGCGGGATGTCCGGGTCGGGCCCCCGGGAGCCGCCCGCGGCCTTCGGGTTCAGGACGACGAGGTAGGTGCTCACGTCGAAGCCCTGGTCGCGCCGCCCGTCCTTCCAGCTCACCCTGAGCCTGAGCTCCCGCATGGACTTCTTGATGTCCTCGCCGAACGCGGTGAGCTGGGTGCCGAGGAGCCCGCCCAGCGGGCCGCCGGGCGCGGCCGTTCCGCTCGCGGGGGCGCCGCCCGGGGCGCCGCCGCCGACCAGCTTCGAGAGCAGGCCCTGGGTGGTGGCGTCGTCCGGGCTCCCCCCCAGGAAGACCGAGAGGATCTGCTCGGCCGACAGCTTGCTGTCCGGCCTCTTCACCTCGACCTTCCAGTGGAACTCGGGCCGGCCCTCCTCGGTGAAGTCGCCGTCGGCGACCTCGTCGAAGTCGCGGAAACCGGTGTCCTCGTAGCGCTCCTCGAGCTCGGCCATCTTTCCGCGCGCGAGCAGGGTCGCCACCGAGAGGTCGCGCGCGTAGGCGTAGTTGCGCAGCGCGTTCCCGGAGAGGTCGGAAACCGCCATGAGCGCGGCAGCGAGCACGCCGAGCGCCACCATGACCTCGAGGAGCGTGAAGCCCGCGCTGCGGGCGCGGCGACGGGCGGTCACCGGGGGACCTCGGGGCGCCCGTTGACGACCTTGGCGTGGCCGGTGAGCGGCTGGAGCACGACCGTGTAGACGTTGTCGCCGTCCACGACCGGGATCTGCGCCGGGTCGGCCTGGCCCTGCGGGAAGAAGTAGACGTAGGCGAGCCCCTTCACCTGGGGATCGCGCTGACGCGGGGTCCACACGCCGCCGAAGGCGACGGACCCGGGGAGCGAACGGCGCTTCTGGATCTCGCCGAAGCGGGCGCGGGCCATGGCGTGGAGCTTCGCCGGGTCCTTCTCGCCCGGGACGCGGCGGGCGAGCGCCGCCTCGTCGTCCTCGGCCGAGCCGTCCCTTCCCAGCACCGGCTGGCGGCGCCGGCCCTCCTTGGCCGAGTCGGTGCACTCGGCCCACCAGCTGCGCTTGTCCATGTCGATGGCCAGCCGGCAGGTCTCGTGCCGCAAGGCCGCCGTGTCGTAGAGGTAGCGCGACTCCCCGGCGATCTCGCCCGCCGCGCTCCGGGCGTTCGCCCCGGTGAAGGAGGAGAGCGCGGGCGCCACCGCCGCCGCCACCACGCCGATGATGGCGATGACGATGAGGAGCTCGATGAGGGTGAAGCCCCTCGGCTGGCTGGCGCTCTCTGCCATCGGCACTCACTGGTTGACGATGTCGGCGTTCTCGCCCTCGCCGCCGGGCTGGCCGTCGGCGCCGTAGCTCTTCAGGTCGAAGCTGTCGGGATGGACCTGCCCCGGGTAGAGGTAGACGTAGTCGTGCTGCCAGGGGTCCTTGAGGCGAGGCTTGCACTTGCCCGCCTGGACGACCGCCGCCAGCCCCTCCTCGGTGGTGGGGTAGCGGCCCTTGTCGATCTTGTAGAGGTCGAGGCAGTTCTCGAGGGTGTGCAGGTCGGTCCTGGCCTGCTTCACCTTGGCCTCGCCGAGCTGGCCGACCACGTTCACTGCCACCGCCGCGGCGATGAGGCCGAGGATGGTGATGACGACCAGGAT
>Ga0335071_10003034_pt1 | contig 17855 bp, 14 predicted proteins | sample Lox_Sample_15_FD_206724 | JGI IMG/M metagenome (GOLD analysis project Ga0335071, IMG submission 206724) | Soil microbial communities from Loxahatchee National Wildlife Refuge, Florida, United States - Lox_Sample_1.5 | ecosystem: Environmental > Terrestrial > Soil > Wetlands | place: USA... | reverse complement strand
GAAATTCTACGACATGCACGATACGCGCGGCCGGCACGTCGGCTCGTTTTATGCCGACTGGCACCCGCGCGAGGCGAAACGCGGCGGCGCCTGGATGAACTATCTCATCACCGGCGGACCGCAGTCCGACGGCACGCGGGCACCGCACCTCGGGGTGATCTGCGGCAACCTGACCCCGCCCCTCGACGGGCGGCCGGCGCTCCTTACCCATCGCGAGGTGGAGACGATTTTCCACGAGTTCGGCCACTTGTTGCACCACCTGCTGGGCGAGGTGGAGATCAAGTCGCTCAACGGCGTGAACGTGGCGTGGGATTTCGTGGAGCTGCCGTCGCAGATCATGGAGAACTGGTGCTGGGAGCGCGAGAGCCTCGACCTGTTCGCCCGGCACCATGCGACCGGGGAGGCGATCCCCGCGGAGCTGTTCGCGAAAATGAACGCGGCGAAAAATTTCCGCTCGGCCTGCGCGATCATGCGCCAGGTCCAGCTGGCGAAGATGGATTTGCTGCTGCATCTGCGCACCGGCGAGTTTCTCGAGGGCGACATCGAGGCCCGGGCGCGCGCCGTTGTCGCCGACACCATGCTGCCGACCGAGCCGCCGGCCCGCACCCTCGTGAAGCGCTTCACCCACATTTTTGGCGATCCGGTGGGTTATGCGGCGGGATACTATTCGTACAAATGGGCCGAGGTGCTCGATGCCGACGCGTTCACGCGCTTCCGGCGCGAAGGGTTGTTCAATCCGCAGGTCGGCGCCGAGTTCGTCGAGCACATCCTGAGCCGGGGAAACTCGGCCGAGCCGATGGAGCTCTACCGGCGTTTCATGGGTCGCGAACCGGATCTCAACGCGCTCCTGATCCGGTGCGGCCTCAAGTCATGACCAGATTGATCCCCGCCTTGCGAGGCTGGGGCGTGACTTGGGCAACCTGGTGGATCTTCTCCAGCATCGCATTGGCGGTGTATGGCTTTACGATGTAGTGCTGAACGACGTACTGCGCGGCCTCCTGAACCGTCCGACGTTCGTTGAGTCCTGTACAAAGGATGACCGCCAAATCTTTCAACTTGGGCGTCATGCGGATGCGCTTAAGCAGGCTGAGTCCATCCACAATGGGCATCTTGATGTCAAAAATACCCAGGTCAAAATGCCGTTCGGGATCGCTGAGCAACCACCACGCCTCGGCGCCATTCACGGCAAATGTAGAAGTATGATCGGGTTCCTTCGCCAGGAGCTCACGTAAAAGTTGGCTACAACCATCGTCGTCGTCGACCACTATGATGTTCATGGCGCTTGTGGAATAAACTGGAAGTAAGTTTATCGGCACAGCATTAGGCTTCTTTAATGCAAAAACCTAGCGGTATTATTGCACGAGCCCGCGGAGCTACGTCCGGCAAACGCAAAGACTCACCCGCCAACAAACAGCCCACTGGTTTGTTATCCTGAACAAAGCGAAGGATCCATCAGGATCCTGCCGGTCAGCAAAGCGTTACTGGATCCTTCACTGCGTTCAGGATGACAGACTCTCCTGCGGAGTTAATTCTCGGGACCCACCACAGACACAGGCTTTCGTGGAGCATCTCAGGCCGGAGGATGCAGCTGCTCTACCACCCGGCCGATCTCCCGGTCCAAGGCGTCGAGCTGTTCGATCAATTCGGACTGCGTTGGGGCAAATGAATCCGGCAACCCCAATTTCGTAGGTGTGGTGACGGCGGTCTCCACTTCGCGCAACTGGTGGGCGATCCGCAGCGCTCCCAGGCTGAGACAGGCGCCCTTGAGGCCATTGGCGCGCACGGCGAGCTTTTGCAGTTCGTTCGGGCTGGGTGCCCGGCGGGCATTGGCGAGCCAGTCCTGCACGTCGGCCACCAGCGATTCGAGCAGGGTCCGACAGGTCTCGGCGTCGACCCCGAGGCGTTCACAGATCACCGTGCGATCCTCCAGGGCGTCCTGGGTGGTGAGTTCCCTTTCGACCAGGTGCACTTTTTCGAGGACAATCGCCCTGGTGTAGGGCTTGACGATGTAATGATTGACCGAAAGCAGCGCGGCCCGCTCAACCGTGGGACGGTCGTTGGCCGAAGAGCAGAGGATCACCGGCGTCTCTTTCAGCCATTCGGTTGTGCGCATGCGCTCCACGAGATCGAGCCCGTCGGCCCGGGGCATCATGATGTCGAGGACGCACAGGTCGAAATGCCGGGCGATGTCGCGCAGGAGCCACCAGGCCTCCTCTCCGTCAGTGGCCAGCGTCACTGTGTGGCTGCCCGTCGATTCGAGGATGCGGCGCAGCAACTCCCGGGAGACCTTGTCGTCGTCGGCTACAAGTATGTGCATGGATGGGCAGCTATTTATCGGCTTGATGCGGTGCGTCCTTGAGGGCGTTCCGCCAGCCGTACCGGTCGGGAAAACGTATCGCTGTTCCGGTCGGTCCACGCAACCGCCATTTTAATACTGGTCAACGCGCCGGGATTTCCGGATAACCGGTGTCCCTTATGAACCCTGTTCTCAAGCTGTTGATCGAAGGCGGCCAACTCTCGACCAAGCAAATGGCGCAAGTCGCGGGCCTGTCCGAAGCGGAGGTTAAGCGGCATCTGGAACAGTTGAAGAAAGAGAAAATCTTCCTCGGCTGGCGTCCAGTGCTCGATCTGTCGCGCGAGGCCGCCGCCGACGCTGCGGTGCGCGCCGTCATCGAGGTGAAGATCACCCCGGAGCGCGGGGGCGGCTTCAACCGCCTGGCCGACCGGATCAGCCGGTTCGACGAGGTCGAGGCCTGCTACCTCATGTCGGGCGCCTACGATCTGCTGATTTTTGTGACGGGGCCCAGCCTGCAAAAGGTGGCGGGATTCGTCTCGCAAAAGCTTTCCACCATCGAGGGCGTGTTGTCCACCAGCACGCATTTCATGCTGCGGTCCTACAAGGAGGGCGGCTACCTGATCGACGTGCCGGCCGAGGAGAACGGCCGGCTGAAGGTCGGGCCGTAACGGCAATTGCGGATGGCGGATTTCGGATTGCGGATAGTCGCAGTCGACTGAGCCGAAAGGCGATCTCGCCGACCGCTCCCACCCACCATGGACCAGAAAAAATTCATCGCCCGCCACGTCGTCGACCTGCCCAAGTCGGGTATCCGCGATTTCTTCGAGATCGTCGCGAAAATGAAGGACGTGATCTCGCTCGGCATCGGCGAACCGGACTTCGACACGCCCTGGCACATCCGCGAGGCGGCGATCTACGCCCTCGAAAAGGGCAAGACGCATTACACTTCCAATCTCGGCCTCATCGAGCTGCGCCGCGCCATCAGCAAGTACGTCGGGAAGAATTTCGCCGTCAGTTACCGGCCGGAGGACGAAATCCTCGTCACAGTCGGCGTGTCCGAGGCGCTCGATCTGGCGTTCCGCGCACTCCTCAATCCCGGCGAGAAGGTGCTGTTTCACCAGCCGTGTTACGTGAGCTACCACCCGAGCGTGACGCTCACCCACGGCATGGGCGTGCCCGTGCCGACCTACGCGAAGGATAATTTCGCGCTTACGGCCGAGGCGCTCGCCGCGGCGTGGCAGCCGGGCTGCAAGCTGCTCGTGCTGAACCTGCCGTGCAATCCAACCGGCGGCACCTGCAGCCGTGCGCAGATCGAGGCGATCGCGAAATTTGCGGTCAAAAAGGACCTGCTCGTCCTGAGCGATGAGATTTACTCGGAGCTCACGTTCGAGGGCGAACACACCAGCATCGCCAGCCTGCCGGGGATGAAGGAGCGCACGATCTTCCTGCACGGTTTCTCCAAGGCTTTTGCGATGACCGGCTGGCGCATCGGCTACGCCTGCGGCCCGGCCGTGCTCATCGAGGCGATGATGAAGGTGCACCAGTATTCGATGATGTGTGCCTCAATCATCAGCCAGGAGGGCGCCATCGAGGCGTTGCTGCGCGGCGAAGATGGCATGAAGGCGATGCGCGACCAGTACCACCGCCGGCGCGATTTCATCGTGCGCCGCTTCAACGAAATTGGTCTCACCTGCCACCTGCCGCGCGGTTCGTTCTATGCCTTTCCCTCGGTCGCCGTCACCAAGTTGGGCGAAAAGGAATTCGCCCTTGGTCTGCTCAAGGCCGAGCAGGTGGCGGTCGTGCCCGGCACGGCGTTCGGCGCCAACGGCGTCGGCTTTGTACGCGCGTGCTTTGCCACGAGCTACGAACAGCTCATCGAGGCCACCAACCGCATCGAACGGTACGTACAGGGCTTGCGGCGGTGACGCGGCAAACTCTGCGTTGAGGTGGAAGGTTTAGGTTGAAGTTCGTCGGGCGGCCCGTCACCTAGACTTCAACCTATAACCTGAACCCAATGCCGCCACGCACCGTCGCCATCGTCGGACGCCCCAATGTGGGCAAAAGCCGCCTCTTCAACCGGCTGGCGCGGAAGCGCATTTCCATCGTGCACGACCAGCCGGGCGTCACCCGCGACGTCATCTCGGCTGAGATCAAGGAGGGAAGCTACACGCTTTTCGACACCGGCGGCATCGGGCTCAAGGGCGGCGAATCGTCCCGGCAGCTGATCGCGGCTTCCGAACAGCAGGTCGACTTCGCCATCGCGGCCTCGTCGCTCATCCTGTTCCTGCTCGATGGCCGTGAGGGTCTGACCGCACTCGACGACCGTATTGCCCGCATGTTGCGCCGTAGCGGGAAAATCGTCCGCGTGGTCGTCAACAAGGTCGATTTCGACGAAGGCAACATCGACCTGGCCCCGATTTACCAGCTCGGCATGGGCGAACCGATCCTCGTCTCCGCCGAGCATGGCCGCGGCGAGGACAGATTGCGCGCGGCCATTCTCGATGCGCTCGGGCCGCTGCCGGCCGAGGATGAAGGGCCGGCAAAAAGCGCGGCGGACCCGCTGTGCTTCTGTTTCATCGGGCGGCCCAATGTCGGCAAATCGTCGCTCGGCAACCGGCTGCTCCAGAGTGATCGGTTGGTGGTGAGTGCGGTCCCCGGCACCACGCGCGATGCGGTGGAGCTGCCCTTCGATTTCAAGGGGCGCGATGGTCATTTCTATCCGTTTCGTCTCATCGATACCGCGGGCATCAAGGCCGCGACGAAGCTCGCCTCGCCGGTGGAGTACTTCGCCCGGCTGCGTTCGCTCGACGCGATCCAGCGGGCCGACGTCGTGTTCATGGTGCTCGACGCGCTGGAAGGCGTGACCCAGCAGGACAAGGCGGTCGCCGGCGAGGCCAACAAGGAGCGGAAACCCATTGTCGTGGTTGTCAACAAATGGGACCTTGTCCACCGGGAATTCGCCAAGGCGGAGGGCGTGAAGGGCTATGAGAGCGAGCGGGAATACCGCGAGAAATTCTCGCAGGCCGTCTTCGACCGGCTCTTCTTCACGCCGGGCGCTCCGCTCATCTTCGTGTCGGCCCTGAGCGGCTACGAGATCGACCGGATGCTCAACGCCGCGGTGAAATTGCACCGCACGCTCGACAAACGGCTGCCTACCGGACGCCTCAACGACACGCTCTCCCGCCTGACCGAGCGCATGCCGCCGCCCGCCGTCGCCGGCAAACGATTCCGCGTTTACTACTCGGTGCAGACCGGCAACCGCCCCTTCCGCATCCGGATGTTTTGCAATCGCGAGGAGAAGCTCACCGAGAGCTACCGCCGCTACCTCGAGGCCGGGCTTGTCGAGGAGTTCGACCTCAAGGGCTGTCCGATTCATTTCGAACTGATCGGCAAACCCAAGGGCGGGGCGCGGGCGGAGGACAATCCCCGCAGCACGGCGCGGCATGAGTCCGCCCCCTGTCATCCCAGCGATGAAATGTTCGATGAGTGAGCAGCGCGTCGCTGGTGGTCAGTGCATCGCGTCGCCAATGAACTCCTGCCGGCAAGCCCGACCTGTAGCGGCGGTCTATGACCGCCGGTTCGTCTCTCGGTGCGCCCCGGCGGTCATAGACCGCCGCTACAGCGGACTTGTCCTCGCCGCTCGTTGGTAGGAGAAGGGGTTACTGATCCTATCATGCCGCTTCGCCTCGTTTTCCTCGGGTCCGATCCCATTGCCCTGCCTCTCCTCGACTGGCTGGCGGGCGAGGGCCGGGTGGTGGCAAAAATCGTGGCGGTCTTCACGCAGCCCGACCGGCCGGTCGGTCGCGGGCAAAAGGTGCAGCCCAACACCATCAAGACCTGGGCGCTCGATCACGGCCTGCCGGTGCACCAGCCGGAGCGATTGATGGCCGACGCGCGGACGCTACTCGCGGAGCTCGCGCCCGATGTTTCGCTCGTCATGGCGTACGGCCATATCCTGCACGAGGATTTCATCGCGGCGGCCCGGCTCGGCACGCTCAATCTGCATGCCTCGCTGCTGCCGAAGTATCGCGGAGCGTCGCCGATCCAGACGGCCGTGGCCAGTGGTGAACACGAAACCGGCGTCTCGCTCATGCGGATCGTGCGGGAGCTCGACGCCGGACCCGTGGCCGGTCGCGAGCGCGTTGCCATCGAGCCGAACGACACGGCCCTCGATGTGGAGGCAAGGCTCGCCGCTGCGAGCGTGACGTTGCTGGCGCGGGCCTTGCCCCGGTTGGCGGCGGGCACACTGGCCTTCACCGAGCAGGAGCACGCGGCCGCCACCTTCTGCCGCCGCCTGACCAAGGACGACGGCGCGCTCGATTTCTCCGCTCCCGCTGCCGCGCTGGCGGCGCGCATCAACGGCCTCTTCCCGTGGCCCGCCTGCGCTGCCGAGGTCGCGGGCCAGCCGATCAAGTTCGGTCTCGCCGATATTGTAGCCCCGGTCGCTGACCGGGGTTCCGGAAACACCACAGCACCCGGCACCGTTCTCGGCGCCGATGGCGCGGGCCTGCTCGTGGCCGCCGGCGCCGAAGTACTCCGCGTACTTCGTCTGCAACGCCCCGGAGGCAAGATGCTCCCGGCGGCGGAATTTCTGCGCGGTTTCCCCGTCGCGGCGGGCACCATGCTGCCGTCGCGGCCGTTGCCCGTGCTGGTGGCCAACGAGCCGTTTCGTCATCGATAGGAGAAAATTTGTTCGCGACCGCTGGGCGATGGCTACCGGGCGCCATAAATAAATTTTCTCCTAATTCGGCCGGCCTGAAGCTCTCCGCTTGTTTTTGGCGGTGGTTTACGCAAAGTGGCCGGTATGCGCATCGTGGGTCTTTTCGGATTACTGGTGGCGACGGCCTTTGGGCAGATACCGTCACCGCAGGTGGAACTGGCCAACTTGAGGGAGGACATGCGGGTGCTCTCGCAACGGGTCGGCGAACTGAACTTGCGGGTCGAGCAGCTCGAACGCGACAACGCCGCCTTGCAGCGCAAGTCCGACGCCGGGGCACAGGCCTACGCCACCGTGGTCCAGCTCAATGACGCCCTGGCGGCGACCAACCTGGCGTTGAAGAATGCCGTCGCCTCGGCGAAGGCGGAGACGCTCCAGCAAGTGGCGGCGCAGATGGAGAAACTCGCCCAGCAAACCAATGCGGCGATCGATTCGCTGGCCAAGGGCATGGCCACCCGGCCTTCCGTGGTGCCGTCGTTCAGCGAGGATTATCCGAAGGAAGGCATCCGCTACACCGTGCAGAAAGGCGAAACGTTGGCGCAGATCGCCAAGAAGAATGGCGCGAAGATGCAGGACGTGATCAACGCCAACAAAATCGTCGATCCGACCAGGCTTCAGGCCGGCCAGACTCTTTTCATCCCCATCCCCGGAGCCAAATAACATGGCAGCTTCAAAATCACGTCTGGGCCGCGGACTCGGCGGCCTCATCGCCAACGCCAACCCGGCCGCCAAAGCGGCGGCGGAGGCCAAAACTTCCCCCGGCGCCCAGGCGGCAGCCGCCGCGGCGCACGGGCCGGCCACCCCCGGATTTCAGGAGATCGCCGTGCATCTCATCGAACCCAGCCCGTACCAGGCGCGGCGCGAGATCTCAGCCGACCAACTCTCCGAACTGGCCGAAAGCATTCGCAGCGAGGGGTTGTTGCAGCCTGTGGTGGTGCGCAAGCACGGCGACAAGTTTCAACTCGTCGCGGGCGAACGCCGCTGGCGCGCCTTCCAGATGCTCAAGATCAAGACCATCCCGGCGCGCCTCGTCGAGGCCAGCAACGCCTCGTCGGCCGCCATCGGCTTGATCGAGAATTTGCAGCGGGAAGGGCTCAACCCGATCGAAGAGGCCTATGGCTACGCGAGTCTCATCCGGGATTTCGATCTCAAGCAGGACCAGGTGGCCGAGCGGGTGGGCAAGGCCCGCGCCACCGTCGCCAATTCCTTGCGCCTCCTCTCGCTCGATGCGGAGATCCAGGGATATCTCGCCAAGAATCTGCTCTCGGTCGGTCATGCGAAAGTGCTCCTGGGCATCGACGATACCGCGCAGCGCGCCGTGCTCGCCCGACGTACGATTGAGGAAGGTATGAGCGTACGCGCCACGGAAAAACTGGTGCAGGCCAAAAAGACCACGGCCCCCCACACAGGCGCCGGTCGCGCCGCGCCCGCCGAGGAATCGGCGGCGGTGGCCGGCATCCGGCAACGACTCACGTCGCACCTGGGCGCCCGGGTGTCGATCACCCACACCCCCAAGCGCGGCAAAATCGTCATCGAGTACCGGGGCAACGAGGACCTCCAGCGCATCCTCGAAAAACTCGGGGTCGAGGCGTAGGAGCCGGTCAGACTTGCTCATGGAGGCCATGTCTCCTTCGGGTCATTTCAATGGGATGACGGGCATCTGCCTCAACCGGCTCCTCAAGCGGCGCTCCGCGCTGCGAAACCAGGATTTCTCATTCGGATTTCAACCGCGCCGCGGCGGTTTAGGGAATTTGTCGGCCAAGGCCGATTGCGGCGCGACAAAGTCGTAAGTTCGACCGAGCCTTTAACACGAACCCGACAAATTCCCTGATGCGCAATAGCGGCGAGGCGGCGGAATCGGCCGATCAGTTCCAGCGGGCCTCGCTCCGCTGGATGCGGGCGCGGTTCCCGCTGGCCGAGGAGATGCGGGCCTATGACTGGGACAAGTTCCACCACGATCTGATCGCGGGGGCCACCGTTTCGCTCGTCTCCATCCCGCAGGCGATCGGTTTCGCCCTGATCGCGGGCCTGCCGCCGCTCATGGTGATCATGTGCGTTATCGTCGGCGGCTTTGTCGGCGCGCTGTTCACCTCCTCGCACCATCTGGTTTTCGGGCCCACCAACTCGATCAGCATCATCCTCGCGGCCACGATCTTTTCCTTTCACGGGGGCGGATTGGCGCCGACGGAGATCGCGCTGCTGCTCGCCTTCCTGATCGGTACGTTCCAGCTCGCCGCCGGCCTGGCCCAGCTCGGCAAGGTAACGCAGTTTATTTCCCGCTCCGTCATCATCGGCTATAGCACGGCGATCGGTCTGTTGCTGGCCGCGGGCCAGTTGCCGAACCTGTTGGGCGTCCCGGCCGGCGAGCGCGGGGGGTTTCTGCCGGCCATGTTCAATGCGATCGCCCATCTGGCCTATCTGGATTTCAACGGCTACGCGGCGCTGATGGGCGTGGCCACCCTGTTGATCTTTTGGCTCATCGAGCGCTTTTTCCCCAAGTTTCCGCCGGAGCTGCTGGGCCTGGTGGTGCTCTCGCTGCTGACGCAACACCTCGGGCTGACCCATCTCGGCATTCGCACCATCAAGGATGAGGGCGCACTGGCTGCCGCCATCCCTTCCTTCATCGGCATGCCGCTCGACAAGTCCAACCTGGCCGATGTGCCGCCGTTGCTGAGCGCGGCACTCGCCATCGCCATTCTCGGCATGCTCGAGGCCATCTCGATCGCCAAGACCCTGGCGGCCAAGTCGGGCCAGCGCCTCGATCCGAACCAGGAATTGGTGGCGATGGGTACGGCCAATATCACGACCAGCCTCTACAACGCCATGCCCGGTTCGGCTTCGTTTGCCCGCTCCGGCGCCAATTTCCAGAGCGGGGCGAAGACGCAGCTCGCGGCGGTGATGAGCAGTGTGATCGTGCTGGGCGCGCTCTTCTTCGTGACGCCGCTCATCAACTACATCCCGGTTCCCAGCCTGGCGGCGCACCTGATCCGCATCGGGCGGAAGATGATCAACCGCGACCAGATCCGCATCGCGTACCGCGCCACCGGTTCGGACGCGGTCGTGTTTGTCGTCACGCTGCTGGCCGCCTTTCTCCTCAAGCTCGACACCGCGATTTACGTGGGCGTCGGCGTGTCGCTCGCGTTGTACCTGCGCAAGGCCAGCGCGCCTTCGCTGGTGGAATACGGTTTCAATGACGCCGGGCATCTCGCGCAGATTGGCGAAAAAGAGGAGCGCAAAAACCCGGCGATCTCGATCGTGCATGTCGAAGGGGAGCTGTTTTTCGGCGCTGCCGATCTGTTCCAGGAACAGGTGCGGTATCTCGCCGACGAGGATGACCTGAAAGTCATCATCCTGCGCATGAAAAACGCGCGCCACCTCGACGCGACCTCCGTGATGTCGCTCATGCAGCTCCACGAGTATTTGCAGAACACCGGGCGGTATTTGCTGGTGAGCGGCATCAGCCGCGACGTGGAGCGGGTGCTGAAGAACAGCGGAGCCTGGGAAAAGATCGGCCCCGAAAACATCTTCCCGGCGGAGGCCAACCTCACGATGAGCACCAAACGCGCGTTGCAGCGCGCCAAGCAGCTCCTGCAGATCGGCCAGGGGCGCCATGCCGACGTGCGCATCTTTTACGACCGGCACCGGGAGCAGGCCACCGAGCCGCCCGGCGAACCGGAGAAGGGCAACCCGGTAGGGACGTCGCAGGAGTACGAAATTTGAGTGCCACCGGTTTTCCGCAGCTCTGCGATTTCTCGTAGCCACGAGCGTGAGCGAGTGGACGCGCCAGCTCTGGGAAGCCTGAGGTGGAGCGCGTTGACCTCAACGCGCTTCAAGAGATTTCGTGCCCGATCCAGCGCGTTGAGGTCAACGCGCACCTGCCGACGCAGAAATCGTGTCAGCTCCACTCGCTGAAGCTCGCGGCCACGGGGGGATCGGATGGATGCTTCGCATTGCTCAGCATGACAGAAATCTGAAAGCAGCAGTTCCACTCGCTGGCGCTCGCGGCTACGGGATGAACGCGACGGAGGTTCCACACTCTCACGCTCCCGCCTTTGCTCGATGCGCTACGACGGACAGGCGTGGCTAAAAGGCAACGAAGCCGAAAGCCCCCTCAGCCCCTTGGCGCCTCATTCCCTCCATCCCTTATTCCCTCATTCCCTAATCCCTCACTCCTTCCATCCCTACCGCCGTACCGGCACGCCGCGGCGGTCGAGAAAATCCTTCACCTGCGGCACGGTGAAGGTGCCGAAGTGAAAGAGCGAGGCGGCGAGCACTGCGCTGGCGTGGCCCTGGTCGAGCACGTCGGCGAAATGATCGAGCGTCCCGGCGCCACCGCTGGCGATCACCGGCACGCTCACGGCATCGCTTACACGCCGCGTGAGCTCGAGATCGTAGCCGGCCTGCGTGCCATCGCGATCCATGCTCGTCAGCAGGATCTCCCCGGCGCCCAGCTCCACACCGCGGATGGCCCAGGCCACGGCGTCGAGCTCCGTCGGATGGCGGCCGCCGTGCGTGTAAACGCGCCAGCGCGGCTCCGGACCGGGGTCGCGCTTGGCGTCGATCGCGAGGACGATGCACTGGGCGCCGAAGCGCTCGGAGGCCTCGCGAATGAGCGATGGATTTTTGATCGCCGCCGTGTTGAGCGAAACCTTGTCGGCGCCGGCTTTCAGCATCGCCGCGATGTCCTCCACCGTGCGCAGACCGCCGCCGACGGTGAGCGGCATGAAGCACTGCTCGGCGGTGGCGGCCACGACCTCGCGCATGATCTGGCGGCCGTCGCTGGAGGCGGTGATGTCGAGGAAGACGAGTTCGTCGGCGCCCTGGGCATCGTAGGCCTTGGCGCACTCGACGGGATCGCCGGCGTCGCGCAGTTCCTGGAACTTCACGCCCTTGACGACGCGGCCCTTCGTCACGTCCAGGCAGGGAATGATGCGGCGGGAGAGCATGGAAAGACTCAAGGTTTCGGGTTCCGGGTTTCGGGTTCCGGGTTCCTGATCTCGGATGCCGGACTTCTGGTTCCGGGTTTCGAGTTCCGAGTTTCGGGTTTCGGATTTGGAGTTCCGAGTTTCGCGTTCCGGGTTGCCCGCGCGGCAAATTTCGGTCCGGTCAACTGTGACCGCTGGAGATAACTCATGAATCCACCGACAAGACGGGCGGTTTCTTCCGCTGCGCGGTAGGTTTCGTCGAAGTCAGTCTGGGTGATGTACGTCTCGTCGATCGCCGTGTAGAGGTGGTCCTTGATTTCGCCGAGCGAGCCCTTGGAGGTGGCGAGGAATTGAACCAACTCGCGATTACCGCCGCGTTCAAAACCTTCAGCGATATTGGAAGTAACGGAGAACGCCGCACGCCTGACCTGTGACACAAGATCGCGATCCTGGGCGAATGATTCCTTGCGAGTGAGGCGGTAGAGCGTGCGTTTCAAAATCCGACCGCTTTGCCAGCATTGCAGGTCTTCAAATCGCTCGATGGTAGACATGGCTAGATCTTAAACTCGAAACCCGAAACCCGGAACTCGAAACTTTTAGTTTGGCGCATCCGCGCCGCCTCACGCTTCGGCGTGATTGATGTCGGGCTCGAATTCGACCACCAGGCGGTAGACGGCGCCGGGGCGCATGATGAGCGGATGGTCCCGCACGAGATACTGCAGATAGTGAATCTTGCCGTAGTTGGTCCGGTAGGTGGGATCGTTGGTCACGATCTCGGTGTCCTGCCAGGTCGCCTGGAAATCGTCCTTGGCCACGGTGCAGCGATGTCCGCCGGATCCCAGCATGAGCGAGCCGGCCACGTGGTACTTGGAATGGGGCGCGGCGATCACGAGGACGTAGCGGAATTTGTCCAGCGTGACCTGCTGTTTCACGCTGTAGGCGAATTCGCAGGAAATCCTCGAGCCGGTGAACGTCCACTGCACCTTCACGTTGCCGAGGCCGCGCACCAGTTCCTCCTTGAGGTCGACGAGGTCGGGCTGCTCATAGCGGAAGAAGAAGCTGTTGCGCAGGCCCAGGCCGGTGACGCAATTCTTGCCGTAGAAGGCCGGCACCGTGACATGCTCGCCGAACGTCAACTCGGGCAGCATGACGGGCAGGTAGAGGTTGTTGGGCCAGTCGAAGATTCCGTTGCAATGCGGGAAGGGGAGCGTGTCGGCCACGGCCCTGCCGCCGCACGAGATCAGGGGAATCTGGAAATGCAGGCCGCTGGCGGCGTCGCGATAGAGGAACAGGCCCTGCTCCTTGCGGTTGGATTTATCGAAGATGACGAAGCGGCCGGACGAGCGCGGGGTCTCGAGCCGCGGCGTGCCGACGGGCATCTGCACGGTTTTCGCGAGCCGCGACCACTGGCAGAGATAACGCGCCGCATCGAAGTTGGCCATGCGCGTGGTGTGGTTGGCGTAGGCGGTGCGTTCCACGTCGCGCAGATCGAGAAAGCCGTGCTCCTGGTCGAGGTAGGTCTGGTAAAAGAAAAAGAACAGGCGCCGCAGCAGGTCGAAATACTTCGGCTTCTGGTCGTCGGCGATCCAGCCGTCGCGCAGACCCTGCAGGATGAGACTGATGCAGTGCATCTGGCCATAGGCGCCGGCCGCGCGGCCAAAGGCCCACCCGAGACCGTCGGTGCGCACGAGGTCGGGCATGATCTTGATGTATTTCTCGGCGTAGGTGCGCAGAGTGGGGAGCTTGCGGTCGCGCACGCCGCTGTTGGCGTGGAGTTGCAGCGCGGAGCGGATGAACACCAGCGTCATCACGCCGTAGAGGTTGAAGTTGCCGCCGATGCCCGGGGCGGCGTCGTCGAAGAAGCCGCTCGTGCTGGTCTGGTTGATGCGATCGACCATGCGCTCGATGAGGCGCGAGGTCTCGTCCTTTTTCGACAGGCCGAAGCTGTAACGGGCGACCGCCTTGGCGACATTGAACGCCTGCCAGTGGTTGTCGTAATCGCTGCGGTGGAGCAGCTGCTTGTCGATGCGCTGCTGGGTTTCATCGACCAGGCGTTCCCACACGGGATTGCGCTCCTTGGAGGGACCGAAACAGAGCAGGCCGAGCGAGGCGTAGGCGAGGCCGTTTTCGGCGGCGGGCTCGGTGAACATCTGCGCAGTCAAACTACGCGCGGTAAGGTCGATGAGATCGTAACCGTGGAGGGAGGTTTCGCCGGTGGCGCGGAAATATTCGCCGAGCGCAAACGCCGCATGACCGGGCTCGTCGGGGCGAGGCTGCTCGCCGGAAGCGGGAAGGACGGTACCGTCAGGCTGGATGGAGTCGAGATTGTGGCCCAGAATGGAGCGGGCCATGTCGAGACATTGCTCGGAAAAACTGTGCATGCGTTGGGTTACGAGTGGCGGTGGACACTCCTGCCAGGCAGGAACCGCGTGACAGGGAAGGTGAGTTTGTTTAGGAACTTCCGCACTGGGGCAAGAGGGAAGTTCGGGTTTCTTGCGCAACCGTGTGCCCGAGCGACGATTTCCACCCCCACCCAGGGAAATTCGATAACGTGATTATTCTTGCCACCTTGAATCACGTTACAAAGAGATAACTCGGTCGAAAAGTTACCTCAACCCCTGCTCAAGAATTCCGATGAATCGATCGCTTGCTTTACTCCTTGGCACTGGTGTGTGCATTGGTGCCCTGTTTCATACTGGCTGCGCGACAGTCACGCGTGGCTCCAAGGACTCCCTGGTGGTAGAGACCGAGCCTCCCGGTGCCTTGGTAAAAGTAAACGGCCAGGAGGCCATGACACCCTGCAGCTTGAAGCTCCCGCGGAAATTCGAGGGCCCGGTCTATATTACCAAGGCAGGATATGAACCGCTGTCGATACAGGTCACATCCCACGTGGTTACGGCCGGTGGCGTCGGCATGGCCGGGAATGTCCTGATAGGCGGATTGATCGGAGCGGGGGTCGACGTGGCCACCGGGGCCATGAATTCACTTTCCCCCAACCCGATCAGGGTGAATATGGTCAAGCTGGCAGCCGAGCCAGAAACCAGAGTGCCATCGGCCACAGCCGAATCGGTTGTGCCGGCGGCCGTTGCGCCAACTCCGGTGCCTGCACCTGCCGCCGCTGCGCCGACTCCGACGCCGGCACCTGCCGTCGTAGTGCCGACTGCAGCGCCCGCACCTGTGGCCGATGGGCCAGCGCCGACGCCCACGCCCGCCGCCGTTGTACCGACTCCGGCCACGCCTGCCGTCGCCACACCACTCGCCACGAAACCGGTCAAGATCGTCTACCTTACCGAGGGAAAAGGCATCGCCGGGAAGTCCGTCTATTTCGCCTTTTACGGCAAAACCGAATCGAGATGGATCCAGGAAACGGTCACCACCGATGCCGATGGGGCGGCCGTGTTCAAGGTGCCGACTTATGACAACAACGGCGGTGCGTCAGCCATCTTTGCGTATGGTACTTCTGAGCAAGAGATCAAAACCAAGATGAGCGCAATTCAGGGCAGGAAAATCGGCGCCGAAAGAATTCCTGCCGGCGACTACGCCAAGGATGGAATAGAACTCAGTATCGAGAATGGCATGACGAAGATCAACCATGGCGCGGTGCAACTCTGGGCTTTTGAATAAACGGATCTCCGCGCGAAAAGGCCGGGCGCGAAAACCGTGCCGGCGGGCAAACTGACCGGGCGCAAAGCCCGGCCTAACGGGCGATCAGCTTCAGGAACTCGGCGTTGGTTTTTGTCTTCGACAGGCGGGCGAGGACCGTCTCGGTGGATTCCTCGATCTTTTGCTGCACAAGCGCCCGGCGGAAGAAATGAATACCCTCAAGAGTCTTCGCATCGAGGAGCAGTTCCTCCTTGCGGGTGCCGGATCCGCCGATGTTGATGGCGGGCCACAGGCGCATCTCGGCGCACTTGCGGTCGAGCACGAGCTCCATGTTGCCGGTGCCCTTGAACTCCTGGAAGATCACGTCGTCCATGCGGCTGCCGGTTTCGACCAGGATGGACGCCACGATGGTCAGCGAACCGCCGTCCTCGGTGTTGCGGGCCGAGGCGAAGAGCTGGCGCGGCTTCTCGAGGGCGCGCACGTCGAGGCCGCCGGAGCCGGTCCGGCCGGAATTGCGCATGGTGTTGTGGGCACGGGCCAGCCGCGTAAGCGAGTCGAGGAAGAGCACCACATCCCGGCCGGTTTCGACCAGGCGCTTGGCGCGCTCGATGCAGAGCTCGGCGATACGGATATGGTTTTCCACCTGTTCGTCGTTCGACGAGGCCCAGACCTCGGCGGGGACATTGCGCCGGAAGTCGGTGACTTCCTCGGGACGCTCGTCCACGAGGAGAATCATCACATGGCATTCGGGATTGTTTTCCAGCACACCGAGCGCCATGTCGCGCAGGAGAATGGTTTTGCCGGCGCGGGGCGGCGACACGATGAGGCCGCGCGTGCCCTTGCCCACCGGACAGAAGAGATCGACCACGCGGGTGGTCATGCGGCCGTCCTTGAGCTCCAGCTTAAGGTGTTTGTTGGGCGAAATGGTGAGCAGCCCGGTGAAATCGGTTTTCGCCCGGCGGGCCTCGATTGTCATGCCGTCGACCGTCTCGATGAATTTCATCTTCGGGTTCGGGAACCGCCCATCGGGTGGGTAGGCCGTGCCGCCGATCATCTGGCCGACCTTCAATTTGAAGCGGCGGATCAGCTCCTTGGGCACAAAAGGATCGGTCGGGCGGCGTTTGCCCATGCGCGTGACATCGAGCAGCATGCCGTTGCCGCCGCGCGCCGTGTCGATATCGAGCACGCCTTCGACGCGCATGAGATTTTCGACCGGGGCAGGGGTAGGCGAGGCAGGAGCCGCCGCAGCGGGAGCGGCGGTTGGGGCGGCTGCAGGCGCCGCAGTGGTGTCCGCCGAGGCGGACGCAGGATTGGTTGACATAGCTAGACTTGTAAAAGGAAAGGCAGGAGCAAAGTCGCGTCCCACCGCTTGACGCTTTTAAACTTTGCGTGGGAAAAAGCCACGCACTTGCGGCCCCAACCCCTAAAAACGACCAGTCACAAGGCGGAACAATCGATAAATCGGTGTACCGGGAGAACCGGGTCTTCGGGCCATCGGCCGAGTTAAAAGCCCAAGCAAAGCTTGAGCGCGATGCCCCTTATAAGAGGTACTCTGCGCCAACTGTCAAGCGCCCGGATGGGCCAGCCATCCAGGGCAGTGTCCTGTAGTGGTTGGTGGCTCGACCGTAGCATTCAAAAGGTATTGGCCTGATGGATGACGTTTGACCATGTAAGTAGCAGCCGAGGTCACGAGGCTGGGTTTGTCCCTTTCACTTTCACTGCGTAGCCAACCTCCTCACGTCGGCTGCTGGGTCCGGATTGCCCCGATCTCGCCAGCCGGGCGGATCACGTTTCCGTCTTTCCTTCAGGGGCATTGCGATCTTTCTGTTAGCCGATGAGTTTACAGCTCGCCCATCGCCATTATGCACTGCCCTTCCGGGTGCCGGTGCGTACGTCGCATGGCCCCTGGGCGGTGCGCGAGGGACTGGTCGTGCGGGTGAAAGATGAAACCGGCGCCGTGGGCTACGGCGAAGTGGCGCCGGTGCCGCATTTTGGCACCGAGACGGCGAACGAAGCGGCGGCGGCGCTGCAGGCGCTGGGCGGGCGAATCGACGAAACACAAATTGACGCCCTGCCGGACCGGCTGAGTTGCACCCGCCATGGACTGCGGGCGGCACTGGCCAACTGTAGGGCGGGATCGCCTGCCGTGAGCTTGTCGAATCGGCCGAATCCCGCCGCATCCGGATTGAGCCCGGAGTTGGAAGCTGACCCTCCTGTAGCGGCGGTCTATGACCGCCGAACGGGGCCAGCAACGAGCCTCGGCGGTCATAGACCGCCGCTACAGAATACCGTCGAGACTGAACAGGATTTCGCG
>Ga0335071_10003033_pt1 | contig 17855 bp, 20 predicted proteins | sample Lox_Sample_15_FD_206724 | JGI IMG/M metagenome (GOLD analysis project Ga0335071, IMG submission 206724) | Soil microbial communities from Loxahatchee National Wildlife Refuge, Florida, United States - Lox_Sample_1.5 | ecosystem: Environmental > Terrestrial > Soil > Wetlands | place: USA... | reverse complement strand
AGGCGGAACTTACACTCTGCTCAACGCCTACAGCGAACATGACGGCACCCGCTACGGTACCGCCTGGTATTTATACACGACCAAAGACATGCTGCTGGTCCCGGACCCGGATAACGCGAAGGCAAACATTGCCGACCGCAGCCTGAGAGAAGCCGTCGCCCTGGCCGAGACCTGGCTGGGTATACGGGTTGTGCTGGAAGGGTCACCGGCCGACCTGCCGGATTTATACCCGCTTGATCCCAGAGTTTGGGAAATCCCGGCCGCCGAAAACCAACCAATCGAAGCTGCTTCGCCAGAACAAGTGCAGCAGCTTACCTTATTCTGAGGAGGTGCTTAATGGATGTGCTTGATGAACTGAAACAAGAGCTGGAAAAGCGACTGGAGCGGCCATTGCGGGAGTACGAATTTACTGCGCCGGCCGAGCAAATCGCTTTCGTCATCCAATACAACCCGCCGATGGCGGGTTGTAGCGTTTCCGAACTCGCTGAACGCCTGGTGAAGGGTGATTGCGTTCAAAGCGACCTGATCGAGAAATGCCTGCCAGAGGCTGCAAAGGTCGCCAAGCAGGATGGCTCTCCCCTGGTCACCTGCCACGAAAGCATAACCAGCCGTTACGAGGTTGTCTTTGGCCTGTGCGTCAATATTACGCCCAAGACCATCGGCGAGGTCTACCGGGCCGTCTATGCCGAACTCAAACATCAGCGGTTTCTACCGGATGAAGGCTTTCACCTGTGGGATCGCAAGGATGAAGGCACTCCTTTCCCCTTGAATGCGCGCTGGATTGCGGCCTATGCCGTCACCGGCGGATCGGAGGGGCACTGGGTTCACGTCGGCGCTGTCTTCCAGCCGGAGGGCTTGGAGACAGAAACCATCCGCCACCTGTTCTTCGGTAAGACACTGAGGGAAGGCCGGGACGGTATGGAATTTATGTATCGGGTGAGCGCGATCATCGCCAATATGCTCGCCTGACAGGAAGGAGACTGTTGTCTATGAAAAATAATACTCTTATCAAAAGGCTCAAGCCGGATGGCAGCTACGGCAGCCACATCGATGGCTACAGTGACGATCATATGGCGCTGAAACTGCAGTTCCTGTGGGATGCACAAGCGCTGCTGAAGCAGGCCGGACAATTTCTGGCCGCCAATGGTTTGTCCCAATGCGACATTCACAAGAATGAGTCCGGTATGGCTGGCTCCGGGGAAGTGTACGGAGAGTACTGGAAACCGGAAGATCCTAGCCGGCGAGTGCATGTTTGTGTGGAGTCGTCCTGTGTGGACCGGGCACGCGAGGATGGGGTCATTCTCTACGCGCGCACGCAACCATACAAGCTGGAGGCTACGCGCGGCAAGAAGGATAAGCAGGAATGGCGTCGCGCCGGACAAAGCGGACCAAACCAGTGGCTGTCGGCGGCATTCAACGCCCAGGAGCTGGCCAATCGTATTCTGATGATCTACGACCCGGCCACCAGCCCGGCCATGGTATCGGCGCACACGTTGTCTACCGGCACTCAGGCATTTCCTCCACTGTACATCACAGACGAGAGCCAGGCCCCTGCCTGGTTCGAGGCGCATCGGAATATCAATGCCGCCCTTTGGACCGATGCCCGGAACCACGTGGATGAGCCAGATGGCCCGACGGAAACGGGACCTGCCCAACAGCTGTCGATGTTCGAGCAGCTCTCGGCCGCCCCCACCGACGAGGTCCTCGCCGGGCAGTAAAGCGGAAACCTGATGAGGTAGAAAAGGTTTCTCAATTCATATTCTCCGACCAGGGAAGGCAGTATCAGCCTTCCCTGGTCTGTTTGGTAAGGAGGTTCTATGTCAAAAAAATTCATACCCTGGGACAAGATGACGGAAGCAGAAAAAGCCGCCTGGCGCGCACAGCGGGATGCCAGGATGCGGTCCGCAGACGAACGCCTGCAGGCCGGTGTCGAAGCGATGCTCCAATCGCAGCGCTGGGCAGACTGGCTGAAATTCAAGGCCAGATGCCATTCGTACAGCTTTGCCAATTGCATGATGATCCTGCTCCAGAAGCCGAATGCTTCCATCGTAGGCAGCTACAAGTTCTGGCAGAGCGTAGGGCGGTATCCGCGCGGCAAAGGCCTGGGGCTCAGCATCTTTGTCCCGCTCAAACGCAAGGAGTCCGAACCTGGAGAAAGTGCCGAACCCGAGCCGGAAGAACAGGAGCAGGCAAGGATAAAGAAACCGACCGCCCCCAGGTTCGGTCTGGGGTCGGTCTACGATATCAGCGATACGGATGGCGCTCCATTGGCGGATATTCCTGTCTCGCTGCTGAACCGGGATGACAAATTCCTGTATATCTGTATGTGCCAGTACATCCGGAACGTGCTGGGATGCCCGGTCGAGGAAGTGGATTTGCCTTTTCCTTATAACGGCAGGTGCGACTTCGATAAAGAAGGCGGGGTTGAAAAGATCTTGATCAAAGCGGATAACCCCCAACTGCAAAAAGCCAAGACGGCTGTTCACGAAGCCGCTCACGGACTCTTGCACAGCGCGGCAGAATACCGCCAGCACACGCCCGCATCCGTTATGGAACTGGAGGCCGAGTCGGTGGCATTTATCGTGCTCGACCACTTCGGCCTGGATGCCGGCGATTACAGTTTTGGATACCTGGCATCCTGGAGCGATGGCAGTCCCGAGGCCCTTACAGCCGTGAAGGAGAACGGCAACCGCATCGCCAATACGGCCAAAGCGATCATCCAGTGGCTGGAGGAGAACAGCGGCTGCCATCCCATCCAGGTGGATCTGGGTATAGCTGTAGAGCTAGCGGAGGCCTGATATGACGAGGATCGCTGCCTACATCCATCCCAACCAGGACTCTGTCGAACAAACACCCGACCCGGAACCGGGCAATTACTACGTCAGCGTGCTCGATGGCAAGCGCCTGGGGCTGTTGCTCGGGCCTTTCACACAGCATGTCGACGCGCTGGCAAATGTTGACCGTGCGCGCGTAAAGGCTTGCGAGTGCGACCCCGGGGCCCACTGGTACGCTTTTGGCACGGTCCGGACGAAGGACGGCTACAACAAACCGGGCGTGTTCAATGCGTTTTTTCCCGATCTCAATTTACCCGTTCCTACAACTCAAGGAGGTGCCCAATGATCCAACTTTTTGAGGTGGTCAATTTCACTTACTTGTACCGCGATGGTGCCAACTGGAAGAATGGAGGCAATACCCAATTCGCCAACAAGCAGGGTTTGCCCATCGAAGAAATCGATAAACGCATCCGGGCGGCCATGCTGGACGGCAATTGCCAATTTCATCCAGAGGACGTGGATCTGGATAATTATTTCTACTGCGATTGCCAGTACGAAAACGGTGATCATCACGAGTTTGATGGTGTCGCATTCAGCCAATCGGCTGTTCGCCCAGAACGCGATATTACCGATCTGATCGCGGCGCTGGAAAAGTCCAAGGCCGAGCGCAACAAACCCCAACCGCCCAGGCTCGCTTTGTTCAAGTTCACCTATCAGCATAAAGTGGGCGAGCCGGAGATCGTCCGCCACCTCCTTATCGCCGCCTGCACTTACGAGCAGGCCGCGGAACTGGGTAACCAGCGCCTGGCCAGGGACTTCCCCGGCGAGCAGGATGGGGGCATCTACTACTCCACGGATGGGAGCGAGGCGGCCAAGATGGTGGATTGCAAAGAACTCCTGCAAGGTTTCTACCCGGACGAATACCCCGCCGGCATCCAAGCCCCGCGTTTCAATCTGTACCCGGATCTCTCCGGCGAAACCTTACAGCCTGCGGTGGCGCTGCTCCAAGAAATCTCCAGCGCCCTCATCGATGAAACGGTGGGAAAAATGGAGCAGGCCGGATTGTTCAAGCCCGGGCAGCTGGATGCCTCACTGAAAGCTGATAAACCGTGGCGGGCTGAGCAGAAGTTCGGCGCAAATCTGGCAGTGGATTACCTGCGTGAGCGCTTTGGCGGACGCATCACAGCCGTGGTTAGCGGCGCCGATGCCCACTCATAGTACCAACGAAGGCAAACGGGGCCGCAAAGCGTATCCCTGTCCTTTATCCGGGAGCACAGCGAGATCGCTCACCGAGCCAGGCAAACCTACCGCCTGGCTCTTTCTCTCGTTTTGCTCTTTACGTTCATTATGTGTCTGGTCCTGGTTTTGACCGGCAGACGAGAGGAGGAACCATGCCAAGTTTTACTGGCGGAGTAACGTTTGGAAAACCTGCCACTTTTAGCAAAATCTCGCAGATTGATGTTCGCATGGGTGTGGAGGGCGACTCTTATCCATGCAAACGCCTGGAACTGAAGAAGCACCCGGCTGGCTGGGCGATCATCCTACCGGCCAGGTTGCGTACCAGTATATCGAGCGCTGTTCAGCCGACTGACGAACATCCGCGCACGATTTCGGATGGGCTGACACTGCCAAACGCAAAGCGGATCGCAGAAGAGATCCTGCGGACCGCGGGTACAACAGAGCGCCTGGAAACATTGTGCAATACCGAGGGTAAACCCGACTGGATGAGCCATATTACCCGCTAAAAATTCATACTGTACGATGTGTTCCAACTACGGAACGCATCGAATAGAAAGGAGGCGTTATGACCATGCCGAAAGGAATTGTCGCAAGGGCGACCATTAATATCGACACCGGGAAAGTAGTGTATGTCGAGATCAAGAGAAAACCATCCTTTTATAGCTTCTACACTATGTACAACGTGGCTGGGAAGAAGAAGGGAGAGCCGTTATTGGCTTCGTTGAACCAGGGGATGGCCAAAGACCTGGAAGAGGCCGTGCAGAAGATAACGGCGCGATGGTGGGCAGGGAACGGGAGGGTGACAGGCACGAAAGTAGTCATATTCCGGAAGAAGGAATACCGCCGGCTGCTGGACACCGACCCGAGCGAACTCGGGCTGACCAGGATTGAATCGGCAAACATCCCATTCTCGCCTGTGTCAAAAGGACGGATTCCCGTTGGTTACACAACCCTTCAGCAGAGGATGAATATCCTCAATCCCCAAAATAAGAAAAGGAGAATATGAAAACCCCTGAAGAACTCAGAGAAAAGGCAAAGTATTACCGGCAAAAAGCCGATGAAATGAGCAGAATATCCGCCCATGCCGGCGACAATGCCCCCGGTTCTTATGTGAACGGTGCAAGCGGACGTAGCCGTGCAATGAACAAAAGGAGCGAACGCGCGCTGGAGAAAACCATCCAATACGCCAAGCGGGCCGTTGCATATCGAAGAAAAGCAGAAATATTTGAGATGCAAGCCAGTTGGATCGAGAATGCAACCAAGAGAGCGCGGGCAAAACAGAAGCGCCTGGCAGGGGAGAAGCGGGAAAAGAAATCCCGGCGTTCCATGCCCCCGCAGGAGCGGCTCTTCATAGGGTGCTATCCTACCGGAATTGTTTACGCTGACTGCGCACACGAGGTGGGCGGCGACTACAAAACTCTGGGATATCTGAATTACAGAACTCTGGTATTGGAGCTTAAGCCAGGCTGCCCTGCAGAACTCGCTGAACTGATCCAGGCCGACGCAGCCAAGATGCAGGCCATGCGTGGACAGTTCTTTCCTATCTCTGCCTGCGGGCAGGGCGTGACCCTGGGAGAATAGCCATGGACCCCAAAGTGCAAATCGTACCCCGCACCTTTGAAGCCAACCAGCATCCGAAGGGCAGCCAGGAGCGTGCCCGCCTGAACGAAGATGCCCTGACCAGCGAATATTATCCGAGTCACAAATATCTGCTCCGTATCCAGGCAGTCATGAATGATGGCATGCCCAACCCGGTTCAGAAGTGGCACGATTACACCTACCGCACGAAGCGCCAGGCGCAAGCAGAACTGGCGTCTGGTCGATGGACGAGTGAATTTTCCCGCCAGGCATTAAAGCCTGTGATGGATTTCATTTCTCAACCCCAAGACCCGGCAGAGATCACCGCCCGACAGATCCAGCGCCCCGAGGGCGAGCCGCATCCCACAATGCCGGCCTACCTGTGGAGCAACGCTTCACAGTGCTACGTGCTGGGCCACGCTGACCTATGAAACCAACCCATACGTACAAAGGCAAGCCTGTAGAACTTATTGCCATGACCTAAATTTCGAATGGTCAACAATTCTGTACCATCTTGATGGCCAATAAGGATAATAAATTACAACGCCAAACGGTTCAGTTTCGCCACCTGAAACCCATTGAAACCCGGGCAAAAGATAGTTAGCCAAACCCCGGTATACACTGCAGACAGCCGGCAGGGTTCTGCCCGCTGTCTGCCATTAAGGAGGTATGACCCATGTCCGATACAAAGCATGAACACGACCGATTTAAACCCGTCCTTGCAAAAGCGCGCGAGTTCGATATTGCCACCAATCCGGGTCCTTTCGCGCTGTTTGAAGCCGGGAGTGCCGGTTTCCAGCTCTGGTGCTCGCCGGAAGACCATCCCGCTGGCTATGACGTTCTTATGTACGCAGGCGCATTTGCCAAACCCTGCGCGTATGTCGGAGACATTTGTTGGGGATGGGATGATGCAGAAAAGATAACCCATCTGGTGCTGGATACGTGCGCATACGAATTGGCGGATGGTAAACCCGAGAAATTCAGCCGCCAACTCCATACACCGAAAGGGAAGTTTTCCATCCACAACCGGCCGGCCGACATCCTCTGGGCAAAAGGAAAAATCCGCTGGCTGTTCAAACAGGCCGGCGTGCCATGTCCCCCGATCAAGCTGAAGGAATCGGTCCGCTCCCAACTGATGCGGGATGAGCCGTAAGCAAGGGCTCTTTGGCTCCCAATGGATACCGATCAAAACTCTATTCCAGTGCCCGTCAAGTTTCTGGAAAAAACGGCTAATAGTTGCAGCATCCATACCCTGAATAACAACCAGAAAGGTGCTCCTCCCAGAGGCCTGCCTTATTACAGAAATGGAGGAATAACCATGAAAGGATTTTCTATAATCAAACCCCGGGATGCCATCGAATTTCTGAATTCAGTACGCCCGGGTCGAACCCTGACCTGGAATGGTTCAGAATTTCAGCAAGGAAGCAAGGTCCATGTAACGAGGCATTCCCGCGGAGGTGGCAGCTGCGTGGAATATGTGAGTTACGGATTGTTTTCCGTTCTCCGAAACCTAAACAAACCTACACTCAGGTAGATTGCTGTTCGGTTCCTGCTTCGACGAGAACTGCCTGGTAACCAGGACTGACACTCTCTCCACAGGCGTATCTTTCCGGAGAACTCCCGGTAGTCACTTGTTCAAGATTAAGTGCAGCATTCAAGTCGCGGTCGATCATCAGGCCGCACTGGTCACAGATATACACACGCGTACCCAGGTCCATCTCATGCTTGATCTGCCCACACTGCGAACAGCGCTTCGAGGAAGGGTAGAACCGATCAGCCAGGATGATCTGACAGCCATACCACTGGCCTTTGTAGACCATCTGCCGCCGGAACTCAGAGAATCCCACATCCGTGATCGCCTGTGCCAGGTGATGGTTTTGCACCATCCCACTCACATGCAGATCTTCCAGCACAACGGCTGACTTGGTTCTCGCCAGCCGGCTGGTAACCTGATGAAGAGCATCCTTGCGAACATTGGCGACGCGCAGATGCGCCCTGGCCAGTTGCCTGACCGCTTTCTCCCGGTTGGCACTGCCTTTCTTTCGCCGGGATACAGTCCGTTGTAACCGTTTGATCTTGCCCAGATCTCTTTTGAGGGCATGCGGGTTCTCGATCCTGGTCCCATCGCTGAAAGTCGCCAGCGCCAGGATGCCCAGATCCACTCCCACGACCGGCCGATAGCTCGTTTGCGGGTCGGCTATCTCCTTCTCCACCTGAACCGACACGAACCAGCGTCCAGCCCGTTCACTCACCGTAGCACTCAAGATGTGGACACCCTCCACCGGCAGATAACCGCACTCTTTCAGGCGTAGGCGGCCCAGGCGAGGCAATTGAATGGCATGATCGAAGGCATGAATGGCGCCCGTCAGCCGGAAGCTGCCCAACCCGTTCTTCTTCGACTTGAACTTCGGAAAACCTGCCTGGATCTTCTTGCCGGCTTTCTTCTCCTTCACCCGCCGGAAGAAGTGGGCATAGGCCTGATCCAAGTTGCGCAGCGCTTCCTGGGGGGCGCACTTGGATACTTTGTACATCCAGGAAAGTTCACCCTTCTTCAGCACATTCAGTTCCCGGTGCAGGTCGATCGCAGTTGGGTCCTTCTCTCCCTTTTGATAGGCCTCCATCTTGCGAGCCAAGCCCCAGTTGTAGGCCCAGCGCGCTGCTCCCGCGTGACGAGCGCAGGCTGTTTTCTGGACATTGTTCAGGTCCAGCTCGGTTTTGAAGGCACGCAAGATGATCGTCGAACAATTGTACTATATATGGCATAGTTGTATGAACCGAATGAGTAGGTTTAACCAGATTTTGGCTAACTGTATCAAACCCCTGGAGGAAAGTTGGTCGCAGTAGCAAGGATTGCCCCCGCTCCTTATATGAACCGCCCGGCCGTGGCAGCAGTTGGGGAGAAACTGGCTTTCAATACCGCATATCTCTCTCGACAATGCGCCGTAGGCATTGACAGCGAGACCCTGGTGGAGTTCATAAAAGAGTATACGAGTCGCCTCCGGGAGGATCTCCTGGCCCACAACCCTGCGAGACGAAAAAGAGGGAGAGGCGATCTTGATATAAGATACTTGCTTTCTCTGGACGATCCTTATGCGCGGGTTATAGAAGGACCAGCCGGAGGCATCCTCGCTCAAAGCAACGCAGCCTCTGGCAAAGTTTACGTCAAGGCCGGTGCGCTCGATGCGGGAACAACCAAAAGCCGGGGACAGCCAACGCGGTATATCGGGGAAGACGGGCAGCTGCATTCGATATACCAGAGCGGCAAAAACCTTCTCCCTGAATTGCGTCTCCAGGGGGCACGCCTGGTAAACGAAGGGCAAAAAAGGCGTTTCGTCTTCGTTTTGGCTGCCCCAGGAACACTGGAATATGCTGCCTGGAGGCGCGCCCTGCCAGCCTGGGTACATGAGGCCGAATGGGGAAAAAACGATCTGGGGGTTACCCAACCCCGTCTGCTGTTCCGGTTGCTCGGCTTGCAGCTGGCTTAGGAAAGGTGGGGCCAGCCGCTGGCGCAGCGGCAATATCATCGAGAAGAACAAAGACCGACGAAGGTTGCTCGATCTGTTCTTATCCCAAAAGCAGGGTCTGCCTAAATGGTGGACCCTGCTTCACATTCATGAAGGAGGTAAATTATGTTCAATCGCACCAATTCGATGAAATCCATAAGGCTGACCATCTCGCTGATAGTCATGGCTCTATTGATTTGCTCCTGTGGAGGAAAGAGTCTGAGCAGCTTGCCGGGGAAATCCTACTCGGTTGGCACCGACAACGTCAAACCTTTGATTTCGGTGTACACGGTCCAGCCAACGGGTGAGCACGTGCTGGCTCTGATATATGCCTATCAGTCACTGGTTCCCGGAGATTACTCATCCGACCTGTTAACTGCACTGGGTAGCTCCTCAAACTTGATCGATGCTGATGGAACGCAGTACAGACCGATACATATTTACGCAATTCCATGCTTCCCAGCGTCAAATAAACCACTCTTCGATCAATTCACCGATAGCAGGACCATACCATGCGATAAAGCAACCGATTTAAAAACGGTAATGATCGTATACGCAGCAGGCTCCCAACCAACCGCAAAACTGACTCTAACGATGGATGACGGTCGCACAACAATTGATATTGCGAGCCCGGTGAATGACCAGGTCGCCAATCTGCAGAGCAGATAAGCAAAAGTAATTTCTGGCGAAAAAGGTAGGCCTCCCGTTATTGGCGGCCTGCCTTTTTTTGAATGGAGGAACGATGAAGGCGGGCCCGCAACATTACTGCGGGGGATGCTCTCCGCGCGGCGTGCTGGGAATGTTTTCTGTTCCATTTCACATACACATAGGCAGAAGCGACCGTTGAAGTAACCAGTACGGCAGCAGTAAATCAATACTTAGACGTGCGTAACGCGTGGGATCAGCTTTTTTGTGAAACCGTCCGGATGGTATCCGATAATACCAACATGCCTTTTTGAAAGGAGGCAGCGTGTCAAACGATATAGGACAACACTGCGCTGAGCAAAAGAAAAAAGGTAAAGTTACCGTGCGAATACTGCCCGTGGCGCCCGCACTAAGGCAGCGCCTCGCCAGTTCTCCGGAACGCGATAAAGATTGGAACCTGGAATTCCGCGTTCAACACGAAGGTCAAACTTTCGAGGTCGCCTACGGCAACCCGTGGGAAAGGCGTACCAAGGACAGCTGCACTGTATACGTTCTGGATGAGAACAGGCGCTTGCGCGATCTATGGATCTGTGACTTCCTCGGAGATGCTGTAATCGTGAAGGGCTACGTGCGCAGCATATACTTTCCTCCTCTCCCTTTTTGCGGTAAATCATCACTGATGGGAGGGATAGGTCACTCAATTAAATCAGGAAAGTGTTTTAGGGGGAGATAAGTTTTCCATAAGATATTAGATCAATGAAAAGCCCTGTTGAACCAGCAGGGCTCCTATTTTATTTAGATGCAGAAGACGCCCTGCAAAACACAGGTCGCCTTCGGCAGAAAGGAGAGTTCTATGCTACGTCTCGCAGTCGATCCTAAAAATCCTTATCGCCTGTGTTATCAGATCGGCGGTATATACTGCCCTCCAAAGCTGAAATTCTTACAGAGGGCGAAGGACACTATCAAATGGTTCGCCCCGTTCACAAATGATCCATCCAGGATCACCAAAGGCGACTTCATCCGGCTGTTCTGGCTGCTCGAAAAGATTTACGGCAGCGAAGATAATCGGATTAATATTCCAAGCCGGTTGTCTCCCAACGAACCTGTTTTTCGGTTAAGGGATGATGCCCGAGTAGTTCCGGATTTCCTTTGGAAAGGCGCTATCGACAGTATTGAAATCCTGGGGTTCTCGACCCACACTCTCGAACGCTGTGGTCTTCCAGACTATATGAGGACATCCTACGACCTCCTGTATGCTGATGCGCAAAGCACGGCCTTGCACAAGTTTGCGTATACGGTCAAGAAGGCGATCGGAGAGCTGCCGGAGCAGAAGTTTCTCTACCTGTGCAAACTTTTTCTCTCGAGGATTCTCTGGAAGCCAATCTGGATACTGGTTTTCAAAAATGGTTATTCCCGGGAGGCCCGATCGCGGTTTTGCGTTGCTGTCTTGTGGTCTCGCTGGGCAACGCTCAGGCAAACCGCCTTTACGATCCTACTGGAAACAATGGGTTTGTCTTTGCTGAGCATAAATATCCCGACCCATTTTGCAACCGGGCGGAGCAAATACCATGAGCCCGTGCCAGCGCGTTGGCCAAAGATCTCGGGCTTGGCGCGTCAGGTGATCGACAAAATAAATCCCGACTCTGATTGAACTCAATCCATCTACAGGCCCGCAATGTGCGGGCCTGTAGCATTCATACAAAAAGGTGAGGTGCATTATGGCATATTGGAGAAATGAACCTGGTCACAATTGGCTGGTGTTGAATGAGGAAGAGACAGGCCGCGTGCCGGCATTCGCCCGCCGGCCGGATTATGAAGAAGATACGGAGTGGGTGCTTGCAGTCATGGCTCTCCCGGAATTAGTGAACGACCCAAAATTGTTCGTCGGGCCTGCGGAAACAACCATGGAAATAGCTCGCACCTGCTGCCGGGACTGGTATCCCGACGAATACGAGAAGTTCACCGGTGAAAAGGCGATGCCTGAAAATTCCTTCAAACGAGCTGAGGAAGCGTTCGATACCGCCAACGCCAAGAACTTGGTGGTAGTGGCCGCATCCGGAGATTGGAAGCCGGGCGTTCCCGTCGGGTATGTGGAAGCCATTGCTACCCTGGGCGGCGTCCGCGGGCAAGATGTCCAAGAGCGAACCTTCTATATCCTGAAGGAAGAATATGATCGGCGCTCGAGATTTGGTTATGTTATCCGGGGGCATGAAGAAGAAGCCCCAGCCGGTCATACGCTGTAAACTCACAACCATTTAAACACGAGGAGAGGCAATATGGAATTGAAGGGTAGTCAACTTAAGAGTATTATGGCAGATAATGGTTGCTATCCTGACCACAGTTGCTGGAAAACATGATCTTAAGAGAATTTGAGAAAACCGAAGAGAAAATTGTGAGATAAGTGCATCAAGAATACTCATCTCGGCTCATACGCATCCATCTTCTATGGCGTAAGCCCTGAACATATCCATCATATCGAAAAGCCGGCTGTAGAAATATGGCCGGCTTTTTATTAATGCGGGTCTAATGACCACTCGATTACATGCATACAGCCTTATTCCCGAATCCCAATAATATGCCTGCAGGGCACAACCTACCTGTTTCTATCCCAGGTGGACGCCGATACCATTGAGTTCCAAGTAAATGCGTTGCGAGTTTTATACCAATATTCCAACCTGGCTACCAGTTACCTGCTCACTTCCACTTTCCTGGTCCAGGTTGCCGACAAATCCTTAGGTGGGCTGGGGGCTAAGGCAACGATTACTTATATTCCCCCCCAAACTCATATACTGCTTCGGTGGGGGAGCCGTTGAACCAAAATTCAAAGTTGCCTGTGTATAACAATTCTTTTTTTATTTAACCATCACTTGAAAAGAGGCCGGGGATATCTTGCCCCCTTTGAATAACAGTTCTTTTTTTGTTTAATGAGTCGGGGAGATTGTCATAGTGGGAATAGTAGATTAGTGTCACTTTACCCATAAGCTTGCCAGTCTGGTAAGCCGATGCTTCTTTTTTTTTAACGCCGGCAAACTCATTGGTGAAACTGGCTTTGAATAGTTCAAGAAGATCAGAAAACAAATAGATATTGTGTTGGTCAGGGCCATACTGAACAGTGTCGTTATTAGCAAAGAAAAGAACCTATATGGTTTAGGCGATTACATGCCTTTCAGGGCTTGAAATAGCCTGATTTTATGAATTTCTCGTTTCCCGGTGAAGGTCGAAACCCCCTGCTCAAAATGACATTGTGAAGTGGGTGTTCGATATACGGTTGACCAACACAGAAAACGAATAGATATACATCATATTTTTCATTAACGTAGGTTTTGTGGATAACTCCTCAAAACCAATAGGTTTCGCGGCATACTGGGAAATATATGGCTGTACAAGGGCAGTTGTACTAACCATTACAGGAGATCGTCGCCCAGATCCAAGAGCTGAGCGTGAAGACCACCTTCCGCATGGACAACGGGTACTTCGACGAAGTGATCCTGGAAACCATCGAAACAATGGAATGTAACTATGTGATCAAGGCGAAAGGGTATCCAACGCTGGTATCCAAAGCCAGCGATCCAGGGCTGACATTCGTTCCGGGGGAAGATGGCCGGGAGACTGCCGAGCTGGTGGTGGCCCTGGATTCATGGAAGAAAGCCAGGAGGTTCATTGTGAAGCGGGTGCGGAAAGATCCGACCCAGACAGCCCAATTAAGCTTTTTGCCCGGGGAAGAGTTTGAGTATTTCTTCTATGTCACCAATACGGGTCTGCCTGCAGAGGCCGTGGTTACCTTTTATGAGAAGCGCGGCAATACCGAGAACTACATCAAAGAGGCCAAATATGATCTGGCAGTCGGCCACCTGCTACTTCGGTCTTTCTGGGCCAATGAGGCGATCTTCCAATTGATGATGATAGCCTACAACCTGTTCCTGCTGTTCAAGATGGACCGGGGCATGAAAACGGAATATCGGCAGCAAATAAAGACATTCCGTCTGAAATACATCTTCCTGGCCGGGAAGATCATCCGATCTGCAAGACAAGTGGTGCTGAAATTACCGGAACAATATGCACATCAACCGATTTTCAATCCATGTTGAGTCCAGATCGTCTCAATGATATTTGCAGGGTGCTGTTCGCATTTAATTGGGTCAAGGTTTGAGATGGTTCAGGTTTGCTGCAAGGGCTCGAGCGATTTCTACATACACCCGAAACAATCGTTTGGTGACGAAATTCGAGCGAATCGCCGGAATACGATGAATGATAACGTGTCAAAATATGTGAAACGCCTGATTAGTGAAGGTCGCGATCACTCAACGTGGATTTCCGGTAGTCGCTTTTTCTACCGTTTGCATAAGGATCTCCGCTCATATCACGAATTTCACCCGTATAAAGAACGCTGGACGCGAAGAGTGTGCACCGATTACTTTGAAGATCAGCGAGGCTTTCGATTTGTCAATTGTGATTGTGCTACGGCGCGCCTTTCGCACCAGAAACTAAATAGAGGCGCACAAAGCCTTGACGGAATAGAGAGGGGGGAGTATTATAGGTTCAATTATATTGAATCAAATATAATTAGTTTCATTAACATTGATAATAATAAAGGAGATCGCAGAATCATGAAAGATCAAAAGGATGAACGACATGACACAGCCCCCGAGGAGGGGGAAAACCAGGCCGGGCACGGCCCACGCGCCCAATATGGCCCTGAGCAAGCGCCGGAAGACGGGCACAGCCATCACCGGCATGTCCACGGGGAGCGGAATTTCTGGTCAGACTGGCGCGACGAACACCGTCATGAACACTACCATGAACACGGGCACGGCGAGGCAGTCCAGGCCCTTTCCCCCAAGGAAATGGAAGCCTGGCGCGAGTTCTTCCGCCAGAGCTTCGGCGACTGGCCGGAGGAGCACTGGATCTTTGGCGGGCGGCGTTTCAGCCCATGGCACCAGGGGATGGACAGCTTCAATCCGTTCGTGGCCGCGCTCCTGAGCAAGGGCGGCGGGCTGCTGCCCCTGTATGTGCTGCACCTGATCGCACAGGCGCCGCGTTACGGCAACGAGATTATGGACCTGCTGGGAGAAAAAACCAACGGCCAATGGGTTTCCAACCCCGGGGCGATCTACCCGCTGCTCGCGCTGCTCGAAAAAGAGGGCTTCATTGAAGGCAAATGGGAAGACCCGGAAAAGCGCAGCATCCGCATCTACACCGTCACCGCGTTGGGGCAGGCGGAAGTGGAGCGGATCAAGACCATCGTCACGCCAAAACTGGCTGAGACGATCCAGGTGCTGCAAGAGCTTCTGAATGACCTGCAGTTCGGGAAGGACGATAACGGCGCAGCAGCCAAGGCAGAGACAGGAGGAGAATAAAGAATGAGCGCCCAGGTTGGTAATGTAAAGGCGCTGCGAACGATCTCACTGGAAGAGCATTACGCGACGCCGGAATTTATGAGCGGGCCAGGCCGCGGACTTGCTGAGCGGGTCCGAACAACTCCTCCCCAATCTCCGATGGCACAGATTTATGCTCACCTTTTAGCTCAACTCCTGGATCTCGACGAGCTTAGGATCGCAGACATGGATGCCGCAGGGATCGACGTGCAGGTGCTTTCCCTGAACTCTCCTGGTGTAGAACAACTGGATGCGTCCTCCGCGCAGGTGCTCGCCCGCCAGGTGAATGACTATCTGGGAAAGGCTGTACGGCGGCACCCCGACCGCTTTGCCGGCTTTGCCACTTTGCCAACCGCAGCCCCGGATGTCGCCGCTGCTGAGCTGAAACGCACAGTCCAGGATTATGGTTTCAAGGGTGGAGTGATCAACGGCCACACCCAGGGCCGCTATCTGGACGATCCGTTCTTCTGGCCGATCCTGGAGCAGGCTGAAGCCCTCCACGTGCCCCTCTATCTGCACCCGACGCCTCCTCCTCAGCCGGTCATCCAGGCCTCTTACGTAGGGAACTATGCACCGGAAGTGTCCGCCCAACTGGCAGCCTCCGGCTGGGGTTGGCACATCGAGACCGCCGTGCATGTCATTCGCATCATCCTGAGCGGAGCGTTCGACCGCTACCCCCAGCTACAGCTGGTGATCGGCCATATGGGCGAAGCACTCCCCTTTATGCTCCCCAGGCTGGATAACGACCTGCCCATGCAGCTCACCAAATTGAAGCGCCCGATCGGTGCGTACCTGCGTGAGAACGTTTATTACACCTTCAGCAGTTTCAACTACTTACCGAACTTCCTCGACCTGTTGTTTCAGGTGGGGGTCGACCGGATCATGTTCTCAGCCGACTATCCTTGGAGTTCAATGCTGGATGCCCGAAACTTCCTGGAGCAGCTCCCGCTCAGCCCCGCCGACCTCCATCGCATCGCGCAAGGCACTGCCGAACGTCTTCTACGCATGTGACGCACGTGAGAGCCGAACCAACCTGATCAATGAGTTATAAACATCGACCGATGGAAGAAATCTTCCCGGTCCCGGATCTCAGTAATATTCGTTTGTATGTTGCCAAGGCTATGTGACTGACTTTCCAAAGTCTCATAGTGCATCAAGGAATTTTACAGTTCCCGTCGCGGCAGTTCATAGATATAAGTTCGATAGCTGGATATTATCTGGTCGTTAGGTAAATTGGCGGTTTTGGCTTTATACTCGTAAATGAGTATATAAAGACGACCAAACCAGTTAAAGCATATAAAGCAAAGGTTAGCGGCGGACGCGACATGCAGGCGGTCACTTCGCGCAGCCTGCCTTTCAAGGATTCACGAATGAACCTCTTTTTGTGGTTGTCGCAGGGGCCGATATCTATGGCGGCGTTTCCCTTCTGCCTGGTTCTATCAATGGCTGATCCTGGCTGATACATGACGACACCAACATGAGCTGTAAAGAAGAATATAAATATGGAAACATCGCAAGATAATATTGCCAAGCCTGGAGGATTCCACGAATATTTTAGAAGGTTGATGAAGCGAGTTCGCGCCTACCTGCGTTACCCCCATGCTCGGCCGAAACAACAGGGAATTGCAATGCACTCTCATGTATATCGTCCGGTTCACAAAAAGCGGCACAAATAGCTTTACTGTCTTCGACTCTGGAACTGGCCGAATCAGAAATGCTTAATTACACCCTCCAGGCCTGTAGAATCAGGAGTATGGATGTCAGCCGAATAAAGTCAATGATTCATCATGAAGGCTCGAAATGATAGACAAAACGAAAGTGCATCTCACCAAGATTCAAGAGACCCTTCTGATCACCCTGCATGCCAAGGCTTTGGACCATCGTTCAAAAAACTCCATTCTCAACGATAAGAAAGCCGACCAAATTATTAATATGGTCGACTACGATTTTGGGAAGTTGAAAAGTCTTGGCAATGATAATTTGATTGTGGTTCGGGCCAGGCAATATGACGAATGGCTGAAGGAATTTCTCAACGAGAATCCAGACGCTATCGTATTGAATCTGGGTTGCGGTTTGGATACCAGAATATCCAGAATTGGTTCTTCTGAAAGCGTTCATTGGTTCGATGTAGATTACCCCGAAGTGATCCGATTACGAGGAAATTTTTATTCCAATAGGGACGGATACACAATGATCGGATCTTCTCTAACTGATCCGGATTGGCTGGCAGAAATCCCGAATGGTCAGCCGGCAATGATCATTGCGGAGGGGGTCTTGGAATATCTTACCGGCGAAGCGGTAAAAAATTTATTGAATCGAATTACAGGCCATTTTCCTCAAGGTCAGATAGCGTTTGATGTTATGAATTCGTACGCCATAAGATCAGGACAATCAAGGGCAAGTCGTACAACGGGCGCATTACACAAATGGGCTGTAGAGGATCCTGAAGAAGTTGGACAATTAGATCCGAAACTAAAAATAGTGACGGAATTATCGCTTTTCGGCTCCCCATATGTGCAGAAACTTCCTTGGACATTTCGTTTGATTTATGGCTTTATGTCCCTCATCCCGCGCTATGAAAATATGCTTCGCCTTCTTCGCTATCAGTTCTAAAGTGGATAATCAAAATTAGAATTTTCATATTTCAAAACGCAGTGCTGATATGTATATTTTTCAAACAACTGGAGCAAATCAACAATGAAGGCTATACAAAAACACGCGGGGTTGGATGATTCCTCTTT
>Ga0335071_10003032_pt1 | contig 17857 bp, 12 predicted proteins | sample Lox_Sample_15_FD_206724 | JGI IMG/M metagenome (GOLD analysis project Ga0335071, IMG submission 206724) | Soil microbial communities from Loxahatchee National Wildlife Refuge, Florida, United States - Lox_Sample_1.5 | ecosystem: Environmental > Terrestrial > Soil > Wetlands | place: USA... | reverse complement strand
CGGCAATATTGCATCACAGAATATCTTTGCCTCCAACAGACAGCCGTCCGCTCTTGTCTTCGGAGGCATTCAGTACAGCAATTCAAGGGAGGAATCGGACGTCTGGAACTACCTGAAGGGTACAAAGGACGAAGGTGATGCGGTTGAACATATCCTCGAGGATGGTCATGTTGCAGTAAAATACCTGACGGGGAACAATGCAACCGAAACATTCTTTAAGCAGAATGCGGGATCGTACAATATACTGCACCTGGCTACACACGGATTCTTTTTTGGAGACCCCAATACCGTACGGTTTGAAGAAAAGAAGCAGGAGGTTGAATACGGTGAAGTCACCTTCAGGGGCACCACACGTGCTTATGGTGTAAACAGCTTCGTTAACAATGAGAATCCGTTGATGAGATCGGGATTAGTGCTTGCCGGCGCAAACGACGTCTGGAAAAAAACCGAACAAAGCGGTTCCGACGATGGAGTTCTTACTGCCCAGGAAGTGACTCAGGTGGATATGAGGAAAAGCGACCTTGTCGTTCTTTCGGCTTGTGAAACAGGCCTTGGAGATATTAAAGGAGAGGAGGGGGTTTACGGCCTGCAAAGGGCATTGAAAATGGCAGGGGTGAAATACATAATCATGAGCCTCTGGAGCATACCCGATAATGAGACTGTTGAGTTCATGAAGACATTCTATGTCAACCTTCTGGCAGATAAGGACATAAGGAATGCCTTCTACAAGACCCAGAAGGAAATGAGATCAAAATATGACCCGTATTACTGGGCCGCTTTCGTACTGCTCGAGTAAGTATCAGGCAATTCTGATGCCGACAACTACTATGTCGTCTATCTGTGGAAGGTCGCCTTTCCAATCGTCGAGACTCTTTTCAAGTATCTCTTTCTGGTTTTCTGGAGGCGATCCGGATATTGAGAGAAGCAATTCCTTCAGTCTTTTTGATTTGAATTTTTTCCCGTCAGGACCACCAAACTGATCCTCATAGCCGTCGGAATAAAGATAGAAGGTATCACCTCTTTCTATCCTTACCTGATGCTTCCTGAAACCCTGCATGTTTTCATAAAACCCTACAGGCATTTTATCGGCGGGAATCTCTGATACGTCGCCATTCCTTATCATGATCAGCGGATTATAGGCACCGGCATACTCAAGGATATTCTCCTTTGAATTTATGCTTACAAGTGCCATGTCCATGCCATCACGGGCTTCACCTGAAGCACCGTGCTGCTGCAGGGCCTGTATCACCTTCTCCCTTAGCTGGCTCAGGATTTCATCCGGCGAAGTTATATTGTCCTTGTTTACGATCTCATTCAGGAATGCCACTCCGAGCATGCTCATAAAAGCACCTGGGACTCCATGACCGGTACAGTCTGCAGCTGTATATATTGTCTTGTCACCTACCTTGCTGATCCAGTAGAAATCACCGCTGACAATATTCAAAGGCCTGAAAAGTACAAAGCTGTCGGGGAAGAGTTCATTGCGAACTTTCTCGGAAGGAAGTACAGCCGTTTGAATTCTCATTGCATATCTTATGCTGTCCTCTATCTCTTTTTTCTGGTGAACAATTTCATCTTTCTGCCTTACAATCTCAGCGGTCCTCTCGGTTATTATACCTTCAAGCCGTATATTCTCACGCTTCAGACGGTAAGAGTACAGCCTCGCGAACATCCAGAAAAGGACCAGTGCTGCAAAACCATAAGCAAAATATGCGGGCCAGGTCCGGTACCAGGGCGGCAGGATGGTGAAGCTGAATGTTGCAGTATCACTTTCAGTACCATATATATTTCTGGCTTTCACTTCGAAGGAATAGCTTCCCTCTTTCAGGTTAGTGAAAGCCTGAAAGTTTTCGCGGCTCCAGCTGCTCCATTTATCGCTCCTGCCTTTCATCCTTGAAAGGTAGGATGTCTTACCCGGATACTCATAGAATGAAGCAGCGTACTCGATCCTCAGTGAGTTGTCCTGATATCCGACGGTTGGTGCCGCACCCGGGGACTGCATTGAGGTAATCCGTATGAGACCACCGGATTTTTCATAAGCCGTTCCGAGGAACAGGGCCGAATCATGGTCGGTAAGTGTTATCTTTCTTACCAGGCAGGGGTAACGCAGGTCGTAGTTTTTATCCGAATTTTCATCATAGCGGTAGAGACCTTCCGTTGTTCCAATCCAGCTTATACCGTTTCCCTCAGGGTAAATTGTAGTGATTTTGCCGGCATCCATTCCTTTAAACGGGCGGTCGACATACCTGTTACTGTCGTTTTTGTCGAAATATGCCAGGTTATTATCAATGCAAGCCCAGATTTTGTTCTGAGTCTCTTTCAACGAAGACACCGATTCTCCGGGATACTTCGGAAATTCATTGAAGGGAGAGAAGAACCCCTTGACGAACTTGCTGTTGTTTTTAAGAGAGTCGGGAAGTGATTCCCTGACAATATTTTCATCGGTAAAACCATATATCCCATGGCCGGTTTCAAAAAGGATGTTTTTCCCCAGGTTAACCGGAGTCACTGAACCTTCAGGCAGACCGTCCTGTTGTCTGAATGATTCGGTGCCCAATAATATACCCTTCTCTATTTTCAATCTGACAACACCATTGTACCTTGTACCCAGCCATACCAGCGCATCGCCTTTCCCGGATCCTTTTTCAGCTGCAATGGCAAGGATATCTTCACCTTTAATCTGCAGGCTCCCAATCTCCCTGAACGGTGGGTCGCAGGAATATGTTCGCAACCCTTTTAACCCACCGGCAAACAGCAGGTTAAGCGGTTTATAAAAACAAAGAGCATAGGCTTCGTCAGGGTCGATTATTTTTACAAAAGAGCCTGAGATGGCAAAAACGCCTTCATCGGTTGCAGCTACGAGGGTTCCCCGGGCATCGGCAACGCTTCTCACAGCGGAATGAATACCCGGAACGGCGGAAAACTTCTCAAACTGAGGCTCCTCCCTGAACAACCCATTAGTTGTCCCTGTATATAGAAGACCCCTGGATCTGATGACACAGGTAATTCCTCCTTTAATTCCGGATCTTTCGTCCAGTATCATAAGAGGCGAATTAACCTCGATCCTGCTGATGCCGTTATTCAGTGCGGCCCAGAGGTTTTTCCCGCTGTCGAGAATCATATCCCTGACCTCGTTATCGGGCAGTCCTTTAGCCGTATTCATGACAGACAGGACAATACCTGTACTGTCGAAAATAACTATTCCATCGTGTATTGTCCCGACTGCAAATTGTCCATCGCCTGTAACGCAACCGGTTGTAATGATAGCCCTGTTCAGAATGTCATCAGGGGCTGCCTGAAACCTGGTGAATTGCTCAGCGCCGTTTGATCCGGTCATCAGCCAAAACCCTTTTCCCCTTGTTCCAATGAGAACCTTGTCCTTCGATTTTCCGAAAGGCAGCATAAGGAAGATGCCTGTAGTGTCAAATACATCACTCCCTTTGATCTTCACAAGGCTGCTGTCTGCAAGTTTCATAAGCCCGTGTCCTCTCTGCCTGACATAAAACTTATTATTCACTACAAATGAAGTATGGAAAGAAGATTCAGGATTAATGGTACTGATCCTGCCGTTCCTGTACAGGAAAAGTTTCATCTCGGATTGGAACACAACCCCTCCGCTGAATGCATGAACCTTCCAGATATTTGTGAAGTTCAGATCCCCAGGTTTAAGGGAACCGGCAAGGGAATGATATTTCAGTTCCCCTTTTTTATCAGGGACGAAAAATCCAAAATCATCCTGCGATCCTGTATAGATGATACCGTTTGAATCCACTGCCATTGAAAGAATCCATGTCTCCCTGGCTGTCGGGTAAGACTTCCAGGATGACCCGTCGAATTCCATCAGCTTGAAGCTGTTGGCTGCATAGATAACCCCTCTTCTGTCCTGGCATATTGCAGAATTTGAGGGATGGAAATCCCGGCCATATTCTTTTGTTGTGAAGTTGGAAACCGGGTATATGCCTGATTGCGGGCTTGCGGTCGCGGATACAAGAACAGCAAGTACAGCCAGGATCAGGTTATGTTTCATAGGTCTCGGTTTCTTTGGTCCGCCCCTGAGGGAACAACCTTTTTATTTTACTCCGAATTTTTTATCTAGCCAGGGTTTGAGCTGCTCATAGGATACCTTCCCATAAAATTCATTTATATAAGCTCCCACGTCGTTAATTTTTTCACTGGCAGTTTTGCCTTTTATTTCACTGAGAATTACCTCTGTTTCCTTTGCGAGCTGGTTCATTTCGGGGAAGATGAGGTCAAACTCGCCGATAAATACAGATTCATTGCCCTTGTGGTAATAAAGCCTGATCGAGGTGTTGTCGGCGCTGGGAATTGGATTTCCATCAACTGTAAAAAGTGACTTCTTATCAATTATCAGGCTGTCGCCCGAGAAGCTGAGCTTTTTATTTATATCCTCATTTTTGTACCTGTATCTCAGGAAAAAGAAGTGATCATTATCCATCGGGAAGGTGCTCCTGTCTATTATGGTACTTTCCCGTTCAAGAACCACGTACCTGCCGGAGAAATGATTGCTGAGATCGGCGCTCATCGATAGCGAACCACCTCTTGAACTTATGTTGTACATTGAAGGGAGGTAGTTCGATTTTATTGTTGACAGATCGTGGTTCCTGCTTGTTATAACAACCCTTCCCTTCTGTGCATTTATGACCGCTGCTGTCGCATCATCAGTTTTGAAAAGAAGGTCCTCCTTTTCAGAAAAAACTGTCCCTGTTTCAAGTGAAACATTTCGCTCCCTTATAAGGATGGATCCATTGACCCTGATTACCTTGAAATCGTTCTGTGCCCTGAGAGGTACCAGAATGAGAAAAAAGAAGATGATTGTTATTATCGCCTGTTTCATATGAGTTGATTTTATTTGAACAAATGGTACGGGATTAATGCCCCCAATGAGTCTGACGGCAAAAATCATACCTTTTACACATCCCGAACAAATATAAAAAAATGGGATGAGAAAATTTATGTAAAACGGCAGGCTTGTTACTCTATGCCTTAAGAATTGTTTCGATATCGAATTTCTTCATCTTCATGAAAGCGGCCACAACACGTTTTGACCTGTCTGGGTCGCTCATGAGTGAGGAAAGAACGGAAGGGATGATCTGCCACGAAACACCAAAGGGATCCCTGAGCCACCCGCACATGCTTTCCTTTCCCTCTTTTGTAAAGCTGTTCCACAGGAAGTCAATCTCTTCCTGGGTATCACATTCGATTACAAAGGAGATTCCTTCATTGAAGGTGAAATTCTGGGTCAAAGAGCTTTCCATTATTGCAAATGTCTGATCGTTGAGCCGGAACTGGCCATGCTTTATGTTCCCAACGACATCGCCTTCTCCTTCCTCATAACCTGCAAGGAACTTAACGGAGGAGTTGCTGAACAGCGAGGTGTAAAATTCAACCGCCATCCTTGCTTTTCCATTCATTGCCCCGGTCAGCATCAATGCAGGAACAAACTTCCTGTCCGGTTCCTGTATGCTGCCTGTTGTAAGCTGCCACGAAACACCGTACCTGTCAATTACCCAGCCGTATTTCTTACTCCAGGGATATATATCGAGTGGCATCAGTACGCTGCCGCCATTGACAAGCAGGGTCCAGACACGTTCTATCTCATTTATATCGGGTAGCGAAGTATAAAACGAGACCGAAGGATTTATTTTAAAAAGAGGTCCGCCGTTTAAAAGCATGAATCTCTGGTTTGACATACGGAGCATGACAACGAGTCCGTTATCGGATTCGATTTCTGATTCGCCGAATACTGAAGCATAAAATCCGGCGGCCTCTCTTGCGGTACCGTCAAGCCAGAGGCAAGGATAGATTTCTTTTTTCATTTTTAAATTCAGAATGCATATCCCAGGTGCATGGAAAGAGGTACACATACGCCTGCATTTCTGGGATAAAGGTTGCCATTTGAAAAATGAGAGATATGAAACTCAACACTAAACTTTCTTTCTTTCCCGGTAAAAAATCCTGCCCCCATGAAATCCTGGAAAGTAAAATTACCTCCAAGCTCCTGCTTGTCGAGCATTTTTGTTGAAATATATGTTGGGCCGGCAAGCGAATAAAGAAGGTAGAAATCAGCAGGTTTAGAATGTACAAGGGTCCATCTGAAAAGCGGAAAGGCCGAAATCGTGATGAATTCCTCTCCTTCATTTTTGCCCTTCCAGAATCCCATGCTGGTTCCCCAGTCGAAGGAGAAAATTTTCCGGCCATGGAAGATATTGCGAAGGTAGCTGATACTGAATCCCTGCTGAACGTAGGCATCTCCAAGCCAGAAGAGAGGAAATTTTTCATTTGCAAAGGTCCTGTTTATTCCATACCCGGGGAAATTATTTGCATACCCTGCCTGTATCATCTGTTTCGGGAATTTATACCCGGCTTTATTTTTTTCCGCGACCTTTTCATCCGAAAGTGTATGCATCATGTAACTGAAACCGGTCGACAGATATGATGTTGACGGCTGCTTGTGATCCTTGTTCCCCGGAGAATATACAAGGCTGAGCATCAGCTTCCAGTTATCATTGATGCTGTATTTGATTCCTCCTCCCATGAGCGGGTACGCATATGTCGTGTTTTTGACAACAGTATTCCCCATATTGTCCCTGATTCCATGACGGGTGATTATTCCAAGGCCGCCTTCACCATAAATCATAAAACGGTCCGACAAGGGAAGCTGTGGTTTAATCGTGGCACCTGCGACATTCATCCAAAGTGATTTTTTCTCATCAAGTGATGTAAGCCCGTTGGTATAAGTGTATTTTACCCATAATACGGGGCGCATGTAGGAGAGCTGGGCGGAGAGATATTTATTGAACTGGTGTCCGGCCATTATTATCCTGACCGCTACATGAGGCACATTCACCGAGCGGTATGTATAACCTGGCTCAAGGCTTGATGACCCGAAAGGATAGTTTATGTAGCCAACATTTACCTCAATGTATGAATCGTTGAAAACGGCAGGTATCTGAGCCCTGTCGCGCTGACCGGAGGCTGTCAGTGAAGTAATCAGGAACGCGGAACTGAAAATTGCTTTCGCAAAATTTGATATCTGTATCATATCCTTCAATTGGTATCATTGATGGTCTGCAAGATACTATTTTTAAGGATTAAAGCAGAGGGAAGCTACCACTTCAGCGATAAGCCCACCTGGTTTCCTGTCTGTATCAGGTTGATCTCAGGCTTTTTATATCCGGGATAACCGACCTTGCCATACCTGCCGGGGTGGGTCCTGTTATAATTGCTTACCACCTGCCTGCCGCTGAAGTAACCAAGCAAGGCGCCGACAAAAACATCGGAGGCCCAGTGTTCGTGTTCAATAAGCCTTGTTACTCCCACGAGTGAAGCTGTGGAGTAACACAGTATGGGGATTACCTCTGTGTCCTTGTACTGTGTGGCAAAGACCGTGGCTATGGCGAATGCCTCTGAGGTATGTCCAGATGGGAATGAGTCAAATTCATAAATGGGCTTTTTACCGAGCAGCCAGTTGATCTGGGAGAATGGTCCATACCATTCACCTGCAGGATCATGGCTGTAGCTATATGCCCCTTTCGGTCTTTCCCTCCCTGTAAAGGTCTTGATCAGCCTTGTCCATGCGCCGGTCGTTATCATGGCCTGGGTAGCCAGAAGGCTTGTCTCAAAACCTTTGGGCCTGTTGAACATTGCGCTTACAGCTGCAACACCGCCTACGAGATAATATCCATACCTGTTCCCGAATTCGGTTATTACAGGAGAGGCTTCTTTAATCCACAGGTGGTGCTGCTTCTGGGTTCTTGCCCAGGCATCAATTTTCCCGTCGAGGGTGAAAAGAATACCTGTAATTCCGGCAGCTGCCCCTACTTCGATCCACTCTTTTTTGCCAAAGTGGAAAGGGGCCGTGAACTGCTCACGGAAGTCTGTCATGAGCGACGGAAAATATCCTTTCTGCGAATGGAACGAGAAAATGCTGTCGGTCGTGTAAAAACTTGTTTTTGCAGCTGAATAACTTTCGCTTACCTGGGGGCCCATAGCCCGGATCACTGACTTTTTGACTGATGATTCAGGGTTATCGGGTGCGATCCCTGCTACCCTGGACATGCAAATAAAAGTTACCAGGCACAGGAGTATGAGTTTCCCTGACAAATTCTTCAGTTTAGAATCGGGTGACATTGAAGGGTGTTTATCATTAGAACAGATCATGTTAATCTTTGATCAAGATTTGTGCCATTTTTTTCAACGAATACGAAACACCAATATCGATTGTCGAAGTGTTGTGGCCCTTGTTCGGGTACTGTGTCCCAAGATTCGAGACATGCCTCATCCCCGTCCGTAATTCGATCCTGATCCTGCCAGCAGAATATCCGCCACCAATCGCCACCACATCCGAAAAGGCAAACCCACCGGCCAGCCGTTCAGTTGTTTTATCAACATACAGCGGACCTGTGCTGATAAGGAAAAATGCGCAGAAGACAGAATTGAAATTGTACCTTGGAAGGAACCCGAAGTTTACAGTGTATTCGTGGATGGTCCTCATGGCACCATATATCGTACGTAATTCAAGGTAGTCGGGTCCGTATGCCGATTCAGTAACATAATCGGGACGCAAAAGCCTTTGTCTAGCAATGTAAACGGAAGGTTCAACCAATAGCTCAAGACTCCATTTGCCGGGGTGAAAAGGATAATACAACTGCATCTTGTATCCATTGGTCCGGCGATAGTAAACCGGGTCATTAAATGGGAAAAACTGCTGTGATCCAAGCGCGTAGTCAAAACCCACCCGCATGATTTTTTGTCCGGATGCCTGGGGGAACTGGCTGAATAACAGTGCCGAAATAACACATGTTCTGATCAGGTGTTTTATTATCCGGCCATTATTCCGGTGTGGCAGCCATTTCCAGGCAACTATGGATGTCATACTAGTACTAAATTGAGGATAAATATATAAGTAACAATTAAGAAGATAAATTATTTAGGAAAAAATATTCCAGGTCTTAATAATCCGGGCGTCACCTGGTTTATTTCTTTTTACCTGTATCAGGCCGGCATGTATTTTGAAACGGGAAAATAATTTTGAACATTTGCAGACAGGCAGGGTTAATTCGAAAAGATAAAAATGGCTGTAAAGACTTTCTATTCCTCCATGCTTACTTTTATTGCTGGTAATGATGCTTTAAACCGCGAACTTGTTTCGACATGGCTTATAGTTATGGTCGCCGTATCCGCAGCATGTTTCATCATAAGCGAGCTTACCGCTAATTACAGCCAGGTTGACAAAGTCTGGAGCATTCTGCCGGGAGTTTATTCCATAATCACACTGACATATTCAGCAACGCCAAGGCTGATTATTATGTCTGTCCTGGTTTTTACATGGGGGTTTCGTTTAAGCTATAATTTTTACAGGAAGGGGGGGTACAATATTATCCCCTGGAAAGGTGAGGAGGATTACAGGTGGAAGGTTCTCCGGAATTACCCTGCCCTGAAAGGACGGCTCAGGTTTGGCTTGTTTAACCTGTTTTTCATTTCATTTTACCAGAACCTCCTTATCATGTTATTTTCAAGTCCGCTCCTGGTAGCTGCTGCCGGCAAGGGCAGAAATCTGAATATTGCCGATGCCCTGTCTGCCGTATTAATGCTTGGGTTTATAATTCTTGAAGCATTATCAGATAACCAGCTTTTCAGCTTTTACCAGATGAAGAAAAAGGCTGTTCCGGTGAATGGCAAATTCTCCGGATCGCTTGCCGGAGGCTTTATGAAAGATGGAATGTGGCAATATGTCCGCCACCCGAACTTTGCATCTGAACAAATGATCTGGATCAGCTTTTATTTCTTCAGTGTTGCGGCAACAGGCAATATTCTTGTCTGGACAGTCATCGGCCCTGTTCTCCTGGGGCTGCTGTTTTTTGGCAGCAGTGAATTCACCGAAAAGATAAGCAGCAGAAAATACCCTGGTTATGAAGAGTATAAAAAAGCTGTTCCCAGGTTCGTCCCCAGGTTATTTAAAGGTTCTTCAGGTAATTGATGCTGTCTTTGAATGTGCTGAAATCCATTTCGACAAAAATATTCTGAACACCTGCCAGCTTCAGATTTGCGAAAAATTCCTTCCAGTCGACGACTCCCTGTCCTATCGCTACCTGTTTATTTGTTTCTTTTGACCAGTCGGCGAGATGAGCTGAAATGAATCTCCCCGGATACTTCCTGAAATAGTCAACCGCCTTATAGCCGACACTGATAACGGCAACCTGGAACTGCATGCCAACATATTCCTTATCGAGAGTCTTCATCAGCTCATCGTAGATAAGCTTTCCTTCCAGTTCCTTGAATTCCATATGATGGTTATGATAACCCAGACGCAGTCCTGCGTTTTTGACAACAACACCCATTTTGTTCATTTCATCGGCGCATTTGAGCCAGTCGGTAAGTTTTGCATCTTCCGGGAGACCAAAACTCGAGACTATCATTTGTTTCTGCCCCGATTCCTGTGCAAACTTTATTCTTTCATTCAGGCTCAGTCTGAGCTCATCCATGCCATAATGGGAGCTCTCCCAGATCATTTCCGAATCGTTTATTATTTTTTTCATCTCTTTGGCGGAATACTTCATCAGGGGTCCGAATCCAAGGTCCTTATATCCAGGAGGGGAGCACATTTCCAGGCTTTGATACCCAAGCTGGGCCACAGTTTTGAGTGTTCCCTGGAAGTCCTTGCCGAGGTTTTCCCTGACGATCCAGGTCTGAAAACCGATCGGTATCTTCACGGTTTTAGGCAACTCAGAGATGCCATGGCTCAACGGAAAACGCGAAATGAGCATGGCTGAGCCCAGACCCATCGCGCTCTTGCTTAGAAAGTTTCTTCTGGAGATATTTTTCATGAGAGTTCTGATTTAAGTTAATGATAAGGTTAGTCTCATCAAATTTACTAAAATGATAATCAACTCAACACTGAGGATGCATGTTTGACAGCTGTTTTTTAGGGTCTTTCGGCCCGGGTTCCTGCATAGCTTCATCTCCTGGTTCAGAGGATTCACAGTCCGAAAATCCAGCCTTGACTGATTTTGAATGATTTTACTTACCATCCTGATTAAATTGCAGCAGGATGTCGGGTTCTGAATAATGTTCAGCAAACTGATGACAGTGTTTAAAAATGTTAAAATAAATGGCAGATGCCTTTTAAAAACTACCTTTGAACATGTTTCAGGCAGGAGGTATCACTATCAGCATGAGTTACAGATCGCTTAAAGCTCATCAATCAGGAATATTGTCCGGAGAAGCACAGCGCAATTATATCTAAAACCAAATATCAAGTATGCTTTCAGGTAGAATTTTTAAAACACTGTTCGTTTGCATTATTTCCGTATCGTTAATATCGTGCGGGAAAAAGAAGACCGGGCAGCAGGATCAGGGAAGGATGGGCAACATTATCGCCAACATTGAAGGTTTCGTTGTACGGCCGTCAAATCTCGATCAGACAATCTCGGTCTCAGGAACATTGAAGCCTTTCGAGGAGACGAACCTGATGCCGGAAATGTCAGGCAGGGTGGTCGCGATTAATCTAGAAGAGGGAAAATTTGTCAGGCAGGGTTCTCTTCTTGTCAAGATCTTTGATGAGGATCTTCAGGCACAGCTGCATAAAGCCCAGGCACAGTTGCTGATAGCACAGCAGATATCAGAAAGGCAGGGTGAGCTTGTTAAAGTCAACGGCATCAGCCAGACCGATTTTGACCAGTCGGTTCTGCAGGTAAATTCAATAAAAGCAGATATTGAGGTGTTAAAGGCCCAGATAAGAAAGAGTGAGATAAGGGCACCTTACGATGGTGTTATCGGCTTACGAAATATAAGCATCGGTGCACAGGTTACTCCAGGAACCTCTGTTGCAATAATCAGATCAGAGAAGCAGCTGAAGCTTGATTTCAGTGTTCCTGAGAAGTACAGTGCCCAGGTAAGACCGGGGACAAAGATATATTTCACCATCCAGAGTGAAACCAGAAAATTCGAAGCCTCCGTCATGGCCACGGAAGAGGGCATTGATGCCTCAACGAGGGTGCTGAAGGTAAGGTCGCTTGTAAATGTCGATACTCCATCCCTTCTCCCGGGTACATTTGCAACTGTGGAAGTTGCCTTAAAGCAGGAAAAGGGAGCTCTCATGATCCCGACACAATCAATTATTCCAAGGGAGAAGGACAAGCAGCTTATTGTTGCCAAAGCCGGAAAGGCAAAGTTCATGACTGTAATTACATCGGTCAGACAGGATTCAATGATCGAGGTGGTGAGAGGACTAAATCCCGGCGACACCGTTGTTACAACAGGGATTCTTTTTATCAAGACTGGTTCAAATCTTAAGTTTTCACGGGTTAAATAGAGTATCATGACATTTTCAGAAATTGCCCTCCGGAGACCCGTTGGATCGGTTGTAATCAGCCTGGTTATTGTCCTGTTCGGGATCGTGGGCTACACCTATCTTGGAGTCAGGCTATACCCGGCAATAGACCCGCCGGTAATAAACGTTTCAACTTCATACACCGGAGCAAATGCCGATGTTATAGAATCACAGATTACCGAACCGCTTGAAAAATCGCTGAACGGGATCGAGGGCGTGAAGTCCATATCATCTTCATCATCCACAGGTTCAAGCAATATAACGGTCGAGTTCAATGTGGGAGCTGACCTCGAAAAGGCCGCAAACGATGTCCGCGACAAGACTTCCCAGGCGGCCCGTTTTCTCCCTCTCGATATTGATGCTCCCCCTGTGGTTTCAAAAGCTGATGCCAACAGCGACCCTATCATTACCCTGGCAGTGCAAAGCACTACAATGAATGCCCTCGAACTGGGGGAATATGCCGAGAATGTTCTCCAGGAAAAGCTTCAGACTATCCCGGGAGTCAGCTCGGTTATGCTTTTCGGCCAGAAGAGGACCGCCATGAGACTCTGGTTCAATCCCGATAAAATGACGGCCTATAACCTTACGGCTTCAGATGTTGACAATGCTCTCAGGAGAGAAAATGTAGAAATGCCAAGCGGCAAACTGACTGGTAAGACCACGGAGGTGATTGTAAATACAATGGGAAGGCTGACAACTGAAGGCGATTTCAATAACCTGATCATCAAGCAGACAAACGACCAGATTGTAAGATTCAGCGATATCGGTGAGGCCGTACTCGGCCCGCAGGATGTCGAGGTTTCTGTAAAGCTGAATGGAGGAGACGGGATATCCCTCGCACTTATTCCCCTGCCTGGGGCAAACCACATCCAGATAGCCGATGAATTCTACAAGCGCTTTGAGGAAATAAAAAAGACCTTGCCTCACGGCCTGAGCCTTTATATAGGATATGACAAGTCAAAATTTGTACGCCAGTCGGTGCACGACGTTCTCGAGACATTGTTTATTGCCATTTTCCTTGTTGTGTTCATCGTTTTCATCTTCTTCAGGAACTGGATAATAGCATTACGTCCTTTAATTGATATACCGGTCTCACTTATAGGCTCATTCTTCATAATGTACATTTTCGGGTTTACCGTGAATGTGCTGACGTTGCTTGCAATTGTTCTTGCGACCGGACTTGTGGTCGACGACGGGATCGTGGTTACGGAGAATATTTTCAAGAAGATCGAACAGGGAATGGATAAATGGTCAGCTGCTCTTGCCGGGACCAGGGAAATTTTCTTTGTGGTCATTGCCACATCGCTTACGCTTGCAGTAGTATTTATTCCTGTAATCTTCCTGTCGGGATTTACCGGCAGGCTCTTCAGGGAGTTCGGTATCGTAATTGCAGGCGCGGTGCTGATTTCAGCTCTTGTCTCCCTTACTCTTACCCCGGTGCTTAACGTTAAACTGAGCGGCAAGGCAGGGAAGCACGGCAGGTTTTACATTGCCACGGAACCATTTTTCCAGGGATTGGAATCGGGATACAGAAGGCTGCTCGGCTGGTTCATGAAAAGGAAATGGATTTCAGCAGTTATTCTTGGAGTTTCCCTAATCATGATACTTCTGCTCTTTAAATCGCTGAAAACGGAACTTGCACCACTCGAGGATCATAGCATTATCAGGGTTTCAATCACCCAGCCTGAGGGAACAGGGTTCGATTTTACCTACAATCTCCTTGATCGTATCTCTGACAGCCTCAAGGCAAAAGTACCTGAGATAAGGTTGCTTTTTGCCAGGGTGGGCGGAGGTTTTGGAGGCGGTGGGAACAATAATGGGAGCATTCAGCTGTTCCTCACAGAACCGAATGAAAGGAAAGCTTCACAGCAGCAGATCAATGACAGGCTGCCTGCCATCTTTAATAAATTCAGGGAGGCCAGGATCATCCCCAACCAGGAGCAGACGATATCTACATCACTGGCTGCAGGTTCACAGCTCCCGGTCCAGTTTGTCCTTCAGAACCTTGATTTCAGCAAACTTCAGGATGTGCTGCCAAAGTTTCTGGATGAAGCCAGGAAAGATCCTGTTTTCGGGAACGTTGATGCAAACCTGAAATTCAACAAGCCTGAAGTCAATATTACAATCAACAGGATAAAAGCCACCGACCTCGGTGTAAACGCAATCGATATTTCAAATACGCTTAATCTCGCTCTCAGCGGACGCAGGTACGGCTATTTTCTCAAAAAGGAAAAGCAGTATTATGTCGTGGGCCAGGTTGAGCGTTCTGAAAGAAATAAGCCTGCCGACATCAGCTCACTGTATGTCAGGAACAACGCGGGGAGTATGATTCAGCTTGACAACCTTGTTAACCTCGATGAGGCGAGCAGGCCCCCGACACTGTACCATTTCAACAGGTACAAGTCGGCAACCGTTTCTGCTTCTCTGGCACCGGGCAAGACTCTTGGTGAAGGGATTGCCTCAATGCAAAGGATTGCAGGCCAGCTGCTGGATAACTCATTTGAAACCTCCCTGCTGGGACCGTCACGGGACTTTGCCGAGAGCAGCTCCAATACATCGTTCGCCCTGTTGCTTGCACTCGTGCTCATTTATCTTATTCTTGCCGCGCAGTTTGAAAGCTTCAGGGATCCGTTCATTATAATGCTTACCGTACCACTAGCCATCGCGGGAGCCTTGTTCTCATTATGGGCATTTGGCATGACTCTTAATATCTTTTCGGAAATCGGGATGATCATGCTGGTCGGTCTTGTCACCAAGAACGGTATCCTGATCGTTGAGTGGGCGAACCAGAAGAGGAAGGCCGGGCTCTCGAAAGCAGAGGCAGCATTTGAGGCGGCTGTTGCCAGGTTACGTCCTATTCTTATGACATCGCTCGCTACTATCTTCGGTGCATTGCCCATTGCCCTGGCTCTCGGCGCAGGTGCACAGAGCAGGAAACCGCTTGGAGTTGTAATTGTATTCGGACTTCTTTTTGCCCTTATATTCACACTTTTTGTAATACCGGCAATGTACACGATCATGTCGGGTAAAAAAGATCAGCCGGGTGCCGTAAAACTGGAAGCCCGGGAAATTAAAACCGCTTAAATGAATATCAGATATTTTATACTCCCCCTGGTACTCTTCCTGTCGCCTGTTATTGCAGCGGGCCAGGAAAAAATATCCGCAGAGGATGCGGTAGGAATAGCTCTCAAGAACAATTATGATATTCTTGTGGCCAGGAACTCGTCAGACATCTCGCGGATCAACAACACTGCCGGAAATGCAGGGATGCTCCCTACAGTTGCTGTTACAACAACGGATAACTACTCATACAGCAATGTGGATCAGAAATATTCAACCGGAACAACGATTCAATCGCCCGATGCTCATGCAAACTCCCTCAACTCAAACCTTGCACTAAACTGGACCCTGTTTGACGGAGGGAAAATGTTCGTTACAAAAAACAAGCTTAATGAGATACAGTCTCTCGGTGATATACAGTTCCGGGACCAGGTGCAGCAGACAGTTTATAACGTAATCGTTGCGTACTATGATGTTGTGCGGGAGAAGCAACAGCTGGCGTCGATAGAAGAGGTAATCAAGGCAAACCAGACCATGGTAAACATACTTCAGACCAGTTTTGGAGCCGGTTTGTCGGCAAAAACCAACCTTCTCCAGTCACAGATTGACCTTAATGTCTATCGCGAGAATGCCATTAACCAGAAAGCTGTCATAATAGCCTCGAAGAGACTGCTGAACCAGCTGCTTTCCAGGGATCCCGACACGCCGGTTGAAGTCGCAGATTCAATAACATTGAATTATGTTCCCGACAGGGAAGAGTTCAAACGCAGGCTGCTGACCACCAATACCAGCATCCTGATGCTCCAGAAAGAGGTGGATATCGCTCAACTGAGCATCCAGGAACTGAGAGCCATGCTCCTGCCGAGGCTTTCCATGAATGCTGCATTTAACTACCTGTACAGCAATAATTCAGCCAACAACCTTACAAGGAACCAGACATACGGTCCCCAGGTTGGCGGCACATTGACGATACCAATCTTCCAGGCCGGAAACGCGGTGAGACAGATAAAGGTATCCAGGGTTCAACTGCAGACAACCCAATATGACCTGGAAAGTGTAAAGCTGCAGGTAACCAATTCTCTGCAGAATTCCCTCACCGCTTTCGATTACCAGTTGCAGCTTCTAGAGATTGAGAAAAGCAATTCAGAGCTTGCAAAGGAAAACCTTTCAATCACGATGGAACGGCTCAGGCTTGGTCAGACAACCTCGCTGGAGCTGCACCAGGCCCAGGAAAGCTATGTGAACTCACTTACAAGGCTCACGAACTTTAAATACTTTTTAAAGGTCGCCGAGACCAAGCTCAAGCAGATCATGTCAGAACTTTAAAACTTGTACAATGAAAAAACATGCGTTTCTTTTAGTGATTCTTTTAGGTGCCTCTGCACTGGTCAGGGGGCAGCAGGATATTGAAGGTGGAAAGGATCCCGCCCTTTTCAACAGGATGCCTAATCATCACATATCAGATTTTACCGAGAACCAGTTCGATAAATATGAATTCAGGATCAGCGACGGGAAGACTCAGGTTGTTGAAGGTCACCTCCTGAAGGTTAACTACGACATCAACGATAATGCTCCTGCTGTCAGTGGCATCCAGGTGGTGAGGAACTATACAAATGCAGTGAAAAAAATCGGCGGGCAGATCGTATATGAATGGGAGGACGGGGGATACCAGTGTTCAGTGATGAAAGTGGTGAAAAACAACCTTGAAGCCTGGGCCTATGTCGAATCGGCTGGAAATGGAATGTACAAGGTTGTTGTTGTGGAAAAGCAGCTGATGAACCAGGATGTTGTTGCAGATGCGGCAAGTATGGCAAAAACGATCAGCGAAACTGGAAAGGTCGCCATTTACGGGATCCATTTTGATTTCGGTAAATCCACTCTCAAACCCGAATCCCAATCCACCCTGCAGCAGATTAAGAAACTACTTGATTCCGACCCGTCTCTTAAGCTCTATGTCGTAGGGCATACTGATAACGTAGGGGATTTTGATTCCAATATCAAACTTTCAAACGAGAGGGCAGGTACAGTTGTAAACGCACTTACGACTCAATACGGAATTAATCAATCAAGGCTAAAAGCCTGGGGTGACGGTGCCACTGCCCCGGTTGCGACCAATGGTACGGAAGAGGGCAGGGCCCTGAACCGCAGGGTTGAACTGGTTAAACAGTAATAAATTACCTGAGAAGGAGAACATTTGTTCCATGTTCACGGCGGATCACAAGCAGTCCGCCGTTTTTCATTTTTATCCATTCATAACCTTCCCCTGAGGCAGATTCCGGAAGCGGCTTTGAATCGAGCATGACTGAGGATGGTTTCTGCCTGAGCCTGATCCTTTCGGTCCCGGCGGCGGACCAGTTCCTGTAGAACAGGATCACTTTATTCGTATCGGGGGTCTCAAAGTTAAGACCGTAAAACTTCTTCAGGCTGCCTTTATAATCAGCCTGC
>Ga0335071_10003031_pt1 | contig 17857 bp, 15 predicted proteins | sample Lox_Sample_15_FD_206724 | JGI IMG/M metagenome (GOLD analysis project Ga0335071, IMG submission 206724) | Soil microbial communities from Loxahatchee National Wildlife Refuge, Florida, United States - Lox_Sample_1.5 | ecosystem: Environmental > Terrestrial > Soil > Wetlands | place: USA... | reverse complement strand
CGACAATCACAGATTGACCGTGCTGGACGTATCTCGCGAGGATACCGGGCTTGAGCCATTCGAATCCCCAGGCATCTTCGACGGCGACCACGGTGTAGGTTCCCGGGAGGACGCCGTGCAAGGAGAAGGTGCCGTCAAAGTCGCTCTGGTCGCGACGGAAGTATTCGATGTGGGCGGCGGGATCGGCGGGGACGAGAGCGACCATGATACCGGAGGCAGGCTTGCCGGCCTTGGCAACGAGGCCCTCGATCGTGACGATGCCCTCGGTCAATTCCACAGTGATATCCATGGCGGGGGAGGAAACCACGAGGTCGTGCCCTTCGGTATCTCCCGAGGGAGCGAGGATCCGCTTCACGGCATAGAATTTTCCCTGGGCCGGGACAACCAAGGTGTACTTGCCGGGCCGGACGGCGGGAAGCGTGAGCTGGCCGTTGAAGTCGCCGGTGGCAAAGAGCGCCATCTTCTGACGAGAATCGCGCAGTCCAACAGCATACTGCTTCGGCAACGCGTCTGCGTGGAGCTTGATGGTGAGCTTAGTCATCGCGATGCTATCGGTGGAGTTCAAATCCTGCCCGTCGTGCTGCAGGTCGATTTCACTGAATTGCGGGGAATCGGCTGGATTCGAACTTCGAATGTTCACGTCGTAGCGGCCTGCCGCCAGACCGTTCACTTCGACGACGCCGTTGGAGGTGTACTGCACTTGGGTGCTGGCCGGAACCTCGACGGAATCGAAGACGCGCTTCAAGACGAACGGATGCTGGAAGAAGTGTTGCTCACCCTCGGGCACCGGAGTTCGCAGGGTGAAATGCAAAGCCGGCACGGGAGTCAGACGGATTTCCACTTCCTGAGTTTGGCCGTCTTTCAAGTCGACTGGCGTGGCGGATTCCGAATCGGTGGCGCCGCCATAGTAGGTGGTGGGATAGGCCACGTCGAGATCCGGCGGGACCTGCACGGTATCGCCGGGCTGATGGGAGGCAGGGTGGACGGCGTACCAGGGGGAGGCGTCAGCGGAAAGGAAATAGGTACCGGGGCGCAGGGAGATGAAATCGAAGTAGCCACGATCATCGGTACGACTCTGGCTCACCATGGCGACGTGGCTCATCCCGCCGCTGTGATCTTCAACGAATAAGCGAACCTGGGCATTGCGAAGGCCTTCACCGGATTCGTCGAGAACGTGACCGGTTATCAAGGAAAGAGTCATCAGGCGGAATACGAGCTTGTCCGTGGCGAACTCCGGGCCAGTGACGATGGCGGTGGAATACTGCTCGTGTTGTTCGAATGCGGAAGAGACATAACCGCGCCGGGCGCCCTGCAGGGAGTACTTGCCCGGCGGCACTCCGGCGAATTCGAAGTGACCGCTTTCGCCGGTGAGGATTTCAATTCGCTGGGCACGGGCGCGGGTGCTGGCCAAGGAGACGCGGACGCGACTGAGGGGGGCATTGGTGACGGCGTTCACGACGGTGCCAGCGATGACGAATCCTGGAGATGGAGGGTTGTTGATTTGCTGGGGTGGCGGAGCGTTTTGCGCGAAGGTGGGGGCTAAGCTGGTGAGAAACAGCAGAAATGCGGCAAGCGCGATGCTGCGCGGCAGCAATGTCATAGGCTATCGCTCCCAATGACCTTAATCCGCACGGTCACGGTCTGGCCCGGCTCGACATGAATCACTTGCCCTTTGGGCATCAGCCGCTGCAATGCGTCGCCGGGGCCGGAGGGCAAATCCTGCCGCAATTGATCAAAGGCCACGACAAGGTAGTCGCCGGGCGGCACTTGAGCGATTCGAAACGAGCCGTACTGAACGCCGACGCCGCGCAGCCGTCCCGCCGCTGTGGTCGGCAGCAGATAGATGTAGCGGGCCGGAGGTTGGGCGGCGGCGTCAGCATGTGGTTCAGGGGATACTTCCTCGTCCAAAGTGCCTTCGACGTGCGCGCCGTTATCGCGGAGAACAATCTCGATGGGAGCGACTTCGCCACCGATTCCGACGACAAGAGGCTGCTCCGCCAAGTCCTTTCCACCGGACTGAATGGAGGCGGCATAGCCGGACTCAGAGTTCACATCCACGCGATATCGGCCGGGACGGACGTCCGGGATGCTCAGGTCGGTACTCTGCGATGCTTCGGAGATGCGAGACGACGCGCCGCGGCCGAATTCGGTCAACTCGTCGACCGGGAAAAGGTTCACATTCACGTTGGCATAGCGTCTCGGAGTGGTCTGGGAGTTCTCACCCGGCGCGTCCTGGGAGCCGAAGTTGCTTTGCGAGGACTGGAATTCTTCGCGCACCCGTACAGTGATGGTGGCATCGGGGACGAGGGTGAGGGCGGGCCCCTCGAGACGCTTACCTTTGACGGAGAAATTCAGGAGGCCGGTCAATTCGCCCTCTCCGTTCGTGTTTGCTTCGACGGTGTAGTTTCCGTCCGGCAAAATGCCTTCGATGGCACCTTCTCTCGGGTTGTAGCCAAGCGACCATCCCGGGCTGTGGTGGCCCATGGGGTAGACAGAGACGTTGAGCATGCCGCGCCCCGGGGGCATATTCTCGACGCCAATGCGAACGGGGAAATACTCTTTGCGTGCGACGGTGAGATTGACGCGGGCGGTTTCGCCGGCCTTGAGCACAATGGGCGTGGCCAGAGAAAAATCGGTTGTATTGGCGTAATAGACCGGGGGATAGCCGTAGAGTTGCGAGCCAGGAGTCATCAGCGAGCTCTGGTCCATCTGCTCGTGGGTGATGAGTTTGTATGTGCCGGGCTGAAGTTCGAAGAAGCGAAACTCCCCGTCGGCCCAGGAATCAAACATGCGTTGCGGGACCCAGTGTTCGCGGCCGTCGTTCATCTCCTTGCGAAACAACTGAGAGGAAATGCGCACTTCGCCTTCGGAACCCGGCACGTCAATGTGACCGACAATTTTCGCTTCGGGCAGAAGATGAAGGAGCAATTCAGCGGGCTGGTCGGTAGACATATCGGGGACAACGGATGGCACGCGCTGCTCCTGAATGAAGCCGATCTTGCGAACCTCGACGAGACTGCCCCCAAGCCTCATGGTGACGGAACCATTGTCGGATTCAACTTTCTGCTGAATTTTCAGTTCAAATTGCCCGTGATCATCGGTGAAGGCGGCGGCATTGGCGCCTTGCAGATTGACCAGCGCGCGAGAAATTGGCTCGTTGGTCAGGGCATTCAGAACGCGCCCGCGGATGATGACGGTGTGTTCGCTCGCGGCGGTCTGAGGTGGTAGTTGGGGGGCAGCGCCGCTGAGGAACACGGTTGCAAGGAAAGTGAGGAAAACGGAGCAGACGCGTAGGGTCACGCCTTTGATACGTACCATGGTTGTCTCTAATTCGGGGATTCTATCACTTTCGATGATGGGAGAGGTTAAAGGGAGAGCAGCGGACGAGGCACCGAGGATTACCGCGAATTGGAATAGGAGTGAAGTTTTCCGTCGACGATGACGGCAATATAACGGCCGTGTTCGAGGAACTGCATGACCTTCGAGCCTTTGCGGGCGAGGGCGGCCCAGCGGGATTTCGTGCCGGGATTTTGTTCGAGGGCGCGGAGGTCGCGACCGTCGAAGCGAAAGTCGACCTGCTTCAGGTTTTTCTTGGCCGTGGAGCGGACGGGGAAGGTGTCGCCACCGAGCGTGACGGAGCGGGCATTTTGAACGAGAGCTTGGTCGAAGACACTCAGCAACGCGGATTCGAAGGCAGACGGGTCCATGGCGCGGCTTCCCGCGAAGAGTATACGCGGGCACCGGGGAGAGGCTGAATCGACTATAATTTCGTGCGCTCATGGGAACAGGGAGGGACAGGTGAAAAAGCTGCTGGGAGTGCTGTGTGTAGCGATGATGGTGGCGCTGGCGCTGGAGGTGAAATTCACTCCGAAGCAGGACCTGGTGAAGGCGCGGCGCGGCGAGCTCAAGAGTTTGCTGGCAGAAGAGTGGGAATTCACGCTGAGCACCAATCCGGTATGGGCGTCGATGTTGGGAGACAAACGGTGGAACGACAAGCTAGAGGACTTCTCGCAGGAGGCAATCAATAGCGACCTGGAGCACGCGAAGCGATTCCTGAGGCGATTTGAGGCGATCGACACCACGGGATTTCCGGCACAGGAGGCGCTGAACCAAAGGTTGATGGTGCGCAATCTGTCGATGCAACTGGAGGGAGCGCGATTCAAGCCGTGGGAGACGCCGGTGACGCAGTTTGGCGGCGTTCATATCCAACTGCCGGACCTGGTGTCTGTGCTGTCGTTCGCATCGGTGAAGGATTACGAAGATTACGTGGCGCGGTTGAAGGCGATCCCGGTGCTGTTTGAACAGACGGAAATCCAGATGCGCAACGGAATGGCGGATGGGTCGATGCCGCCGAAATACCTGCTGGAGAAAGTGGCCGATCAGGCGAATCGCGTGGCGTCGGCGGAGGCGGAGAAGACGGCATTCTTCAAACCGTTCACGAAATTCCCGGCAAGCATTCCGGAAGCGGACCAAAAGCGGCTGACGGACGAAGGGCTCAGAGCGATTCGCAATGGAGTGATTCCGGCGTACGTGAAGTTCACGAAGTTCGTTCGCGAAGAATATGCACCGAAAGGGCGAACGGAGCCGGGGTTGTGGGCAGTGCCGGATGGGGCGGAGCGGTATCGTTACGCGGTACGGGAAGAGACGACGACGAATCTGACGCCGGACGAGATCCACGAAATCGGGTTGAAGCAGGTGGCGTCGATTGAGGCGGAAATGCTCACGGTCGCGCGCGAACTTGGATACCGGGACGTAGCGACGCTGAATCAACACCTCAAGAGCGATCGGAAACTGTATGCGACTTCCGGGCAACAGGTGTTCGACCTGTACAAGGATTACACGTCTGGCATGGAGCCGGAGCTGACGAAGCTGTTCGGACGGTTGCCGCAGAACAAACTTGAAGTGATTGCCATGGAGCCGGCGCGGGAGAAGGATGCGCCACCGGCGGACTATACGCCTGGGGCAGCGGATGGCTCCCGGCCAGGACATATCAACGTGAATGAATACGACCCGGAGCACCGGCTGACGTTGAATATTGAGGCGATCGCGTATCACGAGGGAATTCCCGGGCACCATTTGCAGATTTCGCTGGCGCAGGAGCTACGAAACTTGCCTGCATTCCGGCGCAACGGGGGATATACGGCGTTTGTGGAGGGCTGGGCGCTGTACTCCGAACGGCTGGGGAAAGAGGTAGGGAAATATCAGGACCCGTACAGCAATTATGGACGTTTGGAGAACGAGATGTGGCGGGCGATTCGACTGGTGGTCGACACCGGAGTGCACGAGAAGCACTGGAGCCGCCAGCAGATGGTGGATTATTTTCACCGATACACAGCGATGGACGAACCAAACGTGCAGACGGAAGTGGACCGGTATATCGCATGGCCGGGGCAGGCGCTTGGGTACAAGCTCGGGCAACTGGAGATATTGAAGCTGCGAGAAGAGGCGAAGACGAAGTTAGGGTACAAGTTTGATGTCCGCGCGTTTCACGACGCGGTGCTGGTGAACGGCGCGTTGCCGCTGGACGTGTTGGACGAACAGATCGGGGCGTGGATCCAAGCGAATCAGGAGCGGCAGTAGCGGAGAGCGCGTAACGAGGACTATTTGTGCGCGGAGATGTGCAGCGCGACAGCGTCGCCGGCGAGGTACACGCGAATCTGCTGTTTGGCTGCTGGTGCGTCAGCACGCCAAGCGGTGAGAGGCGCGCCCGATTGTTCGTCGAGTTCGTTCGCCCGGGTTGACGCCCAGTCGGAAGGCACGAGAATTTGCAGGCGCGCGACGAGATCGCGGAAACGCAGCGAAGCGATTGGATAGAATCGTGCAGCGAAGAGTGGGGAGAGGTGGGGGATGAGGGCAGGCCAAAAAGACAAAGCGGAGCGGTTTCGCGCGTTGCATCAGGGACCGGGAGCGTTTGTGATGCCGAACCCGTGGGATGTGGGATCGGCAAAGATTCTGGAGGGAATGGGGTTTCAGGCGCTGGCCACATCCAGTGCGGCGTCGGCGATGGCGATGGGAAGTAAAGACGGAATGCTGACGAGGGACCAGGCGCTGGCGCACGCGGAGGCAATTGTGAGCGCGACGAATGTGCCGGTCTCGGCAGATTTGGAAAATGGATTCGGGGACGCGCCAGAAGATGTGGCGGAGACCGTGCGACTGGCGGGCGAGGCCGGACTGGCGGGATGCACGATCGAGGATTCGACAGGGAACGCGGAGAAGCCCGTGTACGATTTGGAATTTGCGGCGGAGCGGATCGCGGCAGGGGCGGAAGCGGCACGCAGGCTGGGTTATCCATTTATGCTGACGGCTCGCGCACACAATCTGCTGTATGAGAATCCGAGCGTCGACGAAACGATCCGGCGGCTGCAGGCCTACGAACGGGCGGGCGCGGAGGTGTTGTTTGCTCCGGGACTGCCGGACGTGGCTGCGGTGCGAGCGGTGTGCGGGGCGGTGAAGAAGCCGTTCAATTTCATGGTGGGGATGAAGGGGAAGTCGTTCACGGTGAAAGAACTGGCGGAGGCAGGCGTAAAGCGGATCAGCCTGGCCACATCGTTGTACCGCGCGGCGATGTCGGGGCTGGTGGCAGCGGCGCGAGAAGTGATGGAATCCGGCACTTTCGAGTTTGTGGATCGCAGCGTGTTGACGGCGGACTTGATCAAGCTGATGAGGGCCTAGCCGGGCGGCGGACTGTGACGGGAGAACTTGTGGCTTGCGTTGCCAAGCGGTAGGCTCCGCGACAATGAAGCCGGCGAAGCAAACAAGGAAGGGGCCGTCTCCCAGACTAATCGACGTGGACGCAGCGAACTTCGACACGCTGCCGTGTTGCGGAATCAAGAGCCAGGACCACCGGGGACGTCAGGAAAAGCGCTGCTGGTTGGAGGCGCATGCGGAATCCGGTGTGCGCGCGAGAATGCTGGTGACAGCAAGCGGCGAGGCATGCGGGTACATCGAGTCGATGCCCGGAGAATGTGCGTGGCGCGGAGTAGATGCGGCGGGTTACCTGTTCATCCAATGCATCTGGATACCTGCGAAATACAAAGGAAAAGGATACGGAAGGCTGCTGGTGAAGGCTTGCCTGGATGAGGCGAAGAAGGAGGGCCGTCGAGGTGTGGCGGTGATGGTTCGAGAAGGGCCGTGGATGGCGGACCGGCGGCTGTTCGTGGCGAACGGATTCCAAGCGGTGGATACGGCACCGCCAGATTGTGAATTGCTGGCTCGAAAGTTCAACAACAGAGCGCCGGATCCGGGGTTTCGCGGGAATTGGGATGAGAAAGTGAAGCAATACGGGGAGGGCCTGACACTGGTGCGGGCAAAGCAGTGCCCGCACATGACGAAGTTTGTAACGGAGATTGGCGAGACGGCCGAAAAACAATACCACACCAAACTGCACGTGATTGATCTGCAGTCCGCGCGAGAAGCGCAGAATGCGCCCACGCCGTATGCGGTGTTTTCGCTGATTTATGACGGAAAGTTGCTGGCCGATCACCCGATCAGCCGTACGCGTTTCCGAAACATCATGAACAAACTGGGGAAGTAGAAGCGAGCCGGCATTTGTCTTGTTAGAGCTGTGGATCGGAGTGCGGCCGGCGGCCGGCAGTGTCACGCCTGGAAGGTATTCCCTGTCCTTCTGGAGCCTGCTAGAATGCGCACCTTTGACTTTTGACAAAGGAGAACGCCGATGACGGAGAACGCGGCGCTTAGCGCGGACCATATCATGCAAGTGGGCCTGGGCTTCTGGGCTTCGAAGACTTTGTTGAGCGCGGTAGAGATAGGAGTTTTCAGCGAACTGGCGAGGAAGGCGGAGGATCTGGAAACGCTGCAAGGGCGGTTGGGAGTACACCCTCGAGCGGGCCGCGATTTTTTCGACACGCTGGTGGCGCTGGGATTCCTGCAGCGCGTGGATGGAAAATACGCGAATACACCGGCGACGGATTTCTATCTTGACAAGCACAAGCCCAGTTACATCGGGGGCATCCTGGAGATGGCCAACCAGCGGCTGTATGAACACTGGAGCCACCTGACCACGGCGCTGCGGACCGGAAAACAGCAGAATGAGGCAAAAGACGGGAAGGGTTCGCCCTTCGAAGCGCTGTATGCCGATCCGGCGCGGTTGAAGACGTTTCTTGCGGCGATGACCGGCATCAGCCGGGGCGCGAACATGGCAATTGCGAAAAAAGTGGGGTGGGCAAAGTACACGACGTATGCGGACGTAGGCACGGCGCAGGGCGACCTGGCGGTACAAATCGCGCTGGCGAATCCGCATTTGAACGGACTCGGATTCGACCTGGCGGAGGTCGGACCAATCTTTGAGGAGTACGTGCAGAAGCACAGCCTGAACGGACGGCTACGCTTTCATCCGGGGAATTTCTTCCAGGATGCGCTTCCGAAAGTGGATGTGATCACGATGGGGCATATCCTGCACGACTGGAATCTGGAAGAAAAAAAGATGCTGCTGCGGAAGGCGTATGAGGCGGTGCCTGCGGGAGGGGCGGTGGTGGTGTATGAGTCCATCATCGATGACGAGCGTTCGAAGAACGCGTTTGGCCTGATGATGAGCCTGAACATGTTGATCGAGACGCCGGGAGGCTTCGACTACACGGGGCAAGACTGTATGGCGTGGATGAAAGAAGTGGGGTTCCGCGAAGCCCGGGTCGAGCACCTGCATGGGCCCGAATCGATGGTGATTGGGACGAAGTAAGAGACGAGGCAGGCTGAGCGAGCGGAAGATTGTCAGTTGCTGAAGGGTCCTTCGTTGGGCTTGAGCTTAATTTGCAGGTGAGCTGTAGCAGGCTTCCCCGGCTTGGGCACGGGAAGAGAGTACTTGACGGTTTTCTTGTTGAAACCCGGCGATTTGACCTCGATGAGATAGTGCTTACCGGTTTCGAGCCAGAATTTGGCATAGCCGTTCTGATCGACATGTTCCGATTTCGACGGGCCGTCGCCTTTGGCGGGTTTGACGGAAACGTCGCTCGCCGGGAGAGGGATGTTGACCGGATCGAGGATCTGAACGATCAAGGTTGGCGGCCCGTCGTCGGCGTAGGGATGCGGGGGAGTTGTCGTATGGCCGAGACCGAAAACCAAAAGAAGCAGAGTAAGCATCAAGGCACCTTGAGTGAAGGCTCATGGTACCTGAAACCGTGGCGGGATGTCAGCGGCCGGCTGAGACGTGAGAGTGGCGGGGATATCTGCCGAAGATCTTGCGCAAGAAGCCATGGAAGCTATGGATGCCACCGCTCTGCGGCAAGAACATATAGGGACATTCACCGGGAACCACGCGGATGGAGTGCTGGCGGCAGAATTCAACCGCCTGCGGGCTAACGGCCCCTTGACCGCCACCGCGGTACATCCAGACCCGATGGATACCCGCTTCGGCGCAATCCTGAACGACGGTATCGGTGACCTGGGGCGAGGTCATCAGCAGAGCCGCGTCCACCGGAGGCTCGATGTCCTGCAGGCGAGCAAAGCACTTGTGGCCGAGCACGGCGGGCAGTTTGGGATTTACGGGCACGACGTCGTAACCGCGCTTGGACAGTTCCTTGAAAAGCATGACGCTGAGCTCGTGCGAATCGTGAGAGATGCCGACGATGGCGATTCGTTTTTGGGCCAGGAAATCCTGAATAGTATCGAGGGAGGCTTGCGGAGTGGGCATGGCGGACTCCTCCGGAGACTGCGGATGGCTAGAGGGATGGGCCGAACTGCTCTATTACTTTGCTGATGGAACAGGCGGAGTGTCTGTGACTGAGGACACCAGGAATGTGTTTTTTGGCTAGCGGATTATCCCAGGAGGGCGCGCGCGATCTTGATCCACAAAGGCGGTTGATGAAGGTAGATGTACATCACGCCGATTTGGCCAAGGATGAAGGCGGGGAGCGCATACAAATAAACGGTGTGAATACGGCGAGAGACGATCCAGTCTCGCACGACACCGAAGAGGATCAGCAGGTCGACACCGGAGTAGAAATAGTTTGGGTTGAGGAGCTGCTCTGGGACACGTCCCCAGGCCGCGGCGGTGAGGGCGCAACTGGCAATGAGCAGCAGTCGGCGATGAAGCTCCGGTTTCTTGCGCCAAAGAATCGCGAGAGCGAAGGTTACCGTGAAACAGGCAATATCCCAGAGCGGGATGAATAGATCGGTTTGGGAAGTGGTGTCGCGCAGAACCTCAAGATGGAACCGCCCCATGACGATGGCGATAGCCACGCCAAGAACGGGAATCAGGCAGCCGAGTGCGACACCAAACCAGCCGACGCGGCGATGAAGACGCACATTGCGAGTGCGTACCAACGCCGATTGAAAAATGAAGAAGAGCAACCAGCCGAAGAACACGGTTCCGTGGATATAAAGAAGGAAGGGACGAGGCGGGTCAGGGTGAAATAGGTTCTTGCGGACGGTGTGGCTGAAGCCATACAGGATAACCGCCAAAATCAACCAGGCCATGGCGAAATAGAAATAGTTTTGCAGCAAGCCCGAGAAGCCGGCAGCGGAGGAGAGTCGCGCGGCGGATGGCCGAGAGAGAGATTGTGCGCTGGAGGAAGCCACGTTTGCCGCGCGATGGTAGCACGAGAAACGGGGGAAGGCACAACCGGTTTGCGGGCAAAAAAGAAGGGCGCGATAGTCTCACAACTATGGCGCCCGCTTTTGTTTGAGCCGCGAAGTGCTTAGGCTTTGCGGCACAAGCTGGGGAAAGGATAGGTGGCGGAAAGGGGGGAGGCAATAGGGGTAGGGGCGAAAAGTCTGTGGAAAGATGTGCGGAAGTGTGCAAAAGAAGGAAAACGCGGGTGGATCGAAAGGAGAAGGGGCTCGATGAGCAAAGTCTTTGCGGTGATGAGGATGCGGGGACCGCGGTGGAAGAGCGGCGTAGTTTTGGACGAGCAGGAGGATTGGAAGGAACATGCCCGGTTCATGGATGGGCTGGTGGAGGAGGGATTTGTGGCGCTTGGCGGCCCGCTGCGGGGTACGGAGGATGTGCTGCTGATTGTGCGAGCGGAGAGCGAGGCGGAGATTCACGAGCGCTTCGCCGAAGACATCTGGACGAAGACGGACCTGCTGCGGACCAAGTGGATTGCGGAGTGGTGGCTACGGCTGGGAGAGCAGCGAGTGAAGTGAACGGTCAGTGTTTGTCGGAAGACCAATTGCCGAGGGCGACGAGATCGTAGGTGGACCCTGAGCCGTTGGGCTTGACGTTGACGATGTGCTGTTTTTCCTTGGTGCCGGATTTGAAGAGCATGCCTCCCGCGTCGGGTTTGTCGTTGCCACAGGTCAGCGCGTTGGAGTTCTTGTCGGAGTCGGAAGCGGCAGGAGGGTGAGTGCAATCGAGGACCTTGCCGTACTTGGCCAGCGCCTTTTTGTAGTAGGCCGCGACTTTCTCTGGTGCATCGACGGAATCCATTTTCACGACGGCGAGTTTAAAGCCAGAGCCGGCACCCCAGAGGCCCATACGGACGGATTGAGAGTCGTTCGAATCGTCCTTGTGCGGGGTCGAGCCGGGGTAAACCGGGAGACCGACGTCTTTGGAAGAAGCTTTGGGGCTGAACTCGATGCCGACACCGTCTTTTTCGGGTTCCTGCTGAGCGGGCGCGGGAATGGCAAAGACCAAGGCAAGCGCGATGAGGTAAGAAGGAACGCGGAAGAGAATAGACATACGTAGTGCCCCCTATGTCAGATACGCAGATGACGGGCGAAAGTTCCCAAGATAAGGATCAGTCTAACTTGGTTGCGCAGGGGACGCCGGCGCGACCGAGGACAATGCCCGGGCGAGAACCAGTCGCCTTGCCGTGATCCCAGACCAGAGTGCCGTTGACGAAGACTTTTTCAATGCCGAGGGGAAGAGCTTGCGGATCTTTGTAGGTCGACCGGTCAATGATGGTATCCGGGTTGAAGAGGACCAGATCGGCGGCGTGTCCTTTCTTGATGAGTCCGCGATCTTTCCAGCCAAGGCGCTGCGCCGGCAGGCCGGTCATCTTGTGAACGGCTTCGGGCAGAGTGAGCCAGTGCTTTTCGCGAACGTACAAGCCAAGAACGCGAGGAAACGTGCCGGCGCCGCGAGGATGGGAGGAAGCGATGCCACCATCGCTGGCCACCATGACCCACGGTTGGTGATAGAAGGCCTGGATGTCCGATTCGATCATGGATTGGCCAATGATAATCGCCTCGGTGTTGGCGGCATCGCCTTCGCGGATCAGGCGGATAAACATGTCGACATCCGACAGGTTGGCGGCTTTCGCGAGGTCGGCGATGGTGTGGCCGGCGTATTCCGGATGCGGCTTGAATTCGGTGATGGTGATGTGTGAGGCGCCGCCGACGTCAGCGAGCGCCCTTGCGACGCTCTTGGGATTCTCGTATTGCTTGTCGGGGACGGTGACTTTCAGGTCGGAGTGCCACGCATCGTAGGGGTAGCAGTCAGCGAGGAAATCGACACCGCGTTTGCGGGCGGCCTCGATGACCTTTATATACTCAGCGGCTTTGCCTTGAACGCCCACAGTGCCGAGCTTGATGTGCGAATGCTCGATGGGAATGTGAGCGTTTTCGCCGATGGCGATTTCTTCGTTGAGAGCCTCGAACGACTTGTCGGCTTCATCGCGGATGTGGGTCATGTAAATTCCGCCGCTGGCCGCAGCGATTTTGGCGAGGGCGATGAGTTCCTCGGTGTTGGAGTAACTGCCAACTTCGTATTCGAGGCCGGAAGAGAGGCCGAGGGCCTGTTGTTGCATGGCTTCAGCGGTGAGTTGCTGCATGCTGGCGATTTCTTGGGGAGTGGAGAAGCGCTTGAAGTCCTTGCCCAGGACCTGTTCGCGGATGGTGGCGTGTCCGGCAAAGGTGGCGACGTTCAAGGAAGTGTGCAGCTCACGCACTTTTCGAACCCAATCCAGGACTGGCCACGGAGAATCGCCGTCGGCGCCTATGACGAGCGTGGTGATGCCCTGGGCGATTTGCGTTTCGGCGAGAGGATCGGTGGAGAGGCCATCTTCGGAGTGGTTGTGGATGTCGACGAAGCCGGGCGCGAGAACCAGTCCCTTTGCGTCGTAAACGGTTTCGCCCTGGGTGGGTTGGAGATTGCCGACGGAAGCGATACGGCCGTGAGCGACACGAACGGAGGCTTGACGGAGGGGAGAGCCGGTGCCATCGGCGATTTTGGCGTTCACGATGAGGAACGAGCCGGAAGTTTGCTGGGAGAAGAGGGGGAGGAACGCGAAGGCAGCGGTGAGAAAAAGAATGACGAGGGTCGCAAGTTTCGGTCGAGGCATGCGGTGACGGTTTCCTTATGAAAGGACCAAGGAACGGTCCGGGATGATTGCGACCCGAAGATTAGCACAGAGTTAGAAGACGATTTCGGTCAGGGCCTTGCGGGCGAGATCGGCAGCGCCGGGTTTTCCGGCAAGGGTGAGTTCGGCCCATTCGGCGGCAGCGTGCGAGATGCGAACGGCCTCTGAGGTGAGCGATTCGGGTCCGCCGGAATCGGAGTTGCCGAAGAAGATGCGGTCCATGGGCCGCGACGCGATCATGCGGTTCTTGGTGAATTGATTCGGGACGGCCATCATCATGGCGTGCCCGCGGCGATAGACCTGAATTTCGATGGGATCGACGCGGAATTCGGGCAGCAGGTTCTGGAACTGCTTCAGGCACTTACCGGCGAACTGCTTGCAGCTCTCGTCGTCGAGGAGGGTGGCGCGTTCCGACTCGCGGAGAGTGGTGTAGAAAGTCAGGATTTCGTACTTAGGGTGATAGTTCGGCTGATTGCGAATGGTCCAGTCTGCCACGATGAAATCGGTGAAGGAATTTCCGGGGCACCAGTTGTCGTAGCCTTTGCGGTAAATCTGCTTGTCGAAAATCATGTTGATCATGGGAACCGGAGCGTAACGCATCCTGGCCATGGCGTGCTTCTGGTCATCGGGCAGACCGGCGACGATGCGGGAAGTAATGAACTTCGGCGCGCAGAAAATCGCGACTTTCGCGGAGACTGTGGTGAGCTTCCCCTGCTGGAAGAAGGTGACGCGGACTTGGTTCGCACCGGGCACGACGGAGACGACGGTCGCGCCACCGAGCATGCGCTCGCCGTATTTCGGGCGCATCACTTCGACAAGTTTTTTGGAGATGCAGCCAAGGCCGCCCGGGAGAATGACGCGCGAGCTGTCTTCGCCCTTGATGAGGTACTGAGCATCAAAGACGCCGATGTAGGCGGAGGTGTCCTCGGTGACCGCGCCCCAGTTGGACAGGCCGTAGGAGTCCCACCACCTGGCGACCTCGGGCGCGTAGTTGTTGGTGATGTCCGTGAAGGGCTTGGCGTCCAGTTCGTTGATGCTCTTGCGCGGGTCGAGCTTCATCATGTCGTCGGCGAATTTTTTAAAGCTGGCGACGACAGCTTTTGGGTAGGGGAGTTGCGAAATGCCGGAACGCCAGGTGTCTGGCGCGTAGCCGCCGTTGTCGATGGTGGGATCGGGCATGTCGATGGGGAGAAGGTTCAGGCCGATTTCCTTGGCGAGCTGATCGCTGGGACTGTTGCGGAAGTCGTAGGCCGCGCCGGTTGAGTAAGCCTGGCCAGCGTACTCTTCCTGATAAGCGTTGCCACCGAAATGCTCTTCCTTCTCGAGTAACAGAAAATCCCTGTGGCGAAGGAAGTACGCGGCGGAGAGCCCAGCCATGCCGCCGCCGATGATGACGACTTCGACTCTTTTTGAGGCGTCGGGCTTGGGGAAGGAGTGGCCGTCGCGCACCTGGTGGCAGATCTCGAAGTGCTCGCCCTGGAGGCTGGCGGAACGGGAGCCGGCCTCGTCTCGATTGAGAAGGAGGGCTGTGTCGATGGGACAGCCCGAGGCGACCGAGCCGGCGACAACAAATTTGATGAAATCACGGCGTGAGTGAGACAGTTTGGAGTTTTCAGTCATAAGTTGTAAGTCCTAAGAGAATTCAACGCACAGAACGGCAGTTGGTTGCCAAGATATTCGGGTTGAGATCCTTCGTCGCAAGAGGCGCTCCTCAGGATGACAGGGTTGGTTGCGCGCGAGTTCGAATCGCAGCTTGAATTGAGGCCGCAAAAGCGGTGACGAATTGGACGTAGTCCGACTGCGAGCTATCACGGGCGCTCCAAAAGTTCACGAGCTTCGGTGCCGATGGTGCGGGTGCGAATGCGGTACCAAATCAAAATCAGGATGACGGAAACAACAAAGATGAAGGTGGAGATGGCATTGATTTCCGGCGTAATGCCGCGGCGCAGACGCGCCCAGATCTCCAAGGGCAGGGTATTGTCGCTGCCGATCAGGAAGAAGGTGACAGCGATTTCGTCCATGGAAAGGGTGAAGACCAGTAGGCCAGCAGCGATGAGCGAGAGCCGGAGATTCGGCAGTGTGATGCGCCAGAAGGTTTGCCAGGGAGTCGCGCCCAGATCGAGCGAAGCCTCTTCCTGCGCGCGGTCCATCTTTTGCAGGCCGGCAAAGAGCTCCGTAGTGGCAACGGAGATGAGCGCGGTGCCATGGCCGAAGAAAACAAGCGTGAGATTTCGCGAAAAGTGAAGCGAGACGGCAAACATGAGTAAGGACAGGCCGGTGATGATGCCCGGGAGGATGAGAGGGAGCAGGACGAGTCGCCGGAAAATGGATTTGCCGGGGAAATCGGCGCGATCGAGCGCCAGGGCGGCAAGCAGGCCGAGGGTGAGAGAAACAACCACGGCTCCGGCCGCCACCAACAGACTATTGAGGACGGAATCCCAGATGGAACTGTCGGAGAAGAGCTGCGCATACCAGTGGAGGGTGAAGTGTTTGGGAGGGAAGCCGCCGACACCGTCACGATTGAAGGAATAGAGGATCAGCACAACGATGGGGAGATAGAGGAAGGCGAAGACCGCCAAGGAGAAAAACAGCAAAGTGGACCGACCCTTTGCAAAGGCCGCAAAGGACGGGGCGCCATCGAGTTTTCGGTTCGCGCTCATCGGAAGGTCCATCGCTTTTCGAGGCGTTCGGTCAGGAAGAGCAGGGAGATGGTGAGAAGAAGGATGCAAACGGAAATGGCGGCACCGAGCGGCCAGTCGTAGGCGGTGCCGAAGAGGCTCTGCACGACATTGGCGATCATGATGCTTGAGGGACCGCCGACCAGGAGCGGACCAAGAAAATCACCAAGCGTCAGGACGAAGGCGAAGGTGGCTCCGGCGAGGAGACCGGGGAGGGAGAGGGGGAGGATGACGCGAAAGAAGGTGGCGCGTGGACTGGCGCCGAGATCGTGGGATGCTTCGATCAGGTGGCGCGGGATGTGCTCCAGCGAAGCGTAGAGCGGGAGAAAGACGAAGGGCGTATAGATGTGCGTGAGGGTGAGAACAACGGCGAAGGGGCTGTACAGAAAGAAGCTCACCGGCTCATGCGTGATGTGGAGGTATTGCAGGAAGCCGTTGAGAACGCCGTCGGAGCCGAGGATTGTCTTCCAGGCGTAACCACGCACGAGGTAGCTCACCCAGAGGGGCACGATGACCAACTGATAGAGCAATTCCTTGCGCACGCCGGCGTGGAACGACATGTAATAGGCCAGCGGATAGCCGAGGGCAAGCGAAAGAACTGTGACGCTGGCGGCGATCCTCATGGTACGGAGAAGGACTTCGACGTAAACGGGGTTCTGGAAGAGCTTCGCGTAGTTCTGGAGATTCCACTGGTGGACGATGAAATTGTCGCGGACGAGCCAGAAGCTGTGCGCGAACATGAGCGCATAGGGAAGGAGAAGGAAGAGGGCAACCCATAAGAGTGGAGGGGCGGAAAGAATGGTTTTGTAGGTGCGCGAATACATGGTGAGGCTCAGTCGTTAACCGGGATGGCGTCCGCGGGTTCGAAAAAGAACTCGTGTTCGCCAGTGATGGGGCCACGCGCGGGAATACGCACGCGAAGGACTTGCCCGTCGTTCTCAATTTCCAGTTGCTCGGTAGGACCGGAGAAAACCTGCTGGCGAACCTGAGCGCGGAAGCGGACCGCGTATGGAGTGGGGGCAGCCTGCGAGACCAGGTGAATCGCATCCGGGCGGAGCGAGAAGAGCGCCACGCCGTCAGGAAGGGTGACCGGCCAATTCAGATTATCGACCGCGGCAACTCCCTGGTAAATGGATGCGCGCAGAAGATTCGTTTGGCCGATGAACTGAGCGGCATAACTGGTGGCAGGGTGGGAGTAGATTTCGCGAGGGGAGGCGACCTGCTCCAGGGCTCCATTCCGCAGAAGAGCGATGCGATCGGAGAGGGCCATGGCTTCTTCCTGATCGTGGGTAACAAATAAGAAGGTGATGCCCAGCTCTCGCTGCAAGGATTTCAGCTCGGTTTGCATTTGTTTGCGAAGATTGGCGTCGAGAGCCGAGAGAGGCTCATCGAGCAGCAGGAGTTGGGGGCGACTGACGAGGGCGCGGGCAAGCGCGACGCGCTGCTGCTGGCCGCCGCTGAGCTTTGAGGGGCGGGTGGGTGCGTACTCCTGCATTTTGACCAGGTCGAGCGCCGCGTTCACCCGTGAAGGAATCTCGGAATTCGGGGCGCCGGTGACGCGAAGACCGTACGCGACGTTATCGGCAACGGAGAGATGAGGGAACAGCGCATAGTGCTGAAACACGGTGTTGACGCGGCGTTTGTAGGGCGGCAGCGTATCGAGCCGCTCGCCATTCATCCAGATTTCGCCGGAGGTGGGTTGCTCAAAGCCAGCGATGAGACGAAGCAGAGTGGTTTTGCCCGAACCGCTTTCACCCAGGAGGGTGAGGAATTCGCCGGCAGCAATCTGCAGCGAAATGTTTTTCAGGACCTCGCGTTGACCAAAGCGCTTCGCCACATTGCGCACTTCCAGAAGACCTGCGCCAGCTTGCCAGGCGGGAGCAGAAGAAGGTCCGGAGTTTGGGGCGAGTTGGTTCACTGAGC
>Ga0335071_10003029_pt1 | contig 17867 bp, 19 predicted proteins | sample Lox_Sample_15_FD_206724 | JGI IMG/M metagenome (GOLD analysis project Ga0335071, IMG submission 206724) | Soil microbial communities from Loxahatchee National Wildlife Refuge, Florida, United States - Lox_Sample_1.5 | ecosystem: Environmental > Terrestrial > Soil > Wetlands | place: USA... | reverse complement strand
TGTGGTTGTAAGCTCGTTCACGCGGGCTTCAATTATCAGGGCTTGGAGGTGCTCAAACACTTACAAGCCCGTTTATTTCTAAGAATCAAAGCAGGCAGACGCTACTACGTGCTGAGTCCTCGCCCCGCAAGGCATTTCCCTCAGCATTTCCAGCGTTGCAGGCTGGTAGCTTAGACTTCGCTCAACCCTTCGCATCTGCCCTCTTTTCCAATCTCTGTAAAGCCACCCTACCATCTTTCAAGATTTTAAAGCGTTTTTTAGTATCGCGTTTAATCGCATTGGCAATAACGGTATGTGGGGCGTTCGGATTTATGGGTATTCCGCCCACCTGCAATAACTTAAGCAACGCAGGACGACGCATAGAGCCATTGCGTTTCAAAATTGATTCGATCGCATCCCCGATTTTGGTATTAACACCAAGAGGGAACTGTAATTCTGGAGGAAGAGGCATTACGGGAACATCGAGAGAGGGAAAGGTTTTCTGGATGGTGCTCAGGTCATCCAATGTGCTTTTCATTAAATCGAGAGTATGGTTTTTAAGCGCCTGCTGTCCGGCGATTTCTTTATTGATTACCTGAAGATTGTCGAATAGTGTGCCGTAATAGGCCATCCGCTCGGCAATAGCTTCTTCAAGGTTTTTGCGTAAGAGAGATTTCATATAGCTAATATAATATAATATTTATTAGATGTCAAGTGATAAGCGGAATATTTTTTGGAGGGTAAAATATATGACAATAGGAGAAATTTTTGAAGATGAGGCAAAGATACGCGGAACGGGATCGATGTTGACCGTGGTGGCTACTGTAAAGCAGGGCTACCCAAACTCGACTCCAAGTTACGAGTATTATATAAGTGCACCCGAAGGAAATAATAAATCGATGTGGCGTGGTAGTACTCACTCTAACCCCGAGGATGCTCTCGCGGATTTCAAGAAAATGTTAGAAACGCGAGTAGATAAATCTACGGAATTATCAAATACCCGCAATCTCAGCTGAAATCAGCTTGACTGATCCACACGCTTGACAGCGATGGCGGCAAGCCTCATATCGCCGCGTGGTGAGGTTTCGGAATTTAATGTTACTATCTCCATCACGTTTCCGGGAAGGTTTAATTGTTCCTGGAAATATTCTGGGCTAATCATCTGGTATGGGCTTCCGAAACTGCAGGGGAATTTTGTATAACCCGAAGCGCAGAGTTTGTCCCACTGAGCTTTCGACATTGACATAGGCGACCTCTTGATTTGAAAAATATTCTTATGAAACAGACGCAGGAAGAATTATGGGCGAGATTTATGGCTATGAATGGCTATTGCCACCATTCTCTTTATCGGGGCTTGGTTGTCTATTATCGTAACCGAAGGTTTTTTCTTGATGGACGGAAACAATACAGAGGACAAAATGTAACGGAATTGAAATGTCGAAAGGAATCGGCTTTATCTGAAGCTCCGGTATTCCCCGATCCTTCATTAAAAGATTGACGAAGTAACCGTCCTGCTTGACAGAGATGCAATTAAAATACCTGCCATCACATAGATGGGTTTGAATGATTCTGTCGTTGATTAGTGCGGCAATTCCTTCTTTTGTGAGTACGACGTGATATCGTATCTTTGATGACATAGGCGACCTCTTGAATGGCTCATTCAATATACGTATTTTTGGGCAACGAGAGGAAGGAATCCCCGATGCCCGATCCCCCATACTTGTGGTTAATAAAATCTCCGGAGATTATATTAATGCCCAGCATCAAAGAGCTACAAGAAAGCCTCGCCAGATTGAAGGAACTGTGGGCAAGACACACACCCAGAACGCATCTCAGGTTGATAATATCAAAAAAGGACACCAAGCCCTAAATAAGGACAGTACCAAAAAGGATGATTTGTTGAATATCTCCCGTTTGCCACAACGGCTGAAGGGTGATAATTTATTAGAACCGCGCAACGGTGTTAGAGGCCGTTGCTCACCTCATGCGACCAAAGAAGGAGGGAGTGATCAACCATTCATCCCTACTGTCGTTTAGTTTGTGTTGACTGACCTTCAAGGTCTTCAATATGTCCGCAGATGAGTGAACAAATAGGCCTAATATTTCTGTCCTTTATTAAGATCTTCTTGACCCTGAAAAATGTAGCCCCGGTCAAGATACACTTGACCGGGGCTGTTTGACATCACTCATTTGGCGAGCAACATTTTTTTAATGCTGATATAATTCCCAGCAGCAAGTTTATAGAAATATAGTCCGCTCGAGAGTCTGCTGGCATCAAAGACGACGCTTTTATACCCCGCAGTCTCAAAACTATTGACCAACGTTGCCACTTCTTGACCAAGGATGTTATACAGTTTTAATGTTACATGAACATCGATTGGCAAGGCATAGCTAAACGTCGTAGTCGGATTGAACGGATTTGGATAGTTTTGAGATAATGAGAACTGAGTCGGCATTACTTCTTCTAGCCCTGAGCCGGCTAAATGCGTACTCTGGCAGAGCTCGCTGTGGAATTTGAATGTTGTAGACCATGCGCTGGTACCAGTGCAGTTTGTAGTACTCATACGCCACCAATAATCATGATCACAGGTAAGGCCATACACGCTCGTATCGGTACGACTCCCGCCGATATGAACGTCGACACTAAATGGAGGGGTAAACGAAGCGTTAGGGCTTACCTGTAACTCATAGCTTTGAGCATTTGAGACGCCGGTCCAGGCAACATACAGTGGATCATAGATCACCCCCGATGAATTATTGGCCGGGGAGGAAAGAGTCGGAGCCGATGGGGCTCCACAACCAAGGGTAGTGAAACTGTACGCACCCGAGTAACTACCGGTTCCATTACAGCTTGTCGAAAGAACATGCCAGTAATACGTCGAATTGCAGGCAAGTGAAAGATTCAGGACAATACTTGTGTTTGTAATGCCGGCAGAATCTTTGATGATGCTCGTAAATCCGGCGTCGGCAGCCACTTGAATCCGGTACGATGTCGCGGTGCTAACGGAAACCCATTGATAGGTTATGGCGGCACAATAGGTCATACCGGTGGCGCCGTTTGCCGGGGCTGTGAGAGAAGGCGAGGGCGGTGCGCCACAAGGCCATGTCGAGAAGGACCACACCGAGGTCCAGGGGCCATCGCCACCAAAATGTGAACAACCGTTCTCACCGCGAACACGCCAATAATATTTTGTATTACATGCAAGACCTGTGAGAGTGTAGGAAGAAGGTCTAAATCCCGAAGGGAACCCGTTGTAAAACATACCGCTCGAAAATGTGGAATCCGTGGCAACCTGCAACGTTACTTGAGTTGCGTTACATGGTGGGTTCCAATTTAGAGTAAGACTGCAGTTGTTTTGATTTGTTGAACCAGAAGCGGGGCTTGCAAGAGTCATAGAATATGGCGCCGCATCCTCATAGAAGCCTCTGCTTGCAGACCAGGGGCCGACTCCGTAGGCATCGATTGCAGCAACCCTCCAGTATCTCACGCCGCAGCTGATATCCGTCTGTTTGACAACATTAATTGTGGTGACACTTACGATTGTATCAAGTACCGGATTGGTGTAGGTCGGGTCGAGAGCTTGACTAATTTGAACCCGGTAGGAGGTTGCTGTTCCTTGTGTTGGTGCGTTCCAGGACAGTGTTATGTTTAAACACCATGAATAGCCCTCCGAGCCGTCGGCAGGCGATGTTAAAACGGGAGCGTTTACCATCCCTCCCCGATAGACGCCATTACTTACTCCTGTGTATACCCCTAATGTATCTCTTGGATCGGGTCGCACATCGTTAATCGGCGCGATAAGGGTATTGGTAATGTTATGCCACGATGTTGCGCCGTTGTCAGTTCGGTAGAGAGAATCCGCGCCCACCGAAGGTGTCCCGACAGCAAATAAATAGTCGGTTGCATTACTGTACGAAATAAATCGCGGGTCGAGCATTACCCGCTTGAGGTTTACCGATGCTGGATTAAGTAAAGATGTCCAATTTGTCCACGAGTTGATGGTGCGCGAAATGCTGTCAGGTCTAATCGCTACGATAGTTCCTGGTGCATTCGGATTTATCACCAGCCGGTTAACCGTCGGTGCGGTGAGAAGTGTTGGTGTGAATGTGCTGCCCGCGTCAGTGCTCTTTCGGACGCCATTCGAAACGGCTCCGATATAAAGTGTTGAGGTTGATATTGGATCGAGTGCCAGGCCTTTCACCTCAGTTGTGGCCGCATTGGTGTTTAGCGGCCAGGTGATCCCGTTATCGGTTGATCGGAAACATCTACCCAAACCTGTTGCATCGCTACCCACCGCATAGGCGGTATCGGGGTGAGATTTATTGTGAGCGATTTGGTCAATGGTTCCACCGGAACCAGTTGGAGAAAGTGTTCTCGTCCATGTAATCCCATAGTCGCTGCTTCGGAGGATAACGTAACCGGGATTATATCCGAGGATTTGCCCACCTAAAATAATCCGACCGTAATGATTGATGGTGTCAGGATCGGTTTGGATATCATTATTTACCTGGTACCCTCCATTTGCCGCTTCCGAAATATTGGAGGTTAACAATACCTGCCATGTCGTCCCGCCGTCGGTTGATCTGTTTATTAAGGAAGCGTTCGCCGCCGCCCCGGGATTTGAAGCGGTGTAAATATTTCCCTGGGACTTTGAGAATGTCGCAACATTGGCTAAAGTCATACCCTTTGTGATTTCAGTCCATGTGACACCAATATCGGTGGACTTGTAAAATGCTGCGAATGTCCCAAGGTATTCATAAGTTGTAGGGCCGACTGTAGAGATCGCGATGGATTGACCGTATGGATCTAGTAATCCGCTTGTGGTAACTGCAGTCCAACCAGTGCCGCTATTTGTAGATTCCCATATGCCGCGTGTTGTGGCCACAAGAATGGTCGAACTGGAGTACATCTTCATATCCAATACCGATGGTGTAGGGCTCACCGGAGGATTGTTCGACGACCAATTTGCACCACCATTTGTGGTTGAGTGAAATGTTAAAATATTACTTCGAAAGTAATAAGAGCCGGCATAGAGAGTGAGGTGGTTGCTCGGATCGAGTACGAGAGCGCCGATATTTTTATTGCTGCCCATTCCGGTTATACGAGCTGAGAAGGTTGGCAGTGAGGCGCTGTATCCCGTCGTGGTTCTCCACACGCCGCTATCGGCGCCGGTGGTTGTTACTAATTTTGCGCCGGAAACATAAATGGTATCATCGGTGATCGGATCAAACACGATATCGGTGATTGTTGATTGATAGTTAAAATTGGTCATCGCCGACCATGTTGATCCAGCATCCTTACTTCTGTAGAGATGCTCGGATGTCGTGGTGCCAAAAACTAATCCAAGATAAACGCAACTCGTATGGCCTGCGCTGGCGTTCGGATCGAACGATAGACGATTCGGACGGCTAACTAATCCACTGCTGATGGTCTCAGTCCAGGTCGATCCCGCATCGGTACTTTTCCATACTGTGTTATCCCCGAGGCCTATGAGAACGATTGTGGCATTGTCAGGCTTAGCGGCGACGCAATACACATTCGTTTTTCCTAGGTGCGTCCAAGTTGTACCATGATCGACTGAGCGGAGAAGTTCCCGATTGGCTCCTCCTATAGTGTAGACCGTGTCGGTGCTATTATGCGTAACGACCGATATGTCTCTGGCGTCGTTTGCATAATAAGGGCCGTTAAGCGATGTCCATGTTTGGCCGATTGCAAGGCAAAGGTTAAATAAAAGAAACGCAGATAGGACAAAGATCCTTTGCATATTACCTCCAATATGTATTTGTAGGGTGATTATGGCGGGACTCACATACCAGATGCGGTGAAGTCGAGTGAGTGTTGCGACAACACCACGACATCAATAATTCAATACGCTCCCCAGCGTTTTATTAATCCGCTCTGACGAAGGAAAAGAATCAAAGGAGGTGGTTTACTCGATTCTTAAAAGCAAGAAATGATATTTGCGACAAATGTCAATACCGTGCAGGTACGCATTCCGAAAAATATTTGTGAAATAAATCATACGTTGATCCACTTTACAATTGTTTTCCGGAGCGGAGCAATATCGAAATACCGTTATAACGGGTGAGTATAACGCATTGTTCAATTCTAGATAAGGCAATGACCCCATAGAAAATTAGCACATTACCTCATTGTACTCGAATGCTGGGTAGGATATATTCACGGGTGAAGGTGGGGGGAGGATTGTTATAAAATACTTATAGCAGATTCCCTCCAAGAGTAATAATAATTCACTGTTTATCTTACCTATCATTGGAGGTTGTATGGCTCAACGGATACATCACACTCACCATTTGGTTCCATCATTTTTTATATTGCTCCTGTTGGCGTTTTGTCAAAGTAGATCCTATTCCCAAGATGTCATTCTCTCGGGGTATGAGGATTTTCTTATTCCATTGCAAAACGCAAGTCAGTTGGTTAAGAATTTTCAAAAAAGTGTCGCTCCGGGATCGCTCCTTGCTAAATACTATAGTATGAACGATCTCAAACTGGTTCTTGCACAGCCGGATTGTGTCGGTGTAAGAATTTATTACGCAAAAAATAGCGATGGCTCACCAACGCTTGTCATCGTCGGTGTTGACTCGCATAATAACGATATGGTGAACGGTCCGTTGATAGATACCGGTTATCCCTGTCCGCCATTTTGCGACACTGTACACATTGTTAGGCATTAACATGATTCTGATATGAAATTGTCTGCAATCAATGTTATTGAACTAGGATCCAACATTATACCGCTGGGTGCCGCCCTCCGATCTTTAACCAACAAACGAAGGGCGGCACTTGTGCTCATCATTTTCATATCAGGGAGTTTAGCGACCGAGCTGATAACCATATATTTAGGCTCTCGGCATATAAATAATCATTTCGTTTTAAACATATACAATGTGTTTGAATTTCTTGTGTTGGGATACTATTTTTCTACGATTGAAATATCGAAGCGATGGAAAACAATGTATCCTATTATCGGAGGGGCGTATATCATAACCTGGATTGTCTTTAAATTCACCCTTGAACCGGTTAATGTCCCTGCCGAATATTCGCATACGATCTCCGCAGGAATATTGTCGTGTGTTGCGGTCAGGGCCCTTTGTTTCCTGATCGAAGATGAGCACATCATATTGTATCGTGACGAACGTTTCTGGATGGCGATCGCGACGCTATTTAGTTATTTTATGAATATCGTGATGTATGGATATATAAACGCATTAGCCCGGATGAATATGCAAGAAGCAATCAAGTTTTGGTCTATTCACTGGGTGGTGAGCATCGTGGGGAACTTCTTATTCGCACTTGGATTTGTATGGAACCGAAAAACGTAGAGTTTTGGTGGACTGTCATCGTTTGGGTCTCGGTAAGCCTCGTTCTCCTCATTGGATTTGCGAGTGTGCTTATCTCGCAGTCACGGGTCAGACTGCGTCTTCAGGCGGAGAAAATTGTTGCCATAGAGAAAAGTCGAAAAGAGTACATCGATTTGTTCGATAATGTTTCGGATATTGTTTTTATCCACGATCTTCAGGGTAAGTTTTCTGTGGCAAACCAAAGTGTAACGAGAATATTCGGGTATGAAGTCAATCAGGTCGTCGGTCACCTGATCACTGAGTTACTGCCCTCCCGGGAAAAGAGGATTGAGGAATATCTCAGGAATGTTTCTAGAATGGAGGGGGAAGTTGCTGGAATTGTTCCGATCTGGTCGCATAAGGCTGGTAAAATGGTTGTGCTGGAATTTCGATGTACCCCGATTATGAGTGCAGGTGGGTTGGTTGCGGTTCGAGGGATCGCTCGTGATGTTACAGATACGATCGAGCGGGAGAGAGTTGTAGCGAAGGCAAATCTAAGAATCCGGCGAATGCTCGAGAATGAAAAGCTCTTAAAAGAAAAACTCGAGCAGTTTTCGCAGGAAATATTGCGTGTTCAGGAAGAGGATCGCCTTTGGATCAGCCGCGAACTGCATGACGAGGTGGGACAGTATCTGGCGAGCATACTTTTTAATTTGGAACTCCTTCGCACCGATCATAACCGGTTAGCGGGCGAGTATGACAACCGGTTGGATGCAACTCGCGTTGTTGCCGAAAGTGTGTTGGAACGCGTTCGGAAGTTTTTATCCGAGTTACGACCGGCCCCAATCGATGAACGCGGCATCAACGAAACACTGACATCGCTGGTCAACAACTTTACGATGAGAACCGGCCTTGCTATTGCGATGAAACAGAATCACTCTCTTGACCAACTCGAGTACAACCAAAAGGTGAGCCTGTACCGTGCAGTGCAGGAAAGCCTGTCGAATATCGCAAAGCATTCTCACGCAAAAACGGTCGAAATAGAATTTACCTCTATCGATGAAAACAATGTCATGATCGAGATCCGGGATGATGGCATTGGATTCGATCCGTTAAAGGTCATGAAAAAAGGGGGGCTGGGATTAACGGGGATGAGGGAGCGACTAAAGCTCACCAATGGGTGCTTGACCATTGACTCAAAAATTGGCAGTGGGACGAGGGTGAAAATATCATTTCAGGGCCGGGTAACGGAGGAGAAGCGTGTATGAAGAATATTAGGGTGTTCATCGCAGATGATCACACAATATTTCGCCAGGGACTCCGTGCTTTATTGGAAAAAGAAAAAGATATCGAGGTGGTAGGTGAGGCAGATAATGGAGAGGAAACAATTCAAAAAGTTATCCAGCTTAAACCGTCCATTCTCTTAATGGATATTATCATGCCAGTGTTGGACGGTTTGCAAGTGACATATCGCATCCAGAATCGTATTCCCGATTTGAAGGTGATTATACTTTCCATGTCGGCTGATGAGGAGTATGTACGGCGAGCGTTAAAATCCGGCGTTAGGGGTTATCTTATAAAGTCGACCGCCGCCCGTGAATTATTAACAGCGATCAGAGAAGTTGAGAAAGGAAATGCATTTTTTAGTCCCTTGATATCGAAAGTAATCATTCAGTTAAGTAATGACCCGGGAAATCAACCAGAACTTTCACTCCGGGAGACCGATGTGCTCCAATTAATTTGCGACGGGAAGTCGTCGAAGGAAATTGCCTCCATCCTGCAAATTAGCTATAAAACCGTTCAAAATCATCGTCAACAGTTGATGTTCAAATTGCAAGTGCATGATGTTGTAAACTTGGTCAATATTGCCCGGTCAAAGAAATACGTGAGAACGACAACACCGTAGGTTCCACTGAATCTGTCGTGGTTTAATATTTTACCCTTCCGTAGAGTTTATATCGTATTGGCCCCTCCTCACGTCTGTAATTTATACTAGGGCATTTACCTCCCCCTAATTAGTAACACACCTCATTGAAGACTAAAATGAGTGTGAGTATATTCGTTCATATCAATGCAATCAGTGTAGTTGTATCATTCTTCTTCGAGCTAGCGAAATAGAGCGGTTCCGCAACCAAGTTGTATTCCATTGGTGAGGGCGATGATAATACGGGGGTCTCGTGTACAGGGCCGAAAATAGTTCGAATATAAATTTATAACCTGCCCAGAGTTGTTGTATTAATAGACGCTTGAAAAGGTCAAACGGTGGAATTTATTCTTACCCCATCGGATTACCAGTAAAAAAGTAACACGCTTAATTTCTCGGTTGCGTTCAAGGGAAGGGGATGGCCCTTTGAAAGAATATACAGCCACCGAAGCTCGCCAGGGGAATATCACGGGAATAGTAAAATGAATAATATCCGGCATGATGGCATATTCATCGGTATCGTACTGGTCACGTTATGGGGTGCTGCCCCTTCCTTCTGTCAATTCAAACCGTACCTAATGCAAAAACTTAAAAAAGATGGTACGGTGCATAATATGGTGGTAGCCCAACCAAACCATGTCATTAGCCTTGCAAATGACGAAAAACTTGCCACCGTAAAAACCGGGGATTCGATTCAAGTTCTCCAAAATGCAACTTTGTCACTCCCTCATGTAGTTTCCAAACGAACGTTTACGTTACCTGAAAAATACTATCTCAAAGTTGGTGGATCTGGTGACCTGGTAACGTTGAACACGGTATTTGTATCGGATGGTCCCATGAAATATAACCCACAACTGGGGGTATTTCAGGGGACATTATATGTGATCATCCAGGATCCAAGTCAAACACAGACCCGGACATTGAGCCAATCTATTTCGTTTACCATCGTTTCAGAAGCCGACCAAGTAAATCCCAAACAAGCAGAGATTGATCATTCCAATCTGCCAGCAACCGAGATCGCAATCGCATCATCACACCCCGCCGATACAGTGAGTATCACATTTCTTACCTCTCTCAATCCACAAGGATATAAAACTGCACTCCACGTTGAACCAACCCTGTCAATTAGTACCGCTGATACGGTAATTCAGGCGTATGGTATCGAGACGACTGATTTGGTTGTTTCAATGAAACCAGTGGTGTCAAATCAACAACCAGCGATTACAGCTTCCGTGTCACAAGGGTCACTTGAACCTGAAAATATAAAGCTCGACCGGGGCCAGGGATCGACCCGATTGCGGAGCGGAAGTTTAGGCAAGGCGAGAGTGACTCTGACCTCAAGCGAATACTCGACGAATGATGTATCCATTATCTATGTGTTTCCCTGGAGGTTTCTTGTTTTTGTCTTGATTGGAGGAATCGTTGGAGGTCTAATTAGGTTAAGCAACAAAAAAGGTCCACCAGCCAAGTTGCTTATTGTTGGAGTTTTCTGGGGATTGGTTGTTGCTGTTGCTTGGGCCGGAGTTGGATTAAATCTATTGAAACTACCATTGCCGGGATATACAAACGAAGCAGTGGTCTTTGTCTTAGGCGCTCTTGCTGCGATCGTAGGACCCGAAGGACGGTTTGGGGGGAAAGCAAGTTGAAGTGATTAACAGATTGCTTGTAGCGACTATACTGCTTCTTTTCCGCGAAATAGTTTAGACCGCAATCTTCCTTCCCCTTCTCTAGGTGCGCCCTTTAGAATGATTTCCATTAACATCAATATGTGGACGTTCCTAAATCAGATGTGTAATTGGTAAAGTTGGAGATTTCAGAAAGGAGATATACCTATGGGTGCTAAATCCATGTTAAGATATGAACTCCTTCTCCTCGCCTTGATCCTAGAATGTACCGGTTCGCTCTTTTCAGGACCAACGACGAAGGCTGCGGACCGCAAACCTGGCGTGGAGCGGTGGGAAATCAAGACCTCATTAACAAATAACGATAAGCCCCCGAAGGCGAAAGTCATTTCGCTAGATAAACTCCTGGCTCTTCAGGAAGTTCCCGGAGTGAAAAAGAATGACGCGAGATTCAACTCGGCTCGGATTGCCAGTTTTACAAACCCACTAGGAGTCAAGGAGGGAGATATAATCACAACTACGGGCTGGATCCATCTGATCGCATTCGAGGATGATGGCGATTATCATATCCAGATGAGTAACGACCCGGTTGATGGTAATAATTGCCTGATCGTCGAATTGCCAAACAATGACCCGGAATATACAAGCTCCCCGGCATTACAAACTAGATTCCAATGGATTAGGGATACATTGAAAAACCGACTCACGAAAGGGGTAGATCCGACAAGCGGTGGCAATGTCATGAAGGGGCAAGTGTATGTAACGATCACTGGACAGTTATTTTATGACGATTCACACGTTGGTGATCCTCCGAGAGGAAAACGAGGCATGAAAGCCGCCACGCTCTGGGAATTACATCCTATTATAGATTTTCATTTTGCCCCGAAACAGCACAAATAGATTGCGTGAACGATGAGGATAATTCAGAGTTTTGCTTGCATATGAATCATTACAACGCCAAATCGGGCTGGCATGTGGAAGTATTCGAAAATGTCGTTCGTTTCCCCAGTAATCAGATAACTGGAGCATTCCAAGTCGAAGGTGACAGTGCCTATTTAATTGACCGGACTGGTCTGATTTTGGTTGGACCAATGTTATCGAATACAGCAATACTCCATCAGACAGACCCTGCAATCCCCACAAAAGGAGTGACGTGAAGCGCCTTGCGATGTTTTTCGATGGAACCTGGAATACTCCCGGCACCGATACGAACGTTTTCAGGTTGTACCAGATCACAAAGTCTTCAGGCGACTACAGGGGAAATCTGTGGGCAAGAAGTTTCAAGAGGGTAGGTGAGGGAGACTCACCAACTCAGGTGCGGCAGCTGAAATACTACCACCCTGGTGTGGGCACGACAAGGGGTAGCCATCTTCTTGGAGGGCTATTCGGCTACGGGCTTTCCAAGATGATCCGGGACGGTCTCCTATGGCTTTCGGTTCACTACCACCCGGGTGATGAGATCTACCTCTTCGGGTTTAGCCGAGGGGCCTACACCGCGAGAAGTCTTGCCGGGTTAATTAGAAAATGCGGCATTCCGAAATCATCCGAAAACGGCCTTGTCGACACGGCATACAAATTTTACAGAAACAGGCAGTGGGATGTCGATGGGATGGAGGCAACAGCATTCAGGAAAACGTATTCTTGGCCACTAGCAAAGATTAAGTTTGTCGGTGTGTGGGACACTGTCGGCGCCCTGGGTATCCCGGTGCATGGAGTTTACTTCAGCGAAGACTGGTACACATTTCACGACACGAAATTAAGTGGCTGGATCGAGCATGCCTATCATGCCCTAGCCTTGGATGAGCACAGGCCCGATTTTGCAGCCACGCTCTGGACGCCGAAAGACGAGTTGCCCGATCCTAAACAGATCGTCGAACAGCGGTGGTTTCCCGGGGCGCACGCCGACGTAGGCGGCGGGTATAAGGACGGATCGCTATATAAATTGGCATTGCATTGGATCCAGGAAAAGGCGAAAGGGTGTGGCCTTGAGTTTAGCGTTAACGTTGGATTTGATAGGGAAGCGCATTTATCGAAGATGCATGACACACTGAAAGGCTTCCCCTGGTCCTTGTATGCAAAACTTCCCTGGATTTACCGGCATTATCGGCCCCGGTATATGGGAATAAATGAAACGGTGGACGATTCGATCATAGAAAGAATCAAAGACCCTCGTGGAAAGGACGGTGATGGACAGCCGTACCGGCCTCCGGCTATTCCGTGATGTTCGCATCACAAGGGGTAACACTGACGTTTAAAGACTTTTGACAAATTGATGTATTAAGTGAGCGATTCGCGTGATTTAAGGTTTTGGCGTTACGTGTATATCCATGATATTCACCGCCGTGGAAGGAATGTCGAAGGACTTGTCATCTAGGCTAACTGATGAGCCCAGTCCTTGTGGATAACTGTCATGGATTTCGGGCACCATCGGAAGAGTGACTGCAATAGGCGTTAACACCAATAAGAAAGGTATCCATCATGCCGCATCCACGTTCTTGTTTGCTAATTTTTACAATCATTCTGGCGCTTGCGACGTCGGTGTTATCGACGCATGCATTTTCCGGAACCGACGATAAAAATAAGGTCGACAGTCTGGGCACCATTTGCATAAAGCCCACCTTCACGATGGAATTTATCGGTCGTCAAGTCGTTGAATTAACAATGAACGCTCAGAACTCCAATGGAGATTTTGTCGTGTGGATCGAAAGCCACCCCGTAGAACAGTCTACCTACCGGGTTGCTACTAAGGCGGATTCTCTGAAAGTGACGGCCGTTCCTACAAAGATACCATACTTCGGAAAATTTAAGTTGCGACAGGATAAAGGGCCGAATTTAAATCTTCCGGATGAACAAGTTGAGTTTGACGATCTAACGGTCAAGTTGACCAGTGATCCTAAAATGTTGACCTGGCCGAGCGTTGGAGGAGAGGTGTATTATAGTAATCAAATCAGCCTCGTGCTTTCGAGCGAGGACTCATATCACGACCTTAAAATCAAGTGCGGCCGCGGGTGGGTTCCGGTCAAAAGTGGCGTTGAAATAAAGGTCAACGATAGCAGCCGGATCCAATTTACGTCAAGCCTAGGTGAGATAGAAACAACGTCTGATTCGATCGAGATCCAGTCATTCGATTCAAAAACCAAAAAGACGATGGTTGGCTCTTCAGAAAACCCTCATTCCACACAAGCCCTGGATACTCTTACGCTCAAAGGGGTCGACGGTGGCGAACTTAAATATAACATTCAAAGCGCAGATCAGATCACCCTTCGAACGCTTCCTGAAACACTCTACGTGCGCAACGGCGTTGCAAAAAATCTTTTCCGTCTGGATCCCTTGAATTTGGCGTTGAGCGAAGGGTACGTCGTCGTCAGATACAAGGCGCTGCAGCCGGGGTGTAAGGACTGGAACGAGGGGACCGAGGTCGTATCGGTTTTGGAGAGAAATGGGCTTTCGCTTGACGCCGGGGTATTGTTCGGCCTGAGCGTATCTGGGGCGTTGAAGGGCCATCCAGAAGTCACCCTCAATGCACAGAACGATCACTGGCAATTATTTACAAGCTTTGTTGAGTTCAGATATACATCGATTGCGGCGCTCGAGAGCCTGAAAATAGCCGATACCGGAAAGATCCAAAACTTCTTCAGTCCTTTTACAAGCGGTGGCGGAGTATTTAATGCGGACATAGGTTTTTTGATACACCCCTGGGATGAGCCGTATCAATGGAACATCTTTTCCATCGTCGCAGGCGGAGGATTCCGGACATTCACGCAATCGGGATTTTCAAACGTATTCGACAGGCCCAGGGGATTTGCCGGCCTTCATTTTAACATACCTGCATTTAATAGGCACAATCTTAACGACATGTTAGGCCATCCCAGCGGATACTTTGAGCTCGGGTGGTCGTATGACGAGTTTTGGAAAACGGACTCCGCCGGTCAACATAAATTTTATGAGCCGCGAAGAATCTTCTTTGAAGGGGAGCTTAATATTGCGGGTCAAAGTAGTAACGCAATCCCACTTCACTTATATATAGAGGGGGACCTGCCTACGGAACATTTTGTTGGCGGACTGATGGAGCTGAATTTTGGTATCACGGCCGGGATCGACCCCAAAAAAGTGTCGGATTTCCTCACGGGGATAGTGAATATTTTCTAAACCTTGGCCATACGTTTTACCCAATTGACGAGGTCAGATATGGACGATCAGGTTAAAATCGATAGATATTTGGATGCGGTTGTTGAAGCATCCAAGCGTAGCAGGACGATTGTACTTATCATTGTTACTGCGAGTGTTTTATCCTTTGCGGCGTTTCTTAGTTCTAGGATCGGGAGCTGGCCAGACGAGCGGCTGCGCACGGCAAAACTTGCGCAGGAGTACTTCTCAATCCCCGATAGCATGCGCAAGCCTCTGCCAAATATCGAAAACACTAATCCACAATACTTTCGATATAGTTTTACGAAAGATGAGATTGAAAAGGTTGATAAGTTTATGAAGGCCTACGAAGTGACTGACTCCGCGCAGCTTCATAAACTTGTTGATGATTTTAATGGGATGCTTGTCGAGCATGTTATCATGATTCGGATCCCTTTTTTTGGCGCCACGTTCGATGTAAACGATCTTGGCATTATCAGCGGGTTGTCGTTCGTGGTATTATTGACGATGTTTAGATTTAGTTTAACCCGTGAGATTACAAATTTGAAATTTGCCTTCAGCGCTGTCAAAGATCCAGAAGCGAAACGCTATTGTTATAATTACCTAAGCATGGGCCAGTTTCTTACGATCCCACAGCAATTAGGAGGAAAAACGAATGAGAAGTTTTGGACGAATATTCCGAAGGTTTTGCTGGCGCTTCCATTTGTTTGTCACCTCCTGATATTTATTAATGATTTAGGGTCATTAAAATTTGGGTGGGTATTTAGTTTCGGAAACACGTTAACTCTCTTATTAATCAGTTCATTTTCGTTAGGAGTGATAATCATTCTAACGGTTGCGTGTTATTCGCTCCTTGCTCGATTGGATAATGAGTGGCGACAACAGAAAAATTACATAGGTGTCGGGGGAAATAATAATGCTCTGGTCTGATAACCAAATGAATGCTGAAGTATGGATTATGTATCGGATCAGCTCTTCGATAATTGCATGATCAGGATATGTGCGATAGTCGATAATCATCCGCGTGAGAGCCTAACACTGATGCCAAGCCAACATATCCGCGGTCTAGATGTCGAGATGAATGTGGAGAGGATAACGTAGGAAAAAAGAAAGCCGAAGAGAATCAAGGTGGACATTGGACCGGAGTATATCTCAAAGGAACTGGACCGGTGGGTATACTGGAATAAAGTGGAATTTGACTACAGCAGGACTGCGAAACCAACGGATAATACATTGATTGAGTCGTTCAACTCACGATTTCACCATGAGTGTCTCAATGAGCAATGGTTCATGACCCTGAATGATGCGAGAGAAAAGATCGAGAAGCGGAGACAGGAATACACTCGGAAAGACCGCACAATTCAGTGGGATACCGGATACCAAATGAATTTATCGAGCAACTCAGCGAACCGGAAAGCATAGTGGCTTGACAATCATCACAGAATATATCTCATCAAGGCGTTGCTGGAAGAATTGTCGGTGAAAAATCGGGTGCTAAAAAACTGCTAAGGGCTTGGCGAGCGTATCGGGCGAGGAGGCATGAGATATACCCAGGTAGTGAAGATGGAAATCATCCGGCGGGTGGAAAGCGTATACCTGCCGGTCAAGAGACCGCTGGAGGAGCTGGACGTGAACAAGAGAAGCTTCTATATGATATCCTAATCGCATCCTGTCCGACAAAGCACCGAACTTTATTTTGAAAAGCAATTCGCAGATAAATCTATTGTATTCGCATATATTTGGTTGACAATATGGAGTTCATTTCATAGATTGCCACTAATCACGTGACGCGGGAGCTCGTTCGTGGTTTACCCTCGCCCTTGTTCTTCTAAAAGGAACGTAACCAGCGTTAGGTTGGCAGTAATACCCTGGCAAATCGATAATTAATCGATTGTCCTCGCTTGATTATTCAGGTGGAGATAACTGCCATGTGGGAACCTTTGGCGGAGAGCGAACTATGAGCATACCACGATATGTAAAGATAGGAAAACTGTCAGTCGGTTTCTTCCTCCTGTTTGCGATGATTTCATCGCCACTCTTCAGTCAGGATTCCGCAGGGTATTACATCACATGGATCCCGCCTGTGACCCTTACCGACTCAAGTTATTGGGCAAACACTCCGAAGATTTCTCTCAGTGGGGATGATACGATCCACGTCACATTCACAATAGGTAGTGTCGGAGGTTTCCGCATTCCATACCTACGCAGCACCAACGGTGGTAACACTTGGGATCAAATACGAGATCTCGCGACAGATACAGTACTCGTGCCAACTCAGGTCGCTGGTCACGCATTTTTCTCACAGGGCAACAACCTCTATCTCTTCTCTGGCGGCGATATATTCAACGCTTATCACTTGGGGGGAAAGCTCGTTATGAATCGATCAACTGACTGTGGATCAACCTGGTCATTGGCAAGAGTTGGCACAGATTCACTGGCAGGGATTTACTCAGCAGCCGGAAATGGAGATACAGTCATGGTGGTGGCCAACACCTACCGATATGGGACGGTTATTGATCCTCCACTTCTTCGATATTCTATGGACAAAGGCACCACGTGGACGATGGTTGACGCATCCTGCGATGATTGGACAACGATTGGGTACACACCCGGCCGACTGCATATTTTACGAAACACTCCTTATTCAATGGATGAAGAAACGTGGTATTTACGCACAGGGGATTTTGGAAAGACCTTCGATATCAGCGATACACTTTCTCCTGTGGATGGGTATGAAAGCCTCGAATCCAATCTCGCAGTACAAATGACGCAATATGATACCACCGTGTTCGCCATCTGGAGAGACGCCTCAAAAGTGGGAGCTGATGTCGGTGCGGCAATCTTCGGTCGGGAGAGTCATAACTGCGGAAGATCCTTCTCTCCCATCATCGATC
>Ga0335071_10003025_pt1 | contig 17876 bp, 13 predicted proteins | sample Lox_Sample_15_FD_206724 | JGI IMG/M metagenome (GOLD analysis project Ga0335071, IMG submission 206724) | Soil microbial communities from Loxahatchee National Wildlife Refuge, Florida, United States - Lox_Sample_1.5 | ecosystem: Environmental > Terrestrial > Soil > Wetlands | place: USA... | reverse complement strand
TGAGCCTGCTCGCGAGAGCCTTCGCGTATGTCTTGAGGGGGCGAAATCAAAGGCGACGCGTGGCCGTTAGCCTCCGCCTCGCAAAGTAGAAGTATGATCGAGATAACGAAAGAGCGCTTACAATGAACAGTCCCCATCCTCTGTGTTTTCAATCTAGTCAGGGTTTGTCTCGTTGTCAATATCCATTTTCCCCGCTTATTCAATCTTGTTGGATCATGAGTTGACAGCCCCTCCCTCCTCTCCATATGATTTCTTCGCCATGAAGGACATACCAAAGGGAACGGCGCTCCTCAAGGAACTGCGCGAATACGCCAGTTCTCTGGAATTTTCCATTCTCGGGGCTGCCGACATTGGCGCGCTCAAAGGCGGCATTCTTCTTCCGGATACGACTATATCCCGCTTCCCCTTTGCCCTCTCCCTCGGCAAGCGCCTGATCGACGGCGTCCTCGACGACATCGAGGACAGGCCGACCCCGCTCTACTTCCACCACTACCGGCAGATGAACTTCTTCCTCGACCGGGGCGCGCTCCTCGTCGCCTCGCGCATCCAGGAGATGGGCTACCGGGCCCTCCCGATCCCGGCCTCGCAGATCGTGGACTGGGAGAACCAGCGGGCCCACGTCTCGCACAAGCATGTCGGCGTCCTGGCCGGGCTCGGCTGGATCGGGCGGAACAACCTCCTGGTGAACCCGGAGCTCGGCTCGCGGTTCCGGCTGGTCACAGTCCTGACCGACATGCCGCTCGAGACGGGGACGCCGATGCCCTTCGGCTGCGGGACGTGCCGGGCCTGCATTGCAGTCTGCCCGGCCGGGGCGATCAAGGAGCGGCCCGAGGACTTCGACCACCGGGCCTGCTACGCCAAGCTCGACGAGTGGCGCAAGGCGCACGTCGTCAGCCAGCACATCTGCGGCGTGTGCGTGAAGGCCTGCCGGGGGCCGAAAGCGGGCGCGTCGGAGGCTTGAGCGGCGCGATTCCGACGATGAGCGAAATGCCTCTCTTCGAATACATGCGGATCGACCGCGGCCGCGAGCTCGGCGACTACGCGATCCTGGACCTCTTCCCGAAGCTCGAGGAGAGCCCGGCGCTCGCGACCATCGCCGCCTCGCGTGAGGATGCGCTGCGGCTCCTCCGCAAGTCGAGGATCCAGGTCCGGGCCCGCGAGGGCTACATCTTCGTCGACGTGCTCGTGCCCTGCATCGCCATCGCCTACGACTACTACAAGAGCGGCAAGGCGCGGGACCTCTATCTCGACATCCTCCACGAGCTGACCCACCTGCGGCAGCTCGGGGAGGGGCGGAACCTCTGGGACATGAAGACGCCCTACGTCGACCGCGAGACCGAGATCGAGGGCTACGCCATCGTGATGCGGGAGGCGATCCGGCTCGGGCTGGCGCGCGAGGAGATCATCGACCACTTCACGAATCCGTGGATGACCGACGACGATCTGAAGCGGCTGCTCGAGAACGTCCGCCGCTTCCTGGGCGTGGCGGAGCTTCCGGTCTAGCGGGGAGGAGTTACCATGCGCATCGTCATCTTGATCCGGGAGCGGGCGACGGGCCGCGAGCTGGGCGTCATCTTCTTCGAGCCGGACGGGATGCTGATCACACGAGCCTTCGAGGGCGGCGTGCATGTCCGCGCGCTCGGCGCGGTCGTCAAAGCCATGGAGGGGCTGGGCCTCGACGTGCCGCTGTATCGGAAATACGCGGAGGAGCTGAAGGCCGCGCCGGCGCTTCCTGCGGACATCCTCGAGCGGGAGGCCGCGCATTACGCCGAGGCGCTCAACAGGCTGGATCCGCCGCTCGAGCTCGGCGGCGTCGAGATCAAGGCCGAAGTCGGTCGCCTGCGCGATTGACGGGCGTTGCGGCCAAGCGCTCCGGCTTTTGGGAGCCCGGCCGCTATTTGATTCCCACCGCCCGGCCCAGCCAGCCGGCCATCAGATCGAGCGGCACGCAGAGGACGAGCCCCCAGTCCTGCTTGTTTTTCGAGACCGTGGGAACGTCCTTGATGTCGGTCGCCACTTGATCTCCGGGGAGGAATCCGCTCTTCAGCTCGTCGACCGCGCCGAAGCGCCCCAGGACGCCGATCGAGAAGAAGGTGAAATCGTAGCCCAGGCCGAAATAGAGCTTCTTGAAGATCGCGCTCGAAAGCTCGGTGGCCAGATCGATCTGGATGCGCCGCGGAGAGAAGATCGCCCCGGCGGGCTCGAAGCCGAACGGGTAGATCGTGCCGATGAAGATCATGGTCACGTTCCGGCGCCTGGTCTCGACGATCGTGGCCTTCGCGTCGTCCTTGGTCACGTAGCCCAGGCTGTATTCGGACGTTGCCTCGAAGGGTTCGAAGATCCCGACGTGCGAGCCGAACCAGTACCGGGCGCGCGTCTGGAGGCTTTCGGAGAAGATCTCCTTTTCCTTGTCTTTGTCCGCGTCCTTTCCCAGCCGCGTGACCTTGATCTGATAGGTCGTGCCCGGCTCGTCGAGGACGAACGTGTGGTCGGCCGGCGGGCCGCCGGCGTATTTTACTGGGGCGGCTACGGTCTTCCCCGTGTAGATCGAAACGAGCTCATAAGTGTTCTTCTTGAGCGCGACGCCGATCTTGAATCGATCATCCGTCTTGGCGCCGACGATGGAGATTGTGACCAAGGTCCCGGTCTCGAACTCTTTGGGGAGCAAGCGGCCGTCGGCCGCCCGGACGAGGAACGGATCGAGCCAAGGATCGGTTTTGGCCGGAGTGGTCTCGACGCCGTCCCACTCGATCTTGCAGACGGCTCCCTCCCGGTCCATTTTGATCCGGAGCTCGGTGTGGCGCGCGGCGGCCTCCTCCGCGGTTTCGGGAGCCGCGCCGAACGCCGTCAGGCCGGCGACGAAAAAGAGAAGGACGAAATTCTTTTTCATGGTTCCCCCCAAAGGCTGTTTCTACCCGTTTAGTCGGCCGCCCCAATTAATCCTTGACTTCCCATAGGGATGGTGCTATTTTTTCTAACTTCCCGGATCCCACGATCCGTGGACATGTTCTTTGCCAACCGAACGCGGGACTGATTTGAGGTCTATTGCAGCCGCGAAAAACAAGGTGCTAAAAAACCGGTAGCCTGAGCTCGAAGGAATTTAGCCCAGGCTTTTTTTGTTTCCTCAAGACAAGAAAATACCCAGCCCGGCTCTCTAGCGCCGGGCTTTTTTTTTGGTTCCATCCGGGACGAAAGGAGGTTCGAGAGATGGAAAAAGATTATCTTTTCACTTCGGAATCCGTTTCCGAGGGCCATCCCGACAAGATGGCGGACCAGGTGTCGGACGCGGTGTTGGACGCGATCCTGAAACAGGACCCCGAGGGCCACGTGGCCTGCGAGACCCTGCTGACCGAGAATAAAGCCGTCGTCGCCGGCGAGTTCAAGGCGAAGAAGGGCGTCAAGTTCGACGTCGACGCGATCGTCCGGGAGACGGCGAAGAACATCGGCTACTGCGACGCGGGCTGCGGCTTCGACTACAAGACCTGCGTCGTCGAGAACCTGATGCACGGCCAGTCGGCCAACATCGACGGCGCCGTCGAGAAGAAGGACGGCGAAATCGGGGCCGGCGACCAGGGCCTCATGTTCGGCTTTGCCTGCACCGAAACGCCCGAATACATGCCCCTGCCGATCATGCTCGCCCACCAGCTGCTCGAGCGGCAGTCCGAGGTGCGCAAGAGCGGGCTCGTTCCCTGGCTCCTGCCCGACGCCAAGTCGCAGGTGTCGATCCGCTACCGCGGGCACAAGCCCGTGGCGGTCGAGCGCGTCGTCCTCTCGACGCAGCACCAGAAGGGCGTCGATCACAAGGAGATCGAAGCCTCGGTCCGGCGCTACATCATCGACCCGGTCATCCCCGTCCACCTCTTGGCGGACGACATCGTCTACCTCATCAATCCCTCCGGCGCGTTCTGGATCGGCGGCCCGCTCGGCGACACCGGGCTGACCGGCCGCAAGATCATCGTCGATACCTACGGCGGCAGCTGCCCCCACGGCGGCGGCGCCTTCTCCGGCAAGGATCCCACCAAGGTCGACCGCTCCGCGGCCTACGCGGCGCGCTACATCGCCAAGAACATCGTGGCCGCCGGCCTGGCCGACCGCTGCACCGTGCAGCTGTCCTACGCCATCGGCGTCGTCGAGCCCACGTCCCTCATGCTCAACCTCCACGGCGACCGCAAGGTCGAGGAGCAGGAGGCCGAGAAGGCGGTGCGCGCGATCTTCAAGCTCACGCCCAAGGGGATGATCGAGATGCTCGACCTGCGGCGGCCGATCTACCGCAAGACGGCCGCCTACGGCCACTTCGGCCGCGAGCTCCCCGAGTTCACCTGGGAGCGGACCGACAAGGCCGCCGAGCTGAAGCGCTGGTTCAAGCTGTAAGCGGCGAGGCGGCGAAGCAGGGCGGTGACCAAGCGCGAGGTCGTCAGGGTGGTCCTCGCCGGCCGGCGGCCGCCCTACGTCCCCTGGTCGTTCCGGTTCACCAAGGAGGCGCGCGAGGCGCTCGCCCGTCATTTCGCGCCGCTCGAGGTCGAGACCGCGGCCGGAAACCACATCCTCGAGCTCGGGAGCGACATCGGGTTCTTCGAGGAGGTCGGCCGGAGCCTCTATCGCGACGCGTTCGGCGCGGTCTGGGACCGGTCCGTGGACAAGGACATCGGCAACGTCCGCGGCGCCGTCCTGCCCGGGCCGACGCTCGCCGGCTACGCCTTTCCCGATCCGCTCGATCCGCGCTTCTTCGCCGAGATCCCCGCGAAGCTGGCCGCCCATCCCGACCGCTTCCGCCTCTACTGCCTGGGCTTCTCGCTCTTCGAGCGGGCCTGGACGCTGCGCGGCCTGGAAAGCCTGTACTGCGATTTCATCGATCACCCGCGCTTCGTCCGCGAGCTGCTCGAGACGATCGCGGACTACAATATCGCCCAGGTGAAGCGGGCCCTGGCCTTCGACATCGACGCCGTCTATTTCGGCGACGACTGGGGCCGGCAGCGCGGGCTGCTCATGGGCCGGCGCCTCTGGCGCGAATTCCTCCTCCCGCCGCTCCGCCGCATGTTCCGGGCCGTCACCGACGCCGGGAGATTCGTCTTCCTCCACTCCTGCGGCGACGTCGACGAGCTTTTCGAGGACCTGATCGGGATCGGGCTCGCCTGCTTCAATCCCTTCCAGCCCGAGGTCATGGACACCGGCGCGCTGATGGCCGCCTATCGCGGCCGGCTGTCGTTCTGGGGCGGCCTGTCCATCCAGAAGACGCTCCCCTTCGGGACCGTCGGGGAGGTCCGCCGCGAATCCGAGCGGCTGCTGGCGCTGGGCGCGGACGGGAGCTACATCTTCTCGCCCTCGCACGCCGTCGAGGGGGACACGCCCCTGGCCAACATGCTGGCCTTCATCGCCGCGGCGAAGGCGCAGATCGGCGGCGACGCCGCCCGGCCCTGAGAGGCGCCGCGCGGCGGCCGGGGGGAGGGGCCGGTCCCGCCTTCCTCATTGACGGCGGAGCCGGCTTTGGGATATGAAAAAAGACACCATGGACAGGGACATCATCGCCTATTACGAAAAAGAGGCCAACGAAGACGCCCGGCTGACGACCGTCGCCCGTTTCGAATTCGTCCGGACCAAGGAGATCATCGGGCGCTATCTCGCGTCCGGGCCCCTCGTCATCGTCGACGTCGCCGGCGCGACGGGCGCCTACGCCTTCTGGCTGACCACGATGGGCCATTCCGTCCATCTGCGCGACCTCGTTCCCCTGCACGTCGAGACCGCCCGGGCGCGGTCCCGCGAGCTGTCGATCCCGCTCGCCTCGACCGGCGTCGGCGACGCCCGGTCGCTGCCCTATCCCGGCGGCTTCGCCGACATCGTCCTGTTCATGGGGCCGCTCTACCATCTCCAGGAGCGGGCGGACCGGATCGCGGCGCTGGCAGAGAGCGCCCGGGTGCTGAAGCCGGGCGGCCGGATGTTCTGCGCGGCGATCTCGCGTTTCTCGTCCCTGTTCAGCGGCTTGCAGCTGAGGCTCCTGGACGATCCCCGGTTCGAGGCGATCGTCGATCGGGATCTGCAGGACGGGCGGCACACCAACATCGCCCCCGACAAGGATTACTGGACGACGGCCTATTTCCATGAACCGGCGGACGTGCGGACCGAGATCGCGGAGGCGGGCCTGGTTTGCGAGAAGCTGATCGCGGTCGAGGGCCCGGTGGCGCTCATGAGAGACCTGGACACGTGGATCGACGCCAGGGACAAGTACTACGGGCTCGCCCTCAAATACATGAAGCGCGTCGAGGAGGAAGAGAGCCTCCTCGGCGCGGGCTACCATCTGCTGGCGGTCGCGAAGAAAGCCTAGGCCTGGGGAGGATCGGTCTGTCGCGGCCGGGCGCCGCACGGGGCGGAGGGAAAAGAGGCCTGCGGGAGATCGGGAAAATCATGAGGTTCAAATGACAAGTTCTACTCCGTCCCGCCATTCCGAATCCGAGCTCGACCGGCTCGCCGGCGCGGCCCGCGAGAAGATCGGCGGCCTGCGGACCAATGTCCTGCGCAAGGCCAACGGGGCGCTGCCCTACGACTACATCGTGCCGAGCGGCGTTTACGAGGAACAATGGGATTGGGACGCCTTCTTCGTCGGCCTGCACCTCATCTCGCGCGATCGGGCGGACGGCCTCTATCTCCGCAACTGGTGCCTCAACTTCCTGCAATACACCGAGCCGGACGGCCAGACGCCCGGCGGGATCCGGCCTTGGGCCGGCCGCGACGCGCGCCTCTACCACATCAAGCCGCTCATGGGCCAGGCGGCGTTCTACGCCTCGCTCGCCGGCGAGGATTTCGGCTGGATCGCGCCCGTCTGGGACAAGATGGCGGCCTGCGTCACCTACCGCGAGCGGAAGATGAGCGATCCGGCGACCGGCCTGGTCAAATGGTGGGACGGGCTCGAGTCGGGCGCGGACAACAACGCCGTCCTGGTGCGCCGCTACCACAACAGCATGGCCGCGGCGGACGTCAACGCCTTCATGGTCCTCGACTACCGGGCGATGGCCGAGATCGCGGCGCGCCTGGGGCGGGCGGGGGACGCGGCCGCGTTCCGCGAGCGCGCCGCGGCGCTGGCGGCGGCGATCCAAAAAAGGCTTTGGGTGGAGGAGGCGTCGGTCTACTCGGACTACGACGCCGTCGAGCGCGCCCTCGCCCGCCGGATCACCTACAGCGACCTCGTCCCGCTCTGGGCGGGGCTGGCTTCGCCCGCGCAGGCGAAGGCGATGATCGAGCGCCACGTCCTCGTGCCGCGCGAGCTGTGGTCGCCGCACGGCGTCCGATCGCTCGCGGCCGACGACCCCGCCTACAACAACGAGAACGTCATCAAGCCCTACTCGAACTGGCAGGGGCCGATCTGGCCCCATGCCAACTGGATGGCGATGCACGCCCTGATGCGCTACGGCTTCCGCGAGGCGGCGCTGGAGGTCGCGGTCCGGGTCACGCGGCTGTGCCTCGCCGACCTCGAGGCGAACCGGATGATGCACGAGAACTACCATGCCGACACGGGCGCGCCGCTCGCCGCTCCCGATTTCATCAGCTGGAATCTGCTCGTCGCCCAGATGATCGACGAGGCGCGCTCGGGTTCCTTCCTGCCCGATCCGGCCCGGACGCTGTGGACGGCATGAATCCGGAGATCCGCATCCCCGAGCGGGACAAGAAGCCCGGCGTGTGCTACGCCGTCACGGACGAAGGGCTCGAGCTGCCTGTCGTCGACGTCACCCATCCCGCTTTCCGGGTCGATCCGACGCGCGAGGAGATCGAGCGGCGGGTCCAGGCCTTCCGGGAGACGCGGCGGCGCCTGGACCGCCAGCCGCTCCTCGTGCGAAAAGCCATGTGGTGGACGCTGCGGCGACGGTCGCGCCTCACGGACGGCCTGATGCGCGCCGGCGGCGGCGTCCTCGACAGCCTGACGACCTACCTGATGAAGCTCGGCAGCGAGAACCTGGGCTCGGGCTATGCCACATCGGCCGACCGGAGAGTCGCCGAGACCCTGGCCCCGTTCAACACCCGCCTGCGCCTCCAGGCCATGGCCCGGATGGAGGCCGACGCCCTCGTCCCGGCCCTGGCCGCGGGGGCGCCCGGCGCGCCGATCCATCTCGTCAACATCGCCGGAGGTCCCGCCTCCGACAGCTTCAACGCCCTGATCATCGTTCACAAGGAGCATCCGGGCCTGATCGGGAGCCGGCCCGTCCGGATCCACGTCCTCGACCCCGACGCGGCGGGGCCATCCTTCGGCCGGCGGGCCGTCGTCGCGCTGACCGCCCCCGGCGGGCCGCTGGCCGGCGTCGATGCCGGCCTCGAGCGTGTGGATTACGACTGGGCGAAGCCCGCTCCTCTCGCCGCGCTTCTGACCGAGGTGGGGCCGGGCGCGGTCGTCGTCGCGTCCTCCGAGGGCGGGCTCTTCGAGTACGCCGAGGACGGGGTCATCGCCGGCAACTTGGCCGCCCTCGCCGCCGGAGCGCCCGGCGCCCCGCTGTGCGTCTCGATGACGCGGCGGACGAAGCCCGGCGCGGAGAGCAATTCGATGGTCGGCCTGGCGTCGGTGCCCCGGAGCTGGGAGCAATTCGAGGGCTTGCTCGGGCGGAGCCGATGGACCGCCGAGGCGGTCCTCAAGACGCCGCTGAGCTACGCGATGAGGCTCCGGCCGCTCTGAGCGCGCGCCCGCTGGCACTCACTCCCGGATGGGAAGGAGAACCCTTCGCGGCGTTCCGTCCTGCTCGATAAAATCGAGAAAAGCCAGGGGACGGCCGGACGTGGCGAGCATGAGATCTCGGATTTGGCCGAGGGTCAGGCCGGCGACGGGCTGATCGTTGGCCCGGACAAGCTTCCAGCCGCTGCCGACGGGGAGCTTGGCTGCGGCGGATCCCGGGACAAGGGAGAGGACCGTCACCGCGCCGTCGCGAACCCCAAGTCGCAGGCCGAGGGCTTCGACGGCCGTCTCCGATGAGGCCGCCCGCTTCGCGGCCGGCCCCGTTCCCGGCGCCGCCCGACTGGCCGACAGGATGACTTGGAGCAGCGCGGTGCGCACGAAAGCCGCGGCCCCGGACAGGGGCATCGGACCCGTGAGGCTGGCCTCGACGCCCAGCGTCCCGAACCTCATCCAAGCCGAAGTGAAATTGGGCAAGGCGGCGCCGGGCGTCCCCGCCGAAGCGCCGTATTGGATCAGATAAGAGCTGTCGCCCACATCCAGCGACTTCACGGATGCTTGGAGAGCGGGCATCTCCGACCGGTCGGCCAGGGCGGCCCGCTGATCGCGCCCGGCGTCGAGGACATCGCCGATGATCCCGCGGAGATCGGCTTCGAGACGCGCGGCCGACGCCAGATTCACATCGGGCAAGTCGCTCCACCCGGACGTATCGAGGCGCTGCGCGCGCAGGGTCAGGATATCGACGGCGCGCGTGAGATCGGCGGCGTTCTTCGTTGCGGCAGCTGCGCCTGCGTCGGAGACGCGCAGATAGGTCATCGCGGTCATGCCCGTGACCGGAGCGGCGAGCCTCCGGCACTCTTCCGCGGGGGCGGAGCCGTCGCCTCCCGTCGCTCCCGCTTCGGCGTCGACGACGGCTCGAGCCCTGACCTCGGGGGTCATTCCTCCCGCCCTCCTCAGCGAGGACGTCGCGGCCCGAAGCCGGGACGCCACCGCGCGAAGGGCTTCCGGCACCGTTTCGGCGGGAGGCCGGCGAAGCAGATGCAGTTCGCGGGCCCGGTCCGCCGTGCATTCCGATCCGTCAAGGGCCGCCGCCAGGCGCTTTTCCAGCGCCGACCAATAAGCTCCTTCCGTTGACGTCTCTTCGGCTTGGAAGGCCAGCCAGGGCAGCGTGCGAGGCGCCTCCCAGGGCCGGACCCAGCCCGAGCCGAGGTCCGCCGGTCGAGGCAGCAGTTGCGCGGCCAACGCGCGGCTATCGCCCGCCCGGCCGGAGGCCGCGTAAGGGAGGGAAACGCTTCCGGCAGCGAAAAGTACGACCGCCGACGCTAAAAAAATCGCCCGCCCGGCGCGTCTCATGGGAGCCTCCTCGCGGGATTGTCTTTTCGCCACTGGTCGCACGCGGCCTTGGCCACGTCCAGGTCCTGTTTGGCCCTGTCGAGTTGGAGCTCTCGCGGGGCGAGGACGCGATCGTCGAAATTCTTGATCCCGTCCCGCAGGGCGTTGCATTGATCGATCTGGCCTTGGAGCGTATTGATGGTTCTCAGGACGTCGAGCATGAAAAAGCCGGCGTCGACCGTCGGCGCGACGTACTCGTTATTGACCATCTGCAGGATCGGTCCGGGGAGCGGGCCGCCGGACGAGGCGCCGTAGCCCAACATCCGGGCCGTCCCGTCCGCGGCGAGCTGGTTCTTCATGATCTCGGCTAGGATCTTCCGCCCGCCGCTGTCTGTGCCCGCGGCCAGGAGCCTCGACATGTCCACGCCTTTGGCGGTGGCGGTTTCGAGGACCATTTTCATGCCCTCCTTCAGGATGCCTTTCAGGACGGCGGTCATGATGCTGGTCAAGACCGTCTGTTTGAGGGCGGCATCGAAGGTCGTGATCCCCCAACTCTCCAGGAACCGGGTGACGGCCGCTCGGGAGAGGCCGGCGCCCAGGAAGCCGACGTCGATGGCGTCGGAGCCGTACATGATCTTCAGCAGCGCGATGCGGGCGCTCTCCATGTCCGCCCGCATCTGACGTAGGGTCTGAAGGTGCCATTCCTGGCAGCGCACTTTGGCCAGCGCTTCCTCGTAGCGATCGCAGGGCGAGCCCGGTTTTGTTTCCGGCGGCTTGCGCGAGCCGGCGTCGGGGGGCGGCGTCGGCGGCCGGCCGCCGGAGGGCGGAGGGAGGGCGGCCGAGCACAGGCCTTCCGCGGCCAGGTCGGCGACCAGGCGCGACATCAGGGATTTCAATTTCTGGTTCCACGAAGGGACGATGCCGCAATAATAGTCTTGGAGCGCCTTCTCCGACGGCACGTTCTTCGCGGAGTCGGAGGCGAGGCCCGCGTTGAGATACATGGATCCGCAAAGGGCTTGGACGTAGCCCCTTTGGCAGGGGCGAGAGGGGGCGGAGTAGTATTCGGCCTTGAAGCTCCCCGCCGAGATATCCTCGGTGACGTAGTCCGACGGATTGTGGGCGTCCCAGCGCGAACGGGCCGCGCTCTCGCTGCTGTAGATCTGGAGATAGAAGTGGACGTAAACGCAGGCCATGCTGGGGCAGGGCGTTTCGACGGCCCGGTCGTAAAAATTCAGCTCGATCATGTTCCCGCTGCGGGCGATCCCGCCTTGGGTGTTGGGGTGCGGGGACATGCCCATCCGGTTGATGACCTGGAGTGCCCGCTGGGCCCGGGCCTCCAATTCCGTCTGAGCGAGCTGCGGGTTCGGCGCCGAAGGGCCGAGGCTGACCAGCGTTGCGGCGAGCACGATTGAAGCGATGCTCAGGCTTCTGGAATGCGGCAAGGTTCCCTCCCCGGGGATCGTGCGTTTTTTGTTTTCCCCTTGATGGGAGGACTATATTTTCGACGGCGCTTAAAAGTCAAGGAGATGAGCCCGCAGTTGGGAATTCGGAAATCAGGTTACTGTCACCGATTTCTAGGAGCCGGCCTTGCGGTCGCCGAGGACGTCGTCCATGGCCGCCCGACTGAGGCCCAGCGCCTCGGCCGCCTTGGCCAGGTCGTGGTTGAAGTAGGCCAGCGTCCGCTCGATGTGCTCGCGCTCGACCTCGGCCAGCGGCCGCGGCCGGAAGCTCCTCGTCTTCTCGTCGACCACCCGGGTCAGCGTCTCCCGGACGTGGGGCGGGAGGGAATCCAGGGTCAGCGTCTCGCCCTCCTCGTCGGCCACCGCCGCGGCGACGATGTTCCGCAGCTCGCGCGTGTTGTCCGGGAAGTCGTAGTGCCGGAGCAGGGCCATGAGCTCGGGGTCGATCCCTGTGATCTTCTTGCTCTTGGCCTTCGCCTCGACCTTGAGGAAGTACTCCGCCAGGAGCGGGATGTCGCCCGGCCGGTCCTGCAGCGCCGGGATGCGGAGCGAATTTGTCATGAGGTGGTAGAGGAGGTCGCGCGAGAACATCTTCTTGTAGTATTCCTGGGTCAGGTCGTGGTGCGAGGCGGCGATGATCCGGACGTCGGCCGCCAGGGGCTTGGTGGTGCTCTCGCGGTAGAAGTCCCCGGCCTGGATGAGGCGCCGCAGCCGGACCTGGACGGGGATCGAGAGGAGGTCCACCTCGTCGAGGAAGAGCGTCCCGCCCGCCGCCTGCTCGACCAGCCCGGGCGCCTCTTCCACGGCCCCGCTCCAGTCGCGCCCCTGGCCGAAGAACGCGGCCGCGAAGCGCGTCGGCTCGTAGGCGGCGATGTCTACGGGGATGAACGGCCCGCCGCGCCGCGGGCTGGCGGCATGGATCGCCCGGGCCAGCATCTGCTTGTAGGTGCCCCGCTCGCCCCAGATGAAGATGCACGAATCGCCGGCCGCCATCCGCTCCGCCTCGTGGAAGCAGCGGATCAGGGCCGGGTCCTGGGTGGGGAACTGGGCGAAGGCCTCGCCGTGGGTCAAGTCGCTCGTGCTGAGCTCGGCCGGCAGGCGGCTGATCGACTGGCGGATGGCCTTGTGCTGGATGGCCGCGTCGAGGACGCTGAGGAGCGTGTCCTCGTCGACGGGCTTGGTCAGGTAGTCGAACGCCCCGAGCTTCATCGCCCGGACGGCGAGGTCCACGTCGCCGACGCCCGTCAGGACGACGACGGCCACGCCGATCCCCTGATCGTGGACGGCCTGGAGGATGTCGATGCCGCCGACGTGGGGCATGTCCATATCGAGGAGCATCGCCTCGAACGGCTCCCGGCCGAGGACGTCCATGACCTTGCGGGAATCGTTGATGACCAGGCTCTCGAAGCGCTCGGTCTGCATCAGGAAGACCTTGAGGTGGTTGGTGACGGCGATGTCGTCGTCGACGATGAGGACCTTGTTCACGGCGATCGTCCCCCTTCCTCCCGGGCGCCGCGCCCGGCCGGACGCCGCGTCAGACGGCTTCGGCCGGCGCCTTGGCGCCCCCGGCCGCCCCCGCGGCCGGCTTGATCGGGAGCGAGATCTTGAACGTCGTCCCGACGTCCAGCTTGCTCGTCACGGCGATGGTCCCGCCGTGCTCCTCGATGATCCGATAGGCGATGGCCAGACCCAGCCCGGTGCCGCCGCTGGCCCGGCGGGTGGTGAAGAACGGCTCGAAGATGCGCTTGATCGTCTGCTCGCTCATGCCCTTGCCGTTGTCCTGGACCTCGATGACGACGTTCGGGCCCTCGACCCGGGTCCGGGCGGTGATCCGGCCCCGCCGGCCCTCGGGCATGGCCTGGCCGGCGTTGATCAGGAGGTTCACCACGACCTGCTCGATCTTCTGGGCGTTGCCGGTGAGGATCGGCAGCTCGGGCGCCAGCTCGAGCTCGATGTCGGCGAACTTGTTGACCGCGTTGTGGACGAGGCGGCGGGAGGCGTCGAGGATCGTGTTGACGTCCACGGCGTCGATGAGCAGGCCCTCGTCGCGGCGGGCGAAGCGCTTCAGGCCCTCGACGATCTCCTTGATCCGCTCCGAGCCGTGGGCCATGTCGGAGATCAGGACCAGGATGTGCTCCCGGAAGAAGTCGTACTTGAGCCGGGCGATCTTCAGGTCGGGATGGGCGGCGTAGTATTCGTCGAGGATGGGCAGGATGCCTTCGAAGGCCTGCTGGATGATCTTGACGTTGCCCCGGATGAACTGGTTGGGGTTGTTGATCTCGTGGCCGATGCCGCTCACGAGCTGGCCGAGCGAGGCGAGCTTGTCGGCCTGCTGGAGCTGCTGCTCGTAGGTCTTCTCCACGGTGATGTCCCGGTAGAACTCGATGATCCCCTCGACCTCGTGCTCCCGGTTGAAGATCGGCTGGGCGTTGACCTCGAAGTAGACGTCCTCGTGCCGGATCTCGAGGGTGATCGGCGTCTTCGTCCGGGCGATCCGGGACAGGCGGCAGTCCTTGCAGGGGACATCCCGGTCGAAGAACGTCTTGTAGCACGTCTGGCCGTCGGGCACGTTCTTGCGGTTGGTCATGACCAGGTTGTGCTGGCGGTCGATGAGGGCCACCGTGTCGGGGATGGCGGCGAAGATCGTCTCGAGGCGGAGCTTGGACTCCTCCCACTCGCCCTTGGTCCGGTCGAGGTAGGCGTTGACCGTGCCGAGCTTCTGGCGCTGCTCTTCGACTTCGCGCGTCCGCGATTCGATCTGCCGCTCGAGCTCCTTGAGCCGCCAGGTGGACTCGCCGACCTCGATCTGCTTGACGGAGAGGCGCTCCTGGAGGAGCTTCCGCTCCAGGGCCAGGTTGAGGACCCGCCCGATCTCGTCGAGCATCTTCTGCTCCTCGGGGAGCAGGTCGAGGTCCGCGTCGCCGTAGCCGACCCGGACCTCGCCCAGGCCCTCGTTGGCGACGCGGAGCTCGGTCCGGATGAACTTCACCAGCCCGGCCTTGCTGCCGTACTCGGCCTTGTCGTAGACGGAATAGACGAGGGCCTTCTCGGGGTAGCGCATTCCCGGGGCGAGATAGCGGGGCAGCTCATCGAAGAATTCTTTGACCGTGCGCGACGCCTCGATCCACTCGGCGACGGCATAGACGCACGAGAGCTCCTTGATCCGCTCGTCCTTCTCCCATTCGGCCGTGGCGCTCAGGCCGTTGCCGCCGTGGCCGAAGTAGCCGAAGATCAGGAAGAGGCCGCCCTCCGGCCCCTCCGCGTAGTTGACGCTGAGCTCGAGCGGCCGCCGGGCCGGCCCGGCGCAGAGGGCGCTCGTCTTGGCCGCGACGCCGCCTTTGGCCCGCTTCAGGGCCGAGGCCAGCTCCTCCGCCGACTCCGGGGAAACGACGGCCACGACGTTCCGGCCGACGACCGACGACGGCGGCAATCCGCACTCCGCGCGCAGGACGCGGCTTGCGTAGGTGATCCGGCCTTTCTGGTCGGTCAGGACGACGCAGGGGAAGCTCTTCTCGAGCAGAGTCAGGATCGCTTCGGGCGCGGCCATGGGTCCCTACGGCTTCGTTTCCCGCACGCGATAGTGGGCGACGCCGACGTCGCGGATCTGGCGCTTGTAGTGCTCGGCGACGGTGAGCGCGGGCGCGATGGGGCTGGGCTTCGTCCGGACGTCGGCCACGGCCAACCGGCCGGCGCCGGCGCCGTCCCGCGCTTCCCCCGTGTTCCAATAATACGCCACCCGGTCTCCGAGGGTGGCCCGCATCAGGCGGTCGAGCCCGGCCGTGACGCCCTCGGCCGATTCGGCGACGTCGCCGAGGCCGAAGGCCTTGGCCAGGCCGATCAGCGCCCCGACCGTCGTGATGCCCGCCGGCGGGCGGAGCGCGGGCGCGAAACGCACCAGCCGGCCTTCGAAATTGATGCGCGTCCCGGCGCTCTCGAGGAACGTGGAGCCGGGCAGGACGACGTCGGCGTAGGCCGTGGTCTCGGTCGGCGTCCAGTCCAGGGCCGCCAGGAACTCCACGTTGCCGAACCAGGAGGCGGTCTTGTCGTCCCGCATCGGGTCCTCGCCGATGACGAGCGCCGCCTTGAGGCGGCCTTCCTTGAGCAGGGCCAGGAGCTCGGCCCGGCTCTTGGCCCCGGGCTGGCCGTCGACCGGCATCCGGCCGGCGAGGAAGCCCGGATCGGCGCCGATGATCTCCACCGCCGCGCCGTTCGCGCCGACGAAGGGCAGGAGGAGGTCGGCCGCGAGGCCTTTGGCCCGGAGGAGGAGGACCAGGTTCGCCAGGGCGACGGCGTCGCCCGGGGCCTGGTCTTGCGTCCGGTCGGGGCTGTGGACGATGACGACGCGCCGGGCCGCGGCGACGAGGTCGGCCGCGGCGATGATCTTGTCCGCCTCGACGCCCGTCAGCTCGGCGATCGCCTTGGGGCTGTAGTCGAAGAGGTCCCCGAGGAACGCCTCCCCGCCGGGAAGCGCCCGGACGGCGTCGCGGGCGAAGAACCCGCGGTCGAGCAGGACCTGCATGACGCCGTTCCAGAGCAGGGCGGACCGGCCGCGCATGGGATCGAGAGCCAGGGTCGCCCGGTTGGCCATCGGATCCCCGGCCGAGCCGGCCACGACGAGCTTCGCTCCGTTCTCGATCGCGGCCAGGATGCCGATGCTCAGGATGAGGTGGTCGTTCTGGAGGTCGGTGTTGTTGCAGAGGACGAGGTCGGCCGCGGCGAGCGCCGTCCGGTCGGCCGTGGAGGCCGTGAATCCGAGCGACGCGTCCAGCGCGCCGGCCCGGCCGCCCGAGGCCAGGAGCGAGAGCGAGGCGACGTTGTTCGTCCCGAGGCCCTCGCGGGCGAGGCGCGTGGCGAGGTGGAGTTCCTCGTTGGAGAGCTCGGGCGAGACGAACACGCCCACGGCCTCGGCCCCGTGGGTCCGGACCGCGGCCCGGAGCCCGGCCTTGACCCGCTCGTAGGCCTCGGCCAGGGCCACGGGCTTGGGCTGGCCCGCCTCGCGGGCCGTCGGCTGGCCGATGCGGCGGAGACCGAGGAAGAGCTCCGCGCCGAAGCGGCCGTAGCGGCAGAGGTCGTCGAGGCCGCCCCCGGCCTTGCCCACGTAGTAGCGGTCGGCGTCGATCCGCTTGACCGCGATCGGACAGGCGATCGAGCAGAAGGCGCAATGGGTGGCGGCGTCGCTCGTGGGCAGGCAGGCGCGGCCGGGGAAGGGGTATTTCACGGTCAAGGCGCCGGTCGGGCAGGCGTCGACGCAGTTGCCGCAGCTGATGCAGTTGGTCTCGACGAGCGGATCGTTCATCGCCGGCCGGACCTCGGTCTTGAAGCCGCGGCCGACGAGGCCGAGGGCCGAGATCGGGAGCACCCGGGCGCAGGTCCGGATGCAGCGGGCGCAGAGGATGCACTTGTTGGGATCGTAGACGATGTGGGGGTGGCGCTCGTCGAGCTTGTGCTTGCGGACGCGGCCGAAGTAATGCTTGATGTCGACGTCGTACTCTTGGGCGTAGAGGCGCAGGGCGCAGCGGTCGAAGACGACGCAGCCGCAGGACAGGCAGCGGGCGGACTCGTAACAGACGTCCTCGAACTCGTAGCCGGTCGAGACCTCGGCGAAGCTGCCCCGGCGCTCGTCGACCGGGATCTCGTGGACCTCGTGGCGGGGCGCCTCGTGGATCGCGCCGAGCTCGGCCTCGCCGGGCTTGGCCCAGAGGCTCTTCTGGACGACGAACGGCTTGCGGGCGACCTTCTCGCCGCTGAGCTGCTCGTGGATCGAGAGGGCGGCCTGGTGGCCGTCGCGGATGGCGTCGACGACGACGGTCGGGCCGTCGTCGGCCACGTCGCCGCCGGCGTAGAGGCCGGGGATGCTGGTCCGCATCGTCGCCTGGTCGACGACGATGGTGTTCCAGCGCGAGGCCTTGGGGGCGTCGGCTTCGCCGGCCAGCCCGGCGAGCACGGGCTCCTGGCCGATGGCCGAGACGGCCAGGTCGCAGGGCAGGACGAACTCCGAGCCCTCCTGGGGGATGGGCTTGCGGCGGCCGGATTTGTCCGGCTCGCCGAGCTTCATCCGGATGCAGCGCAGGCCCTTGAGCCGGCCGCTCTCGGCGACGATGCCCACGGGCGCGGCGAGCTCCATGATCTCGATGCCTTCCTTGAGGCAGTCCTCGATCTCGACCTTGTCGGCCGGCATCTCGGCTTTGGTCCGCCGGTAGAGGATGATGACCCGGTCGGCCCCGAGGCGCCACGAGGTGCGGGCGACGTCCATGGCCGTGTTGCCGCCCCCGACGACGACCACGATGCCCTTGACCGGCGCGCGCGTCTCGGCCTTTTCCATGAGGAAGTCTGCGCCCTTGACCACGCCCCCCGTCGCGTCCTCGCCCTCGACGCCCATGCCCTTGCTGCCCATGGCCCCGGCGGCGATGAAGACGGCCGGGTGGATCTTCATCAGC
>Ga0335071_10003024_pt1 | contig 17879 bp, 15 predicted proteins | sample Lox_Sample_15_FD_206724 | JGI IMG/M metagenome (GOLD analysis project Ga0335071, IMG submission 206724) | Soil microbial communities from Loxahatchee National Wildlife Refuge, Florida, United States - Lox_Sample_1.5 | ecosystem: Environmental > Terrestrial > Soil > Wetlands | place: USA... | reverse complement strand
CTGCGCATCGAGCCACCAGCCGACTTGTGGCAGGTGGATGCCTTTGCGATAGTGGATGTCCCAAGCCATGACGTGCGGCGGGAAGCTGCGGCCTTCGGGCGGGCGGATCAAGCCTCAGACCTCCTGATCCCAGGGAATCACGCCGCGACAGGTGGGCAGGGCGTCAACTTTCGACTCAGTTGCTTTCCATGGCTCACGCGTGCACGCCCGGTGGGGCAAGAGGTCTGAGGCTGCGGTGGGACGGCTTGCTGTCGGATCATAACACGCCGGAAAGGGCCGGTTTCCGGAAGCGGAAACTGGCTGCCGGCAAGGCGATTATGCCGCGCGTTCAAAAATAGTACTGGGGAAGCGGAAATTTCTCGTTTGATTCGCGGGGGGGAGGTTTGCAGGTTCGCCGGTTTCATTCGGCTGAACCCCGTCAACCATGAGTCTTATCAAGAGCATCACCGAGCTGCGCAAACGTCGCGCCCTCGTCCAAAAAGGCGGCGGCGACGCCGCCATCGAAAAACAGCAAGCCATGGGCAAGCTGACGGCGCGCGAACGTGTGCTGGCGCTGCTCGATAAGCATTCCTTCGCGGAGTACGATCTATTTGTCGAACACCAGGCGCGCGATTTCGACATGGACAAGAAGGTGTTGCATGGCGACGGCGTGATCATCGGCACGGGCACGATCGATGGCGCGCCGGTCTGCATCTATGCACAGGACTTCACGGTGGCGGGCGGCTCGCTCGGTCTGATGCACGCCCGGAAGATCGCCAAGATCATGGACCACGCGCTCAAGATGCGCGTCCCGCTGATCGGCATCAACGACTCCGGCGGTGCGCGCATCCAGGAAGGCGTCAATTCACTCGCAGGCTACGGCGAGATCTTTTACCGCAACACCCTCGCATCGGGTGTAATCCCGCAACTTTCGGTCATCCTCGGCCCGTGTGCTGGCGGAGCGGTCTATTCGCCCGCCCTGACCGATTTCGTCTTCGTGGTGGATAACATTTCCAAGATGTTCATCACCGGTCCGAGCGTCATCGAAACCGTGCTTGGCGAGAAGATCGGCATGGAGGAGCTCGGCGGCGCTCGCGTCCACGCCGAGATCACCGGCAATGCCCATTTCTTCTCGCTCAGCGAGCAGCAGTGTTTCGAGCAGATCAAACGCCTGCTCTCCTTCCTCCCGCGCAGCAACGACGGCCGGCCCGCCACCCACGAGCCCAAGGCGCCCAAATTCAAGGGCCGCATCGAGGAGATCATTCCGAGCGACGCCAAGATACCCTACGACGTGCGTGACGTCATCCGCGCCGTGGTGGACGAGTCCGATTTCTTCGAGGTGCAGGAGCTCTGGGCGGCCAACATTGTCATCGGCTTCGGCCGGATCAACGGCCAGTCGGTCGGATTCGTGGCCAACCAGCCCCTCGTGCTCGCCGGCGTGCTCGATTGCGACAGTTCCGACAAGGCGGCGCGCTTCATCCGCTTTTGCGACGCGTTCAATATCCCGATCATCACCCTCGAGGACATGCCGGGCTACCTGCCGGGCGTCGACCAGGAGCACGCGGGCGTGATCCGCCATGGCGCGAAGATGCTCTACGCCTACTCCGAGGCCACAGTGCCGAAGATCACGGTGATCCTGCGCAAGGCGTATGGCGGCGGCTACATCGCAATGAACTCGCGCCACCTGGGCGCCGATTTCAACTTTGCCTGGCCGTCGGCCGAGATCGCCGTCATGGGCCCGGAGGGCGCGGCCAACATCATTTTCAAAAAGGAAATCGAAGAAGCCGAAAATCCCGTCGAGATGCGCCAGAAGAAGGTCGCCGAATACAAGGAGAAGTTCGCCAATCCCTACGTGGCCGCCTCCAAGGGCTACATCGACGCCGTCATCGAACCGTCCGAGACGCGGCATCTGTTGCTCCACGCCCTGGAGCTGAGCGCCAACAAGGTGGATAATCGTCCGCCGAAGAAACACGGCATCCCGCCCTTTTAACCCCCAGACCCTGCGATCATGGATTCCGGAAAACACCGCGACCTGCCGACGCTGCAGATCGAAGAAGGCACGTATTTCACCCGCCTCACGAAGAAATTCCAGGGGCGGGAAAAATGGGAGCGCCCCGATCCACGCGAGGTGCATTCCTTCATCCCGGGCATGGTCGTCCGGGTGGTGGCGCGGGAAGGCGAGCGGCTTCCGGCCGGTGCGCCGATCCTTACCTTCGAAGCGATGAAAATGGAAAACACCCTCACGATGCCCTGCGATGGCATCGTGCGGAAGATCCTCGTGAAAGTGGGAGAGGTCTTCGCCAAGGATGTCATCCTCGCGGAAATCGACGGAGATTAGCAGTCAGTCGGTTTGATTGTCTCATTCGGTATAAATCGTCTAAAAAGACGAAAAACACCTATATTAGGCTATAAATCGACAGAAAAGGCTAATATTAGTTAATCGTCATATATGGCGAAAATAATTGACTTTTCGCCGTAAAGCGACGTATAAGGCGACATATGAAAATTAAATCCGAAACTACGGATGAGTTAATCATTCGAGAATTGGGTGAGCGGTTGGCGGGGGTTCGATTGGAGAGGAATATGACTCAGGCGGATCTGGCCGAACAGGCCGGCGTCTCCAAACGCACCGTGGAACGGCTGGAATCGGGTGAGGTGGCGACACAGTTGTCGGGTTTTGTCAGGGTGTGCCGGGCACTCGGTCTGGCCGGGCGATTCGATACGCTTGCCCCCGAGCCCGGGCTGAGTCCGATCGCGCTGTTGAAATTGCAGGGCCGCAAACGAAAGCGGGCCTCGCGCAAAAAAGCTACCACGAGCGCTCCGGCAAAGTGGACCTGGGGTGAGCCGCAATGATCGCCCGAGTCCAGCTATGGGGGCGAACCATCGGCGCTGTCGCGATGGAGGAGGGGCGGGATTACGCCGCCTTCCAATACGATCCGGAGTTCGCCCGGAGCGGGATCGAAGTCTCGCCATTGACCATGCCGCTGGGCGATCGCGTGTACGAATTTCCCGGGCTGCCACGGAAAACGTTTTACGGCCTGCCGGGCTTGCTGGCGGATTCGTTGCCCGACCGGTTCGGCAACGCCCTGATCGATGCCTGGCTGGCGACGCAGGGCCGGACTCCCGACAGCTTCAGCGCGGTGGAGCGGCTTTGCTATACGGGTACGCGTGGAATGGGGGCGCTGGAGTTCGCACCCAGCATGGGCCCCCGGCCGCGCCGGGTGACCAGGATCGAGATCGATGCTCTCGTCCAGCTGGCGTCGGAAGTGCTGACGCAACGCGGGGCTTTGAAAGGCAGCTTTGGCGGAGGCGCGCGGGGCAAGGCCTTGAACGACATCCTGCGCGTGGGCACCTCGGCCGGCGGAGCGCGGGCCAAGGCGGTGATCGCCTGGAACCGCGCGACGAACGAGGTGTGCTCCGGGCAGATGGCGGCGGGCGAGGGCTTCGAATACTGGCTGTTGAAATTCGACGGCGTGACCGGGAACAAGGACAAGGAGCTGGAGGATCCGAAAGGCTATGGGGCGATCGAATACGCGTATTACCTGATGGCCCTGGCCGCCGGCATCACCATGAGCGAATGCCGGCTGCTGGAAGAAAACGGTCGCCGCCATTTCATGACGCGGCGTTTCGACCGCCTGGCCGGCGGCGCCAAGCTGCACCTGCAATCGCTCGGTGCCCTGGCGCATTTCGATTTCAACCAGGCCGGCGTCTATGCCTACGAGCAGGCTTTCCTGGCGATGCGCCAGCTGGCACTGCCGATGGCGGCCGTGGAGGAGCAATTCCGCCGCACGATTTTCAATCTCGTGGGCCGCAATCAGGACGATCATGTGAAGAACATCGCCTTTCTGATGGATCAGCAGGGCCGCTGGGCCCTGGCGCCGGCCTTCGACGTGACCTACAGCTACAATCCGTCGGGCGCCTGGACCGCCACGCACCAGATGTCGCTGAACGGCAAACGGGATGGTTTCACGATGGAGGATTTGCGGGCCGGGGCGAAGAGCGCGCTGATGAAACGCGGGCGGGCCGAAGCCATCTTCGAAGAAGTGCGGGCCGCCGTGATGCGCTGGCCGGAATTTGCCCAACAGGCGCAAGTGGCCGAGGTCGCGCGCGACCAGATCCAGAAGACTCACCGGTTGTCGCTTCCCGGCTGAATCGGCTGCCCGGGGTGCGCCATGATTTCGTCGGCGGGGCGGCCGGCGAGCACCAGAGCCGCCATCCGCTGCATGGCGGGATCGATGTGCGTGAAAAACCGGCGATACGAGGCGCACAGATAACTCACGCCGGGGCCGCCCGGCTCGCTGCATACGAAACGATGCTTCGGACAATCTCCGTTGCACGCGAAACGCACCGGGCAGTGGAGGCACACGCGGGGCAGCCGGGCCTTGGCCGCACCAAACCGCGCGGTGGCCGGATCGTTGCCCAGATCGGCGATCGGCGTCTGGTGCAGGTTGCCGAGCCGGTGGTGCGGGAAAACGAAATGGTCGCAGGCGTAGAGATCGCCGTTGTGCTCAAGCACCAGGGCACGTCCGCAGCGCTCCTGATACACGCAGAGCGGCGGCGTCCGGCCGACCCAGGCGTTGAGCGCGACGTCGAAGTGCTGCACGAAAATCCGGCCGACATCGCGCCGGACCCAGCGGTCAAAAATCGTGCCCAGGAATTCGCCGAACCCCTCCGGCGGGGCGCATTCGTCGGCCACGGCCGCTTTTACGCCCCCGAGCGGAATCAAAGCGGCGGGGTTCTCAACGGGCTGTCCATGATCGAGCCCGCCCGCCTTTTCCTCCGCCGCAGACTTCAATTCCACGAGCGGGATGAACTGCATGAACCCCGAGCCGGTTTCGCGCAGGAAATCGTACACCTCGAGCGCATGGCGGTAATTGCGGCGGTGAACGACCGTCAGCGTGTTGAATTCCACCCGGTGCTTTTTCAGCACGCGCAACCCCCGCATCACTTTCTCCCAGGTCGGCCGGCCACCGCGATCGACACGATAGCCGTCATGCATCGTCCGCGGCCCGTCGAGGCTGAGGCCGACCAGAAAGCGGTGTTCCGCCAGAAACTCGCCCCAGGCGTCGTCGAGCAGCGTGCCGTTGGTCTGCAGCGAATTCACGATCCGGCGTCCCGCGCCATAGTGCCGCTGATGCTCCAGCACCCGCTCGAAAAACGGCCGTCCGGCCAGGGTCGGCTCGCCGCCCTGCCAGGCGAAGGCGACCTCTTCACCCGGCTGGCTCGCCAGATAATCCCGGACGAATATTTCGAGCGTGGCCTCGCTCATCCGCGGCACACCGGCCGCGGGATAGAATGCTGGCTCCTTTTCGAGGTAGTAACAGTAGCGGCACTGGAGATTGCAGCGAGCTCCCACCGGTTTGGCCATCACCTGAAACGGCTGCGACCACGGCGCGGCGCGCGGCGAGGTGAAGGCGGGAATCGGAGTGGGCAAGGGCGGCACGGATGGCGGATTATTACCACGAAAGACACGAAACACGCGAAAACGGAAGGGGAGTTGCCTGCGGTTGGGCGTGAATGAACGCGAATTTGGATGGATGGAGGGGCGCAGGCTTGCTGCGCCCTTTTTGTTCTGTGATTGGAACCGGAGGGCGCAGGCAAGTCTGCGCCCCTACAGCGGAAAATTCTGACCGCACGCCTTCACGCGTGGGGTGGGGTCGGGCGGAGACGGGCCGCGTAGCTGCGCGTCAGCGCCGACAATTCGGCGCAGACCGGCGCATACTTGGAATCGTTGGCCAGATTGGTCATTTCGAGCGGATCGCGATGCGGATCGAAGAGCATCGCACCGTTTACGCCCTCGGGGCCGTACTCGGCGTATCGCCATTTTTCGTTGCGCACGGCGACGCCGTGGAACGTGCGGCCGTCCTCGCTCCAGCTGCTGTAGGCCGGCCGGTTCCAGACCGCGTCCGGGTTGCGGAGAAGCGGCGTCAGGCTCGCGCCCTCGATTCCGGCGGGCGGCGTCAAGCCGCAGAGTTCCGCCAGCGTGGGGTAAATGTCCAGCGACTGCACGATGCGATAACATGCCTGGCCGTTGCCGGGGGCGCCGGGCGCGGCGATGATCAACGGCACGCGCGTGCCCATTTCGAAGAGCGAGCCGGCCTTCGACCATTTGCCCTTCTCGCCCAGTTGATAACCATGATCGACCGCGAACACGACGATGGTGTTTTCGCGCAAACCGAGCCGGTCCAGTTCGGCGAGCACGCGCCCGACGTTCCAGTCGGCCCAGGAAATCGACGCGAGGTAGGCGCGGATCACCTGCCTGGCCTCGGCCTCGCTCGCGTGCCGGCCGATGAAGAGATCGGCGTTACGCTTGCGAATCGCCGCGCTCGGGAACCCGGGCGGCACGGTCGGCCACGGCGCAAAATCCGGGGTGAGTTCGATCTTGTTCGCGTCGTAGAGATCGAGAAAACGTTGCGGGGAGCACGGCGGGCTGTGCGGCTTCACGAATCCGCAGCCGAGGAAGAACGGGCGGTCCTGGTTCTGCCGCAGGTACTCGATCGCGCGGTCGGCGGTATGGTAATCGGGGTGGCCCTCGCCGTCGCCATCGAGCACGACGATCTGGTCGGAATGCGCCGCCTGCGAAATGTCCTGGGGCAGGGGCGGTACAATGTCTTTCGGCGCAGCCGGGCCCTCGGTTCGCGGGATTACCAGCTGGTGGCCGCCCGCACCGCCGTCGCCGTCCGGGATGCCGCCGCCCTCGGTCCAGGACTTCAGGTCGTCGAGACCGCCATGGTAAATCTTGCCGGTGCGCAGCGAAACGTATCCGTTCTCCCGGAACAGCTGGGGCAAAGTCACCCAATCCGGGTGGGCGGTGCGGAAGTCCGTCCGGTTGCCGATCACACCGGTGGTCGTCGGGTGCCGCCCGGTCAGCAACGACGCCCGCGAAGGATTGCAGAGCGGGTACTGGCAATAGTCGCGGTCGAAGCGGACGCCCGACCGGGCCAGCGCGTCGAGGTTGGGCGTGAGCGCGCCGAAGCGGCTGGCGTAACAGCCGAGTTCGACGCGCATGTCGTCGGACATGATGAAAAGCACGTTCGGCTTGCGGCCCGGCGCAGGGCGGGGTTGCGCCCGGAGGGTGGAGGCGAGCGTGGCGGCAACCGCGGCGCTGGCGGTCTGGCCGATGAATTGGCGGCGGGTCAAATTATTCATGAGGGGAACCGAAGTTTCGGGCGGACGAAAAACAGAAATTTTAGGGTCGGGGTTGTACCCGTCAAGGTCCGGTAGGCTTGCGCATCTACGGCTACCGCTGGCTCAAGAAGACATGAATGGAGGCACCCTGGCGGCGCATCGCCGGCGCCAGGCTGGTAGGTCAGGGAATTGATTAGACGCGCTTCGTTCGGGGTCACTAGAAAGAGACCGCCATGTACAACAACTGGGCGGAGACGCTCGCCGATTTTCTCAAACGCCAGCCCAACGTCGGGGCGGTGCGGATCGACACCGTCTCCCGCAAGGTCGCGGTCGCCACCGTCGGGTCCGTCGATCACGCCCTGCTCGAGGCGCGGTTGGCCGAGACGATCGCCGCGATCGAAGCGCAACTGGCCCATGCGGCGCCGGCCCCGGCCGGCTACAAACTACGGCGCGAGGGCGCGATGACGGAGATCGCCGGCGAGGCCAACGTCACCGCCACGGGATTCTGGCAATGGCGCGAGTTCACCCTGCCCGCGATTGCCGAGCCGGAGGAGCCGGAGTGGAAGGAGCTGGCGGTCTTTGCGGCGGTGTGCGCGTTATTCAGTCTCGCCGGTTTCGTCGTGGAAGGTTTCAAGCTCGGCCCGGCCTGGCTCGGCCATGCCTTTTATGCCCTGGCTCTGTGCGCCGGCGGCTGGGACGCGGCGAAAGATACGTGGGGCAACCTGCGCCGGGTGAAGATCGACATTCACTTTCTCATGCTCGCCGTCGCCGTGGGCGCGGCCTGTATCGGCGCCTGGGGCGAGGCGGCGTTGCTGCTGTTTCTGTTTTCCGCCGCCGGCGCGATGGAAGAGTATGCCCTCGACCGCACGCATCGCGAAGTCAGCGCCCTGCTGAAAACCGCGCCCAAGCGCGCCACGCTCGTCCTGCCCGACGGACGCGAACGCGAGGTGGCCGTCGGGGAGCTCACGATCGGGAACCGCGTGATCGTAAAACCGGGCGATGCCTTCCCGGCCGACGGCACCGTGGCGAAGGGCAGGAGCGCCAGCGACGAATCGGCGCTGACCGGCGAGGCGGCGCCGGTGGAAAAGAATGTCGGCGACCCGGTCTTCAGCGGCACGCTCAACCTCTGGGGCGTGGTCGAGTACGAAGTCACGCGACTGCCGGCGGAAAGCACGCTGCAGAAGATCATCCGCCTCATCCAAACCGCGCAAAAGCTCCGGGCCCCGAGCGAACGCTTCACCGACCGGTTCGGCGCCGGCTATAGCATCGTGGTGCTGGGGGCGTGCGCCGCGATGTTCCTGGTGTGGTGGCTCGGCTTCGGCCTGGAGCCCTTCGGCAACACCCCGGGAGCGCGTTGCGCGTTTTATCGGGCGATGACGCTATTGGTCGTGATGAGCCCGTGCGCCCTGGTGCTCTCGATTCCCTCGGCCATCCTCGCCGCCATCGCGTGGGGCGCGCGGCACGGCGTGCTCTTCCGCGGCGGCGCGGCCATCGAAAAACTGGCCGACATCGACGCCGTGGCGCTCGACAAGACCGGCACGCTTACGACCGGCGAGCTGGCGGTCGTCGGCTGCGAAAGCTTTCCCGCGGGACACGAGCAACAGGTGATGGAGCTGGCGTATGCCCTGGAGGCCAAGTCGCAGCACCCGATCGCCCGGGCGATCGCGCGGCATGCCCGGGCGCACCAGGTGCGCGAACTCGACGTCGACGAATTTCAATCGCTCACCGGCCAGGGACTGCTCGGGCGTTGCGATGGCGGCACGGTGTTGCTCGGCCGGCGCGAGCTGCTTGAGAACGGGCCGCTCGCCGAGTGGGCCCGGCAATTGCCGCCCGCGGCGCCCGAGTTGAGCGAAGTGTGGGTGATCGGCCGCGATCTCGTCGGCCGCCTGTTGCTCAAGGACCAGATACGCGCCGAATCGATCGGCGTGCTCGCCGAGCTCAAGCGGCTGGGGGTGAAGACCGTCATGCTGACCGGCGACCGCCGCCACGCGGCCGAGGCGGTCGCGGAGGAACTCGGCCTCGACGAAGTCCTGGCGGGCCTGTCGCCCGAGGACAAGGTCGCGGCGATCCAGGCATTGCGGGAGGGCGGGCATCGCGTGGCGATGGTGGGCGATGGCGTCAACGACGCGCCGAGCCTGGCGGCGGCCGACGTGAGCGTGGCCATGGGTGCGCGGGGCAGCGACGCCGCGCTCGAGCAGGCCGAGGTCATCCTGATGCACGACCGCATCGAAAATTTTCTCTCGGCGCATCGCCTGAGCCGCCGCGCCAAGGCCGTCATCCGTCAGAACCTGACGATTTCGCTGGGGGTGGTCGTCTGCATGGCGCTCGCCTCCATCGCCGGGGCCGTACCGCTGGCAGTCGGTGTCGCCGCCCACGAAGGGAGTACGGTGGTGGTATGTCTCAATTCGCTGCGGCTGCTCTTCGGGCGCAATCGGTAAACGAGCATCGAGCTGCGCCTGCAAGCTGCTTAAACTTTGCGGCGAGCAGATGAAATCTGACCTGCGGCCTGGAAATGTAAAAAAACTATGATTTTCTTAAGCCTTGATTGTGTAAAATGCTCCCCCATGTTCGCCGGTTTAGCCCCCCACCGACGCCGAGCCGAATGCAACCCACTCCTCCCACTCCTCCTCCTCCCGAAGCCAGCCGCAACAATTCGGTCGAGAAGCTCCGTCCGCAGGATATTTTGAGCGTGGCGCAGCGGTTGCCGACGACGGCGCAGGTCTTCGCCCAGATCAACCGGATCCTCGACGATCCGAATACCTCGTTGGACGACGTGGCGGAAATGGTGCGGCTCGAACCGGTGCTGGCGTTTCGCGTGCTGCAACTCGCCAACGGCGCGTTCTACGGATTCCGCACCGCGTGCAGCGATTTGAACGAAGCGATCACGCGACTGGGCTTCCGCGAGGTCAACCGCCTGGTCGGGCTCATTGCCGCGCAACATTTGTGCGCCAATTTCATGTCCGTGTACGGCATCAGCGGGGAGCTCTTCTGGAGCGATTCGCTGTGCAGCGCGCTCGCCTGCGAATGGCTCACACAGCGGCATGCCACCTACGGCGATGTCCGGACGGCCTACACGGCGGGCCTGTTGCGCTCGGTGGGCAAGGTGGCACTCCATCGCATCCTGGTCGACCGGCCGATGCTCTGGCGCAGCTATCTCGATTCCGGCGAAGGCCGGCCCCTGCTCGAATGGGAGGCAGAGTCCTTCGGCGTGTCCAACACCGAAGCGGCGGGAACCATCATGACGAATTGGAAGCTGCCGGCCGGACTCGTGTACGCCGTGCGGAACTACTGCATGCCTCAGGACGACGAGCCCCTGCCGCACCTGCTGCGGATTGGCTCAGCGGTCGCCTCCCAGCTCGGCGGCGCCCTGCCGGGCGAGACGATCTACTGGTCCAACCTGGACGAATCCATGCGGGTGCTGGAAGTGGATGGCGAACTGATCCAGGCGTGTGCCCGTGAAGTGGAGGCAATGTTCGATCGGGTGAAGTCGGCCGTCGGCGGCAAGTGAGCCGCCAGCCAGGTAGGGTGGGAGCGCCGATTTCCGCCGAGCCATCGACTCGTCGGAGTGTCGTCTTGCGGCGCCCTCGGTAGCAAACCCAGCCTCGTGACCTCGGCTGCTACGGTCACCCAGCCCGGGCGACGACCTGGAATCTGCAGCTTTGGTTTCGGTCGTTCTCGTTCCCATTTTTTCTGCCGAACCAGTCCCTGACGAACGAGAACGAGAAAGAGAACGAAGAACAAGGGATACCCAGCCTTGACCGGCGCGGTTGGAATCCAGGCGTTCGTATAGACGGTTTCCAGATCGTCCTCAGTCGCCGATCCAGACCAGGTCGCCGGCGCGCACCTCCTCGAAGAGCTCGATGATATCGAGGTTGCGCAGGTGCACGCAGCCGGCGCTCTGCGGCTGGCCGATGCGGTCTTCGCGATGGGTGCCGTGGAGGTAGATGTAGCGGGCGTAAGTATCAACGTTGCCGCCGAGGTTCACGCCGGGCTCCAGTCCGCGCAGCCAGAGGATGCGGCTGGTGACGAGGTTGGTCTGCCGGTCGGCCTCGGAAAACTCGGAAAAATGCCGTCCGGTGGGCAGGCGCGATTTGAACACCATGCCGGCGGGCTGGCCTCCGCCGATGCGCTCGGCGATCTCGTGCAGGCCACAGGGCGTGCCGAGCGAGTCCTTCACGTTGGAAGGCGGGCGTTTCGAGGTGGAAATCGGGTACGCTTTTACCAGCATGGCGTTGCGGTAAAACTGCAGGGTGAACGAGCCGAGGCGCACCACCAGAATCCGGTCTGTGGGCTTGATACCGAGCCGCGCACAGGTTTTGGTGACCGGTTCCAATGTGTCGTTTGGTTTATTTATGAGCAATTCGTCCTCCTTCACAATCGGCATCGTCGGCGCGACCGGCGCCGTCGGTCAAGAACTGCTGCAGCTGCTGCACGAGCGGAATTTTCCGTTTGGCGAACTGCGCATGTATGCCTCGGCGCGCTCAGCCGGCAAGCAGCTGACGTGCGCAGGCCGGACCTATACGGTGGCCGAGGCGAAGCCCGGCATTTTCACCGATCTCGACGTGGCCTTCTTCGCCGCGGGCGGTTCCGTGACCAGGGCTCTGGCGCCCGATGCGGTGAAGGCGGGCTGCCTGGTGATCGACAAGAGCTCCCATTACCGGATGGACCCGACGGTGCCGCTCGTGATTCCCGAGATCAATCCGCAGGACCTGCGGAAGCACCGGGGCATCATCGCCAATCCGAATTGCTCCACGGCGGTGACGCTCATGGGCCTCTGGCCGCTGCACGTGAAATTTGGCCTCAAGCGCTATGTCGTCGCAACCTACCAGTCGGTTTCCGGCACGGGTGCCGAGGCCATCCGCGAGCTCGACGCGCAGGTGCGGGCTTCCGTGGCCGGCCAGCCGCTCGTGCAGAAGGTTTATCCGTACCAGATCGCCTACAATCTGATCCCGCAGGTGGACACCTTCGGCAGCGACGGTTATACGGGCGAGGAGACCAAGATGATGCAGGAAAGCCGCAAAATCATGGGTCTGCCGCAGCTCAAGGTCTCGGCGACCTGCGTCCGCGTGCCGGTGGTCCGCGCGCATTCGATGGCGGTCAACGCCGAGTTCGAACGCCCGGTGAGCGTGGCCGAGGCGCGCGCCGCGGTGGCGGCTTTCCCCGGCGCCGTGCTCGTGGACGATCCCGCTACGCGGAAGTATCCGACGCCGCTCGATTTCACCCGCCAGGTGAAGTGTGGCGTGGGCCGCATCCGCCTCGACACGGCGCTCGACAACGGCCTGGCCTTCTGGGTGAGCGGCGACAATCTCTGGAAGGGCGCCGCGCTCAATGCCCTGCAGAATGCCGAGCTGATGATCCGCGAAGGCTGGCTGAAGCCGAAAAGCCGATAAATATATGCTGGTTAGGAGACATGGGCGGGACGCCCATGCCACCCGGCCACCGCGGGCAGGCGCAACGCGCCCAAAGCGTCTTGAGGTCAAGCCGCTCCACCCCGGACTGGCTCTCGGACATGCAAACGTCAGTTCGCGTTTCACTCGGCCGGCATCATGCCGGAAAAGTGGCGCGTTAAGGATGACGCGCCCTACCTGTTCCAGCCCGGCTCCCGCGAATAACCCTTGCCACGCCGGCCGGCCGTTTCCTTATCTCGCATTTCAGATTGGACGGCTAGCTCAGTTGGTTAGAGCACCTCGTTTACACCGAGGGGGTCAGGGGTTCGAGTCCCTTGCCGTCCACCAGCTTTCATGCACAGTCCAGCCGGGCGTGAAGGTTGGTCCTCCGCCGCCCGGCTCTTCCTCCCTCCTCCCTCCATCTCCCCATGCGACACACAATCTCCATCCTCGTTGAGAACAAATTCGGCGTGCTGACCCGCGTGACCGGCATGTTCTCCGGCCGCGGTTTCAACATCGATTCGCTCAATGTCGCGCCGACGCACGAGGCGGCGTTGTCGCGCATCACCTGCGTGCTCAAGGGCGACGATTCCGCGCTCGACCTCGCCATCAAGCAACTGCGGAAGCTGGTCAATGTGGTCGAGGTCGTGGATTTCAAGGAAGGGCAGGCGGTCATTCGCGAGCTGGTGCTCATCAAGGTGAAGGCCGACTCGAAGACCCGCTCCGAGATCATGCAGATCTGCGATATTTTCCGGGCCAAGATCGTGCATGTGGCGCACGACCAGGTGATCGTCGAAACCACGGGCGACGACGGCAAGGTCAACGCCTTCCTCAAGCTGCTCGAGCCCTTCGGGCTGCTCGAACTCGCCCGCACCGGCGTGCTGGCCCTCAAGCGGTAGCGTTCCGCGCGGCGGAGAGCAGAAGTTTAAGTTGTAAGTTGAAGTTTAAGTACGATCGACCTGCCTGCGACTTTCCTGCCGTCTTCAACTTCAACTTAAGCTTACACTTAAACTTCAACCTGAACTTTTCCGGGGCTGCCGCCTGCCATGCCGAAGATCATCCTCGCCACCCGTAAAAGTCCGCTGGCGCTCGCGCAAGCGGAACTCGTGGCGGCACGACTGCGTGAGGTCTTCCCCGGCGTTGAGTGCGAGTTGCGCAAGATCGTCACCACCGGCGACCGCAAGCTCGAATGGTCGCTCGAGAAACAGGGCGGCAAGGGGCTCTTCACCGCCGAACTGGAGCAGGCGTTGTTGCAGGGCATGGCCGATGGAGCGGTCCACAGTTCGAAGGATCTGCCCAACGAGCTGGCCGGCGGGCTCGCCATCGTCGGCTATCTGCCGCGCGAGGATCCGCGCGACGTGCTGGTGGTGCGCCAGGGTGTGAGCGCGCCGGCGACCATCGCCACCGGCAGTCCGCGCCGCCGGCTGCAAATCAGTCTCCAGTTTCCGGGCACAACGTTCACCGAAATCCGCGGCAATGTGGACACGCGGCTCAGGAAGATCGCCGCGGGAGCGGCCGATGCCACCATCCTGGCGGCCGCCGGACTGCGGCGGCTTGGCATCAACGGTTGGGCGGGGCTGGAATTCCGGCCGCTGACCCTGGCGCAGATGGCGCCGGCGGTGGGGCAGGGCGCGATCGCCGTCGAGACGCGGACTGCCGATGCGACGAAATTCGCCGCGGCATTCGACGCCGCCACGGCCCGCCAGCTGGGCCTCGAACGCGCGTTGCAGGGCCGTTTCGGCGGAGGTTGTCAGCTCGCCTTCGCCGCGCACGCGACGGCGGACACGCTGTACCTTTTTCACGAGCAGACCGGTCAGCGCCAGCTACCCCTCACGCCGGCGGATTTCGACCTACCCGCCGCGGCGGTGGAGCGGATTTGGAAAACGCTGGGGCTGTAAAGAAGAGAGGTCGCAGCAAGTTTGCGCCCCTGCGAACTGCGGTCCGAACTTGCAGGCTGTGGTCGTTGACCGGGCTGCCCGACCGCCGGTCGGGTATACAGGTAGGGAGCGTTCTTCCCTGTCATGCTGAGCGGAGCGAAGCATCCTCCCTGGTTCTGCCCAAGTCCGGGGGACCGAGCCAAGCCAAGGCTCAGTTCGGCGGGACTGCAGACCGGACCGGGCGGGTAACAACCGGGGACTGGGCGGTCACTTGGTCGCAACCGTCGGCACCCGGAAAAGGGAGTCTGGGAAGGTTTCGTTTACAGTGATCTTTTCGAAATCCAGTGCGACGGTCTGGGGCTGGCCGGCAGCATTCTTGGTGTCGATTTTCACGCTTTTGGGGAAGCGAATGCCTCCCGCGACGATTTCGCCTTGTTCACGCTGGATTTCTCCGGTTTCGGTCTCGGTATAAACCAGACGACCGGTCTCCAGGGCAAAATAGCGGCGGAAAACGATATTGGGCGCGTGGATGAACGCGACTTTCCGGCAGGCCACTCCATCGGCGGTCGCCGGGCCTAAATCCTCGATGCGGCCACCGTGCTGTTCGAGGCCGCGGTAGAACGAGAAACTTTCCCACGTCGCGGCCCGCAGGCGCTTGATCTGGTCGATGCTGAGGATAGTTTGGCGCCACTTGGTCGGGTCGCCTGCGACTTGTATCCGCTGCCACGCATCGTAGCCGTCGAGTGCGGTTACTTCGACGGTTTTGCCGGTGGTTTTGACGATGCGTTGCCGGTCGGGCTTTTGGAAAACAAACTCCACGGCGGTGCGGGTCGTCTTGGTGGGATCGCTGGGATTGGTGACGCTCAGTGTGCCGAAGAAATGGACGGTTTTCACGCCATCGAGCAATGCTTCGGGGCCGAGATAGGCCCGGGCCTTGGTCAGGATGGCCAGCTCAGCGGCGCGACCTGCAGCGGAACCCGGGCCAAAGGCGAGGGCGCACGCGACCACGACCATGGTGCCGAAACGCGGGAGCAGTGAGGCCATAAGTGAACGCTGGCAAATAATTGCCCGGGAAGAAAGCCCACAGATGGCAGATTCCACTTCTCGTGCCGCCGATGGCGGACGGCCGGCTTCGATTGCGATCAACTCTTCACCGCCACCGCCTTGAAGAAAGTGTAACAAAACGTGCCGTCGGCACCGGCGCTGGCTTTCAAGTCGGCGATGCCTCTCTGCCAGGCCCGCCGGTCGATCAATCCCTCCGCCAGGGCGCGCTGCCGCACGCCTTCCACCATCGCGATGTAGGTGTTGCGCGTGAATCCTTCCACCCATGCGGGCCGGCTGGCATCCACGTAAACGAAGCGCGGCGATACCGTGATCTCGCGAAACCCGGCGGTGCGTAACAACGGAAAAAGCCGCCGGCCGATCAGCGCGTCGCCACCGGCTTCGGCCTGAAGGTCGATCAGACATTGGATCGTCTTCCAGGCAGCTGCGCTGGGCGGATGAAACAAGGTCGAACCATGGTCGCCCTCGATGACCGTCAACGTACCGCCCGGTTTCAGCACCGCGCGCAGGCGCCGCAGCGCCCGGGCCGGTTCCGCCAGGTGCTCCAGCACGAAACAAACGAAAACGTGGTCAAAACTCTCCGGCGGGAATGGCAGCTGGAAAATGTCCGCCGTCCGGAAGGTGACGTTCGAGAAACCCGCCCGGCGTACTGCCGCCTCCGCCGTCTGCACGGAGACGGGCGAAACATCCACGGAGGTGAATTGCGCGCCGGGACTGTTCTGGGCCAGCAGGACGGTTTGCGCGCCAACACCGCAACCGGCCTCGAGCACATGGCTGCCCGCCGGGTAAAGCGAGTCGCGGTGCAACAATTCCGCCAGTGTCTGCGATTGATCACGGAGCCGGCGATCTTCGCGTTCCGAATAGCCGTGGACGTATTGGTCCGCGCGCCGGGATTTCTTTTGCTTGGCACCCATATGTCTTGGAGAAGGGAAAAAGAAAATGGTTCCGCTGCGGTGATAATCGTGAAAGGGGCCGAGGCCGGGGTTGCGTACAACCGGCAGTCGCACGGCTTCACTCAACCAGCCGGCCGGCGTAGCACCACCCGGAGTTGCTTCCCTGCCGCGGGCTCCGCGAGCTGGAAGCCGAGATCGGTCGCGCGCTTCACGGAGGCTTGAAAAGCTCCGGCCGATACATGTCCGCGGGGTTCGACGAACAACACCGACCCACCCGGCTTGAGCGCCGCATGCACCGCGCGCAGGAATCCTGCCTGATCGGAGACTTCATGCACCATGTGGAAGAGCAGGACGAAATCCACCTGTCCGGAAAGGTCACCAATTCCGAGGTCGTCCTGACGACAACACCGCGTTTCAATCCGCTCCGCCAGCCCGGCCGTCTGCGCCCGCCGCCGCAGCGCGGCGAGCATCCTCTCCGAAAGATCCACCGCCACCACCCGGCCACCTGGACCGACCAGCCGGGCGAGCTCGAGCGTGAAGAACCCCATGGCCGGGCCGGGTTCCAGGACAACCATCCCCGGGTGTACATACGGGGCGAGGATCTTCCCGGGATCTTCCTTCAGGCGACGCAAGGGTGTGACCAGCAGGTAGCCGAGCCACCAGGGGCAGGTATGAGTGGACATGGTTGGGAGCGAATCGGCAGTTCGGGTTTACGTCAGCCGAAATATTCCGTGTTTTCGGTCTGACGGCGAAAAATCAAGCAGGCCCGGAACTGTCAGAAAAGCGTTTAGAAAGAAAAAAGCGTTTCTCTGGACAGAACGATATCGTAGCCCAAGCGTCTTGCTGGCGTACCCAAACATGGCATCCCTGGCCAAAGTCAGATCCCCGAGTTCGCGAGAAAGCGCTCTTTCCCTGGGCGTCCTCGTCGTGCTCGGTATTGTGCTGGCATGGGTACTGCGTCAGCAAGCGCACTTCAATCCGGCGGTGACAGTCGCAGCCACGGCCGCAACGGCGGCAAGCGAGGGACCGGGCGCGACAAACGTGCCGGATATCGTCGCCCAATGGCCGGCCGGAATGCGCCCGATGAGCGCGGCGGAAGCGTTCACTCCGGCGACACTTTCCGACAAGATCGACGGCAAGGCTGAGCTCTACCTTTCGGCCAAATTTGTCGCGTTGAAATGTCAGCGGGTGACACTGACCGAAGCGCCGGGGGCTTGGATGGAGGTGTTCCTATTCGACATGGGCAAACCGGCCAATGCCTTTGCCGTTTACAGCTCCCAAAAACGGCCGGGCGTGACGGAGGCCCAGGTCGGCGACTACGGCTACGTCGCTGGCAACCAGCTCTGTCTCGTCCACGGCCAGTATTACATCGAGCTGGTCGGGGCGGACGACCAGCCGGCGTTGATGAAGGCGGCCGACGGGCTGGCACGGCATTTTGTGGCGACCCTGGCGGTGGGGGCGCACGCGAACGTGAACCAGGAACAAGCCCTCTTTCCGTCGGAGGGACTGCTCGCGGGTACCATTTCGCTGGTTGCGACGGATGTATTCGGATT
>Ga0335071_10003023_pt1 | contig 17885 bp, 18 predicted proteins | sample Lox_Sample_15_FD_206724 | JGI IMG/M metagenome (GOLD analysis project Ga0335071, IMG submission 206724) | Soil microbial communities from Loxahatchee National Wildlife Refuge, Florida, United States - Lox_Sample_1.5 | ecosystem: Environmental > Terrestrial > Soil > Wetlands | place: USA... | reverse complement strand
ACATCAACCGGATCCGGCAGTACATCTACCTGAAGAACGGTGCGATGTACTCCATCCTCGCCCTCGGTATCATCATGATCCTGGACAGCTTCGGGGTCCCTATCCCGGCCTGGCTCTCCCCGCTCGTCACCTTCGGGGTGGTCGGTTACTTCCTCGTGAAGTCCGTCAGGGTTGCCCGGGCCCTTGATGCCGAGTACGAGGGCTGACCGGATCCCTCTCCCCGCGAAGTCTGATGGCCGGGGGGTGGCTGGATAACGGGCCGGGCTAGGGGACCAGGGACTTCAGGACCGGAAGGATCTCCTCCACGGTACTCACCATCCTCGCCGATTCCCGGACCATGAGGTTCACCATCTTCCCGGCCCATGGCCTCCGCCGGTCCGTTGCGAGGGCGATCACCGGGATCTCCTGTGAGCAGGCATAGCCGATCTCCCAGGCGGTGCCGGAGTCCGTATCGGTCCCGTCGCAGATGGCGACCACGCAGGCCGCCCGGTCGAGGGCGGCGAGGTGGCTCTCGAAGATGGTCCGGTCCCGTTCCGGCCCGCTGACTCCTTCGCCCGTCTCCTGCGGGAGATAGACCGGGTACCCGTTCGCGACAAGGAAGTCCCGGACCAGGGTATTGAAATTCCGCTCGGCGTCCGAGAAGAGGGGGGCGGCGAGGTATACCGGTGATCGCTTTCCCTGCGGCTTATCCATGGTGGTCATTTCCATGCGCGGGAATAAAAGGGGAGGGGTTCACTTCGCGGACAGGCTCTCAAAGGTATCTTCTCAAAGGACGGTCAATGACACCGGGACGATGATCCCCCTCCTCGCTTACCGGGACGATACCTGCGACCCGAGGAAATGCTCGGTGAAGAAGCTCGCCCGGGCGGGCATGGTCCGGATCGTCCCAAAGATCCGGGCCATTCCACGAGGGACGATCCTCCTCGACCCCACCGCCGAGCAGGCGCTTTCCCCCGCCGACCGGCCTGCAAGGTCAATCACCGTGCTCGACTGCTCCTGGGAGGTGCTCGACACCTCGGCGATCAGGAGCCTGCGCCGCCGGCGGGCCCTCCCCTTCCTTCTCGCGGCAAACCCGGTGAACTTCGGAAAGCCATTCAAGCTGTCGTCGCTCGAGGCCTTTGCCGCGGCCCTCTACATCCTCGGCGAGCGGGAACAGGCGGAGAAGATCCTGTCCATCTATACCTGGGGGTGCCGGTTCCTGGAGGTAAACCGCGAACCTCTGGAACGGTACGCGGAGGCGAAGGACAGTACCGGGGTCGTGGCTATCCAGGGAGAGTACCTGGATGACCACTCCGGGCAGGTCCGTGATAATCACAAGGACTAATGCCCGGGATGACCTTCACGGGCCGAGCCCGCGATGAGCATCCTGGCTGAAGCCCAGGATGCATGTACAAAACCTTAAAAGCCCCTCCCCCTATCATCATGCATGATACGAGTTGCCATCAACGGGTACGGCACCGTGGGGAAGCGGGTGGCGGACGCGGTGGCCGCGCAGCCGGACATGGAGATCGTCGGGGTCTCGAAGACGAAGCCCTCCTTCGAGGCGTACATCGCGAAGCAGCGTGGGTTCCCGCTCTACGTTGCCGACCCCGCGAAGCGGGCCGCTTTCGAAAAGCTCGGCCTTCCTGTCGCCGGCTCGGTCCCGGAGATGCTCGCCCGGGCCGATGTGGTGGTTGACGCGACCCCCGGCGGGGTGGGGAAGGCAAACAAGCCCCTCTACGAGAAGGCGAAGGTGAAGGCCATCTTCCAGGGCGGCGAGGACCACGAGGTGGCGGGCTTCTCCTTCTGCTCTGACTGCAACTACCAGCTTGCCATGGGGAGGCAGTTCGTCCGGGTCGTTTCCTGCAACACGACGGGCCTCTGCCGGATCATCAACACCCTCGACAGGGAATATGGCATCGCGAAGGTCCGGGCGGTCATGGTGCGGCGGGCATCAGATCCCGGCGAGGTGAAGAAAGGCCCGGTCGATGCCGTGGTCCTCGACCCGGTCACGGTCCCCTCCCACCACGGGCCTGACGTCCAGACGGTCCTTGCCCACATTCCCATCAGCACCATGGCGATGATCGTCCCCACCACCTTCATGCACATGCATGCCATCCAGGTCGAGCTGAAGAAGGACGGGAAGAAGGAGCGGATCTTCGAGCTCATCGAGAAGCACCCGCGGATGGGACTCGTGAAGGGCGGGCTCGGCATCAAGTCCACCGCGGAGCTGAAGGAGTACGCCCTCGACCTTGGCCGGCCCCGGGGCGACCTCTGGGAGAGCTGCATCTTCGCCGACTCGGTTGCGGTGCAGGGAAAGGACGTCTCCTTCTTCCAGGCCATCCACCAGGAGGCCGACATCGTCGTCGAGAACGTTGACGCCATCCGGGCCATGATGGGCAGCGTGAAGGACCCGGAGGAGTCCATCCGGATGACGAACGAGGCCCTCCACTTCGTGGCGATCTGAAAGAAACCTTTTACCAGCTCCCCCGCCCATTTTTCTCTGCATGACACCGCCCGGGACGGATCCCTTCGCGCTCGCAACCCGGAACACCGTCGAGGTCGTGACCGAGGAGGACCTCCGGAAGGTTCTTTCGGCCGGGAAGCCCCGATGCTATGCCGGCTACGAGCCGAGCGGGGAGATCCACCTCGGGCACCTGGTCACCGTGAACAAGCTCATGGACCTGCAGGCCGTCGGGTTCCATGTCGTGGTCCTCCTCGCCGACCTCCATGCCTTCCTGAACCGGAAGGGGACCCTCGAAGAGGTTGAGGAGCTCTCCCGGTACAACCGGGCCTGCTTCGAGGCGCTCGGCCTCTCGGGCGTCGAGTACGTCACGGGGTCGGCCCTCCAGCTCGGCCCCGAGTACGAGATCCTGGTGCTCCGCCTCGCCCAGCAGATCACCCTGAACCGGGCCCAGCGGTCCATGGACGAGGTGGGCCGGCAGATGGAGCACCCCACCGTTTCCCAGATGATCTACCCCATCATGCAGATGGTGGACATCGCGCAGCTGAGGGCGGACGTCGCGGTGGGGGGCATCGACCAGAGGAAGATCCACATGCTCGCCCGGGAGTTCCTCCCGCCGCTCGGGTTCCCGTCGCCCGTCTGCATCCACACCCCCATCCTGCTCGGCCTCGACGGGGAGAAGATGTCCTCCTCGAAGGGGAACTACATCTCGGTCGTCGAGAGGGAGGAGGACATCCGGCGGAAGCTCTCGAAGGCCTTCTGCCCGCCGGCGGTAGAGGAGAACCCCGTCCTCCAGGTACTCGAGCTCCATGTCTTCCCACGGGTCGGCGAGGTCACGGTGAAGCGGCCGGCGAAGTTCGGCGGAGACCGGACATTCGGTTCCTTCGCGGAGATGGCGGCCGCGTATGGGAAGGGCGAGGTCCACCCGATGGACCTGAAGAACACCGCAGCCGGGTACCTGGTCGAGATCCTCCGTCCCGTGCGCGAGCGGCTGGGGTGAGAGGGTCTGTGGAAGAGGAATCCGAGGATCGCGGAGATCGAAAGGAAAAGGGATTCGACCGCCGGATCGCGGAGCTCGGGATCCGGATCAAGGACGCCGACCAGTGGAAGGTCAGGGACGATGTCTTCGACGAGGTGACCCTTCTCGCCCTCTACCGGCTCGTGCACAAGAAGCACCTCACCACCCTCGGCGGGCCGATATCGACGGGCAAGGAGGGGAACGTCTTTTACGGCGAGAAGGACGGGAAGCCCCTCGCCATCAAGATCTACCTGATCCGGACGGCCAACTTCCGGGCCATGACCGAGTACATCGACGGCGACCCCCGGTTCTCCCACGTCCGCAGGTCGAGGAAGGAGATCATCTTTGCCTGGACGAGAAAGGAGTTCTCCAACCTGAAGCGGGCGCGGAAAGCCGGCGTCCCGGTCCCCGAACCGTATTCTTTTGACCGGAACATCCTCCTCATGGAGTTCCTCGGCGAGGGGCAGGCCCCGTTTCCCCAGATCCGTGAGGTGGAGCTCCCGGACCCCGGGGCGACGTACCGGGAGATCGTCGGATACATCGAGGCCCTCTTCTCCCGGGCCCGGCTCGTCCACGGCGACCTCTCGGAGTACAACGTCCTGTTCGGGGACCGGCCCGTCCTCATCGACATGGGGCAGGCAGTGACTCTCGACCATCCCCGGGCCCTCCAGTTCCTTGTCAGGGATATCGCGAATATAAACAGGTTTTTCTCGGACAAGTGCGAAGTCATGGGTGAACGGGAGATCTTCCAGAGGATCGCCGGTGAGAGGCTTGCCGGGCCATAAGGGCCGGCAAGGGAGCGCCGTGCCGTGAGGCCGGTGCGACCTGCCCGGGTCATGAGGGCATGTGAGATGCGATCGGGCCATATGGCCCGGCGCGAAATTGACGGGGGCCGTGAATGCTCCCCGGGGAAATGAAATGACACGCGAGGAGGTCAGGGTCTCGCAGGACCGGATCGGGGTCCTGATCGGGAAGGCGGGTGCGACGAAGAAGGGCATCGAGGAGAAGACCGGGGCCCGGATAACCGTGGACAGCAAGGAGGGGGTCGTCGCCGTGGAGGGAGAGGACGCCGAGGGGGTCATCTCGGCGGTCGAGGTCGTCCGGGCCATCGGCCGGGGGTTCTCCCCCGAGCGGGCCTCTGTCCTCCTCCAGGACCTGGATCTCATCCTCGACGTCATCGAGCTCTCGGCCCTCGCCGACACCCCCCAGCAGATGGACCGGATCCGGGGCCGGGTCATCGGGAAGGACGGGCGGTCCCGGGAGCAGATCGAGGACATGACGGGGACCGCCATCTCCGTCCACGGGAAGACCGTGGCCATCATCGGGGGTGTCGAGCAGCTGAAGACCGCCCGCACCGCGGTCGAGATGCTCCTGAACGGTGTCCCCCACGAGACGGTCTATGCCTTCCTCGACCGGAAGAAGCGCGAGGCAAAGCAGGACCTCCTCGGGACATACTACTAGGTCCACCGCGGGAGCCCCTGTCGGAACCGGAGGGAGGTTCTTCGGGGGGATCCGGGACCGAGGGTGTCATCGGATGAAACGGGATGCGGGTGGGTCGTGATGGTTCCCGGTGAGGTGGTCCGGTAATGGAGATAGCCACCCTCCCCGTCCCCTCTTACCTCGCCGAGGCGTACCGGGCCCGGGGTATCACGGCGCTCTACCCGCCGCAGGAGGAGTGCGTCCGGGCCGGCATCTTCGAGGGAAAGAACCTCCTCGTCGCCATCCCGACGGCGAGCGGGAAGACCCTGGTCGCCGAGATGGCCATGCACCACCACATCGCACGCGGGGGGAAGTGCCTGTACATCGTGCCCCTGAAGGCCCTCGCGAGCGAGAAGCATGCCGAGTTCTCGGGGAAGAAGGTGCGGGTGGGCATCTCCACGGGCGACTATGATCGGAAGGAGGACTACCTGGGGAGGAACGACATCATCATCGCGACCTCGGAGAAGGTGGACTCCCTCATGCGGAACAATACCCCCTGGCTCTCGGAGCTCACCCTCCTCGTCGTGGACGAGGTCCACCTCGTCGACTCCGAGGACCGGGGGGCCACCCTCGAGATGGTCATCACGAAGCTCAGGGCAAAGAACCCCTCGATGCAGGTGCTCGGCCTGTCCGCGACCATCGGGAACCCGGGGACCCTCGCGGGCTGGCTCGGGGCAGGGAAGGTGACGAGCAGCTGGCGGCCCGTCAGGCTCCGCCAGGGGGTGTACTTCCGGGGGGTGATCCGGTTCGACGACGGGGAGCGGAAGGTCGAGGGCGTATCGAAGTTCGACGACCTGAACCTCTGCCTGGACACGGAGGCCGAGGGAGGCCAGTCCCTCGTCTTCGTCTCATCGCGGCGGAATGCCGAGGCCTTTGCAAAGCGGGCCGCTGCCGGGCTGAAACGGTCCTCCCCGGCCCTCGCGGCTTCTGCGCGGGAGCTCGCCGGCCTTGCCGAGACCGAGATGGACAAGGCGCTTGCCGCCTGCGTCGAGCGGGGGGCCGCCTTCCACCATGCCGGCCTCAGGAGAGAGCAGCGCCGCATCGTCGAGGCCGGGTTCCGGTCCGGCGAAATCCGGTGCATCGCCTCGACCCCGACCCTCGCGGCCGGGCTCAACCTCCCTGCACGGCGGGTCATCATCCGGGATTATCTCAGGTACAGGGCCGGCGAGGGGATGGCCCCGATCCCGGTCCGGGAATACCACCAGATGGCGGGCAGGGCCGGGCGACCCGGGCTCGACCCGTATGGGGAGGCGGTCCTTATCGCAAAAGACCGGGACGCGGTGCAGGACCTGGCCTGCGCGTACATCGAGGCCGCTCCCGAGGATGTCCATTCGCAGGTCGGGTCGGCGAATGCTATCTGCACCCACATCCTCTCCCTTGTCGCCACCGGCTTTGCGTCCACCGGGGGGCAGATCCTCGGGTTCCTGGACCGGACCTTCTACGTCCACGAGAACCGGGACCGCAGGGGCCTCGGGACGGTGGTGGAATCGGCCCTCTATTTCCTGGAACGGTCGGAGATGCTGACACGGCTCGGCGAGGATATTTCGGCGACCGAGTTCGGGACCCTCGTCTCCCGGCTCTACCTGGACCCGAGGGGCGCCGAGGCCATCGCGGCCTGCCTCTCGAAGGCGGAGAGCTTCACGGGGATCGGCCTCCTTCACCTCCTCTGCTCGACGCCCGACATGCCCACCCTCTACCTCAGGCAGGCCGACCTCGCCCTTGTCGAGCGCTACCTGTACGAGCATGAAAACGCCCTCTGGCTCCCCCTGCCCTCCCTCGGCGACGAGGAGTGCGAGTCCTACTACCGGGCGCTGAAGACCGCCCTCGTACTCTCAGACTGGACCGACGAGCTCGGGGAGGCGATGATCTGCGAGCGGTACGGGGTGAACCCGGGCGACATCTACTCCTACGTCGAGAGCGTGCAGTGGCTCATGCACGCCGCCGCCCGGCTCTCGGCGAAGTTCGCCCCCCACCTCGCCCGGGATGTCAGGGACATGGAGGTGCGGGTCAGGTCAGGCGTGAAGGCCGAGCTCCTGCCCCTCGTTTCCCTCCGGGGCATCGGCCGGGTGCGGGCAAGGCGGCTTTTCAACAACGGCATCACGACACCGGAGGCGATCCGCGGGGCAGGGCTTGACCGGGTCGCCTCCATCATCGGGCGGGGGATCGCCGAGCAGGTCTTTGCCCAGCTCGGGAAAGCCTCCGCCCCGGCGCCCGGTGACCAGGCGGGCCTCGGCCGATTCGGGGGTGGAAGCCCTGGCGAGTGAGGAGTTCGGGATACGGGCGGCGGTCTTCCGGGTCCCGGCCTGCTCATCCTTTCTCGGGAAGATCCGGGCGGTCGCGACGGCCCGGAATACCAGGATCGTCTGCTTCAACGCCGACCTGATGGCCGGGAGGGGCCATGCTGCGGCGGCTGTCAGCAGGGCCCTGAGGGCCGCCCGGGCCAGGACGATGATCTCTTCCTCTCTCGAGATGGAGGCGCTCCTCTATGCGTCGGGGAACCGGCAGTGCAGCGTCGCGGAGCGGTTCGGGATCCACGAAGGAGAGAACAGGGCATACGTCTGCCTCTGCCCCCCTTCGGGGGCGGCCTTCGGCGACCTTTCGGGGTTCATGACATTCGTCGATGAGGACTGGGAGGTCATCCCGGCGGAGAAACGGGAACGGCTCAGGGAGGCTTTCGGGATAACCGACGAGGAGCTTCAAGCCGCCGGGCCGGGGCGGCTTGCCGACCTGGTCCTCGAACGGGTGGCGCTCCTCGAGGTCTATCGCTGATCCCGGGCCGCGTGAGAGATGATGTGCCGGATCTCGGGAAGGATCAGTTCCCTTGTCCCGAGGGTCACGGCCGGGACCGATCCCGGGAGGCAGAACACCGCCTTTCCCCCGGAAATCCCGGCTATCGCCCGGGAGAGGATGGCGGGGGTCCCTATTTCCTGGTAGGACTTCCACCGGAAGAGCTCCCCGAACCCCTCCATCTCCTTCTCGAGGAAGGGCCGGACCGCCTCGATGGTGCAGTCGTCGGATGTGAGCCCTGTCCCGCCGGTCAGGATGATGCAGCTCGCATGGTCGAGGGCGAGGACAAGGGCGGTCCGTATATGCTCGACCTGGTCCGGAACGAGGGCATAGTAGGTGACCTCGATCCCCGCTCCCTCGAGGAGGTCCCGGATCGCCTGGCCGCTTTCGTCGGTCTCCGGCGTGCGGCTCGAGGAGACGGTAATGACCGCTCCCGCGATGCTGACGTCTCGGGTGTGCTCGGGGTTCATATCCTGAAGTGTGGTTGGCACCCGGAAAGATAAAGGGATGGCCCGGCCTCCCACCCCCGTGTACCGGCCCCAGGGTACCTGACCGTCTGCGGGGGGTTCTCCCGGAGCTTTCATGTTCCCTGTCCATTTGAGGCGGGTTCTTCCCGGGCTCCCCGCGTCCCCTGGACTACCGGGAGTGGTCCTATGAGAGACCCCTTTGTTTCCATTGGAAGGTTCCTGGGGATGTGGATGGCGGGGTGCCCGGCATCTCCGACGGGAGAGGCACGATGTGTCCTGCAGCGGGTTCTTCCATGCATGTGGTGCATTTCGATCTGTTTTTATATGTTATGAGAGAGAGAAACAACCGGCTGTTTTCAGAGAACGAGAATACCAGGATCAGGCAGTTCTCACCCTCCAATGGAAACAAAGGGGAGGGTCCCTCACGGCATCCCGAAAAGTACCCGCTCTCGCAGGGGAGCGAATGCCGGAATCACCCGGGAGACCTGGAAACGCCGACCGGTCCATGCGCGGGAATACCGTGACAGTGCAGGTGAAATCAGCACCGCAAATGGACCGGAAACGGTGGTCCGGCACCAGCCCGGGAACTCTGAAATTACCGATTTTTTCGTAAAACCCCAGCTGTATAAAAGGATTTCCACAGGAAGAAGGGGGGTTATAAACAGGGAAAAAACGGAGAGCTTAAGAGGGGTCGGACCCATATTCCGGAGCGCAATTCTTCACCCCCTGCATGCCCGAAGAAACCTCGTCCATGGGACTGTTCCAGAAATATCTCGTGAATAAGAACATTTTCAAGAATCGGGAGGTGCTCCGCCACTCGTACCGGCCCAACATCCTCCCCCACCGGCAGCCCGAAATCAATACCATCGCGTCCATCCTTGCCGCGTCCCTCAAGGGCGAGACCCCGAGCAACATCCTGATCTACGGGAAGACCGGGACGGGCAAGACCGCCTGCGTGCGGTATGTCGCCGCCGAGCTCGAGAAGGCCTCCCAGGAGACGGTGATCCCCTGCCATGTCATCCACCTGAACTGCGAGGTCATCGACACCCAGTACCGGGTGCTCGCCCAGATTGCAAAGAACCTGGAGGACCACGACGAGCGGGCGAGCGACGGGACGCGCGGCTCCATCCCCTTCACCGGGTGGCCCACCGACCAGGTGTACATGGAGCTCAAGAACCTCCTCGAGTCCGTGGGCGGGGTCATGGTGATTGTCCTCGACGAGATCGACAAGCTCGTCAAGAAGAGCGGGGACGAGACCCTCTACAACCTGACCCGGATCAACTCGGACCTCAAGGATTCGAAGGTCTCCATCATTGGTATCTCGAACGACCTGCGGTTCACCGACTTCCTGGACCCGAGGGTCCTCTCCTCCCTCTCCGAGGAGGAGCTGGTCTTCCCGCCGTACAACGCCCCCCAGCTCTGCGACATCCTCCAGCAGCGGAGCGCGGACGCCTTCATGGACGCGGTCATCGACGCCCCCGTTATCCCGCTTTGCGCGGCCCTCGCCGCCCAGGAGCATGGGGATGCCCGCCGCGCCCTCGACCTCCTCCGGGTCTCGGGGGAGCTTGCCGAGCGGGAGGACACCGACCGGGTGCTGGAGAAGCACGTGAAAATGGCGCAGGAAAAGATCGAGACCGACAGCATGATCGAGTGCGTCTCGACCCTCCCGACCCAGTCGAAGGTGGTGCTCTACTCCATGCTTCTCCTCGAGCACATCGGGAAGAAGATCTTCACCTCGGGCGAGGTCCTGCAGGTCTACCGCGAAGTCGCGGGGACGCTCGACGTGGACGTGCTCACGAACCGGCGCATCACCGACCTCGTCTCCGAGCTCTCGATGCTCGGGGTCATCAATACCCGGGTCGTCTCCAAGGGGCGGTACGGCCGGACGAAGGAGATGTGGTTCGACATGATCACGGGCCGCATCTGGGAGGTCCTTTCGAAGGATCAGCGGCTCTCGCGGGATACCCTTATACAATTGGATACCAACCGGTTGAAGGCATTATTGAGGTGATCCCGTGGACGGAAAAGACCTGGAGATCCTCCAGCTGCTCGAGGAGAACGGCCGGATCCCCCTCGGGGAGCTGGCCGCGAGCCTCGGCCTCTCCGAGGGCGAGGCCGGGGAACGCATCCGGGCGCTGGAGGCGGCCCGGATCATCCGCAAGGTGACCGCCGTCATCGACTGGGAAAAGGCAGGGGCCTCGCGGGTATCCGCCATCATCGACCTGAAGATCGCCCCCGAGCGGGACTTCGGGTACGACAAGATCGCCGAGCGGATCGCCCGGTTCCGGCAGGTGGACTCGCTCTACCTGGTCTCCGGGGTCTACGACCTCCAGCTCCTGGTCACGGGGAAGGACATGAACGAGGTCTCCCGGTTCGTCTCCGAGCAGATCGCGCCCATGGACCACATCCGGGAGGCGGCCACCCACATCATCATGAAGATCTACAAGGAGAACGGGAACCAGTTCTTCGAGAAGGAGGGCGGGGAGCGGCTTCCCCTCTCGTTCTAGAGAAGACCATGCGCCAGCAGACCATGCGGGAGCGCGGCTCGGCCCGTGCCCGGGCCATCCCGCCCTCGGGCATCCGGAAGTTCTTCGACCTCCTCCTCACCATGGAGGACGTCATTTCCCTCGGTGTGGGCGAGCCGGACTTCGAGACCCCCTGGAACGTCTCCGAGGCGGGGATCTGGTCCATCGAGCAGGGGCACACCTCGTACACCTCGAACAAGGGCCTCCTCCCGCTCCGCCAGCTCGTCGCAAAAGACCTCCTCGCCCGGTACGGGGTCGGCTACGACCCCGAGGAGGAGATTATCATCACGACCGGGGTCTCGGAGGCGGCGGACATCGCCGTCCGTGCGCTCGTTGACCCGGGGGACGAGGTGCTTGTCGCCGAACCTTCCTATGTCTCCTATTCCCCCTGCGCGACCCTCGCCGGAGGAAAACCGGTCCCTGTGCCCTGCCCGGAGAAGGACGAGTTCCGGCTCACGCCGGACAACCTCGCTGAAAAGGTCACCCGGAAGAGCCGGGTCCTTGTCATGAACTTCCCGAACAACCCCACGGGGGGCGTGATGGGAAAGGCGGACATCGACGCCATCGCCGACCTCGTGGTGGACCATGACCTGATGGTCATCTCCGACGAGGTGTATTCGGAGCTAACCTACGAGGGCCGGCACGTGGCGGTGGCCTCCCATCCCGAGCTCAGGGACCGGACCGTGACCATGAACGGCTTCTCCAAGGCCTACTCCATGACGGGGTGGAGGGTGGGGTACCTCTGCGCCCCGAAGAACATCGCCGAGCTCGCCCTCAAGATCCACCAGTACGTGATGCTCTGCGCCCCCGTCATGGGCCAGATGGCTGCCATCGAAGCGATGAAGAACGGGGAGCAGGAGAAGGATGCGATGGTCAGGGAGTACCGGCAACGGCGGAACTTCTTTGTCGAGGGGCTGAACCGGATCGGCCTGCCCTGCCACCTCCCGAAAGGGGCCTTCTATGCCTTCCCCTCCGTCGCCGGGACCGGGCTCACCGACCAGGAGTTCGCCGAGCGGTTCCTCACCGAGAAGCAGGTGGCGGTAGTCCCCGGCTCGGTCTTTGGCGGGAGCGGGGCGGACCACCTCAGGTGCGCCTACGCGGTCTCGAGGGAGGACCTGGGAACGGCCCTGAAACGGATGGAGGAATTCATCTCCGGGCTGGTCCGGGCCTGAACGGCGGGGAAAGCGGCCCGGCCAAACCCCCTTGTTTCCATTGGAGCGCATGGGGCACCCGGATTGGATATCCGGGTTGTTCCTTTGCGATTCCCTGTGAGAGGCGGGGCGGAAACAGGGGCGGGAAAAATCCGAATCGGATGTTTCAAATTTTGAAAGAAGAAGAAAGTATTTATGCCAGAACTGGAAACCGGTGGCGGCCGAACCCCCTTGTTTCCAATGGAGCACATGGAGCCACCGGATCCCGCGTCCGGGGACGAAGAAACGGGATCCACCTGCCGGATCCAACAGGTTCATAGCCCGAAAACCCGGATCAGGCAGGTGCGGGATCTCCCGGGAAAGGAAGGTTTATATCTCACGACGGAATATCAGCGTAATCACCCCTTTGTTTCCATTGGAGTTCACATGACCACCGGATCCGGTATCCGGGGATATTCTACGGGATCCACTGCATCCACCGACGTAGAATCTTCGGTCGTGGGAGAGCGGGCCCGCCCGGACCACCGGGATAAACCGAGTGCAAATCCCTGCCTGGATGCCCGTCCATGCACCACTCTGCATGGCAGTTTCCCATGGCAATAGCTCCAGAGGAAACGGGGCTCCCTTCACCAGAAAAGGCCATCCCTGTCCCGGAATCCCGACGAGGCTCCCGAAGCATGGAATCGGGTGGCTCATGGTTCGCACCCCATTGCTTCCTGTGGAATCCAGCGGGCCGGCAAGCCTGTTTCCTGTGGAAATGGCCGCTCCATCCGATTTCCGATCCATGGAGATCCTTCCGGTGCCCGGGTCCGGGGACGCAGGGACGAGGATTTATTGGCGGAGAGGCCCCGTCTTAGTCTTAGGCAGGGAGGCGGGGCGGATGACAGCAGAGGTATTTTTTGCCGGGCTCCGGGCACGGGGGGACGCGGACAGCAGGGTTGCGAAGCTTCGCAGGCTCTTTGAGTCGGCCGGGATCGACCGGTGCATCCACGAGCGTGACCTCTGCGCCATCAAGGTCCACTTCGGCGAACGCGGCTGTGATACGTACGTGAACCCGGTCCATGTCCGCCAGCTGGTCGATCTCGTGAAGGCCGAAGGCGGCCGGCCGTTCCTCACCGACACCGGGACCCTGTACTCGGGAGGCCGCTCGAACGCCGTCGACCACATCACGACCGCCGTCGGGCACGGCTTCGACTACGCGGTGGTGGGTGCCCCCGTGATCATCGCCGACGGGATCCGGGGCGGGCATATCGTTGAGGTGAAGGCGGGAAGGAAACACTTCGACCGGGTCTTCATCGCCGGGGACATCGCCGCGGCCGACAGCATGGTGGTGGTCTCACATTTCAAGGGCCACATGCTTGCCGGCTTTGGCGGGGCCATAAAGAACCTCGCCATGGGCTGCTCCCCGGCGCGGGGAAAGCGCGAGATGCACCGGGCCCACACCCTGCTCGTGCCTGACCGGTGCCGGGGGTGCGGGAACTGCGTCGACGTCTGCCCGGCGGGGGCTCTCGAGCTCGGGGAAGAGAGGGTGAGCCTCGACAAGGAGAAATGCATCGGATGCGGGGAATGCATGACCGTCTGCCTCCAGTCGGCCATCGAGTTCGACTGGACGGTGGACATCCCGCCCTTCGTCGAACGGATGGTTGAGTACGCCTGCGGCGCCATGGAAGGAAAGGAGGGCAGGGCAGGCTTCTTCAACTTTCTCCTCTCCATCACCCCCGACTGCGACTGTGTCCCCTGGTCCGACGCCCCCATCGTCCCCGATATCGGGATCCTCGCCTCGCAGGACCCGGTTGCCGTCGATGCCGCGAGCCGTGACCTGGTGAACCGCCAGGCCGGCCTCCCGGGCTCGCTCCTCCAGGCTCACCACCGGCCGGGCGAGGACAAGTTCACGGGGGTCTGGGAGCATACCCGGGGAGAACTCCAGCTCTCGTATGCCGAGGAATGCGGCCTCGGGGAAAGGAAGTACCGGATCGTGGAGATATGATCACTCCTGCCGCGGTGACCGGGAGCCCGGCAGAGACCAGCCGGGCCCCGGGGTGAGACCATCAGGGAACGGGCGGGCAGGAATGAGGGGCCGGGCCTCGAGGTCAACCGGATCCACCGGATCGACTGCCTGGATGGCCTGAAGGCCCTCGGGAGGGGGGCGGTGGACGTCATCGTCACCTCGCCGCCCTACAATATCGGGATCCGGTACCGTTCCTACCATGACCGGCGCGGGCGGGATGAGTATCTCGCCTGGATGGGGGAGGTCGCCCGACTTGCCCGCGACGCGATGAGCGACCAGGGGTCCTTATTCCTGAACGTCGGGGGAACGGTCACCGACCCCTGGATCCCGCTCGACGTGGCGGCGGAGTTCCGGCGGCACTTCGTCCTGCAGAACCTGGTCCACTGGGTGAAGTCCATTGCCATCCCCCGGGAATCGATGGGGAACTACCCCCACATCGGGGGGGACATCGCAGTGGGGCATTACAAGCCCATCAACAGCAGGAGGTTCCACAACGACTGCCACGAGTTCATCTTCCACTTCACGAAACAGGGTGACGTGGAACTGGACAAGCTCGCTATCGGGGTCCCATACCAGGACAAGTCGAACGTGAGGAGGTGGAAGGGCGCGGGCGGGGATATCCGGGACCGGGGAAACACCTGGTTCATCCCGTACGAGACCATCCGGACCGCCCGGCCCCACCCGAGCACGTACCCCGTCGGCCTCCCGGAGATGTGCATCCGGGACCATGGCCTGGAACGTACCCGGCTCGTGCTCGATCCCTTCATGGGGATAGGGGCAACCGCGGTTGCCTGCGTCCGGCTCGGGGTCCCGTTCATCGGCTTCGAGATCGACCCCGAGTACATCGCGATTGCCGAAGAACGGGTAGTGGCGGAACGGCGGGCGTTATAGCTGGCCTCATGTTCGGCAAGACCCGGCTTTCGGCCTTTGCATTAACTGATGTTGATGCTCGGCCTTCAGCCCGCCCTCACCTGACGGCGAGGGTCCTGCTGATGCAGGCGTCTCACCTGACGGCGAGACTCGGCTTACCAGCCGATAAAGAAACTTTTTCTCTCGGGCGCGGTTATGGGTATACATGGATCTGGCAGGAGAGAAGTGCGCCCCCATCGAGCCCGGGACACCCCCCCTCACCCGGCGGGAGCTCCTCACCCTCACGAAGAAGGTCGCCGACTGGAAGCTCGAGGGGACCCGCCTCGTCCAGACGTTCGCCTGCAGGAACTTCATCGAGGCGGTGAAGTTCCTGAACAACATCTCGGTCATCGCCGCCGAGGAGATGCACTACCCGGAGATGTGCATCACCGGCCAGCGGAACGTGACCGTCTCCCTCTATACCCACGCGAGCGGGGGGCTGACCCGGAACGACTTCATCCTCGCCGCGAAGATCACAGAGACCTGGAAGCAGCGGCCGGGTTAGTCCCGCATTATCCAGTCTCGGGAAATCCTCGACTTGCGCTCGGATTACCCTTCGCGGGTAAGCCCTGACGGGCCTACCCGCACGGGCTGACCCTTCGGGTTATCCCGCCAGGCCAAACGTCCGCAGGATCCGGTCCCGGAGCATGTCCTTCGGGTACGCCCCGATCACCTTTTCCAGGAGCTTTCCCCGGGCAAAGAGGAGGATGGTCGGGATGGCGGTGATCCCGTAGCTCCGGGCGATCTTCTGGTTCTCGTCGGTGTTCACCTTGGCAAAGGCGATCTTCCCCGCAAACTCCGCCGAGAGCTCCTGGATGACGGGCGCCACCATCCGGCAGGGGCCGCACCAGGGCGCCCACATGTCCACGACGAGGAAGGGGTTGTCCCTGACCGCCACCGGGAACTGCCGCTCGTCGAGGACCGTGACCTGCCCCGCGGGCGGTTCCCCGGCAGGCCTCTCTCCGAGCCCCCGCTTCAACTCCTCGAGCTTCTTCTCCCTGATCCGCATGAGCTCGTCGTCCATGGGAACAGCTTCGCGTTCCCCCCTCTTTATGGTGGTGAAAAGGGGGGGAAACGCCGGCATCCCCCCGCCCGCCCGTTTCCGGCCGGGGGGAGCAAAGTATATCACACATCATCAAGAATAGTAGGATGCTTTTCGGGAAGCGAGGTGGGGTAGTCAGGATATCCCGACGGGCTCATAACCCGTAGATCGATGGTTCAAATCCATCCCTCGCTATGATTCAGCAGCTTTTCCCGTCTTCTCCCATTGTTCCGGTTACGCCGCCGTCTTGTCGGGCGGGAACGAGCCGAGCTTCGCCTGGTAGCTCCCCACGACGAAGTCGATGTTCCGCGAGAGGCAGGACTCGCCCTCGATGGAAAGCGGGTAGTTCCCGGTGAGGCACCCGGTGCAGAGGTTCTCCCGGTCGATCCCGATGGCCTTTACGAGGGCCTCGAGGGAGATATGGTGGAGGCTCGTCGCGGCGATGGACTCCTTCACCTCGTTCACGGGCTTCGTGCTCGCGATCAATTCCTCCCGTGTGGGCATGTCGACACCGAGGTAGCAGGGGGCGATGATCTGGGGGGAGCCGATTCTCACGTGGACCTCGGAGGCCCCGCTCTCCTTCATGAGCTCGACGATGTGCCGGGAGGTGGTGCCCCTCACGATGCTGTCGTCCACGAGGACGACCTTTTTCCCCTCGATGTGCCCGATGATCGGGTTGAGCTTGAGCCGGACAGCAAGCTCCCGCTCTTTCTGGGAGGGCTTGATGAAGGTCCTCGCCGTGTACCGGTTCTTCATGAGGGCCTCCAGGTAGGGGATCCCCGAGTGGTGGGAGAAGCCGATGGCGACCGAGGTTCCGGAGTCGGGGACAGGGGAAACGAGGTCCGCGTCGAGGGGGGCCTCGTCGTAGAGGGACGCCCCGATCTTCCGCCGGATGTCATACACGAGCTTTCCCTCGATGACGGCGTCGGCCCTCGCGAAGTAGATGTACTCGAAGATGCAGTGCGCCCGCCGGTCGGCAACCGCGATCTGCATGGCCTCGAAGCCTTTGTCGGTGATCCGGAAGAGCTCCCCGGGCGAGACGTCGCGGACGAGGGTCCCGCCGAGGGTGTCGATGGCCACGCTCTCGGAGGCGACGATGAAGCCGGTCTCGGTCGTCCCGATGCAGAGGGGCTTGATCCCCATGGGGTCCCGGAAAGCGTAGAGGATCCCGTCGAGCATCAGGATCACCGAGTACGAGCCCCGGAGCACGTGCATGCAGTGGATGATGGCCTCCTCGATCTTCCCCGACCGGCGGAACTCGTCGACGATGGTCGAGGCGACCACCTCGGTGTCGGTGGTCGTCGAGAAGATCTCTCCCTGCTGCTCGAAGCCGGTGCGAAGCTCGTCGGCGTTCACCAGGTTCCCGTTGTAGGCGATGGCGAAGTGGTGGTCCTGGAACCGGAAGTTGAAGGGCTGGGTGTTCTCGGGGAGGTTCGCGCCGGTCGTGGGGTACCGGACATGCCCAACGCCGATAGTGCCCTTCAGGTCGCGCAGGGTCTGCTCGGTGAAGACCTCGGCGACGAGGCCCATGCCCTTGTACTTGTAGAAGGACGCGCCGTCCCAGGTCGAAATGCCGGCGCTCTCCTGGCCGCGGTGCTGGAGCGCGAAAAGTGCGTAATAGAGGGGGTGGGAAACACCGCCAGCATCAACGATGCCAACGATCCCGCACATACCCCGCCTTTAATGAGTTGGTACCTTTGGTTTCTTGTTCACCCAGCGGTAACTGCGGAGCCGGGCAGACCGCCCGAAGCCGCAGGACGAACAGGCCTTGTGCCGGACGTGGAAAGAGATCCGGCCGCACCGCCTGCAGGCGATATGGACCTTATGCTGCCTCTTCCCCTTGGAAGGCGTTCCTTTTGACATGTTACCTCCTCACTTACCCCACGATCGGGGAGATGTAGATCACGTTGTCCCCTCTGACGATGAGGGTCCCGAACTTCCGGCCCTCACCGCCGACCTCCTCCGCCTGGTCGAGCACCAGGTTCATGTGGACGTCGTAGCCCTGGAGGATGCCGCGGATCTCCCGCTTTCCCTTCAGGGAGACGATGACCGGCTG
>Ga0335071_10003022_pt1 | contig 17885 bp, 23 predicted proteins | sample Lox_Sample_15_FD_206724 | JGI IMG/M metagenome (GOLD analysis project Ga0335071, IMG submission 206724) | Soil microbial communities from Loxahatchee National Wildlife Refuge, Florida, United States - Lox_Sample_1.5 | ecosystem: Environmental > Terrestrial > Soil > Wetlands | place: USA... | reverse complement strand
GACGGCGAGCTACGCCCTTTGCTTTTACAAGTGCTTGAACAACAGCGGCTGCAGGCGCAGTTGCAGATGCAGCGAAACCAACAGAAACGGAGAAACGGAACATGACGAGCAAGAGCGAAAAGAGCGGCAAGAAGCAACAACGTCCCGAGGTTCCAGAGGAGTTGCAGGAGGCGCGGGAACAGCTCATCGACGAGGAAGAGCTTGGAGTTGAGCCGGGGGAGGAGTTTGGCGAGCTGTACGGCGAGCGGGTGGTTGGGTGGTTCCTGCCGGCGGCGGGGAATATCCTGCAGGGGGTGATCCGGGACGTCTTCGAGAAGGAGTCCAACTTCAAGCGTAGGGGCGAGGCTCCGAAGAAGCAGAAGGTCTTCAAGATCGAGGTGACGAAGGTCGACGACAAGCGACCTACGATCGTCATCCCGAGCGACCCAGAAAATGACGAGCAGTCGGTGCAGGGCGTGGAGGCGGCGGTCGGCGACCTCGTCGGACTCGACCAAAAGGGGTTCCTGTCGAGCCTCTCGAAGTGCGTCGTCGGGCAGGAGGTGTGGGTCGCGTGCCTCGGGAAGATCCCCGCGTCGGCCGAGTACCCGCAGGGGGCGTGGAAGTACAAGGTCCTGGCCAAGCCGTGCGTCGTTGACGCCGTGACGGGTGAGGTGACCTCGAAGACCGACACCAAAAGCGGCGGCAAATCGGCCTAGCAGGGTGGTGGCGGCGCGGACGGCCGCCTCGTGGCCTCCACCCCACAGGAGGCCGCCCAAGCTTACCGGCGGCGCGACGGAAGAATTCCCGTATCAAGAGGAGGACATCCCCTTCTAGCCCGCACGGCGAAGTCATCCTACATTGTGGGGAAGTGTCGTTATAGAAACGTTCGGCGTCGCTTCCCCACATCACCGTTTGATAGTAAATTTGCGTTGAGAGGGCACCCCAGATGCCGACTTTGAAATTCGCACGCCTGGTTAACGACAGTGGAAATTCAGACCTAGCCATGTCGGCGCCGTCGCTGGCGGACGCCTACGCGCCGGTGTCGGCGACGGATCTCCTAAACGGACTCCTCAACTTGATCCAGAAATGCGGAACGTCGTTGAGCCCCGAGCAAACCACGGTCGCCGTGATGCTGGAGGTGTCCCGGTGGGAGGTCGCCGACGGCGACGGGCCGAAGCCACAGGAGATAGCGACTCAAACCACGTAGCAGCACAATGGCCGCGCGGCGGAAAAAGCGTCGGGTGCCTCCCCCTCCGCGACGGAAGAGAACCGCCGCGCGGTCGTTGAATTTCCACGAGAGACCGGGGGACGTGAGGGAGGCTACTTCGGGGCGCAGGTACGCGCGCAAGTGGCACAGGGTTTTAGAGTGGGCGGAAGACGCGCTGTCGCTGGCGGGCTACGACAGTGTTGGTAGCGCTAGGGTTTTCGGGGGGAGTTACTACAGAGGATCGAAGCATCCCGAGCGAGTCGAGCAACACGCGGTGGCGAGGGTGCACGACTTGACCGACGACGAGGAAGCCTACGAGAAGGGCTTGCCGCTGGAGATGCTAGACGCCTTTCCGGCGGGCCCCGGCCGAGACGAGGGGGGCGTGCGGAGGGTTGTGGTCACGGCCTTGACTTGGGTGCCGGACTACGACGCAGGCGTTGGGTACGACCCAGCCTGGATAACCCTCGGCCACGGGATGACGGCGCGGACGGCGGCGGCGGCGGCGGCTCGGTTCGTGAGGGACTACACGAGGGCGCTGGACGCGCGGGTAGTTTCGAGGGTGCTCGTGTTCACGGCGCTTGAGATCAAGTTTTGGACGGCCGCAAACGGAACTGACTACGTGTAGAAAGGAAAAAAGGACGATGGACAAGGCGGCGTGCCTGCTCGTCGGAGAGGTGAACCCCTACGGGCGGAGTCCGGACTACGCACTCTATCCACTCCCCCGGCGCGCGGCGGGGAATCGACTACGGATCATCCTTGGGGTGACGGACCTTGAGTACCTAGCCGCGTTCACGAGGGTCAATCTCTGCGATGGGGCGTGGAGCGTGCGCGCCGCCCGCGCGAAGGCGGCCGAACTACTGGCCAGGCCCGGCGTCTCGTTAGTCGTCGGCCTCGGGGCGCGAGTCCGGGACGTGTTCGGCTTCGATCTGCCGTTCTTCGGAGCGCGCCGGTACATGGACGTAGGCGGTCCTTTATTCGTAAGCCTACCCCACCCATCGGGGCGCTGCCGGGAGTGGAATAAGCCAGGGCGCGTGGCAATGGCGCGCACGTTGATGAATGAATATTATCCCGGCGTGAACTGGGGAAGTGCGGACCCAAAGCGTGTGGTGCCTTTGTTGGCTGACGAGGGTCTCTTGTGACCGACGAGAAGCCGAACCTACTCCGCGTTGACGCCGTCTGGGACATTGAGACCGCAGATTGGGACCAATTCGCGACCGGGGCGGTCTGGGATTCGCGCTGGCCCGACACGGTCCACGTCTACGACGACGAGGATGATTTGGCCCAGCACTTGTTGTCGCTGCCCAAGTCGTCCGTCGCGTGGGCGCACGCGGGCGGGCGGTTCGACGTCTTGTGGCTGCTCGACTGGTGCCGGAGGCGCGCGGAGATCCCCGAGGCGATAATCCGACTGTCCGGGTCTTCGATCGCGAGCCTCGCCATCAAGGGTGGGCCCGTGCTGCGCGATTCTTTTCGACTGATGCCGATGGGGCTAGCCGAGTGCTGCAAGATGTTTCCCGGTTGCGAGCTCAAGCAGCGCTTGTCCCTGCCGTGCACGTGCGGTCGAGACTGCGGCGGCTACTGCGCCATCCGCGGCGACATGGACCGAGACACCCGGCGGCGCGTGCACGAGTACCTAGAGGCCGACGTGCTGTCGCTGCGGGACACCCTGCATAAGTTGATTGAGTACGCGACGGAGCACGACCTCTTGCTCGGCGGCACGGTCGCGTCGACGGGCTGGAACACGGCGCGAGACAAGTGCGGCCTGTGGGAGGCTGACTGGGAGATGGAGGCGTACCGCCGGGCCCGCGCCGGGTACTTCGGAGGTCGGTGCGAAGTCGGGAGACTGCGGGCCCCGTTGGTCTACAGGTACGATCGGAAGCAGGCGTACCCGGCGGCCCTGTGCAAGCCGGTCCCCGTCGGCGAGCCGCGACTGCTCGACCGAAAGACGGCGGCGCACGCGTGGGGGAAGGGCAAGCCGGGGATGTACTACGCGGCCGTCGAGGTTCCCGAGATGCTGTCGCCGCCATTGCCGGTGAGGTTTCGCGACCGAATCGTCTACCCGTGGGGCCTGCTGTTCGGCACGTGGCCGCGGCAGGAGCTGCAGCACGCGGAGGAGTGCGGGGCGAAGATCGTCAAGCTCCACGGCGGGATTGCTTGGCCGAGGGAGGAGGCGTTGCTTCGACCCCACGTCGAACACTGTTTCGCGCTTCGAGAGGCGGCGGATAACAAGGCCTTGAAGACGTGGATTAAATTCGTCGCCAACTCGCTCACGGGGGCGTTTGCCCAAGACCCGGAACACGAGATCGTCGCCCTGGGCGAGGACTACGCGGACAAGCCAGAATGGGAACCGGTCGGCCGGTACGACTGGATCTGGAAGCGCGCCGTGTTCGCCATCCCAACCCGAGGCCACGTGCATTGGGCGGCCACGCTCACAGGAGACGCGCGGACGGAGCTGCACAGGGAGATCCTGCACGCCGGGGATGACTGGGTGTACTCCGACACGGACTCTTGTCCGGCCCTGCGCAAGCTGACCCGAAACACCGGCGACGGCCTCGGGGAGTGGGACTTCGAGGGGGAGGGTCGAGAATGGGTCTGCCTCGCGCCGAAGGTGTACTCATTCGTCGGGACGTCGAAAAAGGATCCGTCGCCGAGACTCATCGCCAAGGCGAAGGGGATCCCCAAGGCTGAAAAGGCGTGGCCCGCGATCATGTCCGGGGCCGTGGTAACCCTAGACCGCGGCGTCGACTCGCTGCTAGTCGCCGCGAAGACCGACAAGCTGTTTCGCAGGCGTCACGGGACGAGGAGTATAAAGGCCCGCGAAGATTGGTGCGGTGCCCGAATAATCGACGGCGAGCGGACGAGGCCGCCGCACGTGTCTGACTTGGACGAAATCCCGAGGTAAAAAGGAGACGAACATGGGCGAATGTGCTGAGAAAATCGCGACAGCGGTCGTCGTCGGTCTGGCGGTCGCCATGTGGGTGGCGTTTATCGCCGGCGAGTGGGGAGGGTTCTAGCCGTGACCGAGCGGGCGAAGAACATCCTGTTCGTGTGCGCTTTGGTGTTCTGGGTCATGTGCACCTTCGGTTGGTGTACTAGTTAGATACCAACTAGACACTCTCTAAAAATGTGATACGGTTGTATCACAGGAGGCAGAGACATGACGAAGGCGCTGGCAACCTTGGTTTTAATCTTTTCTCTTTCGGGCTGCGACGGGCAGTCGGACGATCCGGTCGACGCCGGTTCGGACTGTGGACGGAGTGTCGACACATTGGGGACAGACCGAGGCGGGCCGGACGCGTGCGCCCCGCGCTGCCGCCTCGGGGCGGACGGCGTCGGGTGCCTGTGCCTCGGCGACTTCGGCGACGTCTACTGCCGCGACGTCGCGCCGGCCGGGACGTACTACCACGACTGCTGCGGGAGGGCCTGCCGATGAGCTTCACCGCCGACCTGGTTTCCGACCTGTGCCTTCGCGAGATGCGCGCGAGGGGTAGGGCGGCTGTGCGCAGGCGACTGGAGGTGCTCGTCAACGCTGGGATAATCGGCGTGGCCGGAGCGGACAAGGTGTATCACGACGCATTCGGAGGCCGTCTCAAGGCGGTCAAGGACTACGAGGCGAAGGCGAAGGCCGGCCTGTGATCCAGTTCTGCCGTGAGGAAATCGCCGCTTGCCTAGTGACCGCGTGGTGATTAACGTTAAGGCATGGCCAAGAAGAGACTTGAAGACGACGTAGAAGCCGAGGTAGTCAACACGAGCCAGGACCGATTTGCCCCGACGGCGAGTAACCGCGCGCGGGCATCGCAGCTCCGAGCTAAGGCCAGGGCCGGCGCCTTCCTGTCTCCCGAAGACGCGGCTTGGCTCGCCGACTACGACGAGGCCCGCGGAGAAAAGGCGGATCAAAAGCAGGCGTTCGGCGCGAGCAAGGCTCGCCGGGTTAGCTACACCGAGGAGGAACAGGAAGCCGTAGGGTCGGGCAGCGCCGCCGCGGAGATGGCCGCCGCCGGCGCCATGGCGCGGGAGGAGGGGCGGCGCTACGACAGCCTGATTTCCGTCGGCATCATGGCCTTGCGGGCCGCCAATGACATGCAGGCCAAGATGGTCGAGGCCTTGTTGGAGCGCAACCGGAACCTTGAGGAGGCCCACGTCTCGATGATGCAGGCGAGTGGGAAGCAGTACATCCGCAGCGTCGAGGCCGAGGCCGAGCTGGTTCGCCTCAAGGCCGCGATGGGTGAAGGGGAGGAGAAAAAGGACGAGATAAGCCAGCTTGCCGAGCAGTTCCTACCCTACATCATGCCGCTCATAACGCAGAAGATGGGCGGTGGTGGGAATCCTGGGGGGTAGAGTCTCCATGGGGTCTTGACACCCCACGTGTTGTGTCGTAGGCTCTTTCGTTGTTGACAGTCACTGGCCCTCGTGGGCCGAACGACGAAAGGGTTTCCACTCATGGCAAAGAAGTCTCTCTCCCTGTTCCGGTCTCACGCGGCCCCCGCCCCGGTCGTCGTGATGGCTCCCTCCCGAGGCGGACGGCTGCGTCGGCGCGCGGCGCGCGTCGGCGGCATCGCCAAGCGCGCGGCCCGTCGGGGCGGACGCGTGGCGAAAGAGCACGCGGTTCCAGCGGTCGGCATGGCGATCGGCGGGGCCATCGCCGGCGCGATGGACGCCAAGGGTCTGTTCAACAAGCTCCCCGCCATCGGCGGAAGTCGGGCGGCGACGCTCGCCCTCACCGGCTACGCGGCGACGCGCTTCGTGAAGAACAAGTACGTCCGCCTGGCAGGCTTGGCGGCGATCGCCGTCGGCGCGTTCGACGCCGTCAAGTCGCACATGGTGGCGTCTCCCGCACCTGTTCGCGCCCCAGCCCCGGCCTCCAAGGGGCCGAGCGGCCACGACGACGCCAGCGGTGAGACCGGCGACGGCGGCCCGTACTAGCCGCCCACGCGACAGTTTGAACGGCGCGACGGTCGGCGGTCACGGGGCGCTACGCCGCCCGCCGCGCCTTAGAAGCTCGCGAATGCGCCCTGTGTTCGAAAAGCAGGAGAACGAAGATGCCGCAATACCGTGTTGTTGAAGGAATCGACGAGGGCGACATGATGGGTGCAGTGCAGAACGCACAGCGTCGCATGGTCCGCCGACCGAACGTCGGCCAGGTGTACAGTCAGTCGCCGCTGCCGATGGTCCCCGCGCAGCCCCACCGGGCCAAGCTGCGGTCGTACCTCGGCCTCGGCTTCGCCGTTTGGACCGCCGCCGACGGCGCCGACAAGGTGCTCACCGTAACCCCGGAGGAGTCCTTCCGCGGCGAGCGCCTCATCATCGACATCAGCGTGGCCAGCGGCCCCAGCGCCGGCCTCGTGCTGCTTCGCCGCGTGGACATCGGCACGCAGCCGCAGTCGCCGTCCGTCGCGCAGCCCGCGCCCGCGGCAATGTTCTCGGCCGCCGCGACGTACTCGCGCCTCGACCTGCAGGTCGCGTTCCGCGCGATGACGATCCAGGTGACCCTCGGGATCACCGCGGTCCCCGGCGGAAGCGCCACCGTGACCGCCGCCGTGGGTTTCTTCGGCGAGTGGATCCGATAGCGCGGGAAAGAGTCGGGGCGTGGCTCGATTCGACCCAGCGTCTACGGCCGAGGGGCGGGAACTAGACCCGCGTGCCGGCGACGCGGTCGCGACGATACACGTCCCGACGTCCGCCGCGTTCTACGAGGCGGCGATCGAGGGCCTCACCCGACTCAACGTCGAGATGCTCTCGGTCGCCGACTTCCCCCCAATCTACGAGTCGGGCGTTGGGTACCGCAAGGAGGCCGAGGATACTTGGCGCCACGCGGACGACGTCTTCTGCTCGGGCTGGGGCGACTGCGAAGATTTGGCCGCGTGGCGTGCCGCCGAGCTGCGCGTGTCGGGAGAAGATCCGGCGGCGAGAGTCTACGTTTACAGGTCGGGTCCGCTACGCTTTCACGCCGTCGTTGCCAGGGGCAGCGGTCGGATTGAAGACCCGAGTCTAATCCTAGGAATGCGCGTGTCGCCCGAGCGGCGCGCCCAACTCCCGCGATGGGAAGGAGATTCGGAAATGTCTGACGTCAATCCTCGTGAATTCGCCGTGTGCCGCGGAAGCTGCGGCAACTGCCCCAACCACAACACGACCGGGGAGGACATCCTCTCCCGCGGCGCCGTCGGCGACCCAGGCGCGTGCCTGCTCGACAGCCGACCCAACGTCGGCTTCGGCTTCTCGTCGATCGTCCGCGCGGCCCGAAGCGCCGCGAGCGCGCCGGGCAACCTCGCCCGCGGCGCCTTCCACGACATTCGGATCCCCGGACAGGCCGCGCGCGCCATCTCGCCCGCGTTCGCGTCGTCGTTCGCGCGCCAGCCGTTCGCCGGGCAGGAGTACGTCAACCCAGCCGCCCGATTCGCGAACGTCATGGGCGACGAGGACGAGCAGGGCCAGGGAGACGTCGGAGGCGTCGAAGAAGACAACGGTCAGGGAACCGAGGGTTCCGGGGACGACTTCGTCGAAGTCGGCGACGACCAAGATCTCGAAATGGCGGACGCGTACGGCGACGAGTACGCCGACTCGTCGACGGCCGATGACGGTGAGTATCCCGAAGACCAACCCGTCGACGACGGCGGGCAGTCGTCGGGCCCGGACGCGCTTTCGCGCGCCCTCTCCTCCGCCGGGAGCGGCATCAAGTCGGCGGCGTCGTCGGCGTGGGACACGGCCAAGGACGTGTTCAACCCGATCAAGTACGGCGTGCAGACCGCCGTAGCTCCGATCAAGTTGGTGGCCAAGGCGAGCGAGAAGGCGAAGAAGTACCTCACGGCCCCGGTCAAGGTGGCGAGCCGCCTCCTGTCCCTGCTCGGCAGCGAGGAAGTCTTGCCGGAACAGGTCGGCTACGTCGACGACGCCGAATACAACGAGGGCGACGAGGGGATCTTCGAAGACGGCCAAGTCGTCGACGGGGGACGCCTCATGACCGAGACGGGAGAGGAGTACGCCGACGAGGAGATCCCGACCTCGCAGCAGGCGCGCTTCCACACGTTCCAGGATGAGGAGACCGGCGCCTGGCACGGGCAGGTCGTGCTGCCGACGCGGGAGCCTGGCAAGGCGTTCACGCTCACGAGCACGCCAGCCCCGACCGAGCAGTCGGCGGCTGACCGGATGTACAACCTCAGTAAGGCCGCCGCGGACAGCCCCGCGATGATGGCCCTGCTCAACCCGCTGGCGTTCACGACCCTGATGCTCATGAAGGGGACGAGCAAGGTCCCGTTCGGGAGCATCTTCTCCAAGGTCGGCGGCGGCATCGCGACGGCCGCGCGGGCCGTCGGTCGCGGGGCCGAGACCATCGCGAAGACCGCCACGGAGTGGTAAGATGAAGGGGGACGCGCTGCTGATGCTGGCCTTGGTTGGTGGCTTGCTCTTGCTCGGCAAAGGCGGCGCGTCCGCACCCCCACCGCGAAAGAAGGAGGACGACGTGGACGAAGACCAGTCACTGATTGCCAGGGCCGCGACCGGAAGGCGCTGGGCCCCGATCTTCGAGTCCGCCGGCGCCTCGCCGACGATAGCCGAGGGCCTCGCCCGGTGGGTGGGCATCGAGTCGGGCGGCAACCCGCTCGCCGTGAGCAAGCTCGGGGAGCGCGGCCTCCTGCAGGCGCTCCCCACGACGCGTAAGTCGTTCTTCACCGACGCCGAGTGGGACGAGCTTGGAAACCCGGTGACCACCGAGGAGCGGCACGCGGAGCTGGCGCTCAAGGAATTCGCCTGGCTCCTCGCGCAGGCCAGGACTCGGATCCCCGGCATTGACGACGACGACGAGGCCGGGCAGCTCTTCGCGGCCAAGCTCTACCACCAGAGGCCGAAAGACTTGTGGGACGCGAAGCTAACCGGGCCCGGCGTCGCGGCCAACGCGCAGCTCTCTCTTCTGTGGGGAAAGAAGGCCCCCAACAGCGAGCACCGCCGCAAGGCCGCGGCAGTCGTCGCCTGGGGTACGCCGTCGGGAGGAGTCCCCAATGCATAGCCGCGAAGACCGCCACCCGGGAAACAAGCGCGACACCTGGGGACGCCGAACACTGTTCGTCACCAACCCGACGAATCCGGCGCCGCACTTGAAACCGTTCAAGCCGGTCAACAAAGACTCGCTCGTCGCTACGGGTCCCTTGTGGGACGCGCGAAGCCCCGTGCACGTGACGATGCGGTTCGCGCTTCCGACGCCGCTTCCCACGCCACCGACTCCGATTCCGCCCGACGTCGGGTCGCCAATCCTGCCGTTCTCGCCACTCATCCCGCAGGTAATAGGTGTCGGCGTCGCCCTACAAATCACCGTCCACAGGGGAACGGACAACTTGGCCGCCATGACGGACGACGTCTACTTAATGCCGTGCGGTCTCAACAACTGGGTTCTCGACCGCGCGCCGTTCGACATCGTGACTAGCAACTTCCTCGGCGTCGACGCCGCGTTGATTTTTCCAGCGCACTCGACGCCGGACCCAAACACGGCCCTGTGGGTCGAGACGATCGCCGTCCCCGTCGACATGCCGGGTGAGAGAGATCAACTCACTGGCTACGACGGCGCGACATTCGCGACCGTCGACGCCAACCACGCCTCAGTTGTCCTCGCGCCATCGCGAAGCGCCCGAAGACAACTGACCATCGTCAACACGTCGACGGACGCCGACCTGTACGTGATGTTTGACGATACGCCGAGTACGACGGAGTTTTTCGTCATGCTTCCCAAGAACACGTTGGCGCGCTACGAATCCCCGGTCGGGACGTTCACCGGCGTCGTCTGGGGCATCTGGGTGGGGGGCTCGCCGAACGGAAAAGCATTGGTTACCGAGGGCATCAACCGAAGATAAGGGAGTCCGCACATGTCTGAAAAAACGTGGCTCAACAACGACTACAACGACTACGTGAACGTGGGCGGGGGCGGCGGCAACGTCGCCGACTGGGATCCGTCGCTCGTGCGGTACATCTTCCTCGACGGCGACAACGGCGACGACTCGCACTTGGGCTACCTCGACGCGCCTCCGGGAACCGTCTTCTCCCCGGCCGACGCCGCGGCGGTTGCGGTCAAGACCACGCACCGGATCAACCAGATCCGACCGCCCGTCGGCGCGGGCCGCATGGTGGTCGTGCTCCTCAAGCCGCGCGCGGGCGGCGCCCTCTACGACGCCGTCACTCCCGGCGACCACGCCGGGACGGAGGATCGCAGCCGCATCAACGGCTACTCCTACATGCTCACCCGAGGTAGCTCCGACCACACCAACAGCCGGCTCGACAAGACGAACCTCGGCTACGGCCCCGCCATCGCGGGCCCGAACACGGACGGCTCGTTCACCGTCGCCAACGCCGTCGACAACGGCGACGGAACCACGGTTCTCACCCTCACTGGTGCGACGCTGCCCGCGGGCTACGTCGTGGCCCGCTACCGATTGCGGACCAACAAGGTCCTCTACAGTACGGTCGTTGCCTACGCGGCGATTCGCTGGAACGAGTTGGCCGCGACTCCCGACCCAACCAAGCTCACCATTTGGAACGGCGGCGTGACGTACAGCCCCGGCGACAAGGTCTGGATCGAGAAGCCGACCGTCGCCTTGGCTGGATTCTCCGAAGCCGCCGGCGCGCAGTCGCGGAACCAGCAAGCCGACCTCGTGACCGCCGGCCTGCACGTCGCGAACCCTGGATACTCGCCGGTCTACCTCGGCTCAAACGACGCCTTCCGCGTCCAGTACTCGCACACCAACTTCGAAGACGGCTCACCGGTGTTCGTGTACAGCAACGACGGCGACGTCCAATTCGTCCCCGGCTGGATCGACGAGACCGGAAACCAGTCTCCCGGCGCCGTGACCGGTGTGGGATTCCCGTCGTTCACGCAGCTCCGCGGGCTCCGCAACGACTTCACCCTCCAGGCGTGCGCCTACGGGTGGACCAACCAACCGACGGACGATCCGTTCTTCCTGTTCGCGCACGGGCGAGACGTGAACATCTTCCAGTCGACGATCCAGTCATACCACCTCGAATGTGAGGGCGGAATCTCGGGCCTGACCGACTGCCTCGTCGGAAACGGTGAGGTGCTCAACGAGGGAGAGGTTTCGATCTCGAACGTACTCCGCGTGCCGTTCTGGACCGGCCGAAGCACGCCCCTTCGCGCAGGCGTGAACCAGGGGGCGACCCTCTACAACCTCGGAAAGTCGAAGAGCGCGTGGCCGTTCGGCGAGGCACCCGAGCCGGACCAAGCCGGCTACGACGTCCACGGCGCCGCCGCGCGATTCACCGTCCGGATCGACCTCGACCAACCGCAGCCCGGCACGCGCGTCGACTTCCTCCCGACGGAAGCCGTCGTAATCCCGCTGCCCTACACGCAGAACTGGGGCCTCGGCTCCACCGGCTTCGAGCTTGAGACCGGCGTGAAGCTCATCGTGCACAAGAGCATCTACACCGCTCCCGAGGTGCCGACGCCGTTCGCGGGAGACGAGCTGCCGTGCCCCGTCTGCCGCCTCATGCAGTTCCGCGACTCCGAGGGAGTCGAACCCGTCGAGACGCCAATCGGCATCATCGTCTGCCCGTCGACGGGGCAGGAGAACCGCGTGGAAGTCTGGGGCCTCGCCCCGCCCCTCGGCCTACTCTCGCCCGTCGGCGTGACCGTCACGCCGTCCATCAGCACCGACGCCGGTCAAGGTGGTGGGCAAATCGGAGGCTTCGTCCTCGTCGCCTTCAAGGGCCCGCTCGTGATGCAGCTCGCGCCGGCGTCTCCCTACCCAGAGCCGAACGCGAACCTGTACGCGGCGACCGACTTCCCCGGCTACGCCGCCGACATCCCGCCGGATCCACGCGACCCGACGTCGAACGTCGCCGGTCCGAGGTTCATCGGCCGCGTGATGCCGTCCGGGTGGCCAGGCGCCGGCGGGCAGACCGTCTACGCAACGTGGGAGCCGGACTCCCAGGGAAGCCAAGTCGCCGGGCAGGACCCGACCGGGACCTACTCGAAGAACAACGCCACCCTCGGCGACGTGCCCGGCGCGTTCGTGCGCCTCCGGGGCAACCACGTCTACGACGTCGAGGCAACCCTGTTCCTCGGATTGGGCGGGGCCACGGCGGGCGGCAAGGTCGCCCTCGGCGGCACCGTCACGCCGGGAACCGGGACCGTCGTCCTCCACGAGGCGTGGGATCTCGGCGCCGCCACGCCGACACCCCTGCTCACGCAGTACACGACCAACCTAAACGACTCCGGCGCCGTGAACTACGCCGGCGCCGCCTCGGTCGTGGCGTGGAAGATCAAGGCCGTCGTGCGCGCCGCCGCGGACGGTGACCTGCAGCTCCGGTTCGCGCAGCACGCGACCGACGCCGACAACCCGTCGGCCGTCATCACGTCGCTCCTGCGCGCCACCGAGCAGAACTAGGAGGATCCGATGGGAATCGGAAACTGCGCATCGCTCTTGGGGGACGCCGGGGATCCGCTCGTGTGGACTCCCGGCGCCGTCAAGACGGAGCTCGGCCGCATCCGCGGCGTCCTCGACACGGTCAACAAAGAGATGAGCCAGGCCGTCACCGACGGCAAGATGTCCGGCGACGAGTGGAAGTCGTGGTTCGAAGGCGTCTACACGCCCGCGCACAAGCTCGTCGACGAGGGTTCGTCCCTCTGGGGCAGCAACGTCACGGCGGCCCGGCAGCAGGAGCAGGCCGCCCTAAAGTGGCGAGACCTCGTCAAGTCGCGCGGCGGGAAGACCCTCGGGCCGGCCGACCTCGGCCGGAAACCCGACCTCATCTCGCCCAACATGAAGCTCGCCGGCCTCGCCGTCGGTGGGATCGTCCTGTACATGCTCCTCAAGGACAAGTTGTAATCGGAGGTAGTATATGCGGCAAGTCGTCGACGCCGAAGTCGTCTACACCCCAGGACCGTGGGAACGGCTCGTGCCGCCCGCCGCAGCGTTCGACCTCCGGGACGCGTCCGAAGCTATTAGGGCGCTCCTCCGAGACGCCGACACTTTCGCCCGTGGGTGGGGGGATCGCGTGCCAGGCGCTTTCCTGGACGCCTTGGACGCCGTCTTAAGCCTGGACGACTGGATCGCCGGTCACCCCGGCTTCACTGTCCCACCACGGCAGGCCGCCGGTTTCCGGGCGGCGCTCATCGCCAAGGGGCGCCGACTGTACGACCAAACGAGGGGCGGCGCCGTCGGGGAAGTCCCCGAGGCGCCGCGAATGGGTGAGACCCAAAGCTTGACGGGCCTACTTCTTACCGTCGGCGGGCTTTGGCTGCTCGGCCACTGGCTTACCCACCGGTAGCTGACGCCCTAGGCGCGCCGCCAGCGCCCTGGCCTGCTCGGCCGGGTCGGTCGGGCGCATCGCCTGCGCGATGTGGAGCTGCCTCGCCATCTTCGCCTTGACCTCCGCCACGCGCTGGGCGACCGGGTCAGGCGTCGGCGCCTCCGGCCTCCGGTTCGAGCCGGTGAATTCGACTGGGGCCCCGAGGTCGACGACGTTCTCACCCTCGCGCAGGTGCCGGGCCGTCTCGGCGGCCTCGTCGGCCGCCACAGCCGCCTCTGCAGACCGCAAAGCCTGGAGCCTTTGGACGTGGTAGTTCGTCCCGTTGAAGACGGTGAAGCTCCCCGCCTTCGAGCTGCACGACACGTCGGGAGCTGCCCCGCACGCCGGACAGGCCACGACGACTGGAGACACTCCAGACGGTGCAGATTGCGCGCATTCCGCGTGGTCGGCGACGTCCAACGGCCTCGGGATGCTTCGGGCGAAAAGCGTGTTGTTGGCCATGACCCTACCTCACTCCCTTCACGGTTATCCTGTTCGCCGCCAAGAACTGCGATGCCTGCTGCTGCACGGGCGGCGCGTGCGCCGCGGCGCCGTCCGACGTTGTCGGCGGGGCGGCGAGCATCGCGACCACACACGAGGCGTCGGCGATCGTCGCCCCTATGGCCGTCGCCAAGTCGGATAGGCACGAGACCGCCGCCGGACTCGTCGGCCCGCCCGCGACGACGAGGCACTCAGCGACCTGCGAGACGGCGGCGAGCATCGGCCCGCCGTTCGTCTCCGTGCAGTCGACGATCGCCCCGATGAACTGGTCCGGCTTCACCCCCTGCCGACACGACGTCGTCGCCAGAGGCGCGGCCACCGCCGCGACGAACGCCGCGACGATGACGATGTGTGAAAAAATCTTCATGCCCTGAACCTGCTTCCTGCTCATTTCTCGACTCCTTGTTGTGAAACGTCCGCCGGCGACGCCGACGGCTGGATCCTCCGGTCGCTGAAGTAGCCGGCGGCGGTCCCGATCGCGACCGCCACCCCAGCCCAGTCCGCCGGGACTACGTGCGCGGCTACGAGCGCCCCGAAGATTACCGAGGCCGCCATCATCGAACGGTAGACCCATTGCATTTTTTCAAAACTCCTTGACTTCGAGAGTAGCAGTTCGGTAACGCGATAGCTAGAGGGTGGGGTCTAAAGTCACCACTCGTGCTATAGTTCGACGTATGCCTTTGACGTCTAACGCCAAAGATGCGCCTAGGGTGGACTTGGTACCGAGACCGACATCGATCCCGGCGGCCACCCCAAGCGATGAGATCCCACTCGGCGTCGACGCCGCTGAGGAGACTTGGCCGAACAACGGCCTGCAGTTCGTCGCGGAGCCAGGTGAGAATTCGCCGGTTGAGATCGTGACCGACGTCGCCGTAGACGCTGGACAACCACTCTACGTAAACCGTCCGTCGACGCATGCACGCCTCGCCAGCGCCGCCGCCCTGCCGTCTAGCTTCGTCGTCGGACTCGCCGCCGAACCCACGGCCCCTGGCCACGTCGCGCGCGTGGCGACCGAAACACTCACCTTGGCGGATTGGACCGCCGCCGTTGGTGCGGCCCTCCTCGTCCCCGGCGCACTCTACTTCCTATCCGTCGTCGCGGGAATGCTCACCACATACCCACCGACCACCGTCGGACAGTGCGCGGCCGTCGTCGGCGTTGCGGTCACGACGACGCTGCTTCGAATCGAACCAACTCCCCCCGTGCTACTGTAGAAAAAGGAGAATCCATGTCAGTCAAAATCCCGTTAGTCCTCGTTGACGGTCTGCCCGCCCAACTTCAGGCAGGTGACACGATCAACGTCCCTGCCTCAACCTACAACGCCCGAAGCTTCACCAACGGCGAAAGTTCGGCCCCCCTGGTAATCGGCTCGCCTGTATACATCAGCGCCGCCGACACTGCCAAGCTCGCCAAAGCCAACGCTATGGCCACCTCCGGAGCCGTCGGCCTATGGCAAGACGTCAGCACGTCGGCCGGATCGTCGGGTGTGTGCGCCGTCGGAGGTACCGTCGTCGCGACCACCGGGCAGTGGGACGCTGTGACCGGTGGAACGGGTGGGCTCACCCCCGGATCGCTCTATTTCATCGATCCAACCACCGCTGGACACTTGACTACGACTGCCCCGTCCACCGTCGGACAAGTCGTCACCGTCGTCGGGCGCGCGTCGTCCACGACTGAAATGGAACTGCTCATCGGGACTCCGATCCTGCTGTAGTAGGAGACTCAAATGAACAGTGCTGTACAGCCCGTTGTTATCAAAGACGGGGTATTTCAAGTCCTACAATCGACAGACTCACTCATCGCAAACGCCGCGCGGGGGATCTACTCCGTCAACGTCACGGCGCCGACCGACCTGTTCTCAATACCAGTCGCGGCTGGGAAGACGTACGTGCTCACCGCCAATATCACTTACTCCTGCGACCCGGTCTTGCCGGAAATATCGTTCAACGCCCCGATTGACCCGGCGACGAATCCCATCATTACGTCTGTTGTGTGGGACACCGATAACCAAGTGTTCTCGACGTGCGGCGTGAACAACTTCAACGGGTTCATCGCCTTCCCACTCCTCACGAACGCGCTCGTCCAAATCTCATCAAGCTTCACAGCCAACGCGGACGGAAACTTGGTCGTGACCGCGCGGCCATCGGCCCCGTCGACTGACCTCGTCGTAATCGAAACGAGCAACCTGTTGCTGTTCTGTACGAACCCGTAGTACACACGTATTACAAGACGAGGCTCGGATGACTTCGGTCGTCCGGGTCTTTTTTTAGTCGATTCGCTCTGTCCGCACCTCCCGGCGAGCCGAGGATTTCGCCGGCTTCGCGGGCCTCGTTGGTTTTTGCTTGACGGGTGCCTCCCCGCGTGTATCCGGATTTCGCCGACTTCGCCGGTTTTGTCGATTTCGCTTGATCGCGATAGCTAGAGGGTGGGGTCTAAAGTCACCACTCGTGCTATAGTTCGATTCATGCCGTTGACATCTAACGCCAAAGATGCGCCGGTCGCCGACCTCGTGCCACGACCCACGTCGATTCCAGCCGTCACACCTAGCGACGAGATACCGCCGCCAAGCGGGGCCGCCGAAAAAACGTGGCCGAGCAACGGTGAGGAGTTCGTCGACGGTGAGGGTGGTGTGCCCGGCCCGCCTGGACCGCCAGGTCCCACAGGACCCGCCGGCCCTACCGGGCCGAAAGGCGACACCGGCGACACAGGCCCCGCCGGACCGACCGGGCCGAAAGGCGACACCGGCGACACAGGCCCCGCCGGACCGAAAGGCGACACCGGCGACGCCGGCCCCGCCGGACCGAAGGGCGATACGGGCCCGACCGGCCCGACAGGACCGGAAGGCCCGACAGGCCCGGAAGGCCCGCGCGGCCCGCGTGGCGAGGAAGGCGACACCGGACCGAAAGGCGACACCGGCCCCGCCGGGCCGACCGGGCCGGAAGGCCCGCTCAATACGTCCCTGTCGCAATCGTTCCTCGGCACGGCACAGTACCCAGGACTGTTCACCGCCAAGACGGCGTACACTCGCGGCGGGCCCATCCCGGCAAACGGATCCTTCGTCCTCCTCGACGTCGCCGGGGCCGGCTACCTCGCGAAAATTTCGATGGTCTTCACTTGCGCCGACGTCGCGGGCTACACCAACGGTCGCCTGCAACTTTACGTCGACGAGGAAGTGTCGCCGTCGGTCGACGTCCCATTCCTCGACTTGTGCTGCGCCCGAGGCGCGGGCGGGACCGTGATATCAAACGCCAACTTCTTGGCCGACGATTTTGGATCACAGGCCGTCTTCGCCGGCAACGCGACGTCGTTCTACGCCGTCCTCTGCGCCCCGTACTCCTCCAGACTCCGCGTCGTCCTCGTCAACGGGAGCACGACCACCGATTGCGGGATCGGTGGTTGGGTCCAGTACAACGAAGGTACCGCCATGCAGTGGGGGAAATTCGGCAAGCTACGCTCGGTCGTACTCAACGCCGTCTCATGCCCCGCGTACTCCGACACGACTCTGGCGAACGTGTCGCCAGCCCACGGAGGCCTGTTCGTCGGAAGCTACCTGCACTTCGTCGGAGGAGATGGAAACTACACTTACAACGAAGGGTGGATCGACGCCGTCGCCGACGGACACACCAATCGATACGACAGCGTCGAAGACTACTTCGAGCAAGGATGGTACTACAACGCCGGCGTCCAAAACACGGCCGAGGTCGGATGCACCTACCGAGACGGGGCCGCCACAGTTGGCGCTTACCGGAGACACAAGTCAGACCCGATCCCATTCGATACGTCGTTTCAATTCATCCTGCACGCCGGATTCCCAACTCCCGCACCTATGACAAACCCCGTGACGGTGCGGGGAGTCCTCTGGTACTACGAGGGCACGAGCGCCAGCGACACAGGCCCTACCGTCATCAAAGGCGAC
>Ga0335071_10003018_pt1 | contig 17896 bp, 16 predicted proteins | sample Lox_Sample_15_FD_206724 | JGI IMG/M metagenome (GOLD analysis project Ga0335071, IMG submission 206724) | Soil microbial communities from Loxahatchee National Wildlife Refuge, Florida, United States - Lox_Sample_1.5 | ecosystem: Environmental > Terrestrial > Soil > Wetlands | place: USA... | reverse complement strand
CCTACGCCGTGATCGACGGCGTTGACGGGCGTGTGCATCACGTCAGGTTCAAGGGCCTTGACGCGCTGGAACATGCCGCCCCCGAGGGCGGCATAGTCGAGGTGCGGCGGTTCGGCGGCCCACAGGAACGGACGCCGACGCTTCTTCTGGTATCACGATCCGACAGCGATCTTGCACACCAGGTTGCGGCCCCGGGGGCGACTTGGCTCGATCATCGGCTGGTCAGCAACGAAGACGCATCGTTTGCGCATGGCGGCTTCGGGGCGGAGGCGCGGATTGCCGTCAATGCCCGTATCGAGCGTCTGATCGACGAGGGGATGGCCCGCAGGCAGGGACAGCGCGTGATCTTCGCGCGCAATCTGCTCGATACGCTGCGGCGACGAGAGCTTGACGCGGAAGGGACCCGACTCGCGGCCGAACTCAACCGGCCGTATCGTCCGACGGAGAGCGGCGACCAGATTGGCGGCGTCTATCAGCGCCGGCTCAACCTCAGCTCCGGTCGCTTCGCCATGCTCGACGATGGCCTCGGCTTCAGCCTGGTACCCTGGTCGCCATCCCTGGAGCGGCAGCTCGGCCGCCGCGTCGCCGGCATCGCAAGATCGGACGGCGGCATTGATTGGACCTACGCGAAAAATAGGGGCTTGGGGCTATGAGGTGTCTCGCTCCTTTGAGGTCTCCCGGCGCGCCCGCAATCGATGGAGTTGAAACTTGGCGAATGCCGCACAATGAAAGGAAGGAGAGATGGTGTTGTCGCCCCCGACGCGCCGAGTTTCAGGGCGTCACGCGTCCGATATCTTCTCCCGTTGCAGGGTAAACCAGCGTCTCGTCAGATGATGCGAATTCTCGGGAATTTGATCGTCTAGAATTCGAGACGAAATGATCCGCTCCACCCGAAAGTGACGAAAGTCGTTTCGCAACTCGCACCAGGCCCCTAATACAGTCACGTCGACGTAGTAGGCCATAGCGATAGGCCAGATGACGCGCTCGCTTCGCTTCGTCTCCGCGTCGGAATACTCGATGCGCATCTTTCGGGTTTCGCGGATTGCTCGGCGCAACTTGGACAGATCGATCCCGTCGGGGATCGCGGCGCTGCCACTGGACACTAAGAACGCTGGTTCCGTGATTCCGTTTCGCGGAGCGTCGGGAAGCACCGTGGAGACCTTGTCCAACACACTCTCCGCAGCGTTCTGCAAGCCGGAATCGCGCAAACGGCGTACGAGCCGTGCTCCCACAGCAATCGCGTCGATTTCGTCAGCCGTAAACATCAGTGGCGGCAGGTCGAAGCCGCGCCGCAGCAAATAACCCAGCCCAGGGGCACCCTCGATGGGGATACGCCTCGCCTGCAGCGTCGCGATATCCCGGTACACCGTTCGGACCGTCACCTCGAGACGTTCAGCAATCGCCGCTGCCGTTATTGGTTGAGGAGCAACGCGCAGCATCTGGATGATGTCGAACAGCCGATCCGCACGGCGCATCAAAATTCTATCCTTTCAATCATAGGCCGAAGAATACTGACAGAACGCTGTCAGTAGCAAGGCGATAGGATGCAGGCCAAGATGAGGCGATTGGTGCGGACGTGACCATGCGATATGCAAGGATTCCTGGCTATCTAACCCAGCAGGGGCGATCCATCCTACCCATCAGTAGAGTCTCCGCTTGAGCGACGGAATGAAGCCGTCCCCGCTGCGAGTCACGATGCTGGCGAGCGTCGCGGCCTTCGTTGTTCAACTGGACGGCTCGGCGCTGAACGTGGCGCTTCCGACACTCGGACAGGAGTTCGGGGCGCCACTGGCCCTGCTACAGTGGATCGTGGACGCTTATACCCTCACCTATGCGTGCCTTCTGCTCTCGGCGGGAGCAGCGAGCGATCGCTTTGGCGCGTCCCGCGTATTTGCTTGGGGCCTCGGCCTCTTCGCTTTTGCTTCAGTCTTGTGCGCCCTCTCACCAAGCGCTGAGCTACTGATTGCCGGCCGCGTCCTACAGGGCGCTGCGGGATCCATTCTCATCCCGTCGTCGCTTGCCCTAATTCACCATGTTCACGGCGACGAAGAAGGTGCTCGCATCAAAGCGATCGGCTGGTGGACGGCGGGAGGCGGTGTGGCGATCACCGCCGGACCAGTCGTCGGCGGCCTGTGCATGGCCTATTTCGGATGGCGCAGCATCTTTTTGATAAACATGCCGATATGTGCTGTCGGGATGGCATTTGCGTCCTGCCTTCCGTCTGCATGTCCGACCGAGGAACGTCCCCCCGTGCGCGATCGCCCTGGACAAGTCCTCGCGGCGGTCGCGATGTTCGGCCTGGTCGGTGGGATCATCGAAGGGGGATCGCGAGGCTTCGGATCAGGTTCCGCGCTCGCTGGTCTCACTGCATTTGTCGCTGTGGGAGTTCTGTTCCTTCGTCGCGAAGCGCGGGTACCGTATCCTGTTCTACCCCTCTCCATATTCCAGGCCCGCGCTGCGCGCGCGGCGATCGCCGCGGGGTTCGTGCTAAGCTTCTGCGCCTTCGGCCTTGTCTTCGCACTTTCTGTCTACTATCAGCTCGTTCAACGGTACTCGGCGATCGAGACCGGTCTTGCGTTCGTTCCATTCGCCTTGAGCATCACTGTAGCGAACGTGGTTGGTAGCGGTATTGCCGCCAGGATCGGAGCGGCAAGAACGATTGTCGGCGCGCTCGCAGCGTCCACCTTGGGCTTCGTATTGCTGCTCAAGATGCAACCGTCCAGCAGTTACCTCGAGATGTTAGCAGCGCAGATCATCGTTCGCTTGGGAATCGGCGCCGCCGTTCCCCTGACGACCGCGATGTTATTATCCGCTACGTCAAGAGCCCAGTCCGGGATCGCGTCGGCTGGGTTGAACGCGATCCGGCAGACAGGGGCAGCTCTCGGAGTTGCGGTGTTTGGCGCGTTCATGAACACCGATCCAGTGCGTGGTTTCGAGTTCGCAATTGAGCTGGCTGTCGCCCTCCTACTTGCCGTCACCATAGGAGCCGCCGCCAGCCTGTTGCGGTTGGAATTGGCCATACGCTGAATGGCGCGCTACGGCCGATGAAGATGAGCATTAACGCTTCGCGCGGCGCTATGATGCCGCCCGGTCCACGATCTGCTATCCGGCGATTTGCCTGTTTTTCGTCACCACTGGGACACGGGGCAACATAGTTCACAAAAGCCTTCCGCGGTCGCCGAGCCCGCGACTTAACCGGGATATCGCCCCCGGCTTTTGCTAGCGCGCGCCGCAACGCATCGGCCGCGGAATTCAATGCTGGCCAGATCCACCCTACCGAAGCGGTCGGGCCGGAACACGTCAGCATCGACCGACGGAGTTCGACCGAAAACGAGGTCAGCGACCAGACGGCCCATACCGCCAGATGCCCCCACGCCGCTCCCGCAGCAACCCGTAGCCACGATCAATCCCGACAGGCCCCGAAATGGCCCGATCAAGAATTTGCCGTCCAGCGGTTGCCGCGCCTGACCTCGGAGCCAGCATGGCTTCAGCGATATTCGGCTAAGGAGATCGGAGGACAAAACTCCGCGAGGCACGCCCGACACGATTCGAACATGTGGCTCGCCATCTTCGGAGGGGCGCTCAATCTGCGAATTTGGTTGACACCTGCCTTCGAGCGCGAAGATCAGTATTTGTGCTCGAACTTAACCGATCCTGCGATTTGCCGCCGGAGCTCCTTGCATTCGTTCTGCCGTACCGTTTCGTTAGGCGGCCTTTTGCTCAGGAGCGATGCCATGCCCGCAACAAGAGTGCTCTGGGGACAGATCACAACTGTTTCTGTCGTCGTGCTCTTGACCATTTGGACCGCGACCCAATGGACGGCCTGGCGCCTTGGGTATCAACCCGAACTCGGCCAACCTTGGACGCACGTCGCAAGCTTGCCGCTTTACCCTCCGCCGGCCTTCTTCTGGTGGTGGTTCGCGTTCGACGCCTACGCGCCGAGCATCTTTGTCGAAGGCGGCTTGATCGCGGCATCCGGAGGCCTCTCCGCCGTCGTCATCGCGATCGCCATGTCGGTCTGGCGAGCCCGCGAGGCGAGGGAAGCTCATACCTACGGCTCGGCGCGCTGGGCCACCGAGGCGGAAATCCGCGCCGCTGGCCTGCTTGGCTCCGATGGCGTGATCCTGGGTGAGCTGGGCCGGCACTATCTGCGCCATAACGGCCCCGAGCACGTCCTGTGTTTCGCACCAACGCGCAGCGGCAAAGGCGTCGGCCTCGTCGTGCCGACGCTCCTCACTTGGCCCGCGAGCTGCATCGTTCACGACATCAAGGGCGAGAACTTTCACCTGACGGCCGGCTGGCGCGCGCGCTTCGGCCGCGTACTGCTGTTCGCCCCGACCAATCCAGAATCCTCCGCCTACAATCCGCTCCTCGAAGTGCGGCGCGGCGACCACGAAGTGCGCGACGTGCAGAACATCGCCGACATCCTGGTCGATCCTGAAGGCGCGTTGGATAGGCGCAACCATTGGGAAAAGACTAGCCATTCCCTCCTAGTCGGCAGCATTCTGCATGTGCTCTATGCCGAGCCAGACAAGACGCTCGCCGGCGTCGCCAATTTCCTGTCGGATCCGCGCCGGCCGATCGAGGCCACGCTCGACGCCATGATGACGACATTGCATCTTGGCGATCGGCCGCACCCGGTCGTCGCCTCGGCTGCGCGCGAGCTCAGCAATAAGAGCGAGAATGAGCGCTCCGGTGTGCTTTCGACGGCAATGTCGTTCCTCGGCCTCTATCGCGACCCAATTATCGCGAAAGTGACAAGCCGCTGCGACTGGCGCATCGCGGATCTCGTGGAGACCGATCGTCCGACGACACTTTACCTCGTCATTCCCCCGTCGGACATCGGCAGGACCAGGCCGCTGATCCGTCTCATCCTCAACCAGATCGGGCGGCGCTTGACCGAGGATCTGCTCGCGAAGTCAAGTCGTCACCGCCTATTGTTGATGCTCGACGAATTCCCCGCGCTCGGGCGTCTCGATTTCTTCGAGACCGCGCTCGCGTTCATGGCAGGCTACGGGTTGAAAAGCTTTCTCATCGCCCAGTCGCTCAATCAGATCGAAAAAGCTTATGGCCAGAACAATTCGATCCTGGACAACTGCCATGTGCGCGTGGCGTTTGCCGCCAACGACGAACGGACCGCCAAACGCCTCTCCGACGCGCTTGGTATCGCGACGGAGCAGCGCGCCATGAAGAACTATGCAGGCCACAGGCTTTCGCCTTGGCTCGGACATCTCATGGTATCTCGCCAGGAAACGGCTCGTCCGCTGCTCACGGCCGGCGAAGTCATGCAATTGCCGCCCTCCGACGAGCTGGTGCTCGTTTCCGGCACGCCGCCGATCCGTGCGAAAAAGGCGCGCTACTTCAACGACCGTCGCCTGGCCGCGCGCGTGCTCCCGCCGCCGACTTCGGCGTCGTTGCATGATGACGTTGCCACTTCGAGCCTTGCGCCCCCAATAGACTGGGCAACCTTGTCGCCGTCACATGACGCGCGATCCGTGGGCAGTCTCGCCAAACAAGCCGATACTGCCAATTCCGGCATTCGCCGCGAGCCCGAACTTCCCGAGCACGAGGCGATCACGCGTGAAGCGCCCGCGCCATTGCCGGAATTCGCGCTGCTTGACGACGAACGGAGCCGGAAAACGGTCCGTACCGCTGCGCTGCAGCGCTCCTTCACCGCTGCTGCAGGTCAGGCCGCGATGGATCCCGATGACGACATGGCTTTGTGAGGGGGGCGGCATGCGAACCCGGATGAACGTCTATTTCCCGCCCGAGCTGTTGCGGCAGCTCATTGATCTGGCGGACCGCAAGAGGCTCTCGCGCTCCTCTATCGTTGAGGCGGCAGTCACCTCATTCCTATCGCCCGACGGTGCCGACCGCACCGAAGCTGCCTTTACGCGAAGGCTTGATCGCCTGTCGCGCCAGATCCAACGTCTCGAGCGCGATCTGTCTATCACGACCGAAACGCTCGCGCTGTTCGTTCGCTTTTGGCTCACGGTCACGCCGCAGCTCCCGGCAGATGCGCAGGCGGCCGCTCAGGCCAAGGGAAGGGAACGATTTGAGGGCTTCGTCGAGGCTTTGGGCCGACGCTTGGCGCAGGGACGTACGCTGCTGCACGACATCGTCCGAGACATTGATCCGTCTCGAGCTCAGCGCGATGATGACTCCGGCGTCGATGCACCCGCAGCGCAGGGCGACGAGGTCGCCTAAGGCAGGAGGAGATCGCGCCTCTCTCCATTAGCTCGATTACCTACAGTTACGACGCTCTTGAACGCCTGGCTTCGCGGACAGTCGCCGGTGCCGGATCGGCGGCGGCGGTTCAAGAGCCGAGCAGGTCATACCGATCCCGACAGAGGCTGTCTCCGGTGGTCTAACCAGAAAACTCAAAATCTTGGTTCAAATCCTATCCCCGCAATCAAACAACAAGCCCTTGGAAACGTGTCGTTTTCGAGGGCTTTTTGCCGTGGCTGGATCGACAGAAAATTACGTTCGTGGAAGCGTCTTGGAAGCAGCGCGATGAAAGCCATAGCGTGAGAGTGTGACGGTGTTTGAGACGCCGCGATGACTCAACTGTGATCGGCTTCGCGCACGTGCAGTCACGGTCTAGAACCGCATGCTGGCGCCTGCTCCCCGGTCTTAACGTTTCTGATGCGTTCGGCTCGGAGCAATAAAAAACTCGGCTGGGTCGACCTTCAGCACCTCGGCAAACTTCCCGATGATTTCCAAGCCGACATAGGTCACGGCACGCTCGATCCTGCTGACGTAGGCACGATCGACGCCAGCCTCATACGCCAAATCCTCCTGGGAAATACGCCGGTTGTGCCGGATGCGGCGCAGATTGGTCGCGAATCGATGGCGGAGATCCATGCCTCAGCCAACCGCTCTGTGGCCTATTGACCCACGGCTTTAAAGCCGAAAAAATGAGCCGATCCGAATTGCAAAGAGGAGGTCGCGTGCGATGCCTAATGATCAATCAGCCAATGGCGTGGAAGTCTTGATTTGCTCGGAACTGCCGGCTGCCAGTGGCGATGGATGTCTGCTGGCCCTCGAAGCGCAACTCGACGACCTGATCGCAGAATTGCTTGCTGCTCAGAAGGCAACCGGTGAGCCCGTTAAAATCTTAGATCAGGTGCCGCCTGTACCGGACAGTTCGGACGCCGTTGCCGAGACAGCGTCTGCTACTGAGGCCCGGACAACGCAGATAGAAGCAATCTTGGCACGTCTTTACCCCATCGAACGTGCAATCATGGCGGCTCCCGCGTACACCATCATAGGTCTCGGTGTAAAAGCTCGTCATGCGGCGTATGTGATGTCCCAATATTGGGAAGAGCCAACTGAAAAGATCGACTGGGAGGCACAGACAATCCGCCTGCTGATCGAGGCAGTCTGCGACGTCGCCCGGATGCCATTGTCATTTTTGACACGCGGGAGGTGATTTTGCCTGAATAGGCCGCGCTGTTAGTCTCGGAATATGATGCATTCCTGGCGCGGCAACCGGCGAGGAGCCGGGTGCCATCCCGTTTCTCAAGCGTTTTACCGTGTCCGTGATCTCAAACTGGACAGGTCGACCTATCTTCTTTTGGACGATTGCAGCTCGGGGCCGGACATTGGCCCCCGAACAAATATCGTCTACTCGCAGCTTGACAAGGTTACACGCTCGAAGCTTGCTATCGATTGCCAGATTAAAGATCGCGAGGTCGCGCCTTGATCGTGCTATCTCCAAGCGTACCCGAATCGGCCAGACGTGCTTCGGCTCAAGGGGTTTCTTCTGGCCGATAAGCGATCCCTTGTTCCAGAGTTGTCAGCCTCTGTTGAGAGGACGTGCTGACATGGGCGGTGCTCCGCCGTCCCGCCCTCCGCGTCGCTAGATCGCGAGCGTATCATCAATAACTACGACCGGCTACCTTTGGCGCAAACCGGACCTTCTCCAAACGATTGACCTCTGCAGCGGGCAAACAGACGGCCTATGCGAACCGGCGAACGCGCAAACCAATTGGACTTACTGCGTAAGCCTTCGGTGAGAGCCGCCTTCAGGCTCGGACCTTCCCATGAGATGGTTTGCCAATTGATTTGCAAGCAAGTTGGCAAACATGAGCAAGGTAGCGGTTCTGACTGGTCCTGAGCGGCGGCGTCGTTGGACGACTGCTGAGAAGCATCGGATCGTCGAGGAGAGCCTGGCGCCGGGAGCCAGTGTCATCGAAGTAGCGCGGCGGCATGATGTGCATCCTAATTTGCTGACCGTTTGGCGGCGGCAGGCGCGAACAGGCGCCTTCGGGCCGGCACCAGCATTGCGGCAGGAGGTGCAATTTGCGGCAGTGTCGGTTGCATCGGAGCAGCCTGCATGGACGCCTCGTGCTGGAACTGGTGGGACGATCGAGATTGCGTTTGCCAATGGAGTGCAGCTTCGGATCACAGGCGTGGTCGATCCCGCGACGTTGACGGCAGCGGTGGCCGCGCTGTCGGGTCGAGGGGCACGATGATCCCGCTGCCGACTGGGGTGCGGGTGTGGCTCGCGACGGGCCATACCGACATGCGGAAGGGTTTTGCGAGCCTGTCGCTTCTGGTGCAGGAAGTGCTGAAGCGCGATCCGCTGAGCGGCCATCTGTTCTGCTTCCGGGGCCGGCGCGGCGATCTGTTGAAAGTGATCTGGCATGACGGCCAGGGCGCCTGCCTGTTCACCAAGCGGCTGGAACGCGGCCGGTTCCTGTGGCCGAGCGTGGCCGACGGGGTGGTGACGATCTCACCGGCGCAACTCGGCTATCTGCTCTCAGGGATCGATTGGCGTCATCCGCAGGAGAGCTGGCGTCCGACCTCGATGGGGTGAGGATTGTGCTTGCAGCGGCGGGTGGATGTGATTCCATCATCACGTGACCGACGCCCCTGAATCGCTCCCCACCGATCTTGCTGCTGCGCATGCGATGATCCTCGCCGAGCGCGCCGCGCGCCTTGAGGCAGAGGCGCTGGCGGCAAGCGCGCAAGCCGCAGCGACAAGCGCTGAAGCTAAAGCCGCCGTCGCCGAAGTCGAGGCCGCCCATGCAAGGGCGGACCTGTCGAGCACGGAGGCGCTGATCAGCCACTACAGGCTCGAGATCGAGAAGCTGAGGCGTCAGCTCTATGGCGTCCGTTCGGAACGCACGGCGCGCCTGCTGGAGCAGATGGAGCTTCAGCTCGAAGAACTGGAAGCAACCGCCACCGAGGATGAACTGGCGGCCGAGCGGGCGGCGGCGAGATCACAAACTGTTCAGTCATTCCAGCGCAGGCGGCCATCGCGCAAGCCGTTCCCCGAGCACCTGCCGCGCGAGCGCGCCGTGATCGCGGCGCCGGCCTGCTGCCCCTGCTGCGGCTCGGAGCGGCTGTCGAAGCTTGGAGAGGACATCAGCGAGACGCTGGAGGTGGTTCCACGGCAGTGGAAGGTGATCCAGACCGTGCGCGAGAAGTTCTCATGCCGGGCCTGCGAGACGATCACCCAGCCTCCGGCGCCGTTCCATGCGGTCCCCCGCGGCTTTGCCGGGCCGAGCCTGCTGGCGATGATCCTGTTCGAGAAGTTCGGTCAGCACCAGCCCTTGAACCGGCAGAGTGAGCGCTACGCGCGGGAAGGCATCGATCTGAGCCTGTCGACGCTGGCCGACCTGGTTGGTGCGTGCACGACCGTGCTGCAGCCGCTGCACGCACTGATCGAGGCTCATGTGCTCGCTGCCGAGCGCCTGCATGGCGATGACACCAAAATCCCGATCCTGGCGAAGGGCAAGACGATCCAGGGGCATATCTGGACCTATGTCCGTGACGACCGGCCCTTTGGCGGACCGGCGCCGCCGGCGGTGCTGTATTATGCCTCACGCGACCGGCGGCACGAACATCCCGTGCGGCACCTGCAGACCTTCAGCGGCGTCCTGCAGGCGGATGCCTACAATGGCTACAACGCGTTGTACGATCCCTCGCGCGCGGAGGGGCCGATCACGTCGGCGCTGTGTTGGGCCCACGCCAGGCGGCAGTTCTTCGAGCTTGCGGATATCGCGGCCAATGCCAGGCGCGGCAAGAATGCGGGGGCGATCTCACCGATCGCGCTGGAGGCGGTCAGGCGTATCGATGCCCTGTTCGAGATCGAGCGCGGCATCAACGGCGTTGCCGCTGTCGAGCGGCTGCGCATCCGTCAAGAGCAAAGCACGCCGCTCCTGGAGGCTCTGGAAGCCTGGTTGCGCGAGCAACGCGGCCGCCTGTCGCGCTCGGCCTCGGTCGCTGAGCCGATCGACTATATGCTCAAGCGATGGAATCGGTTCGCGCACTTCATCAACGACGGCAAGATCTGCCTGACCAACAACGCAGCGGAACGCGCCCTGCGCGGTTTTGCCCTGGGACGTAAATCCTGGCTATTCGCCGGTTCCGATCGCGGTGCCGAGCGTGCCGCGGTCATGGCGACGTTGATCATCACAGCCAAGCTCAACGACATCGACCCGCAAGCCTGGCTCGCCGACGTGCTGGCCCGCATCAACGACCACGCTGCCCACAGGCTGGATGAGCTGCTGCCCTGGAACTGGCGAAAGCCCGTGCCAGGCCGTGCGGAAGCAGCATGAGCCAAGAGGACACATGAGATCGAGCGGTCTTTCCGCGGCGGAAAAATCGGCGGTGACGACCGCCTGCCAGCACCTGATCGACGAGTTCCTGAAGCCCCGCTTCCTGCCCACAATCCGGCCGACGCAGTTCAACTATCCCGTCGATATCCTCGGCAAGTGGCACGGCACCAAGTATCGCTTCATTCAACGCTACCGCTCTGGCTTCCCGGAAAATCGCGGCGAAGAGTTTGACGCGCCCTTCGCCCGTCTCGACTGGATCAGCCGCGATCGCTTCGACCTCCAGTGGCACCGCCACACCGGAGAATGGTTCTGCATCTATCGCGGCCTTGCCCTCGCCGAAGCGATCGACACCCTGAGGTCCGAAGAACTGTTCCATCCCCATTGAACGCCGCAAGCTCAGTTTGCCTGCGGTACTCACCGGATGGATACCTTACTGCTCCAGTTCTCGCCGATTTAGATTCCGACGGGCTAGCTAAATGGCTGGCTCGCGGCATGCGGTAAGTAAGATCAAGGGCCAACAGCGTCGAATGCACAACGAAACCAGATGAAGCGAGATTCCGGACTGCGCCGACCCGGCAAATCAGCGACGCGATGCCCGCGATTTCCTGGACGCGCTGGTGGCCTTCAAATTTCTGGGGCGCAAGGCCTACCGGCGGCCCCACGAATTGTGCATCAATGGTCGAGGGCGGCCGGCCCGATGCTGGCAGGGAGGCATTCCAAAGGAAGCGGTCGTTCGCAGCGACTCGGACTTCTGCTATCGAGAACGCAACTATCGATGGGCGTTTGAGCCGCCGCGGATTTCGTTACACTCTCTTATGTCCAAACCCGCGTCCAATACACACTCTCTTCAATGTGCCACGCGACAGTCTCTTATTCCCACAGGCACCGGAAGCCGTCCGAAAGAGAGAATTCAGGCGATGATTTTCGAGCGCCTAGCCAGTCTTCTCAGCTTCCTCAATTCAGACCAGGCGACAACCTACTGAAAAACCCCAGCTATTCCGCCCGCGAACGGATCCACACCCGCGAAAGGATCGGCGGGTTCGGCGGCTGGCGTCGTTCTGCACACGGCGGCTTCCGGAACGGTCCCTCCCGCCGTCTTGTCGCGCCGCCGGCCTTTCTATAATAGCGTGGACGGGTTCGCGGACGCTGCCATTGACGCAACGCAACTCTAAGTTCGCTCGGACGCCACGGAGTCTAATACAGAATCGTCGCACGGATGTATGGTATCGGTTTCAAGATGCTGTTCGGTGACCGGTTGAAGTATTACGGCCTGGTTCTGAGCGTGGCCTTTGCTACCTTGCTCATCACCCAACAGACCGCGATATTCGTCGGCGTCATGGAGCGGACCGTCAACATCATTGACGATGCCCGCGAGGTCGGAATCTGGGTGATGAATCCCGACGTCGATCATCTCGATGTGGTGCGCCCGATGCCTTCCACCGCTCTGTCTCGGGTGCGTGGCGTCGCGGGCGTGGCCTGGGCCACGCCGTTGTCGCGGGTCAACGTCGTTGCGCACACGTTCGACGGGCGTATTGAGGTCGGAGTTCTGGTCGGGCTCGACGATGCGACTTTCGTTGGCGCGCCGCCGCGCTTCCGCCTCGGCGGCCCAGAGGATCTGCGCAAGCCGGATGCAGTTGCGGTCGACGTGTTTGGTTATGGCCGACTGTGGCCTGGGGAGCCGTTGCGACTTGGTCATGAACTGGAAATAAACGAACGGCGTGCCGTGGTAGTCGCTATCACGGAAGCGACGGCAAGTTTCGCCACCAACCTGATGTTGCACACGACCTATGATCGGGCCGCCCATTACGCTCCGCCGGTGCGCAACCGGTTGTCGTTTGTCGCCGCGGCGGCCGCGGAGGGTGAGGATACGGCGAAGGTCGCCAAGCGCATCTCGGAACAGACCGGCCTGCAGGCGCTGTCCAGCGAGGACTTTCGCTGGACGACGATCTGGTATTTCCTCACCAAGACCGGCATTCCCGTCAATTTCGGTGTAGTCGTCCTGCTCGGCGTCGTCGTCGGCGCCGCGATCATCGGCATGACCTTCAGCATGTTCGTTTCCGATAACCTGCGGCAATATGGAGCGCTCAAGGCCATGGGAATGAACGACCGCGATCTCACCGGCATGGTTCTGTCGCAGGTCGGGATTGTCGGCGCCACTGGCTACGCGCTAGGCATTTCTGCCGCCACGGGCTTCTTTGCCTGGGTGGGACCGGCCGACGGCAATCTGCGCGGTTTCTCGCTTCCGGGCTGGGTCGCGGGCAACTCTGCTTTAATCATCCTCGCCATCATGCTTGTCGCAACCGGGGGCAGCCTCGCCCGGGTGCGCCGCCTGGATCCTGCCATTGTCTTCCGATGAGGGGCCGACCGGAAGTCTCGCTGTTCGAATTCGCGCGCTGAGTAAGTCTTTCGCGGACGGCGAGGCGCGCGCCGTGGTCCTGCCGGGCATCGATCTCGATATCGAAGCTGGCGAAATGACCTTCCTCGTCGGCCCTTCCGGCTGCGGCAAGACCACGCTGTTGTCCATCATTGCAGGAATACTGAAACCGGACGCTGGCGAGGTAGAGGTGCTCGGAACCCGTCTTTCCGCGCTGGATTCCATGGCGCTGGCCAATTTTCGAGCTCGCAATATTGGCTTCATTTTCCAGCAGTTCAACTTGCTACCGGCCCTGACCGCGGTCGAAAACGTCGCCATTCCCCTTCTCCTCCGCGGAGCTCGTACGAAACAGGCTGAAACCGCTGCCGCGCGCATGCTGGACCGGCTCGGCCTGTCGTCGCATCTCGACAAGGTGCCGGCGCGCTTGTCCGGAGGACAGCAGCAGCGCGTTGCAATAGCCCGCGCCCTGATCCATGATCCTAGTCTGCTGGTCTGCGACGAGCCGACTTCGGCGCTCGACAGGGCGACAGGGGACGAGGTGACCGCGCTTCTTCGCGAACTCGCCCGCTCGTCGCATCGAGCGGTACTGATCGTCACTCACGACGAACGCATCCGCCGCCATGCGGATAGGATCGCTCATATGAGCGACGGCCGAATCGACACAATCGAGAGAACCAGATCTTGAGCTTCACTTCAAAACGTTTCAGATTTTGGGGGCTGCCGTCTGTGGCCGCAGCCGGTCTGACGGTTGCTCTGGCCACGATCCTTGCCAACGGAAAGGATCGCGACCAAACGGCGCCGCGGATGCGACCGCCGGGTCCGTCGTTTCCGCGAGCCGACGTGATTGCCGCCATCGGCCTCGTGGAGGCAGAAGGCCAGCAGGTTGGTATTGGCGCTCATGTTTCCGGGGTAGCCGCCCGGGTAAACGTCGTTCCGGGCATAACTGTGCGTGCGAACGAAGCCCTTTTCTCTCTGGACACTCGATCGGTGACCGCGGAGGTGGCAACGCGCAAAGCCGATCTTCGCGTGGCCGAAAGCCGGCTCGCGCAAAGCCGCAACGGTCTGGCCAGCATGCGAGCGCAGGTTGACGCAATGGAGGCGGGCGTGGACGAGGCGCAGGCAGCGCTCGCACAGGCGCAGGACCTCGTCAGAATGGCTGAGGGGGTTAAGCTCGGCGAGACCATCAGCGTGATGGAGTCAACCCGCCGATCCAGTGACGCTGCTATCGCCAAGGCCCGGCTCGAAGCGGCGCGGGCGCGGCGGCTCCAGGCGCGCGCCGAGCTTTCCCAGTATCTGACCTCCGAGGGGACGGACGGGCCGGCGCTGCTGGTCGCGGAAGCGGCGGTGGAGCAGGCGCGCGCAGCGCTGGTGCAGGTTGAGACGTCACTTGCGTTGCGCACCGTAGACGCGCCCTTCGACGCGACGGTGCTTCAGGTCAACATCCATCCAGGCGAGTTTGTCCAGGCTGGCCCGCTTTCCGTTCCCCTTGTGGTGCTCGGCCGTCTGGGGGCACTGTGGGTGCGCGCGGAGGTAGAGGAGGCCGATCTTTCGCGCTTTGATCCCAAGGCTCCTGCCTGGGCCAGTCCGCGCGGGGCAGCAGGCCAGCGTTTCAACTTGCGGCCCTTGCGAGCAGAGCCGCTCGTGGTCGCCAAGACCGAACTTGTGGGCGCCGCGACCGAGCGGGTCGACACCCGAGTCCTGCGCGTGGTCTATGAGGTCGACGCCGCCGGCCGAACGCTTTACCCTGGGCAACAGATGGACGTTTTCATTGTGGCGAGCGGCGGCGCGCCACACGTTCCGAAAGATGAGATTAGTCGCCGTTGAATTTGCTTTTTTTAAAAGGATTATAGCCATTGCATCCGACCTTCCTGAAGCAATTGCGCGGCATTGCTCGCGTCGCGACGCCCAAGGAAAAGATCGCCCACCGCGAGGCGCCATGGCCGATCTTGCGCAACGTGTTGGTGATGTTCTTCGAACGGCAGCGGCCACACGTCATCAGAGCCACGATTGAGGTCGACGTCACCGAAACGCTTGCGCGCATCAGCGCATTGCAACGCGAAACGCGCATCGCTCTGCCGTTCCATGTGTTCGCCGTCTTTTGCTTTGCGCGGGGGATCAGCGCCAATCCCGAGTTCAACACTTACAGGCGCCGTGACAAACTGATCACGTTCCAAGACGTCGATATTCTCTCTCCGCTCGACAAGCGCCTTCCGGGCGGCATCCGCATTCCCGTCGGCTACATCGTGCGGGGCGCACAAGACAAGAGCCTGGCGAGGATTAATTGGGAATTGCGCCAAGCAATTAGCAGCGATGACTTGGCCGATGATCCCGCAGTACGGCTCCGGCGTCGAATGGCTACGGCGCCGAACTGGGCGCGGCGTCTGATCGCCCGCTGGATAGTCTCCGATCCCTTTCGGCTGCGTATGAGCCACGGCACGGTTCTCGTCTCGACGGTTCATAGAAGGGGTTTCGCCCGGCCCACCAGCATCGTCGGAGGTACGCTCCATACAGTCACCGGGTTCGTGGGCGCGATCGCCGAGCGCTTCGCCCTCGACGCCAAGGGAAAGGTGTCGCGGCGCAAGATACTTTTCCTGTCCGCTGCTTGCGATCACGACATTGCCGACGGCGTCGCGATGGCACGATTTGGCCGCCGCCTGGTCGAACTGTTCGAAGGGGGAGCCGGGCTCGACGCGGAGTTCGTCTCTGAAACACGGCGTCTGATCGCCGAGGGGAGGACATGAGCGATTCCGGAGCCTCGCACTGGCTGTTTGGCGACATCGAGGCTTTTGCCCGTTCGCCGCATCTTTTTGTGTGGCGAAACGCCGAACAGGGCGGCGGCCTTGGCTCATTTCGCGTTCTGCGTCGACGGATCTTGACGACGTGCGATCAAAAAGTGGCGCAGCACGTGTTCAGCTCGCGCCGCGACATCTGGAAACGCGCCGCGCAAAACCGTGCGCTGGGAATCGTGATCGGTGATGGCCTCTTGGCGACGGAAGGTCCGTTGTGGAAGACGCGCCACGCTATGATCCAGCCGCTGCTGCGTCGCGGCGAGATGGCGTCGCTGGCGCCTGTGGTCCAGCGTGCCGCGGCGCGGCGGCTCGAGGATTGGGAGGTGCGGCGAAGGTCTGGCGCTCCGGTTGCGATCGTCGCGGAAACGCAGCGCCTCGCCATGGAGGTGATGGCGGAAAAGTTGTTGTCGATCCAGATCGAACCGGAATTCGGCATCCGTGTCGGCGCTGCCATGCGCGATGGGCTGCTGCTGCTGCGCGAGCGCAATACATCAATGTTTCCTACGCCAATGTGGGCTCCGACGCCGCGCAATCGCAGGCTCGCGGCCTGCCGTCGCGAACTCGACGATTTCGTCGGCACGCATGTCGACGCGCGAATCGTGCCCGACGCCGTCAAACGTGACGATCTGCTCGGCGCCCTTATCGACGCACGCGATGCTCGCAGCGGCGACGGCCTGAACCGAACAGCGCTCCTTAACGAGGCAAAGACCTTATTCGTCGCCGGCTATGAGACCACCGCCACGACGCTGGCATGGATGCTGCTGCTTCTTGCTGAGCACCCGGATGTCGCCGAGAAGCTTCAGTTCGAACTCGAATCGGTACTGCAAGGTCGTGCGCCCGAATGGAGAGATCTACCCAGGCTCACCTACACCCTACAGGTCGTCAACGAAGCGATGCGGGTTTACCCCGCGGTCTACAACCTCGCCCGCCAGAGCATCGAAGATGACGAGATCGAGGGGCACCCCATTCCGCGCGCCTCGATCATGCTGATCTCGGTTTATGGCCTGCATCGGTCGGCCGAATGGGGAGAGGATGCCGAAAGTTTTCGTCCCGACCGTTTTGCCCCGGATGCCGCCTGGCCGCGACGCAGCTTCCTGCCGTTCGGCTCGGGCGAGCACGTGTGTGTCGGCACCCACTTTGCCTATACCGAGCTGCTGATATCGGTCGCCATGATTGCCCAGCGATTTCGCCTCCTGCGCGCCGACAAGGCACCGATCGAGGCCTCGCCCCGAATCACGCTGGCACCAAAGCGCGAGATATTTCTACGCCTGGAGCCGCTGGCATGAGCGGGGTTTGTCGCCTCGACGCGTGCGATCGCGACCTGCGCGATGAATATGAAAGGGCGTTCTACGAGGCGTTTGCTCGTGTGCCCTCGAACCGGCTGGTCCGTCAGCTCTGGCTGTGGGACGACGAAAGTCGGCGTCTCAGGATCCGCCTCGCCTACGAGGATCATGCCATCTGGGTGTCCCGCCGCGCGGACGGCAGGCTACATTTCGCCGTTGCAGCACATCAAGATCATTCCCGCGCTCAGTCGGCAGCCTACGGTTTCGTGATCCCCTGTGAACCCGGGATGTTTGAGATCCTGACCTTTTTCAATCATGGCCCCACGGACATTGCCGCGATGCGTTTCTTCTGGCGGGGTTTTCTGGAGCAGATGGGCAAGGCCGGCCTCACGCGGGGGTACGCCACCTGCGCTGCGCGGCTGCTTCCGCTGTACGAGCGCGCCGGCTGGGAGGCCGCCGCGCAGACCGAAATTGCCGGCGAGACCCGATTTCTGTTGACGCTTCGTCTCGATAGCATCCTATTCTGAATAGCCGAACGATAACGTTTGGCGGCCTATCAGCCACCGTTGAGGAAAATGGCCTCTTGCCATGTCGTTGGGCTCCCAATTCAGCTCCATTTCTTCGACGATGGATTTCAGGGCGACGAAAACGATACCCCCCTTGATCGAGCGGTCCCGCGAGTTCGCGCTAGAGCGTTTCACGTTTTGATGGAAGCATATCCGGCGTTTTCGAAGTAGTTGCTGCATTCGCTGGGTTGGATGGTTGTGACGAGGTGGCCGATATGGCTGCAGATGTCGTCGATGGTGCGCTTCTGGGCGGAGCGCATCCAGTGCTTGATTTTGGCGAAGGTCTGCTCGATCGGATTGAGGTCGGGAGAGTATG